>OGPC01000297.1_pt1 | contig 50224 bp, 36 predicted proteins | sample 1552911 | NCBI WGS metagenome assembly OGPC01 (sample SAMEA2580248, study PRJEB22360) | human gut metagenome | biome: human gut; feature: human-associated habitat; material: faeces | place: Denmark | collected 2008/2010 | reverse complement strand
GACGTGCCGCCCCCGGCTGAGAAATGGGGACAGGTTATGTGAGCAGACAACCCCGCAAGCCGCTAGTCCAGACGACGGGTCTGCGCCACGTGCTTATACCAGTACGCGCTTGCCTTGGGCGTGCGCTTCTGGGTTTCAAAGTCAACGTAGAAGAAGCCATAACGCTTGTTGTAGCCATTGGTCCAGGAGAACTGATCCTGCAGGCTCCACAGGAAGTAACCGCCCACGTTGACACCCACCTCCATGGCCTTGAGCAGCCAGCGCAGGTGCTGCTCGATGTAGTCGATGCGCGGCTGGTCGTCCACAAAACCGTCCTTGTAGGGGTCCTTGTAGCCCATGCCGTTTTCGGTAATGAAGATCTGCTTGTAGTTGGGGTAGCGCTGCTTAATGTAGACGAGCAGGTCGAACAGGCCCTCGGGATAGATAATCCAGTCCCAGTCGGTGGTGGGGATGCCGGGCTTGTTCACGTGCTCGCCAATGCCCTTGACGCGCCAGCGGCCGGTGCCCTTCTCGCCCGTACCGTTGTGATGCAGGTCGTTCTCACCGTCGTAAGCCTTCAAGAAACGGCACTGGTAGTTGTTGACACCCAGGTAGTCGTTGTAGAGCACTGCCTCGCGCATAATTTCGAGGTCCTCGTCCAAGATCTCGATGGTGCCGCCCGAGACGGCAGCCAGGCGGTTGGCGCACTCGAGGGTGTCGGGAGCATAGTCGCCGCGGAAGGTGGCGTCGAGCAAGAACTGGTTCTGCAGCACGTGCTCGTTGTTGGCGGCCTTGATGTCGGCGGGGTCGTTCTCGTTGAGCGGATACTTAAACTCCAGCGACTGAATGACGCCGATCTTGCCCTTAAAACCGCCGTTGTGGAAGGCCAGTACTGCCTTGGCGTGGGCGAGCATCATGTTGTGCTCGCACTGGAAGGCCTCGGCCAGATGCGCCTTGACGCCACCGGGGAAGGTGCCCTCGATGTAGGTGTTGGAGGCATCGGCCCAAATCTCGTTAAAGGTGAACCAATAGGTCACCTGGTCGGCGTACTCCTTAAAGCAGAAGGTGGCAAAGTCCACAAAGGCGTCGATGGTCTCGCGGTTGAGGAAGTCGCCCTTCTCAAAGAGGGGAAGCGGCGTGTCAAAGTGATGCAGCGTGACAAACGGCTCAACGTGGTGCTTGTGGCACTCGGCGAAAAGGTCGTGGTAGAACTGAACGCCCTCGGGGTTGATCTCGCCGGTGCCGTTGGGGAAGATGCGGCTCCAGGCGATGGAGAGGCGGATGCCGTTGATGCCGAACTCCTCGCACAGCTCCAGATCGACGGGGTACTGGTTGTAGAAGTCCGAAGCGGGATCGGGGGAAAAGCGCCCCTGGGCCTCCAGAAAATCGTCCCAGGCAACCTTGCCCTTACCGTGAGTGCGGGTCTCGCCCTCTACCTGGTAGGCAGCAGTGGCGCCGCCAAAGACAAAGTCCTCGGGAAACTGCGCAGGCGGGTTGGTGACGCTAGCAGGATTAACGGACATGATGATCCAATCGTCTAAATCGAAGGGCCAGCCGGTCTTGGATGGTCGGCTGGCCCTGAGCGTTACTTACTTCGAGAGTTGCTCGGAGACGAAGGCGAGAGACTTGTCGCCGTTCTGGGAGAGCTCGATGTACTGCTTGCCACGGCAGGCGACGCACTTGTTGCCCACGCGCTCGCAGTCCTTCTGCAGGTCGGCCAAGTAGCTGGCGGCCTGCGGGGCCAGGACGACCAGATCGAAGTCGGGGAGCATATCGACGTGGTTGCCATAGGCCTCGGCAGCGGTCTCAAGATTGATGCCGCGCTCTTTGGCAGCCTTGGCCAGCGCGTTGGCGAGCAGGCCCGAGGTACCGCCGCCCTGACAGAGCACGAGCACGCGCTTGCCGTTGAGGTCGCTGGCGGTCGCAGACTCGGTGGCGGGAGCGGCGTCGGCCTTCACGGCCTCGGCAGCGGCGCCGGCGGCAACGCTCTTGGCGTCGGCCTTGCCCTGGAAGGCGTCGTTGAGCTTGGCGGCCTTCTCGGCGTTCTTGGCGGCGAGCTCCTCCTCGGAAATCTCGGCCTCCTCGGCGCACTTCTGGGCGTCATAGGCACGGAAGAACGGGTAGTACAGAACGAAGTCGACGACCAGGATAAGGGCGAGCATCACAAAGGCGAGCGGCTGGAAGCCCAAGCCCATGATGGTGCCGATGGGGCCGGGGACGGTCCAAGGCAGGGTGTACATAAAGCCGTTCATGCCCAAGAAGTCGATAAAGATCTTGAGGATCCAGATGTTGGCGATCGGGGCAAAGACGAACGGGACAAAGAAGACGGGGTTGAGCACGATAGGCGCGGCGAACAGCAGCGGCTCGTTGACGGCAAAGCACACGGGGACGATGGCGGCCTTACCGACGGCGCGCATCTCCTGGGACTTGGCCAGGAAGCAGAACATAAAGACCAGGACGAGCGTGGCGCCGGTGCCGCCCATGCAGACGACGAAGTACTGGGCACCCTGGGTCAAGACAGCGGAAGCGTGCTGGCCGGCCTGGAACGCAGCCAGGTTGTCGGTCATGTTGGCAACGAGAGCGGCGGCGATGGCGGGCTCGACGATCGAGGGGCCGTGGACGCCGACGAACCAGAACAGGCTCATAGCGCCGTAAATCACAGCGAGGCCGATGTAGCCGTCGGCAGCGGTGAACAGGGGCTGGAACACCTGGATGACGCCCTGGGCAAAACAGAAGCCAAAGGCAGCGCGGAAGACGATGTCGAAGACCCAAAAGACGGTGATGCAGACGGAGAAGGGGATGATGTCCTTAAAGGTCTGCGAGATGTTGGGCGGAACCTGCTCGGGCATCTTGACGGTGATGTTACGCTTGATAAAGAACTTGTAGATGATGCCGGTCACAAACGCAGCGATGAAGGCGGTCAACAGGCCCTTGGAACCAAGGTAGGTGGTGTTGAAGCCACTGGCGGCGTCCGTGGCGATCGTGTCGCTCGAAAGGAGCAAGAAGCCGATGATGGCCGCGCACATGCACGAGATAAAGTTGATCTGGTTATTCTTGGGCAGATCGCGGTTCTGGGCGTCGGCGAAGTGCTTGGCGGTGGTGGCGGCACAGGCGATGGCCAGGATGCCCATGGAGTAGTTGTAGCACTTCCACAGGGCATTGTTGATGTCATCGGGCCAGTAGAAACCCCAGATGTTGGGGACCGAGGCTACCAGGCAGAAGATGGACGAGAAGATGATGATGGGGATGACGGAGATAAAGCCGTCGCGGATCGCCTTGAGGTACTTGTTGCGGGCGATCGCGTTGAAAAAGGGCTGGCCCTTTTCGATGATGGCGATGAGTTGCTCCATGCAATGCTCCTAAGAGTCGGTGGGTTAGCAACGATGGTAGCTTTTGACTTTCGGTTGCCAAAATGTTGACGTTGCCATTTTGTGACACAAAAAAAGAAGCGAACCGGTGGTCCCTGTGCCTGTGGACCGTCGATTCCTTGCGCGTAAACGTTTGAGCCGCCCGGTGGCTCTGTGTTTGCACAATGGCAACGTTAACATTTAGTCGACAAAAGCCGTTCGGGGAAGCAAAAATGTCGGTGAACGGTAGGTTTTGGGTGGTGAGCGTATGGTGGGGAAGGCGTTGGATATACTTGAAGGCGTTAAAAATGACTGCGCAAGGTGCCACCAATGGCATCGTTGACATAGAAAGATCGACCTATGGCCGCTGTTAAAAAATCGGTATCCGTTAAGGATGTGGCGCGTCTCGCGGGCGTCTCGGAGCAGACAGTCTCGCGCACCGTCCACGATTCGCCCAGCGTACGCCCTGAGACCAAGGAGCGCGTGCGCGCCGCCATGCGCGAGCTGGGGTATCGCCCCAATTTTGCCGGTCGATCGCTGCGCCGCGGCAAGTTTAAGACCGTCGGCGTCGCCATGTTCAACATTACCGGTACCGGCAACCTCGACCGTATGGAGGGCTTTGCCGCCGCCGCCGATAAGCACGGCTACGCCATCACCCTCACTAAAGTAGATGGACATCCCTATACCCTCGAGAGCGCATCGTCGCGCATGAGCGCGCTGCCGGTAGACGGCATGGTCGTGATCATGAATCGCATGCCGGCGGACTTTGGCACCTTTGAGCCGCTGCCCGGTATGCAGACGGTGCTCGTTACCATGCTGGAGCACCCGCTGTGCTCGACGGTCGATAACGACCAGTTCGATTGCTCGCGCCAGGTGGTCGAGTACTTGCTGGGGCGGGGGCACAAGACTGTGCACTTTATCTCGTGTCCCGAGCGTTCGCTTTCGGGCATGCGGCGCGAGGAAGGCTGGCGCGAGACATTGCGCGCGCATGGTATTGAACCGCCGCGACTCGTCCGTGGGGATTGGACGGCACAGAGCGGATATGCCGCAGGCCAGGCTCTGGCGGATGATCCGACCTGCACGGCCATCTATGCCTCCAACGACGCCATGGCCTACGGCTGCATTTGCGGGCTTGAGTCGCGCGGAAAGCGTGTGCCCGAGGACGTGAGCGTGGTGGGTGTTGATGACAGTCTGGGCGATATCGTGCCCGATCGTCGCCTGGCCACCGTGCGCTTTGACAACAAGCGTGTCGGCATGTGGGCAGTCGATAAGATCGCCGGTGCCGATGGGGGTGCGTCTGGCGTGGAGCACATGCTGATTCCTGGTGTGCTCGTAGAGGGCGATACGGTGTGCGATTTGCGTTAGGGCGCGGTCCTGTTTGGGTTTACGCTAATCATGTTTGATATTGTTCAAAATGGTTTGGAAACCGTTCACGAGTGAAAATAGACCGTTCACGGCTCGAAATAACGGTTTGTATTGTTCTTTTTTGTTTGAATGTTATTGTTTCGGTCATACACAGCGCAGCGCGTATGCCCGGACGCGATGCTCTCCGTTGGTTCATATGTGAAAGGAACGCAATATGGCAACCAAAGAAGAAATCTCGATGGTTGGATTCGAGATTGTCGCATACGCAGGTGACGCCCAGACCGATCTGCTTGCAGCGCTCGATGCTGCTCGCGAGGGTGATTTTGAGAAGGCCGAACAGCTGCACAAGGATGCCAGCGATGCACTCATCGGCGCCCACGACACGCAGACCAAGCTGCTTTCGCAGGAGGCCGGCGGCGGCGAGATGGAGATGACCTTCATCATGGCTCACGCTCAGGACACTCTCATGACCACTATGATCCTGGAGAAGCAGACCCGCTTTACCATCGATGCCTACAAGCGCATCGCCGAGCTCGAGGCCAAGCTCGCCTAACGAGCCCGCACAACTTAGTCCCCTTCCAAAAGCTCTGCCGCTATCCGCAGCAGGGCTTTTTCTGCCCTCCTCCAAGTTGCGGTGAAATGGGGACTGAATAGGGGCCGGCGGGCGCAAAACAATCCCTATTCCACCGCAACTCATCCCGAGATAGTCATTGAGGACGTTCTTAAACGACTAGTCGTTGGGGGCAGTCTTGGAGCTTCTGCACGCCCTCCCGTTCGGTTTTTCGATGGGTGGGTATACTTCCATCCGCAATACAGGCCGGAATGAGGAGGTATCCAAATGCCGGACAACGGATTGATTCAAAAGAAAGATGCGCACGAGATGGCTCATGGGCGTCCTGTCCAGATAACCGAGCACACGACGGTAACCGAGCTGCAGCCCAGTCTGTCCGATGTCGTGTGCGCAAACAAAAAACTGCAGATTGGCTTTATCGTTGCGCTCGTGGTACTGGCGCTGTTGTCAGGCTTTGTAGCTCGCCCGCATTTTGCCGATACCAAGACTTGGGACTCCACCATCGAGGTCATCGATCAAAAGAAGGGCAATGTTTTGGCGCTCACGACCTCGTGCGTCGCTCTATCTGCGGGTATCACTGCGCTACCGGGCGATACAGGAACGCCGGTTGCCGAGCAGCTCGCACAGCTTTCGGGTAATTTGGGCATCGTGCTCGCCGTGCTATACCTAGAGAAATATTTGCTCACGATTTTGTGGTCGGTTGGCCTGGGCATCCTGGTTCCGTTTGCGCTGGTACTCTTTGCAGTGTCGCTCGGCATTCACGGACGCTGGAGCACCAGCGCCGTCCTGCGCCGCGTGGCAACGCGTGTGCTGGTGGTCGCCATAATTGGCATGGTGTTGGTGCCTGCAAGCGTATGGGTGTCGCAAAAGGTTGACGAAACGTATCGAGTGAGCATCGAGGCGGCCGAGCAGAAGGCGGCTGACGCTGCGGGTGCGGCAGATAGCGATAACTCCAAAACAAGCAAGAAAAAGACCGAGTCCACAGAGTCCAAGAGCGTGCTTGAGCAGCTTGCCGACGGTGCCTCGGGTCTCGTCGCGTCGGTGACCAGCGGCGCCAAGCAGATGACCGATGAAATTGTGCAGCAAGTGACCGATCTGATCGAAGGCGTCATCGTGATGATCGTGACCTCATGCGTGATCCCATTGCTGGTACTCGCGGCGTTTTTGTGGCTGGGGCACACCCTGCTGGGGATCGATATCTCCGGTCCAGCGAACTATTTGACGGGCCGCTTTCTGGGTGCTCCCTCCAAGCACGCCAAAAAGGGTGGGCAGTCCGAGTAACTAAAACAGCTGTATATACCGGGGCATACTGCCGAAGGGCGGCCGAGATGCGTTCTCGGCCGCCCTTTTGTTTGTTGAATACATGGTCGCTACGTCCGCGCCCGGCCCAAACGGTCGTCAATCATCCGCGAACGGTATTTGTTCAAAAAAGAACAAAGATAAACAAATAGTTATTGCAGTAAATGTTTGAATGTGTTCAAATAAACATGAACAGTGAAGAACCGCATATTCAGATGCCCGGACCTGAACGCGATTCAACACTTCCAAACAGAAACTACGCACCTGCGTATCTCTCAAGGAGGATGTCATGAGGGTTGTAATCGCTTCTGATGCCGACGGTATGTCGATGAAGGAGTCCATCAAGGAGATGCTCATCGCCGACGGTCACGAGGTCGTCGACTATTCCGAGACCCCTGCCGCGGACTTTGTCGATTCCGCGACCGCCGTTGCCAAGGACCTGTTGGAGCACAAGGATTCCCAGGGCTTCGCATTTGATAAGTACGGCGTCGGCTCCTATATGGCCGCCGTCAAGATCAAGGGCATGGTCGTCGCCAACATTTCCGACGAGCGTTCCGCCTACATGACCCGCGAGCACAACGGCTCGCGCATGGTCACCATGGGCCCGGGCGTTGTGGGCACCGAGGTTGCCAAGAAGATCGCCCGCGAGTTCCTGCGCGCCCAGTACGCCGGCGGCCGTCACCAGATCCGTGTCGACATGCTCAACAAGATGGCCTAACGAGAGCCACCGAGAACTCGAACTTCTACCTCAACTTGTGAATTCAGACGAAAGGACGTTCTGATGAAGAAGACCATCGCAATCGGTTGCGACCATATCGTTACGGACGAGAAGATCTATCTGGCCGACCGCCTGGAGCAGGCTGGCTACAAGCTGCTCGACTGCGGCACCTACAGCCACACCCGTACGCACTATCCCATCTATGGCAAGGCCGTGGGCGAGGCTGTTGCCAGCGGCAAGGCCGACTTTGGCGTGGCCCTGTGCGGCACCGGCATCGGCATCACCAACGCCGTCAACAAGGTTCCCGGCGCCCGCTGCGCCCTGGTCCGCGACATGACCTCTGCCCTGTATGCCCGTCGCGAGCTCAATGCCAACATCGTGGGCTTTGGCGGCAAGATCACCGGCGAGTTCCTGATGGCCGATATCATGCTTGCCTTCCTGGAGGAGCCCTACGAGAAGACCCCCGAGCACGATGCCCTGATCGCCAAGATCGATGCCTGCAATAAGGCCGACGCCGAGGCTCAGGCTGACCCGCACTTCTTTGACGAGTTCCTCGAGAAGTGGGACCGCGGCGAGTACCATGATTAGCGGGTATCCGGCGTAATTAACTAGCCCGTTGACGGCTCGCGTTTCTGTGAGGGGGCGCGGGCCGGTTTTCTATCGGCCCTATTGACTTGGCGGGCTGTCGTAAGAAAGGGAAGGCTCCTATGGAGTTTGTTCTTGATAACGGTTCTATCCGCGTAGCACTGAGCACGGCGGGCGGGTCGTTCACTTCTATTGCGGCTAACGGCCGTGAGTACCTGTGGCAGGGTGATTCTTCGGTCTGGTCGGGCCAGGCACCCATTTGCTTCCCGATCTGCGGCGGCCTTCGTGACGGTCGCGCGATGACTATGGGTGGTCGCGAGGTCAAGCTCGCCCGCCATGGTTTTGCCCGCAAGCAGGAGTGGAAGCTCGAGAAGCAGAGTGACAACATGGTTGCGCTGAGCCTAAGCTCTGCCGACCATGCCGAGTTGCTCGAGCAGTACCCGTATCCGTTTAAGATCGTTGCTCGTTACACGATCGATTCGGAAAAGGTGGCCGTGTCGTACGAGGTGACCAATGAGGGCATCGAGGATATGCCATTCTTTGTGGGTGGTCACCCCGGCTTTAAGTGCCCGCTCGACGAGGGCGAGTCCTACGACGACTATGAACTTCGTTTCGATCAGCGTGAGGCGACCGAGCTTTGCACCGCTGTTCCCTCCACAGGCCTGATCGATGTCGAGCACCGTAGCAAGAACCCGATGGTCGGCCACGATCTGCCGCTTACCCATGAGCTCTTCGACTTCGCCGAGACCATCTTTGATGTGCTCGAGAGCCACGTGGTTACGCTGACCAAGAAAACCGAGGACAAGGGCGTGCGCCTGACGTTCCCCGATATGCCGTACCTGATTGTGTGGAGCAAGCCCGAGGGCGACTTTGTGGCTGTTGAACCGTGGGGTGGTCTGTCCACCTGCTCCGACGAGGACGATATTCTGGAGCACAAGCGTGGCTGCCTGGTTGCCAAGCCGGGGGAGGCCGTCACCCGCGGCTTTGAGATCGAGATCCTTTAACGAGCTATCGTATGTTTGGGGCCGCGCGTGTCGTGCCCCGGAAACAGGAGTTCAATATGATTCTGACCGTTACCATGAACCCGTCGATTGATACGCGCTATCAGCTCGACAAGTTGATCATCGACGACGTGAACCGTGTGACGCCCGAAAAGACCGCTGGCGGCAAGGGCCTCAACGTGAGCCGTGTGCTGCTGCAGCTGGGCGACGACGTGCTCGCGACCGGTCTGCTCGGCGGCCACATGGGCGCCTATATGGCCGAGCTTATGGATGCTGATGGCGTCAAGAACGACTTTGTGCCCATTGCCGGCGAGACGCGCATCTGCCTGAATATTCTGCACGAGGGCAATCAGACCGAGCTGTTAGAGAGCGGCCCGCAGATTGCCCCGGCCGAGCTCGAGGCCTTTACGGCCAAGTTCGCCGAGCTTGCAGCGAAGGCGGACGTTGTGACGCTTTCGGGCTCGCTGCCGCGTGGCGTCGATGCCGGCTACTATGCCGAGCTCGTCAAGATCGCCGAGGAGGCGGGCGCCAAGGTGTTGCTCGACACCTCGGGTGCATCGCTGGAGGCCGCGCTGGAGTCCGACGCTAAGCCTGAGCTCGTAAAGCCCAATCTGACCGAGATTAACGGCCTGCTGGGTACGTCCTTTACGACCGATGATGTCGATGCCCTACGCGAGGCGCTTGCCGCCGATGACCGCTTTGCCGGTATTCCCTGGGTTGTCGTTTCGATGGGCGCTGCCGGTTCGGTGGGCTTCCATGAGGGTCGCGCGTTCCGCGCCAAGACGCCCGCGATTGCGGCTGTGAACGCGACGGGTTCCGGCGACTCGACCATCGCCGGCTTTGCGCATGCCATTGCTGCTGGTGCCGACGACGTCACGGTGCTCAAGACCGCCAATACCTGCGGCAAGCTCAACGCCATGGATCCCAAGACCGGCCACCTGGTCATGGACTGCTGGGACGAGGTCTACAACAGCGTTGAGGTCGTAGAGTTGTAGCGGTTGCGACTCCCAATAGAATGAGCGTGGATAATCTCCCGCTTTTGGTGCCCATACGAGCTCAAAGTGGGAGATTTTCCACGCTCAAGTCATTAGTTGTTGGGGACGTTCTTGTTTGACTAGTCGTTTAAGAGCGTCCCCAATGACTACACTCAAAAACGGCGCCCGTCGGCGATGTTGCCGGCGGGCGCCGTTGTCGTGTGGGCGGTTATGTCGTGTGGACTGCCGTTGAGCGTTCGGGTCTGTGCTCTACAGTGAGTCGATAAAGCGCTGTTGGGCGGCGCGGCCGGCTTCGTCCCACTTAAAGACGCCGGCGTTGTCGAGCACGTGGCCAAACACCACGCCGACCTCCTCGTGCAGGATATCGATGGCGTTGTCCGCCGTAAGCTCGTCGGAACGGCGGGCATAGACATCCTCGGCCCACGCGGCATGGCTGCGGCAAAGATCATCGCCCTCGAGCGCGCCGGCAAGGTCGTAGCTGGCATCCGCCTTGGCCGCCAGCAGGTGCTCGCGGACAGCGCCGAGCTCGGGAACCAGGCGCGGCGGAAGAATGGCCAGGCCCATAACCTCGATCAGGCCGATGTTCTCCTTCTTAATGTGGTGATACTCGGCATGCGGGTGGAAAACGCCCAGCGGATGCTCGTCGGTCGTGATGTTGCAGCGAAGCGCCAGGTAGGCCTCGTAGATCTCGCCGCCGGCGTTGCCGCGGGAGTCGACGCGGCGGATGACGGGCGTCACGGTGTTGTGCGCTACGCCGTCGGCCGTGTGCGCGACGACGCCAACCGACTCATCGGTCCACTCGCGCCAGGCGAGGATAATCTTCTCGGCAGCGTCGAGCAGCTGAGCGCGGTCATGCGAGCGCAGGCGCAGCACCGAGAGCGGCCACCGCAGCACGGTACCGCTGACCTGGTCAAAACCGGGCACGCTAAACTGCAAGACCTCGGCGGCATGCATCATGGGGAACTCGTGTGCGCCACCCTGGAAGTGGTCGTGCGACAGAATCGAGCCGCCCACGATGGGCAGGTCGGCGTTGGAGCCGATAAAGTAGTGCGGGAACAGGTCCACAAAGTCGAGCAAACAGGAGAGGCTCTTGCGATCCACGTGCATCGGACGATGCTCGGAGCTCATGGCAATGCAATGCTCGTTAAAGTACGCGTACGGGCTGTACTGGAAGCCCCAGCGCTCGCCGTCGAGCTGGATGGGGATAACGCGCAGATTCTGGCGGGCGGGGTGAGCGCCGCCGTCGGCTGCGGCGGAGCGTCCGGGGTAGCCCTCGTTTTCGATGCAGAGCTGACAGGCGGGATACTTCTCGCCCGTGTTTTTGGCGGCACCGGCTGCGGCAATATCGCGCGGGTCCTTTTCGGGCTTTGACAGGTTGATGGTGATCTCCAGGTCACCCCAGTTGGTGGAAGTGCTCCATTTGATGTTGCGCGCGATGGCGGCGCGGCGCACGTAACCGGCGTCACAGCACAGGCCGTAGAACCAGTCGGTCGCGGCGCGGGGCTCGTTGACGCCCATGCGGCCGTTGAATTCCTCGTTTACAACCGAAGGTCTCGGCATCAGCGCGCCCATGATGCGCATGGCGATGCGGTCGCGGCCCGATGCCGTGTCCTCGGCGGCACCGCTGGCAACGGCGACCTCGGAAAGCGCGGCAAGCGTGCCCTCCAGGTCAAAATCGGGGAGCGTATCGGGGTGCAAGAGCGAGAGCTTCTCGTTCTGCAGCGCCCAGGTCATGTTGAGCGCGGGACCCGTGGCGCCTATGCACTCCAGAATGGTGTTGTATGCCCAGATGCGATCGTCCTGGCCGATCATCGATCGGTGGATAGCGTATTCGATCAGGTTCTGCGCGGCCTCGCGCACGTCAGTCATTACAGCCATGCCGCGTAAGCCCCCTTGTCAGATATGGCGTAGTGACGGGCAGAGCCCTTGCCCAGCCAGCCGTTCATCTTGGTAATGAAGGTGTCGACCAGATCGAGCGGCACAAAGGCCTGGATGGTGCCACCAAAGCCGCCGCCGTGGATGCGGACGGCGCCGCGGCCGTCAAGCACATGCTCGGCAAGAGCAAGCGCGTACATGGAAGGTTGCTCGGCACCCAGTTTGGCAACAACGTTCTGCAGGTACATGGCAGAGCTGGCGCCGGACTCGCGCGTCAGGACCAGGAACTGGTCAATGTCACCGGCGTTCAGGGCCGCCCAGCGCTTATCGACCAGGCCGTTCTCGTACCAGTAGTGAACGGCGCGCAGGCAGGCACGGTCGCCCAGCTTGGCGCGCAGCTCGGGGAGCTTGGCGTCAAAATCGGCAACGTTTACCTCGCACAGGCGTGCCTTGCCAAACTCGGCGGCGACGTCTTGCATCTCGCGCGGAACGGCGGCGTAGTCGTCGGTGGCTGCCACGTGGTCGGCGCCGACCTTAACGAGCACGAGCGCATAGCCGTGATCCTCAAAGTTGAGCTCGAGCTTCTGGGTCTTAGGCTGAGCCTGGTCCTCAAAGTCCATGTAGGCAAGGCCGCCCAAGCAAACGGCGGCCTGGTCCATAAGACCGCAGGGCTTGCCATAGTAGTTGTTCTCGGTGCGCTGGCTCATCTGGGCGAGTGCGACGGGCTCAATTGCGGGTGAGCCCCAGAGGGTTTCCATGGCGCGGCCGTATGCCGCCTCGACAGCAGCAGAACTCGAAAGACCGCCGCCCGAAGGGACGGAGCAGGTAAAGGCAAAGTCGAAGCCCTTGGGCTCAACACCAAGCGCTGCGACCTCGTGGGCCATACCACGCACGAGGCTTGCGGACGTGCCCTTCTCGGACTCCTGAACATCCAGCGTGTCGAGCGCGATTTCAAACGTGGGATAGCCCTCGTCGGCTACGCGAACCTTGTTGGAATCGGTTGCCACGGCGATGCCGTCGACGGCGACATCGAGCGAGCCTGCGATAACGTGGCCACCCTCGTGGTCGGTGTGGTTGCCGCTGATCTCGGAACGGCCGGGCGCGTGCACGTAGAGCACCTGGCGGTCGCCGATGGGGCCAAACTCCTCCTCGAACAGCTTGGTGAGCGTGGCGAATGTCTTTTCGTCGGGGGTGGTCATGGGAGTCCTTTCCTTGGCGCGCCCGGGTGGGTTTTGCGTCGTTATGAGTACGTTAACAACTTGAAGCGGCATGAACCAAGTATTCACGATACCGCACGCTATGGGCTATGTTAACGTACTCATAACACATCGCTTGTCACTTTTTGAGAATCTGGTAATCGGTAGAAATTCAGCCGTGAACGGTACTGCCGTATGGACTTATAAAGCAGAAGAGATGCAGATAGAAAAAGTAGAGTACGTTAACATGCGTCCGACGATAGCGGGCCTCGGCGCGGGATGTATTTCTGCCCGGGCCGGCATTCACGCTATTCAAATCTCGCAAGGGTGAAGGTGATCCTGTGGCAAGGCGCCCGTCCAACGATACCAGTTCGCGTCCGGTCTCCATGGCCGACGTCGCCCGCGCTGCCGGCGTTTCGCAGCAGACGGTTTCGCGCGTCGCCAACGGCTTGCCCAACGTTAACGAGCAGACGCGCCAGCGCGTGCAGGCCGCTATGCAAGAGCTCGGCTTTCGTCCGAGTTATGCCGGTCGCTCGCTGCGCGACGGTCGCTACCATTCGGTCGGCCTGTGCGTCAACGATGTCACCAAGTTTGGCAACCTCTCAATGATCGACGGCATCGCCAGCGCTGCTCGCGAGCATAATTGCGCCATCACGTTGGTCGAGATGTCCAAGACCGAGGAGTTTTCGCTTGCCGAGGCCACGCGTCGTATGGCCGCATTGCCGGTGGACGGCATCATCATCGGCATGAGCCGCATGGCGCCCGATTTTGAGACGTTTGATCCACTGCCGGGCATTGGCACGGTCATCGTTACCATGTACGCGCACCCGCGGGTGACCACGGTCGACTCCGATCATTACGGCTGCTCGCTCTTGCTTATGGATCACCTGTTTGAGCTGGGGCACGAGCAGATTCGCTATATTGGCGGCCCGTCGTTCTCGGTCGACGAACAATTTCGCCGCGCCGGTTGGCAGGATGCGCTCGAGCGTAAACACATCGAGCCGGCAGAGCCGCTCGAGGGCGACTGGTCTGCCAACAGCGGCTACGAGGCCGGCAGATATCTGGCCGAGCACGATCACACCATGACGGCGATCTATGCGGCAAACGATCAGATGGCAAATGGCGCGATTGCCGCGCTGCGTGATAGCGGCCTGCGCGTGCCCGAGGACGTGAGCGTGGTGGGCGTCGACGATTCGCTCGATGATTTTGTGGCACACAACGAGCTCACGACCGTGCGATTCGATCTACATCAGCGCGGACGCGAGGTGTTTGAGCATGCGGTTCCCGAGGCGGGTACGGCGGGCAAAACCGTTGCCATCCGTATTCCCGGCCAGCTCATTATTCGACATAGCACGGCGATACTGCGCGCATAGTTTGTGCAGGTCAACGGCAGTATATTCCGCCTCAATTACAATCGGTAAGGATGCTGACGGATAGCCGTGGCTATGAAGGCGAGTGTTATGATAGACGGGTTCTTTTGTCTATCTAGGAGGCTTTGCCTGATGGAGATCACCAAGGATATCCGCTACATCGGTGTCGACGATCACGACATTGACCTGTTCGAGGGCCAGTACGACGTGTCCGAGAACGGTATGGCATACAACAGCTACGTTATCTTGGGCGAAAAGATCGCTGTCGCCGATTCAGTCGACGGCGGTTTTGTTGACGAGTGGCTCGGCAACCTCGAGGCCGTGCTCGATGGCCGTACGCCCGATTACCTGGTCGTCCATCACATGGAGCCCGATCACTCCGCTGGTATCGCCGCCTTTATGGAGCGCTATCCCCAGGCCCAGATTGTGGCTAGCATGGGCGCCTTCCGCATGATGGTCAACTACTTTGGCACCGACTACCCCGAGCGCAAGATGGTCGTCAAAGAGGGCGATGTGCTCGACCTGGGCGGCCACAGCCTGACCTTTATCGGCGCCCCCAACGTTCACTGGCCCGAGGTGATCTTCTCCTACGAGTCCACCGACAAGGTGCTCTTTAGTGCCGACGGCTTTGGCAAGTTTGGCGCCAACGACATCGAGGATCCGGAAGGGTGGGCTTGTGAGGCTCGCCGCTACTACTTTGGCATCGTCGGTAAGTTCGGCAAGTTCGTGCAGGCCGTCCTCAAGAAGGCCGCCGATCTGGATATCCAGATCATCTGTCCGCTCCACGGCCCCGTACTGACCGAGAACCTGGGCTATTACCTCGACACCTATAACACCTGGTCGAGCTACCAGCCCGAGGACAAGGGCATCACGATTGCCTATGCGAGCGTGTACGGCCATCTGAAGGCTGCCGTCGAGGAGCTCGCCGCAGCGCTTGAGGCTCGCGGCCAGAAGGTCTCCGTCTTTGACTTGGCTCGCGACGACATGGCCGAGGCCGTTGAGGATGCGTTCCGCTACGACCGTCTGGTGCTCGCCTCCATCACCTATCAGGGCGAGATCTTCCCGTGCATGAGCACCTTCATCCATACGCTCGCCGAGCACGCCTACCAGAACCGTACGGTGGCGCTCGTCGAGGCCGGCTCTTGGGCGCCCACCGCTGCCAAGGTTATGACCAAGGAGCTCGAGGGCATGAAGGACATCACCCTGGCGCAGAACAAGGTGACCGTGCTGGGCTCGCTCAACGACGCCTCGCGCGCTCAGATCGAGGTTCTCGCCGACGAGCTGTCCAAGTAGCGACACATTCACTTCTGATGCTCAACCACCACAAAGGAGACCTTTGTGGTGGTTTTTGTTTAAGCGCCGGCGATGAGGAGATTTGGGCGGGCGTTGTCGACGATCTCGGCGATTGAGGTGGCGACGGCATCGTCGGGATCACGGTCCATCACGATGGTGTCAACGTCGGCAAGCTCGGCAAAACGGTACATGCCGCGTCCGTTAACCTTGCTGGCGTCCATGAGGGCGACGCTTTGACGGGCGGCACCGACCATAGCCGCTTTGGTCTCGGCCATCTGCGGAAAGTCGGTCGTAAAGCCGCAGCTGGGGACAAAAGCGCCAGGGCACATGACGGCAAGATCGGCATGGACCATTTGGAGCGCTTGCATAGTGAGCGGTCCGTACAAATAACGATGGCCTTTGCGCAACGCCCCGCCCAGCATGACGACATCGACTGAGGGCATGCTCTCGTCGATGTAATCGGCAATGGTAATGTCTGCTGTGATGACGGTGATACCGTCGCGTTGATCGAGGAGCCGGACGAACTCGAGCGCCGTGGTGCCCGAGTCGACGAGCAGCGTGTCGCCGTCATTGACGAGCTCGATGGCGCTTTGCGCGATGGCCTGCTTGGCGGCGACGTTGACATTGATGCGGCGATCCTGCGTGGAGACGGTCAGGCGTTTGTGGAGCGATACGGCACCGCCATGCGTGCGGCGCAGCTTGCCTGCTTCGGCGAGCGCGTCCAGGTCGGCGCGGGCGGTGACGGAGGACACGCCAAAGGTCTGGGCGATTTCTGCTACCTGCACCGAGGCGTTATGATCGAGCATTTCCATAATGGCGGTACGGCGTTCGTCGGCAAAAGCACGGTTGGTGGCTTGGGCCATGCTTGCTCCATTCTCGGCTAAATTTGCAGGAATTGTGTTGACTCTATTTTCGTTCATTTTCTTTTTGAGTAAGAAAACACCTTTCGATTACTTATCTTTTCTATAAAAGAAAGACGCTGAACGCTCAAAATTCAATATCGAACATGTCCACTCGGCTCAAATTCCTTCCGTTTACTTTTCAAAAACGACGGTATTGACCTGCATGGGCTCAATATCTCGCACGTGCAAAGCCGCTGAATTTCATACAATGAACGCAGTAAAACGCAAGGTAAAACGCCTTGTGAACAACTACGCCCGATGTCCAGATGCGGGCGAGGGAGAGGAGCAAACGCTCATGGCACTTGTTACCACCGAAAAGATGCTCAAGGACGCTCAGGCCGGCCACTACGCCGTCGGCGCGTTCAACGTCGAGAACCTCGAGTTTGTTATGGCCGTTCTGGCCGCTGCCGAGGAGACCAAGTCCCCCGTCATCATGCAGACCACCCCGGGCACCATCAAGACCGCTGGTCTGGACTACTTCTACGGCATGGTCAAGGCTGCTGCCGAGCGCGCTTCCGTGCCCGTCGCTCTGCACCTCGATCACGGCGATGGCTATGACCGCTGCATGCAGGCTTTCCGCACGGGCTACACCTCTGTCATGATCGACGGCTCGCACGAGTCCTTCGAGGACAACATCGCCCTGACCAAGTCCGTCGCCGACGCTGGCCGCGCCATGGGCGTGCCCGTCGAGGCCGAGCTCGGTAAGGTTGGCGGCAAGGAGGACGACGGTCCCGCAGTTGAGGGCGAGAGCCCCTACACCGATCCTGCCGAGGCCAAGGAGTTCGTCGAGCGCACTGGCTGCACCTCTCTCGCTATTGGCGTTGGCACCAGCCACGGTGTGTACACGAGCGATCCGCACATCGAGCAGTCCGTGGTCAAGGCCATCCGCGACGCCGTCGACGTGCCGCTGGTTCTGCACGGCACCTCTGGTGTACCCGATGAGCAGGTTGCCGAGGCTGTGAAGAACGGCATCTGCAAGGTTAACTACGCCACCGAGCTGCGTCAGGCCTACACCAAGGGCTTCATGGCCTACATGGCCGAGAACCCCGCCTGCTTCGATCCCAAGAAGCCGGCCAAGGAGGGCATGCGTGAGATCACCGAGCTGGTTAAGATCCGCATGACCAACCTCAACTCTGTGGGCAAAGCAGAGTAACAGCAAGGGTACTCCGACTCGCTACATATCCCGGGGAGGGACGAGGACTTAGTTCCTCAATCGTCCTCGGGCATGCAAAAAGCCTCGCTGCGCACTTCGTGCGGCGAGGCTTTTTGCCCCCTGCGGAAAGATTGGGGAACTAAGCCCTCGTCCCTCCCAAGTTGACCTGCTCGAGGTCGTCGCCCTTGTGGCGTTAGGGCGGAAAGGATGGGGCGCGAGGGGCGCTTTGTTGGTGGGGGCTAGTATGCCCTTGCTTGGTTGGGGAAGGTTTTGTCTAGGGATGCTTGGAGCTTTTCGAACGATGCTCGCAAGTTGAGATTCTGATCGGTTGAGCGCTTGGTTTTTGTGGTGGGGGAGTCGAGGAGACCGTTTCTCTGTGTCGGGGGGAAGGAGAAAAGGTTTGCATGTTTTAGGGATGGCTGCTGTGCTGCGTCATTGGAAGAATGCATGCTTATGCGGCCTCCTCGATGTCCACCAAAAGGTTGCGCTCGGGGTATGCTGCTAGGCCCCGTGCGTTGGCAGTATTATGCAGCGGACCGTTCAAAGAAGCGCTAAAGAAAGGCTTAACCTGGTTTGGTGTTACGATGAAACCGCAGGTCAAGGCTATTGAGTAACACTCTTGAAAGGTTTTGAGCTTAAGGGCTTTCTAAGGTTTGTGGCGTAGACGTGGCGCGGACGTGCGGAGCGTGTGAATGCTCGCTGTTAGCGTTGCGGTGCCGCGGCACGCACCTGCTCGATGACCTTTTCCATGGTGGCGTCGATGCGGTCCTTTTTGAGTTCGCATTCCCAGATGGTTATGGGTGTCCAGCCCATTTGGGTGAGTGCTGCCACGGCAGCGCGGTCGCGCTCGACGTTGCGACGGAACTTTGCCTCCCAAAACTCAACATTGCGCTTGGGCTGGCTCGGATTGCACTTAGGGCAGCGGTGCCAAAAGCAGCCGTTGACGAAGATGGCGATCTTGCGCCCGGGAAAGGCGATGTCGGGTTTTCCGGGCACCTTCCATTCCAAGCGATAACCCGTAAGGCCCGCTGCGCGCAGGCGCTGTCGTACGAGCAGCTCGGGCTTGGTGTTGGCGCGTTTGTTGCCCTTCATGGACTTTTTGATGGCGGCGCGACGGCGCACCAGTTCGCGCTCGTCGGCGGAAAGGTCCGAAGTATCGATGCCGTCGAGCAAGCCGGGCTTGGGACGCTTTTTTCTGCGTCGCTTAGGTTTACGTTTGGGCTTGGTAGCAGATTCGTCTGCCGCGGTGGCCTCGGCGCCATTAGCCTCGAGCCGGTCTTCCTTCAGCTCAATCAGGGCATCGATGAGCCCCTTGTCTGCGGGCATCCATTCCACCGCGGCAAGCGAGGTGCGCGGAATCCAGCGGATATCAAGCTGGCGGTCATGCTTCTGAGGCTCATCGGATTCATCGGCGAGCGAGCAGTAGTAGCACTCCATGGAGAGATGAAAATCGGGGTAGTCATACTCAACGGTATAGAAATCGCGCAGGTTGGTGACTTTTACCTGCAGCTCTTCCATGAGCTCGCGGCGCACGGCGTCCTCGGGCGTCTCGCCGCGCATGAGCTTGCCACCGGGGAACTCCCAAAGTCCCTGCATGTCGCCATAGCCGCGCTGCACGGCAAGCAGCTCGTCAGATCCTTCCTTGCGAATGATCCCAGCGGCAACATGAACAGTCTTCAACAGGAGTCCTCTCTCAACATCAACACGTGGCAGGGTAGCTGCCCGTACCTTACACAACGGTAAGGCAAGCGTAAGCCATATCGATGGTAGTCGACTCGTCTTCTTGCGACTATAGATGCCGTAGACTAATTGCAAGAAAGGACTCGGTATGCAAACCACGCACATGGCGACCCCGGTACTGGAGGTCGCGCATCTCGAAAAGGTATATGGAGCGCTGGGCAACGTGACCCGCGCGCTCAACGACGTCAGCTTTACCGTCAACCGCGGCGAATTTGTTGGCATCATGGGCGCTTCGGGCTCGGGCAAGTCGACGTTGCTCAACTGCGTTTCGACCATCGATAGCGCCACGAGCGGCACGATCCGCATCAACGGGCAGGACGTAACGCGCATGAAGCAGGCCAAGCTTTCGCAGTTCCGCCGCGAGGAGCTCGGCTTTATCTTCCAGGACTCCAACCTGCTCGACACGCTCACGGCACGCGAGAACATCGCCCTGCCGCTCACCATCGCCCGCACAAACTCGGCAGAGATCTCGACCCGCGTGCAGGATGTGGCAGCGCGCCTGTCTATCAGTCAGGTGCTCGACAAGTATCCCTACCAGATGTCCGGCGGTCAGCAGCAGCGCGTTGCCGCGGCTCGCGCGCTCGTCACCGACCCCACCATGATCATGGCCGACGAGCCCACCGGCGCCCTCGATTCCAAGAGCGCTCGCCTGCTGCTCGAGAGCCTGGAGGCCCTTAATCACCGTCTGCGCGCCACGGTGCTCATGGTCACGCACGATAGCTTTGCCGCCAGCTACACGAGCCGTGTGCTGTTTATCCGCGACGGCAAGATCTTCACCGAGCTGCGCCGCGGCGACACCGATCGCCGAGAGTTCTTCGACCGCATTATGGAGGTCGTTGCCATGATGGGCGGTGAGGGCTCCGATGCTCTGTAAACTCGCTTGGGGCAACGTCCGCCGCGCCGGCCGCGACTACCTCGTCTACCTTTTGACGCTCACTCTGGGCGTCACGGTCTTCTATGCCTTTAACACCATCTCGATGCAGGTCGACATCGCCGGAATCGATGAAGAGGGCTTGGCGCAGGTTATGGGCAGCATGCTCGGCTACCTGACGTATTTTTTGGCCGGTGTCATGGCCTTTTTGATGGTGTATGCCAATAACTTCATCATGAAACGCCGCAAGAAGGAGTTTGGCCTGTACCAGGTGCTCGGCATGGGGCGCGGGCGCGTCGCCACGATCATGGCGCTCGAGACCGTGATAGTATCGGTCGTGGCCTTTGTCGCCGGCATTGTGCTGGGCGTGGGGCTCTCCCAGCTCATGACGTTCTTTACGGCCTCGCTCTTTAAGACACAGATCGCCAATTTCCACTTCTTTTTCTCGGTGCATGCGTTCAACCTGACCCTTGTCTGCATGCTCGTAATGTTTGTGCTCACGTTACTGCTGAACCTGCGCGCCGTTCGTCGTACCAAACTCATCGAGCTTATGGGTGCCGAGCGTCGCAACGAGAGCATCAAGACACGCAACCCCTGGATCGCGATTGCCATCTTTGCCGTGGGCGTGGTGCTTGTGGGCGTGGCCTATTACCGTCTGCTACGTGATGGGTTCCCGCTAACCGCGACGGACAGCAAGCTGCAAGAGGCCATGAGCCAGTTTGGCATTACGACCGCTATGGTTACCGTGGGCACCTTTGCGCTGTTCTGGGGACTCTCGGGCATGCTTATCAAGCTGCTGCAGAGCCTGCGCAGCGTGTATTGGCGCGGCCTCAATATGTTTACCGTGCGTCAGCTTTCGGCCAAGGTCAATACGGTGTGCTTTTCGATGGGCGTCATCGCGATGATTCTGTTTTTGGCCATCACCTCGGTGACGTGCGGTATGTCGATTGCCAACGTGATGAACGAAAACCTGGAGCGCTATAACCCTGTTGACGTGTCTCAGACGTATGTCTATTACACGCCCGAAACGCTCGACTACTACAAAGAGTATGTCAATCCGTCTGAGGCCGATCGCATGGTGCTGGCCGATGCAACGGTCGATTTGTACGCTGCATGGCATGGCGAGCGCAAGTCGGCGGACAACAACGACGAGACCGGCAAGAAGGTCAATATCGCCGATGTTGCCGGTGAGCATGTGCAGATCGATTCGTATCTGAGTTACCCGCTCGGCGGCTCGGATCCTTCGGTGACTCCAAGTGAAATGTGCAAGACCATGGGCGAAAAGCTTCCCAAGGCGCTCGGGGGTAGCAATGCCGATGCGATGGGTCTGTTTGTGACGCCGGCGAGCCAGTACAACAAACTGCGCCAGATGATGGGCGAGGAGCCGGTGAGCATTGGCCGCGACCAGTATCTGCTCACGTGTGATATGGGCGGCGAGCTGGTCGACCTGTACACCAAGTATATGGCTAGCGGCCATGCCCTTACCTTGGGCGGGCATACGCTCAAGCCCGCAACCGATAAGTCGGACGAAGATACGGCGGCCATCGCCAACTCGGCGATGGGCAGTAATCCGGGTACCGTCGTCGTTGCCGACGAGCTGTTGTCCCAACTTAATCTGCAGCCGTATTCCAGTAGCCTGCTCGTTAACTACAAACAGGGGATGGATACGACCGAGGCAGACGAGAGCATTAAATACACTGTGCTCGACAATCTGCTCGTTGACGGCAAGGAGCCGGGGTCGTGGGGAACCTTCATCACACGCTCCGAGATGTACACGCAGGCAGCGCAAATGAACGGTCTTATTAGCTACCTAGCCATCTACATCGGCTTTGTATTGGTCGTTGCATGCGCGGCGATTCTGTCGATCCAGCAACTCTCCAACGTGGCCGACGGCAGCCGCAGCTATCGTGTGCTGGCACAGATCGGCTGTGACGACCGCCAGATTCGCCATTCGGTGATGGCGCAGCAAGCGGTATTCTTCCTGTTCCCGCTGGCAGTGGGCTTGGCGCACTCCTTTGTGGCACTTAAGGTGATCATCGAGCTGGTGAGCACGTTCGGAGCTATGAGCATCGGCGGCACCGTGGGCCTCACCTGTGCAATCTTCCTGGCAGCATACGGTGGCTACTTCCTGGTGACCTACCTCATGAGTACCGGCATGGTGCGAGCCGCCATCGCCACCCGCTACAGCGAGTAACAAGCGGGCAAAATCGTCGCAAAATCAGAGGCGTATGACCGCCGCGAAGGGACCAGGGGCCCTTTCGCGGCGGTTTTTGCCAACCTGGTGCGTCTCAGATACAAGTGAGTAGACTTTTTTGAACCTGCCGAGCACATCGGGACAAATGCTCAATAAAACCGCAGGTCAGGGCAGTGATGTTTTGGGGCGTGCTTGGCTTCCTGAAAAAAGCCTACTCACTTGGTTTTTCTGCTAGAAAACCGCCGCGAGGGAAGGCGGCTCCCTCGCGGCGCCTGGCGTTTGCCCAGATAAAACCTACCAAAATAAACCTGTCCCCTTTTGACAGGCTAGCGCTCCCAGAAGTGGAGGATGAGCGTGGTGCCTTTTAGCGGAGGGGGTATATTGATTAATTCGGGTAACAGTTTTTTAACGCTGGGGCCGATGTTAAAATAGCCAAAATGCTATCTAGGAGCTTTGAATTTATGGCAATCGAGGCGGCTGATCTACAAAACGTAAAGCGCTCGTTCCTCTGGCATTCAATTATGTTGTTTATAGGGGCGGCTGGTCTGTATTGTATGGCGCCAAGTATTTATGCGGGCCTTTCTGGCACCGTTCTTATCGGTCTGCATCTGCTTTCGGGCTTCTGTGTGGGTCTCATCTCTCGCCCCGTGAGACCGGGTATTTCCAAACGGCTTTTTGGACTTATGCTCGTAGATATTGCACTTCTCGCGATGTTCACGGTATCTCTTAATGTGTTTCATCAATTTCATGGTGTGGTTTCGGCGCTCGCGTTCATTTTGTTGTTGCTAGCCCCCTTGCTTGTCGCTTGCTGTTCTTGGGCGCTTGGCGGTGAATTCACAAACATGCGTGCGGGATCAACGGGGAAACATGTAGCCGATGGCCCTGTTCTCCATGGGTATCCTGAGCTCGCCCTTTACAGCCCCGTTGTACTCTTGATTGCTTTGCTTGTTGGCCTTCAGTTTCTTCTCGCCTCGTTGATGGAGTCCATCGGTTCTATCCTTTCCGTTAACGCCGAGATGGGGGTTGCTGCCTCGCTCGTCGAACCTCTTGCGTTTGGTAATGCTGCCGTTGCTCTTGATTTGGATTGTTTGTTTTCGCGCAATATAAACATCGGAGCTGTGCTCCTGAGCTTTGGTGGGCGTCAAGAGATCGCACTGCTTCTGGTGACTGTCTTGGGCAGCATCCTTGTCAGGGCCATAATGCGATCGTTACCCGACTTAACGAGCGCTTTTTCTGCGGATGCCAAATTAGGAGGAAAACGCTCTGCAGTTGCCGATATCCCTGCGACTTTGGGTTTTTCTCAAAGGGAGTCCGCGGTTTTCTCTATGAGGATAGAGGGAAAAACGTACGAGGAGATTGCTTCTGCCTTGGATATTTCCCCGTCTACCGCCCGTACCTATTTGTCGCGGGCCTTGACTAAAACCGGATATAAAAGCATTTCGGAGGCGACGGCTGAACTTCTTTCGTCAAAGGATACGTGGCATTTCGACGCAACAAATGACCATGATCACCGTTCAGAATCACTGAGGCTCTCATCGTCCAATCGGAACTGCAGGATAGTCTTCGCCTGCTTCCTGTTTATGTATGCGTCTGGAATGGGCATCGAGGAAATCCTCGTATGCTTCAGCTTTGAGCATGATGTGATAATCCTATCGATAGCCACAGTGCTTTTGGCCCTGTGTTGCTATGCTGTTATACGGCGGATGACAGAAATGCATTTATGTTGCTCACCTGAACTGAGTCTTTCTTCGGTATCCGCGGGTGCCGGAATAGCGTTCTGGGCTCACGATGCAGTGAGTCGACTGTACATTTTCTTTGAGTCCGTTGGGAGCGGTGAGTCCGTTGGCGTCCTTTTGCCTGCTTTACGCGTGATCGCGTTCCTTGTCGTACTTATCCTTCTGACTTATTCGCTGCTATCCTTGCGTTTGAAAGATGCAGCTCGGGCGGGTGATCGACGCGATGCCGTGCGTGAGGCTTTCTTGAGGCTTGGCTTCACGCCGCTTTATGCCGACATCATGGCATGCGTTTTTGATGGCAATAGAACCACCGAGATTTGCGCGCATCTTAATGTTGCTCGGGGAACCGTCAAAGAGGCCAAGAGCAAGAGCTATGCCTTGCTTGGAGTTCACTCGGAGCGTGAACTTAGAGATAAAGTATTTTGTCTTATAGCTGATGTTGTAGAAAATGGCAGGTAGAAGCCTGTAGACAAACAAGATCATAAGTCCATCCCGCACGTCTACAGACAGTTCAGACGATGAAGGCGATACTTCCGGACAACGGGTCCGACGATCCGTGTGTTGCGAACCGGAGGTGCTTGCTGTGAAGGTTTGTGATTGCCTCACATATGTACGGCTTAATTTAGAAGTTCTTGCGCGCAACCGGGGAATTATGTTGTTGACGGCGCTGCTCGCGCTCGTATTCTGCATCCCGGTTTTTCTATCCGTTCCAACGGGGGCAGATTATCTATATGGCAGAGGTTCCATCGAGGAGCAGAGGGCATTGTTGGCCTCTCAAGTCTCTGGCGGCGTTTATGACACCGCCCCACAGGAGCTCAACAGCATCATTGCCGACGAAAGGGCGTGTCTTGATCGAGCGCTTGAAAACAAGGCAGATTCCAGAGGGTATTACGATGCGATTGCCGATTACGACAATCTATTGCTCAAGGAATACCGACTCGGTTATTTGAATGGTGTTGATTCGGAGCTATCTCTTGAGGCCCAAGAGCGTCTTCCCCGAGCCATAGCAATGCTGCCCCATCCGGAATCGTACGGCTCAACAACAAAAATGCCTGGGATGATTCTTCTTGCATATTATTGCGGCGCTGTTCCTGCAATAGCGTGGCTTTTAGTTCCGGTTCTCGTCCTCTATATGTCGCTTGAGGGGGATGGAAAGCGGTTCTACGATCGGGCTTTGTTGTCAAAGTTAGAGATGAATGCATGCCGCGTTCTCGTCTCTGGCATTGCATCGATGACGGTTTTGGTTCTGGCGTTGGCTCCCTGTTTTGTATTGGCAACGGTGCTTAACGGTGCCGGTCAGACGGAGTACCCAGTCGTATTCATTCAGTATGGTGACGTGGTCGAAAGAACTGTGTTAGTTCAGCTTGGGCTATTTGCTGTCTTTGAGGCTGCGTTGTCTATGATGTTTGCTTGTTTGGGCGTGTGCGTATACGCAGGAAGCAGAAACAGGGCCATTTCGTCCATGGTGGTCGCTCTTGTGGGGGGCATAAGCCAGCTTCCGTTTTATGCGAGCAAAGATGCTCCATGGCATGCGTTGCTGCCGTATATGGTGCCGAGCTATTCTGTCTCTTCGCTTGCACTCGGCGGCGCTTCTTACGCCAATGGAGCTGAGGTATCACTCGTTCCTGAAGCCAGTGCGCTGCACTGTTTCTTTGCCGTAATGGGCACGCTTGTTGTCTGTGCGTTGGGAATCATCTCGTTTTCGCGTCTAAAAAGCAAGAATCGCTGGGCCTGGAACCATATTAGTCCGGATAGTTTGGGCGAGAAAAGCTTGCTCTCTCTGTCGCTGGATGTGTTGACGGTTGAAAAAAACCAGCTGGCAAAGGGATTGCAGTTTGATATGCCCGCTGGCCAGATATGGGGTCTTGTCGCGCCAAATGGATATGGCAAGACTACGTTACTTAATGCTCTTTGGGGAGACGCTGGGCCATCAGTGCGCGTGTCAGGTTCTCTTTGTTTTCATGCAAAAGCATGTGTCGACTGTGAGGAAATGAGAAAGGAATTCTTCTTGGTTCCGAATGGGCCGTCTCTATTGATTCCATACATGACAGTCGCTTTCCATCTCGACCGATGCAGGCGAATTTGGCATTCACCTCGCACTTTGGACCAAGTGCTTGATCGCTTTGACTTGACTGGGTTGAAGAATACGCCCGTATCTAGGCTGTCTGATGGAAATAGACAATTACTCAATGTGGCGATGGCGTATATGTCCTATTGCGAAGTCGTCCTTTTGGATGAGCCCATGAATGCGCTTGATGTGGGACATGTCGCAATCGTTTCGAATGCTCTTAGAGATGAAGCAGGTAGGGGAGCGCATGTCATTATCTCTTCCCATCTTATCGGGAATCTCGAATCGCTCTGCGATGGCTCCGTCTTGCTCACACGAGATGATTCGCACTTCGTTACTCGAGAAATGGGAGGTGATTCGAAATGGATCGGTAATGTGTACGCGCAGCTATTCAAGACGAACGACAGCAAAAACTAGGAGAGGAAGATAACCATGAAACGACATATATCGAAGAACTTGGCGAAGGCATTGGCCGCATGTTTTATGCTTGCACTGTCGATGGGCGCAATTCCCAATTATGCGACGGCGCAGCCAGATACGGGTTCTGTTGCACCTTGTCGTCTTGTGACGGCGGATGTCTTGGACACCTACAAATCGTTCTCCACCGCGAGCTACCCGAGCGAGAATGTTGATTGCTTCGACCAGACATACAAGAGGTTGTCTTTCAAAACCTCTTATTCTCGTACGGGGCAAACGATCCTCTATACAGGTGCAGCGTTAAGCCCACGCGGGAACGGAATGCCTGGGTTTGAGACGAAATATAAGTGCACATATCGTACCTGGTAGATAACCCTAGGACCAGATTCTCTCCGAATTACTTTGCGGAGGATTGATCTAACGCTGCCGCTCCTGCGTTTATCTCAATCTGTAACACTTGGCTGGTAATAACGTTTCCATCTGTTTCAGATTGAGACTATTCAACTCGCACTATGTTGATCGTCTTGATCTGTAACAGCAAAACGGCGATTTTACCTCTACATGTTACAGATTGAGACGATTGAAACCGTGGTAGCAAAGGATGCCGCGAAAGACCGCGAAAGAAGTACCTCTTCTGCGGTGGTATTTTCACCTATCCGGCGCGCCCCAAATGCAAGTGAGTAGGCTTTTTGGAACCTGCCGAGCACATCGCGGTACAAGCTCAATAAAACCGCAGGCCAGAGCTGTGGCGTTTTGGGGCGTGCTTGGCCTTTCGCAAAAAGTCTACTCACTTAGTTTTCGCCAGAAGACCGCCATGAGCAAACCACCACAAAGGTGCCTGTCCCCTTTGTGGTGGTTTTGGCGTTTGCCCAGATAAAACCTGCCAGAATAAACCTGTCCCTTTTTGGTAGGTCACGAGCGAGGATTTTCGGACGCTTGCTCGACGAGAGTGGATAATCTCCCGCTTTTGGCGCGGACATAGGCCGAAAACGGGAGATTATCCACTCTCGTGGTAAGCAAGTCCTCGTGTCATCCGTTCCCTTTTTGGTTGGTCGTGCTTGCACTTTAGCGTGCGACAGCGGATAATGCCGAGCATTCGACAATTCACACTTTGACTTATTTGATTGAGGAGGCCCCGCATGGCCATGGATTTCAAACGCAGGCTGCCGATTCCCATGGAGATCCGCGAGGAAATGCCGCTTTCCGCCGAGCTTACCGCCAAAAAGCAGGCATTCGACGCCGAGGTCGCCAAGGTCTTTACCGGCGAGGACGCGCGCAAGGTGCTCATCATCGGCCCGTGCTCTGCCGACCGCGAGGACTCGGTGCTTGAGTACATGAACCGACTGGCCAAGGTCGCCGAGGAGGTCAAGGACAAGCTCATCATCATTCCGCGCGTCTACACCAACAAGCCGCGCACCAAGGGCACCGGCTACAAGGGTCTGCTGCACAACCCCGACCCCGAGGCGCCCGATGACCTGCTCGAAGGCGTTAAGGCCATCCGCCACATGCACCTGCGCGTCATCGAGGAGACTGGCTTCTTTACCGCCGACGAGATGCTCTACCCCTCTAATTACCAGTACCTCGTCGACCTGCTGAGCTACGTTGCCGTCGGCGCGCGCTCGGTCGAAAACCAGGAGCATCGCTTGGTGTCGAGCGGCATTTCGGTGCCCGTCGGCATGAAGAACCCCACCGCCGGTTCCACCACCGTCATGCTCAACTCCATCTACGCCGCCCAGGCACATCAGAGCTTCATCTTCCGTAACTGGGAGGTTGAGTGCGATGGAAACCCGCTCGCACACGCCGTCATGCGCGGCTACATTGGTCTCGATGGGCGCACCTACCCCAACTACCACTACGAGCACCTCGAGCGCCTGGCCGAGCGCTATACCGAGCATGCCGGTTACGCCAACCCGGCGGCGGTCATCGACTGCAACCACGACAACTCGGGCAAGCGTCCGCTGGAGCAGTATCGCATTTGCAAGGAGGTGCTCGACAGCTGCCGCCGCAACGAGTCCATCTCCAAGCTGGTCAAGGGCTTTATGATCGAGTCCTACCTGGAGGACGGCAACCAGCCGGTCGACGGCGGCGTCTTTGGCAAGTCGATCACCGACCCGTGCCTGGGCTGGGAAAAGACCGACTACCTCATCCACGAGATCGCGGAACGGATTTAGTTACGCGGTTTTACCAAACGCCGTAACCGGCCGACGCTGCGCGGGCCGCATTAGGACAATCTGACGTTCGACTTCAAGGGCGCGACCAAAAGGTCAGCGCCCTATCGCTTCACGTCGCCTTGCCTCAAATGCGGCCCGCTCGCTGTCGTTTCCAAGACGTCGACGTTGCCGGGGTTGCCAAGGGGTTGGTGCAAGGGGGACAGGTTACTTTGCACCAGGTTGGTGCAGATTAACCTGTCCCCCTTGCACCAGGATGTGGTTTGCTTGCCGGCATCGGTAGGTCTTCGGCGCTTTCCAAGCCCAGTGGGAAAAAATGCCAAATATGAGTACTGTTGCTATTGTAGTGCCATATTACTTTCGCAAAACAATGGACATAACAGCAAATATGTTCATTAACGTCGACGCATATTAGCCCGCTATAGAGCTGTTTGACTAATTGAGAGGCGCATGCAAGCTGCGAGGGCGGCATTTGGGGCAGTTTTGGCTGTTACTAAAAATGTAACAGTACTCATATTTGACCTTTTTTGGCCACAGGGTCCGGAAGGGGCTGTCAATCGGGCCCCAAGAGAGCCAATTCGAGTGCCGTGGACGAAAAAACGGGGGCGCAGGTTGTCCTGCGCCCCCGTTCTCGGGCGTTATTCGTTCCCTGCGGCAGAATTTACGCCGCCTCGTCGAACTGCGAGTTGTACAGGTCGGCGTAGAAGCCACCCTGGGCGAGCAACTCGTCGTGTGTGCCCTTCTCGACGATGTCGCCGTCGCGGATCACCAAGATCACGTCGGCGTTGCGAATCGTGGACAGGCGATGTGCGATAACAAAGCTGGTGCGGCCTTGCATCAGCGCATCCATGGCACGCTGAATAAGCTCCTCGGTACGAGTGTCAACGTTGGAGGTCGCCTCGTCGAGAATCAGCGCCGGGCGGTCGGCCAAAATGGCACGGGCGATGGTCACGAGCTGGCGCTGACCCTGCGACAGGTTAGTGCCCTCCTCGTTGATCATAAAGTCGTAGCCGCCGGCGAGTGTATGGATAAAGTGGTCGCAGCGTGCGGCACGTGCAGCGGCTTCGACCTCGGCATCGCTCGCATCGGGGCGTCCGTAACGGATGTTCTCGCGGATGGTACCGTTAAACAGCCAGGTGTCCTGCAGCACCATGGCAAACTCGCCGCGCAGCGCCGCGCGGTCCCAGTCGCGCACGTCGACGCCCTCGACGCGCAGCGAACCGCCGTCCACATCGTAGAAGCGCTGCAGCAGCTTAATGAGCGTGGTCTTGCCGGCGCCGGTGGGGCCGACGATGGCGATGGTCTGGCCGGGCTGCGCCTCGCAGCTAAAGTCGTGGATGATGGTCTTGTCGGGCGTATAGCCAAACTTGACGTGATCAAACTCCACATGGCCGGGGCGCTTTTCGGGAATCTGCGCGTCGGCCTTCTGCTCCTCTTCGGGCGCGGCCAGGAACTCAAAGACGCGCTCGGTGGCAGCTGCCATCGACTGCATCGTGTTGCTCACGTTGCCCAGCTGCTGCACCGGCTGCGTAAAGTTGCGCACGTACTGAATGAAGCTCTGAATATCGCCGGGCGTGGCATTGCCGGTCAGCGCGAGCTGCGCGCCCACTACGACAACGCCCACGTAACCCATGTTGCCCACCAGGCTCATAAGCGGCATCATCAGGCCCGACAGGAACTGCGAGCGCCAGCCACTAATAAACAGGCGGTCGTTTTGACGGTCGAACTCCTCGATCGAGGCTTCGGCGCGGTCGAACACCTGAATGACGTTCTGGCCGGCAAAGTCCTCCTCGATAATGCCGTTGACGGTACCCAGGACCTGCTGCTGCTCGCGGAAGTACGGCTGCGAGAAGTGAATCATCACCATCAAGATAATCGCGGCGGCCGGCAGCGTGAGCACGGTGACGCCGGTGAGCGGCAGGCTGATCGACAGCATCATGACGAGGACGCCGATAATCTGCGTGACGGACGTAATAAGCTGCGTCACGCTCTGGTTGAGCGACTGGCCGAGCGTATCGACGTCGTTGGTGATGCGGCTGAGCACGTCGCCCTTGCTGTGGCCGTTGAAGTAACTCATCGGAACGACAGCGATCTTGGCGGCGATTTCCTTGCGCATGCGATAACAAATCTTTTGCGTGACGCCGGTCATGAGCCAGCCTTGGATCAGGCTGCAGACAGAGCTCGCCAGATACAGACAGAGCAAAAAGCCGAGCGTCTTGGCGATCCAGTCAAAGTCGACATCGCCGGTGCCGTTGACCTTGGCGACCAGGCCTTCGAACAGTTTGGTGGTGACCTGGCCGAGCACCTTGGGCCCCACAATGTTAAAGATGACCGAGCACACGGCAAAGGCGACGGCGGCAAACACGGCAATCTTGTGCTGACCGATATAGCCAAGCAGCTGCCTCATGGTGCCCTTAAAGTCCTTGGCCTTTTCGCCGCGACGCATGCCGCCCATGCGGCCCATGGGACCACGCTGGCGGGTGGGCTTGGGAATCTGAGTCTTGGTCTCGTCTGCCATTAGCGCTCGCCTCCTTCCATGACGGCTGCAATTTCTTCTTGGGTAAGCCCCAGCTCCTCGGCGGAAAGCTGCGACTGTGCGATCTCCAGGTACGGCGGGCAGCTGCGCAGCAGCTCCTCGTGCGTACCGGTGCCCACCACGTGGCCGTCGTCGAGCACGATAATCTGGTCGGCGTGCATGATGGTCGCGATGCGCTGGGCCACGACCACGAGTGCGGCGTCGGTAACGTTTTTGGCCAGCTCCTCGCGCAGGCGCGCGTCGGTCTTGTAGTCGAGGGCACTAAACGAGTCATCGAACACCACAACCTCGGGCTTTTTGGCCAATGCGCGGGCGATGGCCAAGCGCTGGCGCTGACCACCCGAGACATTGGAGCCTCCCTGGCTGATGGGGGAGTCGTAGCCGCCCTCGCGCTCGGCGATAAAGTCCTCGGCCTGGGCGATGCGTGCCGCCCGGTGCATGTCATCATCGCTCACCATGTCGCCGGCAAACTTGAGGTTGCTCTCGACGGTGCCCGAGAACAGGCGACCCTGCTGCGGGATATAACCAATACGGCGACGCAGCTCGGAAAGGGTCATGTCGCGCACGTCGATACCGTCGAGCGAAATGCTGCCGCCCGTGACGTCGTACAGGCGCGGAATCAACTGCACGAGCGTGGACTTGCCCGAGCCTGTGGAGCCAATGATGCCGAGCATCTGACCGGCATGCGTGGTGAAGTTCACGCCGCTGATGACGTCGGCACGGGCATCGGGATACTGGAAGCTCACGTCGCGGAAGGTGAGCTCACCGCGCGGCGCGCTGGCAGCAGGCAGTTTGGGCGAGGCAGGGTCGTTGATGCTCGTGGGGCAGGTGATGACCTCTTCCACGCGCTCGGCTGCGACCTCGGCGCGGGGCAGGATGACCGAAACCATGGTGAGGATCATAAACGCCATGACGATTTGCATGGTGTAGGAGATGAACGCCATCATGTTGCCGACCTGCATCACGCCGTTGGACACGCCCTGCGCGCCAAACCAGACGATAAGCACGGTGATGCAGTTCATGACGAGCATCATGAGCGGCATCATAAAGCTCATGGCGCGGTTGGTGTAGAGCTGCGTGGTCATCAGGTCGAGCGAAGCCTTGTTAAAACGCTCGAGCTCATGCTCCTCGCGGTTGAACGAGCGGATAGGCATAAGGCCGTCGAGCAGCTCGCGGGCGGTAAGGTTCACGCGGTCCACAAAGCTCTGCATCTTTTTGAACTTGGGCATGGTGAGGCCCATGAGCACGCCGACAACGGCCGAAACCGCGATGATGGCCACGGCGATGGTCCACTCCAGGCCGGTGTGGTTAGCCAGGACACGCATGACAGCGACGATGCCCATGACGGGGGCCATCAGGCACATGCGGATAAACAGGGTTGCGGCCATCTGGATCTGCTGAATGTCGTTGGTGCAGCGGGTGATGAGCGAGGCCTGGCTAAACTTGCCCACCTCGGCCGGCGAGAAGTGCATAACCTTGTCGAAGGTCTCGCGGCGCAGGTCGCGGGCGATGGAGCAGGCGGTGCGCGAAGCCACGGCACCGGTCAGGATGGTGGCGACGAGCGACACCAGGCACAGGCCAAACATCGTGTTCGCCATGCGGCTCAGGTAAGCGTTCTGCACGTCGGCGGGGTCGATGCCCTGCGCTTTGTACTCTTCTTGTACGTAGGTCACGGCGCGCTGGGTCACGATGGAGCCCGACATGGAGCCCATTTTGTCTGCCATTTGGTTGGCGCCCTCGACGAGCTTGCTTTGGTCTACCAGACCGCCCTTGACACCTAGGCGCAGACTCTTCATGGTGATCTTGCCGCCGTCGGCATCAATCTGCTTTTGCATGTTCTGCGCCGCTGCGGCCTTCTGCTGCATCTCGGCGAGTTGCTCGGGCGTCATCGCCGCCATCTGCTCGGGCGTGGGTATGGCCTGGGCGCCGCTGTTGTCTTTCTCACTGGACGTGCCCATCATGTCACCCATGGAGTTGGCGTCAATACCCTGGTTGAGCGAAAGGACGACGGTCTCGGGCAGACTCATGATATCGGCGAGCTTGCTGCCGTCGGCGCGCTCATCCTCGGTTCCCTTGTACGTGCGAATCCCGTTTTTGTCTGCCTTGCCAAACGCAGCTTCTACCGTCTTGGCGTCCTTGGCGCTCATAAAGAGTTCGAGGTCGTCGAGCGATTCGGCGCGGATGGTGTCGGGTACGGGCGACGCGATGCCGCCTTGCTGCACACCCACGTCGACGATGTCGCTCATATAGGTAGGCAGCGCCAGATCGGCGTTGCAGCTGATTACGATAAGTACGATAGCTGCGAACAGTGCCAGGATATGTTTTTTAAAGAGCTTGAGAATCCTCACTCGGCATCTCTCCTTTCTTGATTGCGGTCGATAATTTCGTTGGCACGTCTAAGAAGGCGCACCATCTCTTGGGTATCTGTTTCGCCAAGCTGCTCGAGGAAGGCCGCGGTGCGGTCCTCGAATTCCCGACGTTTGATTTCGATAACCTGGAATCCTTTGTCGGTCACCGTGACGTGTACGCGACGACGGTCGGTCTTTGAGTGCTCGCGCTCGACCCAGCCCTTGGCCTCGAGGGCGCGCAGGATATTGGCGATGCGGGCGCTCGAGACCCAGGCGCGATCGGCGAGTTCGCTCGGCGTGAGCGAGCCGCCGGCGCGCATGAGGGCGCGCATGACGGCCATCTCGCCACCCAGAGCCTGGTCGGCAAAGCGCGAAATGCGCTGGTGCATGCTGCCAAACTCGGTAAAGAGCTGACGCCCAAGCTCATGGAAATCGGTATCTTCCACCGAAAACCCCTAACACTAGAAACTATTTCCGGTGGAAGATGATACCCTCATACGCGGGCCTCATACAGTAGGCAATATTAAGAGCTCATTAAGACTTAAAATCATTCAATTGCTAAAGCGTTTCAAAGAACTATCATGCCCGCGGTTAGGCGAGGGGTTGTCACCACCATGACGACTGGGACTCATATAATCGCCACGTGCGATGCTCCAACTTCCCGCAAGGAGACACCTTACATAAAGGGGGATGGAGTCATGGCATTTGACTTCACGGGCAAGACCGCGATTGTCACGGGCGGCACTCAGGGCATTGGCCTCGAGATCGCCAAGGGCATCGTCGCGGGCGGCGGACATGTCGCGCTCATCGCAAGGAACGCTGCTAAGGGCGAGGCCGCTGTGGCCGAGCTTGGCGAGGGCAACAAGTTCTATCAGCTCGATGTTGCCGATGCGCCCAAGGCGCGCGAGACCGTCGAGCAGATTTTTACGGACCTGCCGCAAACCAACATCCTGATCAACTGCGCTGGCGTCATCAGCACCAAGAAGTTCGACGAGATCGATGACACCGAGTGGCGTCGCACCATCGACATCAACCTCAACGGTACCTTCACTATGATGAACGCCGTGTACCCGCACTTTAAGGCGGCCCATGCCGGCACTATCGTCAACGTGAGTTCCGTTGCGGGCAAAATCGGTGGCGGCCTGCTCGGCACAGCCGCCTACGCCAGCTCCAAGGCCGGTGTTAACGGTCTGACCAAGGCAGTCGCCAAGGAAGGCGGCAAGTTCGGCGTCCGCTGCAACGCCGTGTGCCCGTCGCTCACGTTGACCGATATGACCTCGATTCTCTCTGACGAGAACTCTCAGCGCATCATCAACGGTATCCCTCTGGGCCGCGCCGCCCAGGCCAGCGAGCCTGCGCAGATGGTGCTGTTCTTCGCTTCCGACCTCGCCAGCTTCGTGAACGGCGAGATCGGTGACTGCGACGGCGGCATCGTCCTGGACGGGTAATACCCCACGACGATTATTCGGCGACGGCCCCTGCGACTCGGGACCGTCGCCTTCTTTCTGACATAGGCGCGTGCGGCTACGATTCGCATGCATCCAAAGGAGATATATATGAGTGAATCGACTGCGGTGGAGGCGCCGGCGGCAAAGGAACCGTTCTTTAAGATGTCCTCCATCCCGGGTGCCAATATTTTGGTGCCGCTTTTGTTGGGCTGCCTGCTCAACACGCTATTCCCTGACCTGTTTAAAACGCTCGGCAGCTTTACGCTTGGCATGACCCAGCAGGGTGCAGGCCCGCTGGTGGGCGCTTTTTTGCTCATCGTCGGTACGACGATTTCGTTTAAGAGTGCTCCTGCCGCCGCTGCCCGCGGCGCCATCATCATCGCCGTCAAGCAGATCGTGGTCGTTGCCGTGTCGCTGCTCATCCTTTATGTGTTCAACGACAACCTGTTTGGCATCTCGGCCATGGTGATGCTGGCCGCTTGCACGGGTGCCAACAACGCTATGTACGCTGGACTGATGGGCACCATGGGCAACGAGGCCGAGCGTGGCGCCGTCGCCATCACCACGCTCGTTGTCGGCCCTCCGGTCACGATGATCGTGCTCGGCGCCGCCGGTCAGGCTCCGATTGGCTGGTCGCTCGTGGGCGCCATCCTGCCGATCGTCGTCGGCATTATCCTGGGCAACCTGTTCCCCAGCTTTAAGAAGATGATGGCACCGGCACTTTCCGCCATCATCGTGCTCGTCTTCTTTGCCATGGGCTCGACCATGACCTTTGGCCAGCTCATTAATGGTGGTCTTCCCGGTATTTTGCTCGGCGTGATCTGCTCGGTGATCTTTGCAATTCCCGTCATCGCGGTCGATAAGCTCACGGGCGGTACGGGTGTCGCAGGTGCGGCCATTTCGAGCTGCGCCGGAGCCAATGTGGCCACGCCTGCTGCCATGGCAAGCGTCAACGGGGCCATGTACGGCGGCGCCGTGCTCGCGACGGCTACGGCACAGGTTGCTGCCTGCGCAATCGTGACGGCTATTTTGACCCCGCTGGTCACCAGCTGGTGCTACAAGCATTTTGAGGGCCAGGGCAACGGCAATAGCAAAGCAACGACCGACAAGGCCTCCGCAGCCGCCTAATGCCAAACGGTAATCAAAGCTAAAAACTAGCTACGCCACAGGGCGGCCACGGGGGATCCCGTGGCCGCCCTGCAGTTTCTGTAGGGTCTTTGGGACACTTTACCCTGCTAAAGCTGGCATAACAGCTAGAGCGAACGTCGTACAAAGGCAAGGAAAAATAACATACAAATCGGTGAACGGTAGTTGTTCGCGCTCGCGTTTCCTGCGGATTTGTAAAAAACGCCCTTATGATATAAAAAAAGAAACATATAACAGCCCAGATGGAGAGGGTCGCTATGTTATCCTTCTCAGACGGGTGAAATCTTGGGTTTTGGGTTGTAGTTCCAAGGTGGACAGACGTTTTCCCTGCACCAACGTGTGGTGAAGAACGGAAGAAGCCGGTAGTGCAAGCCGAAAATTCAAGAATTCAATAAGCAGCGGTGTGAGAGAGCGCCGCATAACACGTAACTAGGAGCGTGGTTACACAATGCAGGAGGCATGGGAAGGCTTCAAGGAAGGCATTTGGACGGGAGAGGTTGACGTCCGAGACTTCATCCAGAAGAACTACACCCCCTACGAGGGCGACGAGTCGTTCCTCGTCGGTCCGACCGAGCGTACCAAGGAGCTGTGGGGCGAGGTTCTCGACCTGCTGCTTAAGGAGCGCGAGCAGGGTGGTGTCCTCGATATGGACACCAAGACCGTCACGGGTATCGTGAGCCACCCCGCTGGCTACATCGATAACGCCCACCGCGAGAAGGAGACCATCGTCGGTCTCCAGACTGACAAGCCGCTCAAGCGCGCGCTGCACGTCAACGGTGGTATCCGCATCGCTTGTCAGGCTGCCAGCCAGCACGGCTATAAGGTCGACGAGAACGTTGTCGAGCGCTACACCTTCGAGCGTAAGACCCACAACGCCGGCGTCTTCGATGTCTACACCCCCGAGATGCGTGCTTGCCGCTCGGCTCACATCATCACCGGTCTGCCCGATGGCTATGGCCGCGGCCGCATCATCGGCGACTACCGTCGTGTTGCCCTGTACGGCGTCGACTACCTGATCAAGGACAAGGAGGCCCAGAAGGCTTCCACCCCGACGGTCATGACCGCCGACAACATCCGCGATCGCGAGGAGCTGCAGGAGCAGATCCGCGCCCTCGGCGAGCTCAAGATGATGGCCGAGACCTATGGTTTCGACATTTCCAACCCTGCTACCAACACGCAGGAGGCCATCCAGTGGATGTACTTCGCCTACCTCGCTGCCGTCAAGGAGCAGAACGGCGCCGCTATGTCCATCGGCCGTACCTCTACGTTCATCGACATCTACGCTGAGCGCGACCTTGCCAACGGTACCTTCACCGAGGAGCAGATCCAGGAGTTCGTGGATCACTTCATCATGAAGCTCCGCATGGTCAAGTTTGCCCGTACCCCCGAGTACCAGGCCCTGTTTACCGGCGATCCGCAGTGGGTCACCGAGTCCATCGGCGGCATGGGTGTTGACGGCCGTACGCTCGTTACCAAGATGAGCTACCGCTACCTGCACACGCTCGAGAACATGGGCACCAGCCCCGAGCCCAACATGACCGTTCTGTGGTCGACCCGTCTGCCCGAGAACTTCAAGAAGTTCTGCGCCAAGACTTCTGTCGCCAGCTCCTCGATCCAGTACGAGAACGACGACCTCATGCGCGTCTATCACGGCGACGACTACGGTATCGCCTGCTGCGTGTCCTCCATGCGCATTGGCAAGGAGATGCAGTTCTTCGGCGCTCGCGCCAACCTGGCTAAGTGCCTGCTGTATGCACTCAACGGCGGTGTTGACGAGGTCTCCAAGAAGCAGGTCGGCCCCAAGTACCGCGCCGTCGAGGGCGATACGCTCGATTACGACGACGTTGTGGCCAAGTACAACGACATGATGAAGTGGCTCGCTGGCGTGTACGTCAACTCGCTGAACATCATTCACTACATGCACGACAAGTATTGCTACGAGCGCATCCAGATGGCTCTGCACGACAAGCACGTGCACCGCTGGTTCGCTACGGGCATCGCTGGCCTTTCCGTCGTGGCTGACTCCCTGTCCGCCATCAAGTACGCCAAGGTCCACCCCGTCCGTGACGAGAACGGCATCATCGTCGACTTCGAGACCGAGGGCGATTTCCCCAAGTACGGTAACGACGACGACCGCGTCGACCAGATCGCTCACGACGTTGTGCACCAGTTCATGGAGTACATCCGCATGAACGACACCTACCGCAACTCCGTGCCCACGACCTCGGTTCTGACCATTACTTCCAACGTCGTCTACGGTAAGAAGACCGGCTCCACGCCCGACGGCCGCAAGGCTGGCCAGCCGTTCGCCCCGGGTGCAAACCCCATGCACAAGCGCGATAGCCACGGCGCCATCGCTTCGCTGTCTTCGGTTTCCAAGCTCCCGTTCCGCGATGCTCAGGACGGCATCTCCAACACCTTCTCCATCATCCCGAGTGCGCTCGGCAAGGAGGACCAGGTGTTCTTTGGCGATATCGACCTTGATCAGCTGGGCGAGTAACTATTGTTAGTGCTATACTAACAATAACGATTACTGATTAGCGCGCCGGTTTCGGCCGGCGCCTATTAATCGAAGGAGACACATTATGAAGGTTTCTGAAGTTTCTGAGACTCAGGCCGATAACCTGGTCCACATGCTCGACGCTTACGCCGAGAAGGGTGGCCACCACCTGAACATCAACGTCTTCAACCGTGAGACGCTGCTTGACGCTCAGGCTCACCCCGAGAAGTACCCGCAGCTGACCATCCGCGTTTCCGGCTATGCCGTGAACTTCCACACGCTCACCAAGGAGCAGCAGGACGAGGTCATTGCGCGTACCTTCCACAACAAGTTCTAAAGGGTTCAACTCCTGTAGGATTACTGGGGCCGGTTTTGGGTTATTTCCCAAAACGTCCTCGGACATGCAAAGAGGCTCCGCTGCGCGCGTTGCGCGGCGGAGCCTCTTTGCGTCCTGCGGGATGTTTTGGAAAATAACCCAAAACCGGCCATGTGGGGTCCTTTGGAGTCACTCTTTAGGCGGAACTCTCCTAATTATTTGGATGAGTCGTTTACTTACTTGTGCTGTTACCGTCTTCCCGCTCTTGTTGGGGTATGCTTTGTTCGTATGTAAACGTATGACATGTTGATGGGGGAGGGTGCTATGGCTCGCGAGAGTGCTCGTTCTAAGGATACGGCTAAGCCTGGCATCAAGGAAGTTGCGGCGGTGGCGGGGGTTTCGCCTACTACGGTATCTCGCGTGCTTAATAATCGCGGCTATATTAGCCAAGAGACCCGCGATAAGGTCCATGCCGCGATGAAGCGCATCAACTATACGCCCAACGATATCGCCCGTGCCATGCTCAACGGTCGCCTGAATCTTATCGGTATGATCGTCCCCTATGTCAGCAGTCCGTTTCATGCCCAAGTGGTTCAAGTCATTGAGCATACCCTGGCCGAAAACGGTTTTAAGATGCTGCTGTGCAATAGCGCCAATCGACCCGAGCTTGAGCGCTCTTATATCGACATGCTTCGACGCAATATGGTTGATGGCGTCATCGTCAACTCGCTTAATATCGGTGCCGAGGCGTATGCCGAGATGGGCTTGAGTCTGGTTGGTATCGACTGCGACCTTGGCGAGGCCTCTGTTCAGATTGCGAGCGACAGCTATAGCATCGGCGAACTTGCCACGCGTCGCCTGATCGATGACGGATGTTCACGCATCCTGTGCCTGCGCAGCAATAGCCGCATGCGCATGCCTGCCAATAAGCGTACCGATGCCTACCTCGATATTGTTGAGCAGGCCGGTTTGCCCGCGCTTGTCCGTGAGGTCGAGTTCGTTAAGCCCGACGACGAAAAGAGCGCGGTCGTTGCGAAGATCCTCGACGAGAACCCCGATATTGACGGCATCTTTGCGGGAGACGACACGATGGCGGCTATCTGTCTTAACGTGATGAAGCAGCGCGGCTTGAGCGCTCCGGGCGATATTAAGGTCGTGGGCGCGGATGGTGCCCGCCGCACTATGACGTTTATGCCTGACTTAACAACCGTACGCCAAGATATCGATCGCATCGGAGAGCTCGCGGCGCAATCCATCATTGCTCTTATTAACGGCGAAAAGCCCGAATCGAATATCAAGCTCCCCGTTGAACTCATTGAGGGTAAAACCGCGTAGTTCATCCCGTGCCAAAAGAATTCCTCAAACACCTCTGATGACCGTTCGCCGGCATATGTCAACCGTTTGCCGACGACTGGAACTGCGAAAAGACGTATTGGTGTGAAAACGTTTGACATATGAAAACGATTGACATATCTTGCAGTTGTACCGAGTTAGTATCTCGTGAGAAAGGAAGTCTCGGATGCACAAGGTGTATTACCAGCCTGAGGGAATTTGGGTAGGCGACATCATGCCGTACGGCGAGGACGGCACGTTCTATCTCTATCATCAGCGTGACACGCGAAACCCCGGACCTTTCGGAGAGCCGTTTGGCTGGGCACTCGCGACAACCAAGGACTTCGTCAATTACAAAGACTTTGGCGAGAGCCTTGAGCGTGGCGGCGACGAGGAAGTCGACCAGTATGTTTATGCCGGCACGGTGTTTAAGGTGGGCGACAAGTACCATGCGCTCTACACTGGTTGCAATCGCGATAAGGTCAAGGCACGCTTGATGAAGCAGGTTCTTCTTCACGCAACGAGTGACGACGCCGTCAAGTGGGAGAAGAACATCGCCGAGACGCTGCTTCCGCCCCAGGAGGGTTACGATGACCGCAACTGGCGCGATCCCTTTGTGCTTTGGGATGAGGAGAACGAAGAGTACATGCTCATCCTCGGCACGCGTGTGGGCGAGGACAAGCGTCTGATGACCGGTCGTCTGGTCAAGTTCACCTCCAAGGACCTGGATACCTGGGAGTTCCAGGGCGACTGGTGGAATCCGGGCCTGTACACCATGTTCGAGATGCCTGATCTCTTTAAGATGGGCGACTGGTGGTATCTGGTGTTCTCCGAGTACAGTGATGGCAACAAGACCCGTTACCGCATGTCTCGCTCTATCAACGGTCCTTGGATCACTCCTGCGGACGATTCCTTCGATGGCCGCGCGTACTATGCCGCGCGTACCGCATTTGACGGCGAGCGCCGCGTTCTCTTTGGTTGGGTTCCTACGCGTGACGAGGGCGGCGACCCCAGCTCTTACCTGTGGGGTGGCACCTTTATGCCCCTCGAGATCGTTCAGCGTGCCGACGGAACGCTCGGCACCAAGCTTCCTGATAGCATGCTTGGCGCCTTTGGCGAGGCTAAGGCAGTCGAGGCCTTTGAGCTCTCCTGCGAGTCGGGCAAGGTCGAGCAGGTGCTCGCCGCGGATGCCGGTTCCACCTATATGCTCGATGCCGACATCGAGCTCGCCGGTGACGCTGCCGGCTTCTCGGTGAAGCTTGCCGAGGACGCCGAGTCCGGTCTTGCCTATGAGTTCCGCGCCAACCTGCGTGAGGGCAAGCTCGAGTTTACGGCGGCCCCCCAGTATCCGTGGTTCCAGGTCAACAACATGGGCCTTGAGCGTCCGTTGTTCTTTAAGGGCGAGGGCACTCATCATGTGCGCCTGGTCGTTGACGACGATATCGCGACCATCTTTGTCGATGATGTTGCGCTTAACGCTCGATTCTGCAATAAGCAGGGCCAGGGTGTGGCGCTGACGGTCACCGACGGTACGCTTAAGTGCGCAAATGCAACGATCGCGTCTCTGTAATGGCATCAAAACGTCTTATGCTTTCGTAAAGGAATGGAGAGGAACATGGACTACAAAGTAGTGTCTCAGCAAGTCGTCGATAACGTCGGCGGTCTGGAGAACATCGAGGGCGCCACGCATTGCGTTACGCGTCTGCGTCTGGTGCTCAAGGATACGAGCAAGTACAACAAGGCCGAGCTCGAGAACATCGATGGCGTCAAGGGCGTGCTGTACAACAGCGGCCAGCTCATGATCATCTTCGGTACCGGTACCGTCAACAAGGTTTACGATGAGTTTATGGCTCTGACGGGCGTTAAGGAGATCAGCGCTTCCGAGGTCAAGGGCGCCGAGGCGGACAAGAAGGGCAAGTTCTTCTCGGTCCTCAAGGTATTCTCGGACATCTTTATCCCCATCATTCCCGCTTTCGTCGGCGCTGCTATCATCATCGGCCTTAAGTCGCTGATCGTTGCCAACGGCCTCTTTGGCATGGAGGGCAGCCTCGCCGATCACAGCGAGTTCCTCAAGAACCTCGCAAGCTTCTTTGCCATTATCGCCACCACCTTCGACTACCTACCTGTCCTGGTTATGTACAGCGCGGTCAAGCGTTTTGGCGGTAACCCGATCCTGGGCATCCTCGTCGGTATCGTCATGGTTCACCCGAGCCTTATGAACCGTAACACGTTCGTTATGGACCCGACGGGTGCTGAGTACTGGAACTTCGGTCCGCTCTCCATTCCCATGGTTGCTTTCCAGGGCGGCGTGTTCCCTGCAATCCTGACTGCCTGGTTTATGGCCAAGGTCGAGAAGATTGCCCAGAAGTACATCCCCGAGGTCGTTTCGTTCGTCTTTGTCCCGACCGTTACCCTGATTCTTGCTAACGTCGCCCTGTTCACCGTGTTCGGCCCGCTCGGCAACCTGATCGGCGACGTCCTCGCCGGCGTAATCGATATCCTGTACAACAGGATGGGCGTCTTCGGTGCCTTTGTCTTTGCCGCATTCCTGCAGCCGCTCGTCGTTACCGGTACGCATCAGTTCATCCAGGGTATCGAGGCAAACCTCGTTGCCACGACTGGCTTCAACTACATCCAGGCAATCTGGTCGGTTTCCATCATCGCCCAGGGCGGCGGCGCCATCGGCATGTACCTCATTCACAAGAAGCATTCCAAAGAGCGCAACATCTGCATGTCGTCCTTTATCCCGACGCTGGTCGGTATCTCCGAGCCCGCAATCTTTGCTGCAAACATGCGCTACTCGATCATCCCGTTCATCTGCGCTTGCATCGGTGCAGGCTGCGGCGGTGCCTTCGTGAAGCTCTTTGAGGTGCGCGCCATCGGTCAGGGTCTGACCGGCGTGCTTGGCCTGCTCATCGTTACGCCCGAGACGCTCGTGTGGTATGTGGCTGGCAATCTCATCGCCTTCATCGTGCCGATCGTCTTGATCTTTGCCTACAACAAGGCAAAGGGCGTGCCGACCACCGATGAAGAGGGCGCTGGCGCTGGCTTCGACGTTAGCTTCTAGTTGAGCCGTTCAGCGTAATGTGCGGATAAGTCCATTTGGGGAAGGGCGTTCGGCTCGTGTGAGTCGAGCGTCCTTTCCTATAGACGAGAAGGTCAATGGCGATGTTTAATCAAAAAAACAAGGTGATGCGTGCGGACTATGAGCAGTGGCGTGCCGGACAGGATGAGACGGCGGCTCGCATCGCGTCCGACCCCGATAGGCTTTTGTTCCATGTGGAGCCTGAGCTTGGCTGGCTCAACGACCCCAATGGTTTGGTTCAGATTGGTGATACGTATCACATCTATCATCAATACGATCCGTTCGATGCTGCGCATGGCGGTCCAGTGCTTTGGAACCATCTGACGACAAAGGATTTTGTGACGTACGAGAATCACGGTCCCGTGCTGTTCCCCGATTCCGATTTGGATTCGAGTGGAGCGTATTCTGGTTCTGCCTTTGTACGTGATGGCAAGATTCACTACTTCTATACCGGCAACGTTAAGCATTTTGACCGTGATGATTACGACTACGTGTTGACGGGCCGTGAGCAAAACCAGATTCATATGGTTGCCGAGAATCCCGACGAATTGGGCGAGAAGCGCATAGCTGTTGGGCCGGTCGATTACCCCGACGATATCGGTACGCACGTGCGCGACCCCAAGATCCTTGAACACGACGGTATCTACTACATGGTTCTGGGCGCTCGTACGAAAGACGACCGTGGCTGCGTGCTTGTCTATACCTCGCGCAATCTTGAGAACTGGAGCTATGCGACGCGCATTGAGTTGGGCGAGAAGTTTGGCTTTATGTGGGAGTGCCCCGATCTGTTTGAGCTCGATGGCGAGCTTATTCTCGTTTGCTGTCCGCAGGGTGTGCCTGCCGATGGTTGGCGTTACCGCAATCCGCATCAGTGCGTGTGGTTCCCCATCGAGGCCGATTGGGAGGCGCCGAGCTTTAAAATCGTCGGGAAGGGCATGCCCCCGATGGTCGATGCCGGTTTTGATTTCTATGCTCCGCAGTCCTTTGAGGATGCTGCAGGCCGGCGATTGATGATCGGATGGTCGGGTTGCCCCGATGCGACGGCGGAAAACCCGACGGTGGCGCGCGGGTGGCAGTGCGCGTTGACGGTGCCGCGAGAGCTGAGCATGCGCGATGGTAAGCTCTGCCAGCAGCCGGCGCACGAGATTGAGAGAATGCGCGGCAATTGCGTTCGTGCTGTAGGCGGTGAGACCGTTGAGGAGCCGGGACGCCTGTTTGATGTCGTGGTTTCCTGCGAGGGAGCCAAGATGATCGAGCTCGAAATCCGCAAGGGTGTCTTTGTACGTTATACAGACGGGATGCTTACCCTCGATATGGGCGACGAAGGCTATGGACGCGACCAGAGGTCGATCGAGCTCGGCGAACTTCGCGACCTGCGCGTGCTTTCGGACACTACGATGGTCGAGATTTTTGCCAACGGTGGCGAGGCGGCACTTACGAGCCGTACCTATTCGCCGGCGGTTCCGGCGATGGAGCTGCGCGCCGAGGGTGCGGCGTCGATGGATTTCTACCGCCTCGCTCATTAACCGTGCATGGAGCACGATTGGACTTGTTGGGCGGAATGTGTCGCAGTTGCCGCGGCCAGCTACCGCTTATCGCGTATAGCGACCGTTTGCGGAATAAGTAACACTCCTTAATAAACCGTGTAGAATCTCAGATAAGCACGGAGTTTTCCAGGGAGACGCTGTCCTTTGTTGTGTGCAAGGGACGGCGTCTCTTTGGCGCTTAGATGCCGTTGTGCAACAGCGCGACGCGCGTGTCATGTATTGAAAAGCCAACGTCGAGATGGGTCGTGATAAGAATGGGCAAGTATGTAATCGTGGTTGAATCTGGTTCGGATGTGACGCCAGAGCTCTGCGAACGCTACGGCATCGTGCGCGTGCCTATGCATGTCACGATTGGTGACGAGACCGTCGAGGACGGCTCGATCGATCCGCTCGAGATTTATTCGCGCTGCAACGAGTTTGGTGTGATGCCCAAGACCAGTGGCTGTTCGCCAGCGGATTTTGCGCATGTGTACGACCGCATCCATGCCGAGCAACCCGACGCGACTATTTTGCATCTTGCATATTCCGAGGCCACGACCTGTTCGCATCAATCATCGAAGATCGCCGCCAGGGGTCGCGATTACGTCTACTCCATGGACACGCGCTTTGTCTCGGTAGGCCAGTCGCTCGTTGTCGTCGAGACCGCCAAGTATATTGAGGCTCATCCCGATGCCACCGTTGACGAAATTTTCGCCTTCACCAATTCGGTCATGGACCGCGTGCTGTTGGGCTTTGTCCCAACCGATCTCGCCTTCCTTAAGGCCGGCGGTCGTTTGTCCAACGTGGCATTCCTCGGTGCCCATCTGCTCAAGATTAAGCCCTGCATTGAGGTGACGGGTGGTAAGTTCGTGGCGACCAAGAAGTTCCGCGGTTCTATGCTTAAGTGCGCCCGTGCCTTTATTGATCATATGGTAGAGAAGGGCGAGATCGACTACTCGCATATTGGCCTGGCGTATTCGGTGGGTCTTTCCGAGGAGCTGCGCGACGACATGGAAGTCTATGCGCACGACCTGGGCTTTAAGGACATTACCTGGACTCAGGTCGGCGGCGTCATCTCGAGCCATTGCGGCCCGACCGCTTTCGGTGCGGTTCTCACGCTCAAGGCGTAAGGCCTGGCGTCTATCGATATCTATTGCCTCGGCGGCGGGTGGGTTGTGACAACCTTCCCGCCGCTTTTGTGTGGGGCCATATAGAACAACCCAATTGACCACTAAACCGTTTCACCATCATGCGTATGGGCTAGAATGGCTCTGGCATTTATGTAACTAAAACCAATGAGAGGCAAGGTAGCGGGAATGGCTGAGATGACGCTCGAGGGTGTGGACGCTCGTCCCGAGGACTCCGCGTTTGCCCTGGGCCGCGTACATTCGATTGAAACGATGGGTACGGTCGACGGACCCGGCATCCGCTTTGTGGTGTTTGTTCAGGGCTGTCCCATGCGCTGCGCGTATTGCCACAATCCCGATACCTGGTCGGTCAACGGCGGCACGATGGTGACCGTCGAGCACCTCATGGATGAGTTCCAGAGTAACCACGAGTTCTATCGCAGCGGCGGAATTACGGTTTCGGGCGGCGAGCCGCTTCTGCAGCCCGAGTTTTTGGCCGACCTGTTCCGTGCAATGCACAACAACCCCGATGGTCGTGTGCATACCTGCCTGGATAGCTGTGGCTACGCCTTCGACCCTCAGCATCCCGAGAGGTTCGATGCCGTGCTCAACGAGACCGATATGGTGCTGCTCGACATTAAACACGCCGATCCCGTCGAGCATAAAAAGCTGACCGGTTGCGATCCCGCACGCATTCTGGCGTTTGGTGATGAGCTCGCGCGTCGCAAGATTAAGGTCGTTATCCGCCACGTGGTGGTGCCGGGCATTACCGACACGGTGGAGGAGTGCGAGGCACTCGGTCGCCTGATTGCCCCGTGGCATAACGTGGTCGGCCTGGAGATGCTGCCGTATCACACCATGGGTGTCGTCAAATACGAGCAGCTGGGGATTCCCTATAAGCTCGAGGGCGTTCCACAGATGGATACCGCGCGCATGCCCGAGCTGCGCAACGCCGTCATGACGGGCATGAAAAAGCGCCGCGCTGAACTCAAAAACGCCATCGGCTAGCGAGCCATTTTCGTTCCCCAAGGGCACTCATTGGGGACAGACTTAAATGAGTGCCCCTGGGCACCAAGTTGATTGCCAAAGAGCCCCGTCCCAAAAAGACTGGTCAAGGTTGCGGTGAGATGCGCAACAGAATCGTGCCATTTGGATAAATACGCTTGTGGTTTCTTTAAAGACACCTTAAACGCCGCTGAATATCTTTGGAAAGAAATGCCTGCTCGGTATCATGCTGCTCGTATATGAACGGTAGCAGTCAGGAGACCACGTGCGAAACAACGCATCGCGGGATGAGTATGTGCCGCAGCATAGCAGCAGATATGAGACGAAGGGCACGTCTTTGCGTGGCCTTGCCGACGCTCGCATTCGCGGGGCGAAGATTGCCGCCATAGGAATGTTAGCGTTAGCGGTCATTATCCTCGGAATTACCGCTAAAACCTACGCGTCGGAGCGAATGGCACACTCAGATGCGTCAACGGTACAGACGCAAAACAAAAAGGTCCCTGAATCTAAAGTCACCGCAAGTCAAACCCTGTCGACAGCGAACCTCAAGACGGGGCTTTCGAAGCCGGACTTTAACGATATTCCCTCAGGCGATACCGTGCAGACCTTCTCACTGGTTGATGACCAGATCCTCGCCCTGGAGGATGAGAACCTCGCCGCACTCCAGAATGCGCTTGACCAGGCGCAGGAGCTGGGCGATGCGGGCGTGGTGTTTTACGACCTGTCGAGCGGTAAGGGCGTGACGTATAACGCTGATGTCGAGGTGTACGGTGCGAGTAGCTACAAGGCACTCTATGCGTTGTACATTTGCGAATCTCTGGTCGAGACGGGCCAGGTTTCACTCGATGACTCCCTTGGCACCTATGGTGGCTACAACATGGGTTGGCAGACGGTACGCGACTTGATCGAGGCTGCGGTCGTTTATTCAGACAACGATTCGTTTATTGCGTTACGCGCGGCGTTTGACCGTGCCGGTTACGAGGATTGGATTGTCAGTCTTGACATCGATTACGATACTGCGCTCGATCCGATGAGTGATTTTCCGACCTACTGCCCGCGCACTTCTGCCAGGTTATGGCGCGAGATGAGCGAGTATCTGAGCACGGATACCGAGACTTCACAGTGGTTGTCAGGCCTTTTGGCATCAACATCGCGCTCGTTTATTCGCGATGGCATTGCGGACGATCAGGTCTTGGTGCGCAACAAAGCGGGTTGGATCAGCGAGGACGGTTACTATTCGACATGCGATGCAGGCATCATCGACATCGATGGCCGTACCTATGTCATGAGCGTCATGACATCGATGCCATGGAGTGACCGTTCGAGCGAGGTTACGGCCGCGATTGCAAAGGCTCTGTTTGATACGCGAGCTGCACTGGCTTAGCGTGTTCGTTTGGCGAGGTCAAACAAAATGCTGGTACCATACCTTGGTTGAGAATTTCGTATAGGTTTGGGGAATGGTATGGCTACCATCGCGATTATCGGTGCGCTCGAAAAAGAGATCATGCAGATTAAGGAAGAGCTGAGCGACGTTTGCGAGGCACGGGAGGCAGGCTTGACCGTTGTGAGCGGTGAGCTCGACGGCCTGACAGTTGTCGCCACAACGGCGGGCATGGGCACGGTGAACGCCGCCGCTGCAACACAGCACCTCATTAGCAAGTATGCTCCGCAGGCTGTTGTGTTTTCGGGCATTGCGGGCGGTTTGAACCCCAAGCTCCATATCGACGACGTGGTCATTGGCAAACGCCTATGCTATCTGGATACCGATACCGCGCTTATCGCCGAGTCCGCACCGGGGCTCGAGGAGTTTGGCTCGACGCCCGCGCTGGTCGATATTGCCGCCGACGTGCTTGCTGGGCGTGGGTTTGTTGACGCTTCGAAAAATGCAGTCGCTTCGAACGAGGGCACCAAGCAGTTCCTGGTCGGCACGATTGCCACGGGTAACCGCTTTGTGACGGGCGCCACCATGCGCAACGACGCTATCGAGGCGACGCATGCCGATTGTGTCGGCATGGAGGGCGCGGCAATTGCCCATGTCGCAACCAAAAATGGTGTCGATTGCCTGGTGTTGCGCGCTATCAGCGATAATTGTGACGAGGCGTACGATGCAATTTGCGAGCGAGAGTTCGATTTGTTCGAGTACGCGCGTGTCGCAAGTGACATTACGCTCGATATCGTCCGCCGCATTGCCGCTGCGCAATAGCGCGTCTATTTGTAAGAACCTACGACCAAGGAGTGTCCATGGCCGATTCCATTAACTACCAGCTTGCCAAGTTCGTCGCCAGCTATGGCAAGGTTTCGCAGATTCCCGAGTCCACCTGCCCCGAGGTGAGCTTTGTCGGCCGCTCCAACGTGGGCAAGTCGTCGATTATGAACAAGCTATTTGGCCGCAAGAACCTAGTCAAGGTTTCCAGTACGCCGGGCAAGACGAGCAACATCAACTTCTTTGAGGCCGATGACGTGCATTTCGTGGACCTGCCGGGTTACGGTTTCGCCCGTCGCTCCAAGGCCGAGCGCGACCGTTGGGCCGAGCTTATCGGCGACTTCTTCGACTCCGAGCGCAGCTTTAACCTGGTTGTGTCGCTGGTGGACATTCGCCACGATCCCAGTAAGCTCGACCATGACATGATCGATTATCTGCAGGGCAACGAGTTCAACTTTATCGTCTGCCTCACCAAAGCCGACAAGCTCAGCCGCATCCAGCAGGCCCGCCAGGCAGCAGCCATCAAAAAGCAGCTCAACGTTCCGGCCGAGAACGTAATCATTACAAGCTCCCAAACCGGCACCGGCATCGACGAACTCAAGCGCCGCATCGCCGAGGCCTGCCTCTAGTAAGGGCTCCAGCCTAGCAAGAGCCCCTACCAATAAAAAGCCAAACTATCAGCCCGGCGACTTTCCAGAGCGTAGGTCCCTGTAGCCGCCGCCGGCGAAGTTAACATAGGGGAGGCCAGGGGGCTTTGCCCCCAAATCTTTCCGCAGGACGGCAGGACCCCCGCCGCACGAAGTGCGCAG
>OGPC01000293.1_pt1 | contig 50719 bp, 49 predicted proteins | sample 1552911 | NCBI WGS metagenome assembly OGPC01 (sample SAMEA2580248, study PRJEB22360) | human gut metagenome | biome: human gut; feature: human-associated habitat; material: faeces | place: Denmark | collected 2008/2010 | reverse complement strand
TTATTGAAAATGGTCATGTTTATTTTGTACTATTTATATTCTAACATCAATTTGTATTTGAGTTATTTTTTTGTTGTTATCACGTCCTGTTCTTTTACTGACTGTTGCTTCAAAATCTGCTTGTGTCGGTCTGTCAGTTTCGCATGGTCGAGAATGTCTTTTACAACCTGCGTCTGGTTGATTTCATCAAGTTTAATCGCAACCTTTAAGGTCGGGGCAACTTGATGAGATAGCCAGTTCAGCGTCCTTTGGAAGGAGTAAGGCTCTGGTTTTGTGGTTAGTTTTAATCGTTCACGATTGTTCCCAATAAACCAAGCCCATTCTTCATTCAGTTTCCAATCAGAACGAGGTTTGGAATCGTCTTTATCTACAAAACGGATATACCGATTGATAATTTTAAAGGCGGTATGCTCTGGATTGTCATAGACGAGTAAATCACGGACTGCATAATAGGCACGCTCATTTTTCAATCGAATCTCAAAACGGTTTTTTACTTCTGCGTCTTCAATGGGAATATCATTTTTCTTGTACTGCTCGTAGTCCTTTTCATAGATACAGAAATAAACTTCACTTTGTAATGAACCGATATAGAGGGTGTTTCCCATACATTCCTTTTCCTCTTTGCGTACCAGTTCGCCACTGCGATAGCTTTTAAAACTGCGGAAGACGGAGATACATTCTTCCTGTTGGCACTTTTCAGTGAGTACAGGGATATTTAAAATCCCTGTCTTATCGTTAATGGCAAGGTCAAGGCGTTTCATCACACCGCCAGCCACCAAAACGTCCATAAAGAACTCATACCAGCTTCTTTGTTGTGCCAGAAGATAGCTTTCAAATTGTCTGCACCCACGACCTTTCAATTCCACCAGAACTCCTTTGTCCAGTTCATGGGAGCAAAGGACGAATATGTCGCCTAAAGCATAATGCTCTGAATAAGAATAGAAACCATAGTCCTCATGAAGAAAATAGGACAGTTTCAGTTGTAAGATGTTTTCGACCACCTGCTGTACGTCTGTTGTCGGAAAGCGAATTCTTACATAATCAAACAGCATTTCAAGGGGAGCGTCGGGATTGAAGCGTTCCAGAGCTTCCCAAAGGGACTGCTGTAAATCCTCTGATGGCTTGACTTTTCCTGTTTCAATATCGCTTAGATACTGCCTTGTAATACCAGTCGCAACAGCTAAACGGTTTTGAGATAGTCCATAAGCCAAGCGTTTTTCTTTTAAATGCTGTAACCAAGTTTGTTCATTCAGTAAAAATCCCTCCAATCAAAAAGGCGTATGTCAACTTTTAAAGCCCATTTGACATACGCTGAAATTTTGTAAATCCCTTGTAACCAAAGGATTTTCTAATGTTTTTTTGACTGTTTCCTGTCGATTTGTACCCCCCTGTTAGATACGGGGGGTTAAGTGCTGGCGTGGCTATTGCCACACCAGCCAGCAAGATCAGTCCACACCTGCGACTTCCGCTTCGCACGTCGCCTGCGTGGACTGTCTGCTGTTGGATAACTTTTTAATTTCCTCCAAGAAATCATATCCTTTTGGTACAAGGGGAGTATAAAACTCTGATATGACACTTGTTCCTACATCAACATAGCCACGACCTTTGATTCGCTTTAAGAAGAAATCCTTTTGTACGTCACTGCCAAACATCATGCCATAGCCCATTTCAGACATACGACCTAAAGCCACTCTGAAATTAAACTGATCACGGATTCCGTCGCCTAAATATTTTGCGTCTGGACGTTGACAAGCCAGTATTAGAAAGAAGCCAGCTTGACGACCTAACATGACAATCTGTTTCAGCTTATTCATAACTGCGGTGTTTTCTTTTGTTCCCAGCATTTCCATGAAAGCGACGTATTCATCAAAGATTAAGAAGTGTGCCGGGAGACCTAAGTAAGCATAATTTTTGCCAGTCTTATAGTTCTTCATCTGCTTCATTTCCTCACTACGTTTCATCATTTCTTCATAGAATGTTTCAATGCAAGAAAGCAAGTCTTCTTTTCTATAGTAGACATTTGCCATCACAGAACCTAAGTCCGCAAGATCAGCATTTTTCGGGTCAAGAATATACAGTTTTGAATCTGTATGAAGCAAGGCTTCAATCAGTGTCAGTATAAAGTAAGTTTTACCGCCACCTGTACCACCAGCAATCAACATATGAGGGAGCTTATCATATTCCCACCATACGTTTTTCATTAAGCGAAGTTTACCATCTTTAGCTTCTACTTCATCAATAGAAATACGACTGGCTATGGTGTCATAGAGCAAAGTATATTCCACATAGGAATCCTTTAACTCTTTATCCGTCAGCTCACAGTACAAGCCACTCTCTAATTTCTTTTCCAAGTGTAAGAGTTGGTCTTGATATTTTCCCAGCGTGATTTCCACCCGTATCTGTATCAAGCCATTTTTAAGTCGATAATACATTTTAGGGAAGTAGGTTATCTTTTCCTTTGTACGACCAGCACTATCTTTAAAGAAACCCTCTGTTTTGACCTGTTCAGATTCATACCACTTGTTTTCAAGTATCATCTTTGCCAGTTTTTGACGGTGGTAAAGTTGTTTAACCGTATCATAGCGAACCCGTTTGAATACAAACGCTACCAGCAAGCAGATAAGAATTGCGACACTGAAACTGATAATTAAATAGGGAATGTCAATCTTATCTGCTTGTGATAGGTTAAAATCCTGCCAGTTGATCTGCTGGATTGTCTTCACATGAAACAGTCCGACAACCAGCAGGAAAACAGGCAGGAGTGACGCTATCGTAAAATGAAAGACTAAATCTTTACCAGATGGGCGAATCCTTTTACCACGCTGTTTCATGCGAAAAAGTCTCCTTTCTACCTAGCGACTATTTGTCTTGTGTCGGTTCTTTCTTTGCTTGTGGTTGAGCTTTGAATGAACTAGAATCCTTTGTCAGCACAATATCGTCTGCCTTGATATACCAGTCAACATCTGCTCCTTGATAGGTGGCAGTAGCAACGGTGTCCGCAATGGGATTGATAAGTTCCACCCGTGCGTTATAATCAAACTCTTTCAAAGGCACGCTGGCAGGAATACTTACTTGAATCATGCGTCCTTGTCCTTTGGATTTTAAGTCATAGGTACGTTCCTTGATTTCATCTGAAACCGACCCGTCTTCATTTTGGATTCTCACTTCACGACGTAGAGCAGAGAATTTCAATTCTCCAAAAGTCGTGTCTTTATCTAATACAATGCCATTTGCTAATCTCATCATTTTTCCTCTCTTTCTTTATTCTTTTATCATGTCGTCAGCATGTAAAAGGTAATTTGTAAAACCACGAGTGCCGATTTTGTAGCCCTCTGCGGTAATACGTGGATTGACTAACTTCACACGTTCCTCAAAGCCGAAATGTTTTTCGCCAGCTTCAGCAGGAAGCACCACCACAATATCATCTGCTCTTTGAACATCAGAATAGAGATTATAGCTTCTTGATAAGACAGTTAGCCGTCCGTTGATTCTTCGCTGAACGACTTTATCCTCGCCAGCAAATTCTAAATTGCCGAATGTTTTTTCCATGTTGGGAATCACAAATTTAAGTTCCATATTTTTACCTATCCTTTCTTTTTTATTGGCTGAATGAATGTTTGATGGTCTTAAAGAGTGGGGAACGACCTTTTGATTCTTGATTTTTTGTTTTCATAAGTTCACTTCCTTTCAAAATCGGGTAAAAAAATAGACACCTCATTTTTTGAAGTGTCTACCTATTAAATATTCAAATTTTATTGGAAGTATCTTTATATCTTCACTTTTCAAGGATAAATCGTCGTATCAAAGCTCATTCATAAGTAGTAAATTAGTAGTAAATTGAGTGGTTTTGACCTTGATAAAGTGTGATAAGTCCAGTTTTTATGCGGATAACTAGATTTTTATGCTATTTTTATCTTAAAATATGCTCCCTCCTAAGTGACAAGTTTTTATTATTTCACTTGTCTACCTAGAAGGGAGCATATCATTTGCTAGACGGCAGCTCCTTTTTATAGTAGAGGTTTTTTGGGAGAGCTCTTTTTCACTTTTTTCACTTGAGCTACCTTTTCCGAGGAAAAAAGTTTTTCTAATTTTGGATATGGTGGTTTTGAAAACTGTGAAAGTTCATTCAAGTATGTTTCAGCGTTCAAATAAGGAATTTCATTCGTAAACTATAATGAATAGAGGGCTAGCATAATCACATTAACTTAAAATCCGTGTCAATTATTGACACGGATTTTTTTCATAGACGAGGAGTTAATTTTTTAATATTTTTCTTTTTAGGTTGATCGGGAGACATATATATTTTTTTTGATTTAAGGATAGATCTTGATTGATGGACTATTAATTTGTTTAATTCAGTTACTCTCCACTTTGGTAAACCGTTTGCTGAATCAGAAAATTCAAAGTCCTGTAAATTTCTTAGATCTGATCTTATATCTGGAGTCATTACCATGGCTGCAGTTTCTGAAAAGTCTGTACCGATTCGTGGAATTTTTTCGCTCAAATAGGAATCGAGATCACGAAAATCATCTTCCATTGCGTATGGTAATAAACTTTGATTGTGATCGAATACAGGTGCCATTTTTATCGGTTGAAGAGTATCAGTTTGAAATAATATTCCATAATTTCCTTTGTGACGGTCAGTGTTGACTATAAGGGCATCTAAAACTAGCATTCTACGAAAAGCGTTTTCGCTACCAATAGAAGAAAAGTATTGCATGGTTTGGGCAATACCGGCTTCTACTCCGATGCATTTATAAATTGGAGCGAAACCATATTGCTCATTTGTAAAAAGCGGACATTTAGAGGCTTTTTTTTCATGATAATTTACAACATCGTATGGAACGGAGTCTGGACAAAATACAGCGGCTAGTTGTGAAGCATACATCTCACTGTATGGCTCAAGCCCAGCATTCGCACCACCTTCAGACCCTCTTTTCATGAGGAAAATTTGATTGTCTAAACGAGTCCAACACTTTGCAAAAGTTCCATCAGTAGAAAATTCAGGGGAAGCTGTTGAAAAATGTTCACCATATAAACCACCTTCAAAGGCTATCCGAGCAACAACGTCATCGAAAGGATTTTGGAATAACGAAACATTATTCCAGGAAAGATGACTCTTTGCTGGACGAACCCAAAACGTATCATTTAAAGTTGCAGCATGTGTAACTTGAAGGAAGCCTTCTAAATCATAACAGTTGCAACGCTTAAGCAATTTTTCAATGTGCTGGCGATTGCTAGGTGCTCTACGATTTTCGATCCAGTCTTTAAATGTTTTGAAACCAATTGGTAATTGTGAAAATATATGATGAATTTCAAAATGTAAGTCATTAAATTCATCTCTTGTACAGCTTACAGTTGCAACAATATTATTTTTATTCATTAATTCATATTCGTTTGTATTAAAATATGATACTGACATTTTTAAATCACCTCCGTAGTAATGGAACTATATTAATTTTATCATTTTCCTCAAAATAAAACAACAACTGTAAATGTGGAAGAAAGCTATTTATTATTTTTTTTCTGTGAAGCTTTATGCAGCTGTTCTATTTTACGCTGTAATATTTTCATGCTGTCAATATCTGATTGTGCAGCAAGTGTTCGAAGATCTTCTAAGGTCCACTCTTCTGTTCCTGCTGCATCGAGAAAAAGCGCAGCCTGTTCTTCAGAATGGGATGGATCATAAATATAACTTTTTATAAGCTGATCACGCGCTTGCTGTTCTTGTTCAGCCAGTTTTTCAGTTTTGCTTTTTTTGTTTTTTCGTAAGAAAGAAAACCAGCTATGTCGTTCGGCTTGTACATCAATTTGGAAATCCGAATTTTCTTGTACGGAAGTAGAATCTGAATCGGATGGAACATCCGATTCAGATTCTACCGACTCAGCAGATGACATAAAAACTTCAATTTGTTTTGGATTTTGCAGCTCTTCAATTCTGTTTTGAAGCAAGCGGATCTGTTCTAAATAAGCGGATTCTTTCGTATGAAAACTTTCTACAACATCATCGAGCCGCTGCTGAAGCTGTACGACTTCTTTTTGGGAATCATGAAGCTGCACAGTAAGTGCTTCTTTTTCTGCCAATAAATCAGCAAGCTGATCTTGAGATAATAATTGCTGTTGCAGTTGAGAATTTATTTGCTGTATCAGTTCATATTGTAACTTGATGAAGCTCCCGTTTTGCTCCATTGATTTCAAAATTAAGGATTCATTTTTGCTTTCTACATGTTCAGAATAATATTTTTTTCTAATTTCTTGAAAGTCTCCGATAGATTCCTCTTTAATTGCATCTTCCAATGTCAGCCGAAGGTCTTCCGGATCGGCATCGAAAAAACTGATCATCCGTAGCTGCCAAGCCGGAGCTTCATCCGCTATATAAGGAATCATGCTATCAATCAGATTTTGTGGGAACCCTAAATTTATGATCAAATTTAATTTTGCACTTTTTAACTTATCCTGTATATATGGGGATAATATGTTGGTTCTTTCTGCTTGCGTATATTTGCGAAACTCCATAAACACATCACCTTCCTATTATTTTTGTAAACGTTTCAATTTTGCTAATCGCCTAGAAGAACTTTGCATATTCTTTAACGTTTGAGATAACTGTGCTTCCTGTTGATCAGTTTGCGATTGCCGCCGTAGAAGATCCTGAATAGGATAAGTTTCTTCGATTTCGTCAAGCCGGTTTTCTAATTTTCCCTCAGATGCTGCGGCAAAGTTTCCGCTCGAAAGAGCCTTTTGAATAGTTATATATTCATCAAGAATTTTTTTCGTTTCGGAATTTTCTTGATTGGATCGCAATGCTTGCAACTGTTTTCGAGTAGATGATTTGAGCTGATCCATATCGTGCAAACGCTTTGAGAGATCATCTGCAGTTTTAATTTTATTATCTTGTAAAGTTTGCAAATCGCGCAAACTACGATCAATCTCGCTGGAAAGTTGCCAGGAAGAAGATCCTCCGCCGGTAACTTTACGCTCGGAGCTTTTCAACTTCCAGTAATTAATCATATAACGTTTTTGACGTTGCGTAAGATGCACGCCGCTGCGTTCGGTACGGATTCCAGAACCAATTGAAAATTCAAAATCCCGGATATTGGGGGTAGCTCGTTTTAAGTTGATTGGAATTTCAGTTTGATTTAAAATAATCCTTTGCTTTATACTCGTTACCGAATAGGCACTTCCTAAAACATAATTTCGTCGAAACCGGCCAGCTTGATTGTCATAACTTCTAAAAGATAGATATTCAGAATTCCATTTTTTTGAAAATCCTTTTTTTATTTGATAGCTTTTTTCCATGATGGAAAGAAACTCATCATAGGAGTGTGATTTTGCGATGGCAGCATCGATCGTCTCACGAAGACGTTGACTTCCAGTTGGGTCTTTTTTTTCTCTCCATGCGCCGTAATCTACCCCCTTTCGTTTGCTCCGGTCGTATTCTAATTTTGGCAATCTGTATTTTTGACATATAGAATCTGTGATTGGCTGTATTTTACTCTCCCACTGTCCATCGCTGTAGTGATATTTATGACCATCAACCATAGATACAGAGTTAAAAACAATGTGAGCGTGGATATGTTTATGATCTGTGTGAACGGAAAAAACATATTCATATTGTCCCTTGAGATACTTTTCACAAAAATCTTGAGCAACATTAAAACAGGTAAGCGCATCCGTTTCACCAGGCGAGAAGCTGATTACAAAATGATAGCATTGTCGGCCGTCTGCTTTATGAAATTCTCGCTTAGTGGTCATCATGCGATCGTAAACGTTTTGGGTTGTTAAGCCAGCGTTTCCACCAATCCACCTATCTTCTGTTTTGTCTGGATTTAGAATGTAGTCAATACATGCATACAATCCAGCATTAGGATTTCCGGAGGAACGTTCTTTTACGTGACTTAATTTTGTGATAGCCATTTTGAAACCTCCGCTTCTGTTTTTTGAAAATCTGCTTGCAGACTTTGCAAGAGAATGAGACATTCGGATATTTTCTGAATCATTTCTAGTGGATATCCAGACACTTCCGTGTTTTTTTGAATTTGCAAAAGTCTACTGTCAATGTTAATGAGCTGCTGATCAATCTGACGAAAATTTATTTTCAAAAAATGATAATTGGAAATAGTGGAGTCGTGTAAAATCCCACACAAGTATTTTGAAAAATTAACTTTTTCCGGATCTGAGCTTTCGGACTTTGCTCTTTCTATAAGAATTTTATAATCATTTTCTGATATTCGGATACCAACCATTCTTGATAACCTTTCAGAGTCAATAGGCTTCTTTCGTTTACGCCCCATAAATTTTTCTCCTTGTTCTATTTTGAAAAAATACATTTCTGGAACATCCCAGATACGTAAATTTGCTCATGTACATATTATGTACATGAGTCCTTTGAGCTTTAGAAAAAGTGAAATTTGAGAAAAAGGCTAAAATTTCTTGATTTTCTGAAAACCCGCATAAACACTGGATTTGAGGCCTATGTACATACAAGGTATAATACTTATTATTAATTAGCAAGATACGCATTTTGTTAACAAAATGCACCTTGTTAGGGAGGCCCCTAAGACCCCTATAGCTCGATTTTATATCGAGCAAGTTAGCATAATTGTAATTTTTTTCAGCCAGGTAAATCGATATTATTGATAGAGTCATAATTACTATATACATCTTCCTCCGGATCAGAATTTGATTCTGTATCTGATTCAACGTTTAAGACACCAATAAGTCCTTCCATAACTGCTTCGGTAACGACACGTCTTAATGTTTCTTCTGACGTTGTGAATGTATCATACATTTTTACTGCGGCAAAAATAAAATCTTTCCGAGTTGTAAAACCGTATGCATTGAAATTTTCAATTTTGGAAATTACATCTGGATCATTGGTGCGGATATGATAAGATTTTTCTTCCATTTTTCAATCCCTTATTTAGAAACTGGGACGTTCAAAAAGCAAACGTCCCAGAAAGTTTGAATGATTAAATATTACTCGGATCAGCATTGGAGTTCCAGGTGATGTTGGTTACGGGAGTCTGCGGTTCATCTTCTGGAGCATCTAAATCAGCATATTCATCCGACTCCTCCTCTTCTGCCTCTTTTGAAGATTCGGAAGATGGAGTAGTATCATCCAGTTCAACGGAGTAGGTTGCTTTCAGAAAAGCGCTCAGATCTTCGTAGTTTGGATTTTCTGATTTGAAGAAATCTTTTAAGTAATCAGATGTGGTCTGCATAATTTCTGTCTGATACAGTGTGGTCAATTTCTTTTCTTCAGTAACAAGCTTATTGAGCTTTTCACGGGTTTTGCGGATTTCTGTCTGAACCTTTTCTAACTTAATGGCTGTTGGTGTGTTTTTCTTTTTTTCCATTTTTCTTTTCCTCACTTTTTAATTTTTATAATTTGCAAAAATCAGATTTTAGAATTTTGCAGATTTAACATTTTCTAAAAATCATGTTTGATAAATTCAAAAATATCAATCTGCTGATTTTTGTGATAGCGAATTTTGCAGCGATGCTGCAGCTTACTCATAAATGCAATTTCTTCTGCTGAGTAATTAGAATACAATGCTTTAATGATCTTAAAATGCTTTTCCCTGTTATACGGACGTAACGCCTGGAATCTTACTGCAGATTGAAAGCGTTTGGAAAATCTTATGGGAAGATCTAAAGTTCGAATTTTCAATAGTTTCATAGATGTTGATTCTATTAAAAAAATAAAAAGGTTAATTCCAAATGAGCAATCCGGGAAGTAAAGTTTACCGTCCGGGTAAATATCGTAATATGGTGTATAAGGAATATAGAACCAGTCCAAAGTTCCAAATCTAAAAGTAAGAATGATCTTTCCATAAAATTCCGTAAAGCGCATTTCAAATTTTTTTTCAAATTCCTGTAAGCATCTGGGAGTCGGATGCGCTTGAAAAATAAATAATGTAGCTCCAAATTCATCAAAATTCAAATAGATGGTATTCAAATTTCGATGGTATCTTTTATCTGGGGGTCAATGTTTTTTCCTTTTTGGAATTTGCATTTGGGACTTTTACTGATTTATAATGATTGATTAGTTGATCTTTGGGAATCCCTGTTATTTCAGAAACACGATTTTTCATTCTCTCAAAATCAGTATCTGTCAACCATTCTGGTTTTTCATTGGCGTCAAAAGAACTCAGACGCTCTTCCATTTCCGAAAGAAGTGATTCTATGCTGCCGCCCCAGATACTGCAAGAGTTTACATTTCCGTCATGGTTGATATAGTAATTGCAGTCTTCTTTCATGCGATCGAGTATCATGTATTCCATTTCGCGTGGATGACGAATGAACGGGTCAGAGCATTCGATAGGCTCAGTTATTTTGAGATTAGGCTCGCCACATATTTCGCCATAGGAAGTAAGGTATGCTCCGCTGTATAAATTCAGCCCATTTTTTCCATCATTTACGTCAAAATATAAATTTCCTTTCTCATCTTTGTAGCACGGCACATCCATGGTTCCACCAAATCCTATATAGGTTACATTCATTGTCGGAATCTCCTTTTATTAAATTTTATCTTCTCAAAGTTTTCTTTTTCTTTGGAATGGATTTGCGAGTTATTTGTTTCTGCAGTTTTGCTTCTGGGTTGGGTTCTATTTCCGGAGCAAGTAACTTCTGCGCAAGTTCCGGAAATTTCTGAATCATTTTTTGGTCTAACAATTTTACTTGAGACGAATATAAATCAAACATTTTTTTTATGCTTTTGTCTGGAGCAAAATTTTTTGGATCAGATTCAAGCCAGCTTTTGTAGTGGCCAACCAGATGACTTTTTCGTTCATCTGTAATTTCGAGTCCATAATGTTGTTGGAGCATTATGCTCATCACATCGGCTTCAAATTCTTTTTGATGTGATCCGATATTGAAAAATTCATCAAGAGTTCCATGTGCAAGGGCATGACCAACTTCGTGAGTTAAAGTGGAAAATGCAGCGGTGTCTTGTAGTGTGGATGCTATATGGATTTCCGATGTACCGGGACTATGGAAACCATATAATGCTGCCCCTTTAATTTCCTGATCTTGATCTTGAAGAAAAACTCGAACACCGAGAGTTTCTTCACAAAATTCTTTCAAAACTTCGGTACACTGCTTATGAAGTTCGGATGGGATTCCGCGATCGAGGAATTTTGGATAATGTTCAGGTGGAAAATTTGTTTGAGCAATATCGAAAGTATATCCAACTTTAAAGTGAATAATTTTTCGCCCTTCCAAATTTCCGGCATCGTAGGCAGCTTGTTGTTCTTTCGACGCTTTACTATATGGAATTTCGGTGTCAGCAATTTTCAAAAGCGTGATTGGTGTGGGAACGTATACTTCCATACCATGCTCTCCTCTTTTTACAGAATAACCAAGCTCTTTCCAGCCTTGAAACGATTTGCAAAGAATGGCTCCTGACTGTTGCTGCTGAATCAACATAGTATTCCTGGGAGAATAAGAATAAGAAAATTTACTCGCAAATTGAAGAAAGTCGCTGATCTGCGCAGGATCTTCATTCCACTGATTAATAATATCTCGGATTTGATGATCTAAAGTTTCCAGCTTTTCAGAGCGATTATTTTTTTCTTCCGCCATGATGAGATCTCCTTTCTGTTAAAATATTACTGAGCAAATGGCTGTGTGTGTGAACAGTACATTTTGATTTTTTTTGATGGCTTTGCAATAATATTTCCAATATTGCATTTCTGTAAATGATCCACGATGATAGAGAATACAGAGCTTTTCTTCTTCAGTAAGATCAATGTGATTCATGAGCAAAATTAAACTTTTATCTCCATAACCTGGAGGGTAAATGGGACTTTCGTTTCGCAAAAGACCTAATTGCTCCTGGGAGTCGCCAAATGGTACGCAGTAATAATCATCCAAAATCCAAATAGCGTGAAGGAGTCCGATAAGCAAGGGACTCTCTTCTCTTTTCCACGTAAGGCTCATATGAGTTGTAAGATTTTGGAGTGTACGTGCCACTTCCAAGGAGTAAAAAAAGAGACCACCTTCTGTAGGATCATAATTCATAGTCGGATAGATATTTGGTAATGGCATACAGCAAAAATCTTTTTGATTCAAAAAGTTGAATAACGATGGCCAATTTTTTAACTGATCACATAAAAAATCTTTTCTTTTTTTTGTAGACCATTCGTTTGCAGAATAAATATCGAACATGTTAAGCTCCTTTTTTGTGTTGCTGTTGAACATAGAATTGTAACATAAGGCGTAGCTTTTCCGGAGGCAATTTTAGGCAGTCTTTAATTTTTTCCTCGCTCACATGACTATTCATTGCTTCTGTGATTTCAGCAATTTCTTCATCTGAGAAATCCATAATATACCGACGGATCACATCTTCCAAACTACCAGAGATGTCCCAATTTTGCCGAATTTCATAAACAGATGGCTCTGTAGATGGCCCAGTTTCATCTTCGGGTGTGGCTTCATAAGATTGCTTACGTGCAGCTTTTTCCTGAGCAGCTTTCTGCAGTCTTTCATCAATGCTTTGAGATTCAAGCGTCTTGATTTGCTGTAAAAGAAATAAATTTCCTTCTGGACGCTCTAAGATCGGATCGTCCAAATTCAAAGCACAAAACTCGTCTTCACTTAATCTGAATAACATGCCGTCAGAATCACCCTTCTGGATATCCGCTTGAATTTTTTTCTGCAAATTCTGATCAGGAAAATAAAATTTTTCAGTGTGATTGACTGTAAGTAATTTTCCATTCTGATCTCGGATAACTTCAATTGGGTGCCTATAAGGGCCGTATTCTTTTGATTTAATATAGGATGGATCATGAAAGGGTTTATACTTTTTGTCGATGATTGGTTTACTGGAAAATGGGAAGATAATACAACTATCTTTATCCATTTGCGCGACTTCATTGGCTTCCATAAGCGCACGCTGCATTCGATCAAAGCTGGTACTGTTGCTTCCATTTTGACCGTAGGATACACTTCCAGAAGTCTTTTCAATAGTGGCGTTTCCAAGCATCTTGCTGATAGTCTCTTGAGTGTCCAAAGCTCCGCGGCCAGACCCAAGGAATACGAACACGGCGCACGAATCCATGAAAACCTTCCAACCATCGCCTTTGTACATGGTTTGCAACTGACTGATGGATTGCAAAAAGAGCATGACTGCGATATTTCGAGAACGAAGTGTTGTAATTAAATTTTCGAAACGTTCCGGACGGAGGCCGTTTGCAAACTCATCCATCCAACATTCAACGCGAATCGGAAGTCGTCCGTGATAATTCTGATCAGCTTCCCGGAGAAGTTCATCAAAGAGCTGCTGATAAAGCATATTACCCAAGAAGTTATAACTACTATCGTTTTCTTTCAGGACAAGAAATAACGCAACTTTGGTCTTTTCGTCTCTATGCCATCCAGTTCCGAGTTCCCAGAGGTTCATATCATCAGCTTCAAAAATACGCTGAATAGAGGAGGAATAGAAAAATTTAAATTTTCCATTTAGGATCAGAAGAATAGATGCTACGGTTTCGGGAGCACCCTCTTTGAGCTTTTTGTAATCTCTTACGGCCGGATGATCTGGATGCATATTTTCAAGCTGATCCATAAGAAGAGACAACTGGGTAGAATCGTCATCATCATCCGAGTCGGAGTTTATTTTGGAACTTTCTAACTGAGTAAGCCTGGTTACTTGATTCATGGTTTTGGTTTCATAGACAGATTCCCAATTGAGGTGAGCATTGTAAAAAAGTAATTTTTTATCTTCAACGGATAGTCCCCATACAAAGTAAAATAGGGCCTGTAAATACAGTGCGCAGCCATCATCCCAGAACGGATCTCCTTTTTGGGCATCTGGTGGTTCGACCGATTTAAAAATATTCATAATCAGCCGCGGAATATCGTCTTCTGATCGAATATAAACAAATGGATTATAACGATCAGATTGTTCCATGTTTTTGAGGTTTAGAACGCGGATTTGATACCCATTTTTCCGCATGTAATTGCCATATTTTTCAACCAATTCTCCTTTTGGATCCATGAAAAGGTACGATGATATACATTTCAAAATATTTGGCGCAATCACAAATAGAGATTTTCCGGTTCCAGGAGCACCAACAACGATCATGTTATTATTTGGAAATGATTTCGGGCCATCCAATGCCTGACTCACATGTTTCGACAGAATCCGGTTATTTTCAGGGTGCTCAAGGTCGGCCATTCGGGCGTTTGCATTTTCAAAACTGTCCCATTCTGCAGAACCATGTTCTATTTCAGAATGAGTATTTCTGTGCATCTCAAGATATTTAGCCAGAAAAAATACCCATCCCATTAACCCGACACCTAAAAGAGGCCAGGTGTATTTATTAAAACAGCGCCATGGATGCTTCATCCATGACGCTATCTGGAAATTGAGATCATTGCCAGGCTCTCCCAAAATTCCGGAAAAAACCAAACAAAATAATTCGATAATGATAAGGACAAATACTAATTTTCCAACAGGTATTTTTTTCTTTTTAATCATAGTTATTTTCCTTTCTGCTATTTGAAACGTAAGATATCGGAAAAATTATAATTTCATGGTCTTATCCTTTCTAGGAAGTGGTGGCTTTTTCCTCTTTTTTGAACTTTCTTGAGGTCCAGAATGATTAACAATACGATCAAATTGCTTTTGAGCATCTGGACGTACTTTGGCATAATAAGTTAGAAGTTCATCACCTGTTACCTTTTCTGTAGCTTTTAGACCATTTTCTGTGTCTGTTAGAACAGTATATTCTTTTTGTGGATCAATGGCAGCCAATATAGTTTTCCCTTCATGAAGCGTAGAAACAAAATCTAGCTGAACGTATTTCTGGGTTCCGGGGATACGAGCGATAACCTGAGTGTTTAATTGATCCGAATATAGAAATTGTGCCGGAAAAGTCACCGGTGTTTCAGCGGCCAAAATGTCTACTGGTAGTTCCTGTGATGGGGACTCTAACTGTGGAGTTTCTACGGTTGGAGAGTCAATATCACGAACAAGTCGTTTCGAACCTTCTGGCGTAAAAGAAACCGGCGCTGCATTCGATTCATCGTATGGTATATAATCAAGGCGTTGTACAATATCTCGACCAGCTTTTTCTGTATAGCGGGATAATTGCTTCCCAGATATATTACCTGTTGGGGTTCTTATGGTATTATTTTCGTCGGGATGATAAGAAGCATAATCTTTTTCGGGATCAAGAAAAATGATACATCCACGTCCGTTGTCAATAGATAATGCTTCTTGAATCCGGACATATTCGTTATTTCCAACCTGTAAAGCTATTTCATCGCCCTGCTTTGCAACTATTTTTTCAGCAGGAACGTATCTTTCAATCAACCCTGGTCGAGCTTTGAGGGTTTCATACCGACTAAGTTCTTTTCCGACCAGGGCTTCCTCAAAAGAATCTGAGCTTCTGTCTTTTCCTGCTTTCCATTTTTCAGGATGCATTGTTTCTCTAAGATCTTCTGTCGCAGTATTAAAATAGTCATTTTCAGACATTCGACCGGTATCATAGTATTGTCGATCTGTTAGATCTTCCTCCAGATGTTCAACGGCAGAAGGGAATTCCTGCAGATAAGCTTCGAGTGCTGAACTAAATTGTGGCAAAGATTGATTGGCTACTGCCAATTGAATATGATTATCACCATATTTCAGATCAGGAAGAACTGCATAATTGACTTTACGCTCATCAAGCATGTCAAGAAACTTTTCCAGTTGCTCATTATCTTTGGAACTGTCACCAAGTGCCAGATTCTTAATCTTATAGTTCCCAGACGTAAGTGCCTTCAGTTCTTCAAAATCAAGCGGGCCGCCAAGATCAAGTTCACTGGTTACATAAGATTCATACAGCGCTTGCCATTTTGCAACGTCTTTTCCGCGTATAGCGATCTGACAACAAGAATCCTGAATGTCGAGATCTGGAAGCATACAATATGTTATTCCAACTTCTGTCATGGAATCCATAAGTTCATCTAAGCGTTCCGGATCACGTGTTGGTAAGTTAGCAATAATATAATCTCCCTCACAGTCCTTCATGAACTGCGTAAAATCCTTGAAATCTGATTCGGAAATTCGCTGTTCCTTCCGTAATTTCATAATATATTGGATAAGTCGTAAGGGAGCTATCATACTTTTTCCAATGGTTTTTCCTGCGTATGTACTGGCTTTTACAGCTCCTTTTAAGATGATCATTTCTGTGTTGATCATAAGGGCCAGATCGCCGGTTCCGCCGGCATCTTCCATTGCCATAAAAATCCTCCTTATAAATTAGTAAAAGTGAAAAATTGTTTTTTGGAATCTTTCTATATTTTTCGTTAAGGCGAGTCTTACTATATATTAATGGTAGTTGGACGTCCCTTTTTATTGTTATTTAGCTGCTTCCTAACCTTATTTTTCGGTGGCCGCATTTGATCCTGCAGTGTTTTTGTCTGCTTTTGTAAGTGATTAAGGCCACGCTCCATAGCATAAATTTTTCTCTGCATAGAAGCGATTGCTCCATTTTCCATATCCCATGGTTTATAAGTTAACAATTCTTTCCCGCTTAAAGATCGACCGATATTTCTGACACCAAGAGCTACGTCATGGATAGCGTGCCTGGTATCATTCAGACGATAGAAAACATTATCAAGGGATTTTTCAGCACGCTGCATACAGTCTTGCAGCATTTCTAATGTTTCTGGAACGCGGATGCTTTCGGCCAGAGAGATCAGAGCGGATTTTTTGCTTGACATCATGTTGTCTCGTGTATTCATAACCTGATTAGCCAAGCGATTTTTGGTAGTCTGGACAAATCTTTCGCCACGATTCAACTCAGATTGAGCTTCACTAACACACACTGAGTCAGTAAAGAGTTTTTTGTCAATATCAGCAATTTGTGTTATTATCCGTCGAAATTCTTCTTGCATGGAACGATAATGTTCCTGGACTTCATCCAAATGGGATGCAAAAAAATGCAACATATCAGCGGCTTGTGGCATCTCATTTTGTTGCAGCGCTTGAAACACTTCTTGAAAAGCTTCTTGATCAACCAGTGGTTGTGAAATATCAAGGAGATCTGCAGCTTTTTTCTGCAGATGCTCGGCTTCGGGACTTTCAACCGTAGGAGCATTAAGCCGGTGAGTTGAGTCCTGCACTTCTGCAGAATCTTGATTTCTTAAACGCTCAAACTCTTTTTGGGCGGCCGCTTTTACATTTCCGTAGGAATAAGAAAGAATATCTCCAAATCGAGAACCTGCCGGTTTCCATTCATCATTTTCTTTTACCCAAAGTGGATATTCTTTATCCGGGTCAATGGTTGCAAGAAAAGTTTTTCCATTATCAAGAGAGGAAAGAAACTCAAGTTCAACGTATTTCTTACTTGCAGGAATTTGACTAAGAATCTTTCCGTCATGCGGGGGAGATGCCAGTAATTTCTCGTTGATTGTAACAGGTACTTTGGATGGTTTTTCCACTGGCTCTGCAGGAGTTTTTACATTCTGTGCCGGTTGTGAGTCTGCAGGTATAGGGCTAATTGGATTTTCCAAGGGCTGTTCTGCGAGCTGAAAATGTTCTTTGGCTGGTAACGCGGGAAGAGATTTCCCCTTATTTAAGCATTCCTGAGCCTCTTCTACATAGGAAAGAAGCTCTTTAGCATATGGAGTTTCCCAAGATTCACGATTTGGGTTCAGCAAAATATTGTCAGCTTGTGAACGAATAACTGATAGATTTTGATGGTTCTGTAAATAAGGAACAAAATTATCAATAATCCAGTTCATTTGAACTTGATATTTTTTCATGGACTCAGGGGTTAATTTGCTAAAATCTTGTGGAGACATTTCTGCCGGTCCGGCCAATGCAGCGGCTCTAATCTGTGCAGTAAGAGACTTATCATGCGTTCGATCAAAATTAACTTTACCATGATAAGATCCATGGTAAAAATTGTCTTGCACGAGCGTATAATCTATCTGATACGCTACATAACCTGATGTCTGCCCTTTAAACATGAGTTCTGTATCTGCCAGGGACATTTTGGCACCGGCCGGAATCTGTGGTACGGTACTTTGTAATATTGTAACTTGCGGCTCATCGAAAGAGATCATATTTGATTCAGAATACGCTTCCTGTGGCTGCACCTCTTTGGACTCCGGAGTTGTGGTATCTGCAGAATCCGCTGTATTTACTATTTCAGATTCAGAATATTTAATGGTACTTTTTTCTGTGAAGTCTTTTCTTGATGGACGTTTAGGAAGATTTTGACCCAAATTTAAACAGTTACGAGCCTCTTGCACGTAGGAAAGGAGTGCATTGGCATATGCTCTCATATCGCTTTTTTTATTGACACGCAAAACCCTTTTTGCTGCGCGTTCCAAAATAGAAAGATCTCGATGCTTTTTAAGATAATCGACCGAACTGGGGGCGAATGAAGCATCACCAACAATAGAATCAGCAAAAGTTCCCGTACCGCTTAGCTTTGATAAGTCAATAACAGCATTCTGGACTTTTTCTTTGCCGCGCAACAAAAATTGGATCTGATATTCTACGGAACCAGGATTACGACGAAGCAATAAATCATCGGCATCCAATAGAGAAAGGTTGCTTCCGGCTGGCAAATCTGCTGTGTCGCTTTTGAGAATTGTAATCACGGGTTCTGAGAAGGATTTTTCTTTTTGAAGCAGAAAGGTTTCTCTACGCTGTCGCATTTCCACTAATGGAAGTTTCATTCCTGCTTTGATCTCTGATTCCAACATACCAGCTTGCATTTCCAAATTAATTTCTTTTAGTTCGGCGTTCGTAATTTGATGAATATACCGGTGAATAATATTTTCCAGACTGCCGGAAAGATCCCAATTTTTTTTTCGATCTTCATAAGTTTCTTCATGTTCCTGTGCCATACTTTTTTTACACCTCATTTCATAAATAAAGATAGTTTGGTTTCGTTTTTTGATTTGTTTCTGAAAGCTGCAGATGAAGTTGTTTGGCAGTTTTCTGCAATCTCCGAATCGTACGTTCCATCGCATATAAGCGTTGCTGTAAAGAGCCGATAATGCCATCTTCAAGATTCCATGGGATGTACTTAAGAAGCTCCTGCGGGGTCAAATTGTGATCTGTATTCCCCTGAGCAGATTTCTCGACCATCTGACGAGAAAAATTAAGCTGTAAAAAAACCCGATCCAGAACTCTTTCCGTTTGTAACATTTGATCTTGTAACTTTTCCAGATTTGTCAAAAGATGAAATTTGTCTTTGAGAAAATATAATGCAGATAATTTAGTCCGGGAGGATCTGGTTGTTTCTGTTAGTGTGCTCGCTATTGTATAAGCCAGACGATTTTTGTAAGCAGTAACACACTGGATTCCGTTCGATATCTGAGAATTCATAGCTGTAACCTCATGCCAGCCACAAAAAAAATCTCCCATTTCTTCGAAAGTGATGAGCATAGCCAAATAGTTTTCTTCTGCCTGGCGATAGTATTTTTGGGCGGCATCAAGTAAGATAGCTCGAGAGTATGTTTTTCCAAGATAGATTGAAGATTTTGTGAAAAGTCCCAGTTTTTTCGTGGACGGTCTGTTTTTTCCGACATTTTACACCTCTCTAGGGATCAGATTTTGCTCATAGTTTTCCGCGGACGTTTTAATGGGCGTTTGGCCTGGGATACGTTTTGAACCGGGGCGTCCTTCGCAGCTTCATATTTATAATCAATCAGATTCAAATCTTGATTAAGGTTTTTTCGGGCTTCTTCGGCGCGTAATTCATAGTCTGCACCATTGGCAGGTTTACCTTCTGCGATAACATCTCGTTCGATTTCATCTAAGCGAGAATAATAGTAGTGGTAGCTTGCTGCGACTTCATCAGCGTCTTCTTTGCTATATCCATTTTGTAATGCAAGATCTCGTTGCTCCTGTACACGCGGATCTTCATAAGCAATGGACTCTGTAACATTTGATGAAAGTTCTTTTTCCTGATTTAATTTCTGAGATTTTAACAATGCTAAAGTTTTTTCGAGGTCCGCCGTCGTTTGTTTTGAAATTTCGATGATGTCTTCGTAATTTTGAATTAATTTATCAAGATCCATAGCAATTTTTCTCCTTTTTCAAATAAAAAAGACTGTGTATATAGTCTCAAAATGATCATAGACGTATTGATTTGGTTTTATGGGATTTGGATGGAGAATTATGTGGCTTTTTTTTCTCGCTTTCCTGTGACGTCACTTCCAAGTTTTTTGATTTAGAATCAGCCAGATTCTGGTCAAAATCTACTTTTCGTGGTTCTGCAGGTAAATCATATCCAACATTCAAACAATATCGACTTTCCTGAATATAATCTTCCATAGCATGTAAGTAATCTGCATTCGCTTCAATTGTAAGAACATCGGAATTATGTAACTGTTCCTGAATAATGGTTTCTTTGTTGGAAAGAGAAATATGAGATTCTAAATATGGCACCAAAAGAAACGATCCATTATTGCGGATTCTATTGGCTTTTGTGGGATCATGCACTGCATTTAGATCATAATAATATCGATTATAAACCTGCATATTCTCATCGTTTCTGATATGGTCAATTAGGGAACCTTCAAGATTACCAAGATTCTGCACTCCTTCATAAACCACCTGTTCTCCATTTAAAGAAAAATTTAATTGAAATTTGGTTTTATCATAAGAACGATCGCCATAAAGTTCATGTGTGAGTTGATCGACATCTTTAAATCGAGAATTTGCTTCATGTAACGGCATTTCACGTCCCGTATCAAACTCTGTACTTTCTGTTGACAAAATTTTTACAGTAGGTTCATGTGTGAGTGTATGATAGTTTCCTGCCGCAAGTTCAATAGAAAGATGTTCTTCATGACCACCTTCGTGATACATATGAAAAGCTTCTTTAGCTATAAGTGCCGAATATTTGGCAGGAATTTCGAAATCATTTTCTAAGACATGTTGCATAGAACTTGTAACATATTCCTTATGGGCCAAAAAAAGCTCATCTTTCGTTAATTCAAATTCTTTTCCGTTTCGTTCTACTTTCATAGGTAATCCTCCTTTAATGTAAAGCTTTGCAATTAGTATTTAGTATTTTGTAAGATCTTGTTTAAATGCCGAATTTCCTGTCGGTTCTCTTGAATTTGTTTCAAAAGCCAGGTTTGCTTCCAGCAATTTCCGGCAGGGCTTAAATCATAGTTGACGATCACATAACGATCATCATATTTGGAAAGCTTCTGTTCATCCTGGGGCAAGAAAATCCAATTTCCTTTGAGTGTCCCGACTCTGTATAAATAGTCATCAACAGCCAAAACGTATATACCGCTTCTTTTTTCATCACTAATTTGTTTCTGCATTATTCTCCATCTCTTTCATGGCAGATTCAGAGAGTGCTGCATCTCCCGCTTCCTGATCTGCAGATGATTCCTGGTCGGATGTATCGGTAGTAGTTTTTTTCGTTTCAAGGACTTCTGATGCGCTCATACCAGCAAACTCAAAACTAAAATCTCGCAAATTTTTGCTGTATGTGACAAGAACAACCGTATTGTTGGCATCATTCAGAGTAAGATAGAACGTTTCCTTACTCTTCTTGTAGGTTCCATAAGCAAGATATTCGGCTTCAGTTGCATCCAGATTGTTCTCGACCAACCAACTGTGCAGACGACAAGGAAGAAACCAGCTCTGATTGCTACTTGTGTCATATGTATTGCCGCAGATTGCGGTTATAGAATGAGCAGTATCCTCTTTCACCGGCGTACATTTGTTTAACCATTCTTCTCTTTGGTCATCTGACATGGCCGCCCAGTTGCTCTGGTTAATGACCGGAATATAATCGTCATTGTCATAAGTGTAATCTTCACCCAGGACGCGATATTTTTCTTCCTCTGTTGCTTCACTAACAGCACTGGAAGAAGATTCGGTATTATTGGAAGATTCAGAAGTATTTTGTGTTTCTTTGCGTTGCTCCTCGTTTTCACCAAGGCCTACACTCTCCAAATAATCAAGAGTTTCCTGTAAGGTAGCTTCAATGGTTCGTTCTGTTTCTGCTTTCTGGATATTTTGGATATTCTGTTCTACGTAGGCACTTACTTTTTGTTGCTGGTTCTCTGACAGCGTTTTTACAGTGTTCTGAATCTGTTGGATTGCATCATTTTTCTTTTCTTCATAGTCGGACTGTTCAAGTGTGATGGACTGTCCAGTACCAGAATTTGGAGTTTTGCGATGCATAGCAACAACAACTCCGCAGGCAGTTGCTACAACCAAAACAGCAGCTATAGAGCCAAGAATGATCTTCTTACGTGATAATTTCCGATTTCTTCTCATGGTGAGTCCTCCCAATGAAAAAAGACATGGCTATCATAAAAAGTCATGTCTTTTTTCAGATAATATAAAATTCAAATGATATTAAAGTCGCATCCTTTTTGGCATTTTTTACTTGTCTTTGATTTAGATGCTTCTTTGGCGTTTGCTAATTTCTGGCGATACGATTCTCTCTGGTTTTCGGGAAAATCAAATATATCTTTTGCCCATCTGTACCAACTCCCTTCTGAGTGTGTTATGACTTTTGAAAAGCAAAATAATTTCCCGTGTCAATCATTGACACGGGAAACGATTCGGTCTATTTAACTTCGGACATCAATCAAAATTTCTACTGCTTTTTTATATGTTGAACGTTTACACTCTTCGTAACCAAAATGATCAAAGGCGAAATCGAGAGAATATCCTTCCATCTGCACCAGACGTTGCATAGCCAACAATTGCATCATGACTTGATCTCTGTCGTTCTCCTTAGTAAGCTGTAGTTCAGCACCTATTTGCATTCCGAGTTGCAGCAACGCTCCGGCTTTCATATGTAGAATATCTTTTTCTATCTGTTCCATTTGAATATTTCCTTTCGAGTTATCATTTTATCGTACATCAAAAATAAATTCCTGTTTTTTCTCAATTGCCACCCTTTTTATAGTCATGTATACACTCCCATCTTGTTACACTATTGTGGTCTGCAGTATAGCTGCGGTGATAGATTGGATTGCGACAGCGCTTGTTTTACAACACCTCTCGATTCATTTGCCGCATGAACCATAACACCATCGCCAACGTAGATTGCCACATGAGAGATATTTCTATATCGTCCATTAACCTCATAAGAATAAAATATCAAATCGCCTGGCTGCAATTCGCTATAGCTTACTGTCATATTATGGCTGACAAGATACTGTGCCTGCTCTGCAGCGCATTTGCCGTTAAGATATGTTATTCCAGCTGCGGCATAGCTTCTGTATACCAGTGAGGAACAATCGTACCATCCCGGATCATCTCGCCTTGTTTGTGAATATCCACTTCCTACAGCGTTAAGAGCTGCCTGAACAGCCGCGTTTCCGGATGCACTGGTTTGATTAGATTTTTTCCATGACCAATCAATTCCACCAGCTCCATTTTCAGACGGGGCATAGATGTCCAAAGTTCCGGCAAGCTGCGCAAGACAATCCGCTTTTTCATAACTCCACCGTGAGATACTCGGTCGTCGAGCAATCATAGCATCATAAGCCCGCTCGATAATTTCCTTGTCGGTAGAACTCGCTGTTGTGCCATCGAAATATCGGGTAAGACTTTGAACATATTTTCCGTCGCGGTTTCCAAAGGATAACACACAGCCTTTTAAGGCATCCGATGCATTGTTGAAATCAAAGCCATAATGTTGCGTGAGTGAAGTAAGAAGAGGCTGCAGCGTCTGCGTATAAACATATTCACACTGCGCTGCTTCAAAGGCAACCTTATTTGCAGCACAGATTGAATGCCAAGCAGCATAAAAGCTGGTGTTGTCTTTAAGTTGTGTTGTCATCCCGATATATGGCTCGAAAGCAGCATACGTCAAAGAATCTTTTTCATGGCACCAACGGACGAATGGTCCTAACTCATAGCGATTATCAAACTGAAATTCCCCACAAGCATTTCCACCATCTCCTCCGGTCTGATCCGGGTTTCCGCCGGATTCATATTTTGCTGCGAGATAACAGGCTCCATCGTATTCAGACGATGCACTTTGATTCTGTGTTATAATAACAATGAACAGGAACGAAAAAAAAGCACCAAAGAAAAGCACCGGAAGTAACCCGAAAAAAAGTTGAATCAATGCTTTAGAAACTTGAAGGAAAGCTTTTGTTCCACCTTTTAAAAGTAGTTTCTGCTGTTCGCTAATTCGTTTCTGCTTCTCTTCTTGTTTATCGGTGTCCTGAAATACCTGGATTGAATTTTTGGTTTTCTGTCCTTTTTGTAACCATTTCACAGCAGTTACAATTTTTCCATGCTTTTCCGCTGCTTTCCTATTTTTTGCTTGTTTCTCAGAAGCGGCTTCCTGAGAAGCTTTCTTTTTGTCTTCTTGATTCTTAGAAGCTGTTTTTTTGTTAGGCTGTTTTTTCTTTTTTTCTTGCGGCTTAGATTTTTTCTTTTCGCTGGACGCCTCTTCGTCGATGCTCCAATCTTCTTCATAATTCCGCCTATGAAACGTCATTTTATTATCTTTATTTGGTAAGTCTGATTTACCTTCTGTTTTAACATCAGACTTCTTTCCAGCGACTGACGGCTTTTCTTGTATAGCACGGTTTATGTTGCTTTTGGGTTCAGAATTTAGATCAGCCTCTTGCAATTCAAGAACATCTGGAGTCTTTTTAGATGGATCGGACACTCCCTGCACAACGCTTGAGCTTTCCACGCCTCTTGTTATCGACGCATCAGATTGTGTGGATATTTTAGGTTCGTGTTTACCATGGTATAAAAATGTACGTAACCTTCGAAGCTGCATTAACTGTATTTTGTCAGAATCCCGTAATTCGTCCGGGCTTTTAATAATATCTGAATTTTTCTCCAAAAGGTTTGAATTTGAAGTAGATCTGGCTCTCAAATCAACTTTTGATGCAGAATGTTTTTTTGCATTTTCTCTATCAAAAAAAGCAGCTTGCGCAGATCTTCTACTTCTTTCTTTAGACTTCATTGAGAAATCTTTTTCACCTTTAAAAATATCAGATGCTTCACCAGATATTTCTTCTTGCATTGATTTTGCTCTTAAAACATTGAAAGAATCTTTTTTCCATGATTCAAGAATGCCACCAATTTCTGATGATGTTAATGGCATTACTGTATCTTGCTTACTTGTTGTATCAGATGATAAAATCTGTTCTGTTGAAGTTGCATTAGGACTCTTTATACCACCTGTTGAATCCGTTTTCTTTTTGCTGGCCGCTTGAAATTTTTTTGCCCTTGCAGCTTTTTTGAAGCGTTCCAGACTATCAGCATTTTCGGAAACTGATGCATCTTCCGGAATCTTCGTTTCAGATTTTGAAGCAATTACATTAGCACTCACTGAGATAGTGTTGCCAATAACGGCATTGGCATACTTTCGGGCGGATAAGGTAGGATTTTGTTTCTCTCCAAAAGCAAGGTCAGAATATACCGATGATCTCTCCGACTCTGGAAATAACTCTTCTTCAGAACGACGATGCATTGTTTGTTGATAGATATCATTCTGCCGCAAGATTTCTTGGCGCTGTTGCTCCGCCTGATCTTCTGCCGCACGTTGCTCCTGCTGTTCCCGTGATGGAAAATTTTCCTGGACTCCTGAATTTATATTAAAAGGCGTTCCCATTTGTAACGAATTGGATTCTTGATGCTCTAAATATACAGATGGTATTTGATTTGTTGCTTTTTGCTTCGCATATTTCTGTGCAAATAGACGAAGATTTTTCATCCGTTGTTCCTGTAAGGAAATCTGTTCTTCTGCAGTTTTGTGTTCTGGTATATATGCTGGCACTTGTTCCTCATGCATTAAGGAAACTTCCGGAGAAAAAATCTTTTCCTTTGGTGCTGAAACGCTCCAAACGGTAGCGTTTGATCCATTATCCTGTGCAAAATCGTCTTCTGTATTCCGATGATAAGATTCTTGCATGGAAAATGAATCTCTTTTCAAAATATCTGGCATTGCGGGTTCCGTATATTCCGAAAACAGCATTTCTGAAGTCTCAATTTGCCGAGAAACTTGAGAAGTCGATGGTGATTCTCTCATTTCATTTTCATATATCCCCGCCAGTTCACCGGTTGTTTGAGGACGTTCTACATTTCCAGATGTGACTTGAACCTGCGCTTGATTCGCAAAGTTTTCCATTTCTTTCTGCAGAATATACCTTTGTGTAAATAAACGCAGATTATGTATATCTCGTTCGTGATAAGAGATTTTCGGCTCCGCTTGAGGTTGGTCAGTATAAACTAGCCCTAATTGATCTTCTAGTGGACTGGTTTCTTCAATGCGGCGATAAAATTCCGGGTGTTCCGGTTCTATATATTTTTCGTTTGTCCTTTCCTGCTGTAGACTTAACTTCGATGTTGAATCCAAGTCTGAAAACTCTGGACGTTCTTTCGGAAACAGTTCAGAATTATTTTCAATCTCCCTTTGTTGATAATTTTCTGAATCATGCCTAACAGGAGTATTATATGTAGTCGAACGTTTTTTAGTAGTTCGCGTTGCTGTATTCTGTTGTTTTAGATGCCGTACTATTTGCATTCGTTTTACATCTTGTTTCTCCATATGACACCGTTCCTTTTACTTCTCAGGTATATGATAACAGCCTTGTATTTTTTCAATATATCCTTTTCTGCAAAGCGATTCTAAGATTACGTCAGCTTCTTTATGTGTCATATTGCACAATATTCCAGCCCCATAACAATCCAGCCATTCATCGCATTCATCCGCATCCCGAACCTTCTGAAACATCAAATTTTCCTGCTCACTTAAAGTTTCTTCTACATCCCCATGCAAAAGCTCAACCTCCGCAGTTGTTTCGGGTGATGACATAACAGAATCCGTGTCAATCATTGACACGGATTCTGTCAGTGGAACCTTTTCTTCAGGATGATAAAATACATTTCTTTTTGCTGCCGCCGCTTCATGGAAATTTGTACTGTAAAAATGATACAGTGGATTATCACGACTGATTGTTGAATCACACTGCAAAATATGACCACCCCACACGATCAAACACTGACCCGGGGTTGGATCGGATAATGCATCAAATTCCTTCTGCGAAAGGTCCATAATCTGCAGTAATTCATTTCGATCATCTCCTGCCTGATCCAAAAGCACCTTAAAATCAGAGTTTGAAACAATTTCCATGATCTTTCCGTTTGCGGTTGCTGCGGAAACATTCTGTAAACATATAGTACAGATACCACCTAATTTTCGATACGTCAGATAGGCTTTTTCCAACTCATTACAGCTTTTCTCATGGCGGCATACATACTGCGCTTCGTCAACAATAAAATGCGTTGCGCGCTGCTGATCTACATTGTAGGAAAATCGTTGGGTTAGTACGTGCATGATCGTGATCATTAATGGTTCCCACATAAGCTCTGGGATATTTTTCATGCCGAATGCCACGAAACGACTATTAGTAGATAAGGTACTCTGCCCTTCCAGCGTCAAAAAGCTATGCTTTGTATATGCCTCCAATGATCCGTATAAATCTCTGGCTTCTGGCTCTCCTTGATCCTTAAAAATTGCTTCCAGTTCAGAAAGTATTGGCGATTTCGGCTTTTTAGCAGAGAAAACTTTTTGGTATAATTCTTCCACACATCGATAGATCAAAGATTTATGAATGCCATTTGGACGGATACCGGTCATAATACTGTATAGAAACGCTTCCATATACTGTAACTGTGAAAGAATAAATTCCTCTCGTCCGGATGCATTTTTCTTCAACAATGCATCCGGAATTTCCAATGGATTTAGACGCAAATCCGGATCGGACAAATCAAAATATTGCCCGTTAAAACGTTGCGTAATTCCCTTCATTTCATTCTGCGGATCAATCAAGAAGATATCATCTGTGCTATTGATCAGCGTCTGTCCGATTTCTGTGATCTTAAGTAACATAGATTTTCCAGAACCAGTGTGGCCAAAAATAACTCCATTGCTGTTTTTAAGTGTCTTTCTATCACCGATAATTGGATTTTTCGTCTTTTTATTGACTCCGTACCAAGTTCCGCCTGGCTGAATTAAATCCCATGAATAGAAAGGCTGGAATGCCAAATAAGAACTTGTTAAGACTGCTCTCATGTTATTGACACGCCGCGCACCAATGGGAAGTAATGTATTAAGTGCCTGAATCTGCTGATCATAGTACGAAACGATTTGAATAGAATGTTTCTTACAGATTCGTCTAACTTCTGCGGTATTGGCATCTAACTCAGCCTTATCTGCACCGCGGACTGCAATAAGAATCCCAACGTAGAAACCATTTTCATCGTCTTCTTCTATCTGGTTCATATATTTCTTCAGATCAGCCTGTTTTTTCTTCTTGAGATACGATGGCTCGCTGTAGAAGTTACCCATGTTGGCATTGGCTTGAATTTCCTGACCAATCGCAGCTTCGTTGTAAAAATTGGAATTGCTGATCTTACCTCGCAGCACTTCACGCGGAATGCACGCTGTATCCAATGTAAGGCAGGTGTAAAATGGAAAATCTGTTAATTCAAAGATCAGACGCTCTTCATTCAAGCGAGTTGGTAACTCTGCTGCATACAGAATCCGCATACATTCTTCGTCGTATTCCATATAACTTTTATGATTATGAAGGGAATGTGGAACAATAGAATTTTTGAAATCTCTTCCGGCCTGTACCATTTCTTCAAATGGAAGGATAAAGCTCTCTTCACCGTCATCCGCAAAAAAATAGTTCCGAATGCATTGGAACCTTTGAACAGCATCAAGTGGAACCATCTCCGATCCCATTGCGTGAAAAATAGGAAGCGTCGCATGCTCAAACGTATCAAACCATCCTTCCGCTTCTTCGATGCTCTTGCATCGTGTGCTTACGGTTAAATAACGCTGTTTCCTTACGTTTTCTTGACCTCTGGAAAGGGAGCTTTGGATCATTTCGTTATTATAACGTGCAAGCTCTGGATAAGCACTTTTTTCTTCATCCTGCAGTAATGATCTTCGAAATTTGTTAACGTCTCGAGGTTCGCACTGAACCGTTATCTTAAAGTCCGTATCCATGGAATTCAAGAATTTGCGTAGCTGAAAACAGATACCATCCTTACGCTGCCGATCCTGATCAGCATAATTCAGATCAGAAAAACTATAAACACGGTCGAATTTTCTCTTTCTATTTCCTGAGCCGTTATTCCGTTCTATCTCAAAAATCCCGTTTTCATGTATTGCTGAAATATCTAACATTTGCTGTACACTCGCCGGTGTCTGATAAACCGGTTGCGTACATTTTTTATACCGAACAAATTCTTCATTTGAAAAAAATCCCATTTGTTCCGTTCCATCCTTTCCAATCTTTTATGAAAATAGCCAGGATTTAATCCTGGCTACTATTTTTCGTCCTTTTTATTATTTAAATATTCTTTTCTTGCCTGATTGTATTCCTCACATTTCCATATCAGCTTCGCTGTAGCTTTGCGATATTTTCTTGCTCGGTAAAATTCTAAAGCTGAAAGGCCACTTTTTGATTTCCATACCTGGCTGTAAATAATAGCTGCAGCTATTGCAGTTCCAATCAAAAACGACACATATAAATTCCATTGCAACATGAAGTACAAAACAACGCTTACTCCACCGCAACAGAATACTGCTATCATTACAACACCAAGTTCTTTTGCAGTAAGTCCTTTCCAAATGGCGTCTTTATACGAGCCAAAATCATCATTCATATTTACCATATTATCTGTTCTCCTGCTTTCCTTAAAAGCCAAATGCCCTACGAATCATGGCATCAGCACTAGTTACTGAACCAGTTATAATGAATACACTTAAAATACACTGTAGACCTTGCCACCCTTGCATTCCCAAAACAGATCCCAATATATCATCCGACGGATTCGGAAATAGGCCTGCTGCATTAATTAATATGGTTCCTAATCGTAGCATTAGAATCATCCCGGCAAGTTCAAAGATTGCGCATAAGAATGTCCGAACCCAACTAGATCCGGAATGACTAATTCCTTGTGGGCCAGCATAAGTTGAAAGTGCCAATGGCGCAACTGCGAGATAAAAAAATATTTTCAAGAAAACCCGATACACTGTCCACAGAACTATAATTGCACCGCCAATGCAAATAATCAAAAAGAATAACCCAAAAATATTACCCAAAATAGCTTTTTCAATTTTAAACTCCCAGTCATCCAAAGAATCTATTTTTAATTTTATGGAATCTGCACCTGCTGGTGCAACAATTCCAAGTAAATCCTGTTCAATTTCAACTATTTTTATTAATAAATTACTTAAGTTTAAAAATATTGCATCTACAATAATCAGCTTTATAAAAGACTGGATACTGCTTTCTAAAGTCATACTATGTTTGATGTCTGACGTTTCTTTAAAAAAATTGATCAAGAAAAAAATATTTACCAAAGAAGCCCCTAGAATCTGCATCAGCTGAAAAATTCGATACGCTTCGCTCCATAACGCCTGATCTGCCAGTTCTCTCGGATCGGTCTGTAGCATATCCCATGCATATCCAATTAAAATATTCCAGATCCAACATCCCACCCTAAATAGCGCTGTACCATTGTAAGCAGAAAATAAATTATTAAAAATTTCTTTTATCGTATCCAACATATTTTTCTCATTCTCCAAAAAGAGAGGAGGGAATATTTCCCTCCTCATTCCAGTTTTTTATGCTTTTAAAGCAGTTGCAAGTGTTGGTGCAACTAACATGATTAATGCACCACCGATTGCTTTTAAGGATCTTGTCATAGCTCCACTTCCTTCCTGGCTCTGCATGGATGTTCCGATCTCAAAAGCGTTCCATAACAAGATAACTCCACCTGCAGCCTGGCAAATAACGCCAATCAAGTCAAATAAACTCTGAAATTTTCCTGTGATAGCACTCGTGGCATCTGTCGCAAGTACCGGCTGACCGCTCATAAGCATCAGAATACCAAACATGGCTGCATAATTTGCATATTTCTTTACATTCTTTTTTAAGGATTCAACAAGTGTTTTTTTCATTTTGTACCTCTTTCCATAAAAAAACCCATGTCAAACCAGCGACACGGGTTTTTGCATTTGTTAAATTTACCCGTGTCGAGAAAACTCTATCTGGACTGCGGTTTAATCCTCATCATCATTGCGTTTGTGAAATCTTCCAATCAGAAACGCGATGATGCAGCCGACCACTACAACGATCGGAATAATGTACTGTACAGGCATTTTATTTACCTCCGTTATTTGTTTTTGTCATTTTCCAAGTGTGGGAATTGTGGCGGAATCTCATTCAATTCCGGTCCGCATAATTCAACTTTTTCGATGATTTTTTGATAGTCAACTGTGGCCATAACATAATAATTTTTCTGGCTTGTAGAATCATCGTTTCTGGATTCTGTATGTAAATGGCCTTGTATAAAAACTTCCGTTCCAGCTTTTATTTCTTCGTGAGCTGTGATTGCTCTTTCGCCAAATGCAACGCAATATATGTAATCTGCTGTGCGGCTTTTTGGCCGCGGTGCTGCCAAAATATACCGGCAGACTGGCATATACTGTCCGAATCGGTTTTTTTCATACTGGAACTTTGGATCACAAGTGCAGATTCCTTGAATTTTTAATATGTTCACGTCCTGTCCTCCTTAATCCAACACGGCGCTATTTTTCTCCGCATTATGATAAGGCAGACGCCGGTATCGTAAAATCTCCATCCGCAGAAGATCTGCTTTCAAAGTTTCTGCATCCATTCCAGCAAACAAAATATCCAGCGTTGTTTCAAAATCGCGGTATCGGCTTGTCTTGCTGTAAGCAAGTGCTTCAGAAATTCGATTATAGATAGGACCGGATTCATAAATGTCCAATAGCTCTATGAGCGATTGCTGCAGTGTATCTTTCCGGCGAAAATGTTCTATCATACGGCTCTGAAATTCCGCTACATCAGTCGGGTTTAACTCTTCCGGCTCCGTGTCAATAATTGACACGGGTGATGTTTCAACTTTCTCAAACTTTTCTGTGATTTCTGAATGAATTTCATTCTCCTCAACCAATCCTTCTGTGGTTTCCTGCGGCTTCAAATTCGATTTTTTTTCATTGACACGTAAAAATTTGCGCAGTTTCTTAGAATCTACACCAAGTTTTTTTTCAAGCTCTTCAGAATCTGTTTCCGCCTTATTTGATATATTGACTTCTTTCTTCTGGCGACGTTCTTGAATCAAACTGATGATGGCGCTTGCTGCAAAACCAAACGCTGCGATCGCAAGCACGGTTGTCATCAAATAGTAAGGATTTCCGAAAAACGCTTTTATGTTTCCCATATGATCTCTCCTTTTCTACTCGATGAATTTTCTTGCTGCTTCTACCGCATTTTCCACCAGCGATTCTGCAGATGTATCTGGCCGATACCATCCTGTTACCACAATAGCTTTCGCATAATCGTCATAGGAAAATTTGTATTCTGGATATTTGGTATTCATGGCATAGATATTCTTTTTCAGTTCTCTTGTTTCCTGGCGCGGAACGCTAATGTCAAAGCATGGAATCTGATCGAATCGGAAATGATATTTCTTGTCACTATACTCAGCGTTGACAATAACGCCATCTGTGTTATGACTGGTTGAAACATTCTCAAACTCCGGAAGTTCATGTAAATAGTTTTCGAGTTCTTCTGCACTAAGTTCTGCATGGACTGTTGGCTTTTCTGTCTCTAAATTTTCAAGTTCCTCTTCCAATTCATCAACCTGCTTCTGAAGTGCTTTGTTTTTGCCACTCAGCTCGATTACCTTAACCTGTAACTCACCATTGCGTTTCTTCAGATCTTCATCTTCACTATGATCTGCAGCATTGTCATCTAACTTTTCCTGCATAGACTGTAACGCCGCGTCCCTTAATTCCAAATCTGATGTCAACTGAGTAATCCGACTAGTCAGATTTTCCCGTTCATGATCCCAGGATGTCTGCATGGCTGCATTCTGTTCCAGCAACCTACTCAATTCTTCAATCTGCTTCTTATATTCTTCCTCTTTTTCAGATGTTAACATTTGATCCGGGAACAACTTGAAATTTTCGCGCATTGCATTGATGCTTTCACGTTCAGCCTTTAACTCACTGCTGAGATTCTGTGCCTGCAGCTTTTCAATCTGCAGTTCCTGCTGTCTTTTCATCAATTCATTTTCCTGCGCAACCTTTTTTTCAAGCAAATCATTGGTTTGTGCTTGTTTTTCTGCTTCTAAATCAGCTCGCGTTTTTTGCTCCCATGCCTTGAGATCAGCTTCCTTTTTTTCAAGCTCATTCAATTTTGCTGTTAAAGCATCCTGAACTTGATTTAATTCGGCTTCTCTTCCATTCAATACGTTGGCCCTCTCATCCAGAGCATTTTTTTTCTTTTCTAAGGAATCTGATAACGACTGTAACTGCGCACCACGTTCATCAAAAAGTTTTTCACGACGTTGATACTGTTCTTCACGCTCCTTATAGAGCTGATTCATTTTTTCAGCAAGACTACTCTGTGTTGTTCTATCTTCCATGACTACATGTCCTTTCTACGGGTCTGAGACCCCATAATTTCCCCACTTGCAACTTGTTTTTTAATAAGAATTGCCAAGACACTTCCACTACCTATGAAAAAAATGGCAAAAAAATAGAAATGGGTAACATCCGCCGTATCAACCGGCTCGGCATGTATAACCATTTCTTTTGTTGGGGAATCAGCATTTCCGTCTGATTCTTTGTCTTCTAAAATCTCATTTGAATCCAACTCAGCTTCTTTTTTAGTAGAATCTGTGTTGGCACCATTTTGTGATGTGTGAATGTTTGAGTCTGTGTTAATCATTGACACCGATTCGTGCTTTTCAAAATCTTCCTCTTTTTCTGGAACTTCATTCTCTTTTGAAATATCCGTGGTAGAAATAGATGCAGACTTTTCATTCGTAGAATCCGTGCCCGTCATTGACACCGATAGTTTACTGTTTGAATCCGTGTCAATAATTGACACGGCCTTTTCCGCTCGTTTCCCGGCCCAGAGCGTAACCCCCATTCCGCAGAACAGCAGAAAGGCCAGGATCAACATAAGCCTGGTTTTTACCCGGGCTTTAAGTCGCTTCTTCTTCATGAGCTACCTCTTTCTGTGCAACCGCAACGGCGTGCACAACCAGCCGGTAAGGGCTGGAACCATCTCCTACGCAGGTAGAAAGTGTGAATACTTTTTCGTTTCCGGCCGGAGCAATCCCGCAGTCATATTCTGCGTTCTCGACTGTTTCCGCAATCCATTGTTTCCATTCTTCACTGTTTTTCTGATATCCAAGCGTAAATACATCACTATCGTATCGTGTACTGTAAACACTATAGATCGCGCAGGTATAGGTAATTTCTGGTGTGTACACAAAAACATAAGGATACGTATTCCGAAAATCCTTATCATGATACTGCTTCAGGCTTCCGAACATTTTTCCAGATGCCATATTATGGCCATATAAAATTATATGACTTTCCGAGAGATCGGTTCCCGCTGCTGCGAAAATAGCCCCCAGAATATTGTTTTCTCCAGTCACGCTATGGTACAGATAGTAATTATTATCTTCCCCTAAAGCAACCGGATAATCAATCGGTGTTCCCGGAACTGTTATCCATGCAAAAATTTCCGGATTAATCTGCTGCAGATTTGGAAAGTCTATACTCCGCTCTACATAAGGATTATTTTCTGATGCAGGTTCATCCGAATTGTCTATCCCATCTGTTTCTTCTGATGTTGTAGTATCCGGATTCCGCACATATCCGCTGATCAGATTTTGCTGATCCTGATCTGTTTGAATTTCTTGCAGAATTCTCGGTAGGTATAGGGACCCCAAAAGACACATTACTGCCAGCAGGAGACACCCTATTGCCTTGCGCATTTGCGTCACCTCTCTCCTGTGTTTATTTCAGCAGCTTGTTTTCCCGTGTCAATGATTGACACGGGATTGTGCTGCGTAAGTTCCTCCGTCTTTTCGGTTTTTGGCTTTTACTGCAGAGGAATGACGTTCTTAACAGAAGTCGTATGGCTTGTTGTACCCCAATCATATTTCTCATTCTCGAATGTGATCTTTGTACCGCTCGGCTTAGTTATTAAGTTTGCGTGTACAGAAAATGTTTCATCCGGTGAAAGATCTTTTGAAGGCTCTTTCAGCTTCGTAACCTTCACGTTATCAGTTCCGGTTACATTCTTAAGGAAATATCGCATAACCCTCTGCTCAGAAACGGTGTAGTCCTCTCCAACCGGGATTTTTTCCCAAATAACCGAAAGTTCCACATATCCCTGGCTGTCAGTATGCGATGATACATAAGACTCTGTGAACACTACATAATCCTGGAACGTACGATCTTTTCCATTAATATCCTTTCCTTTGACGGTAAAGATAAAGGTTGGATTTCCGTGCGCCCAAGTGATATCGCTTGCTTTGATTCTTTTTACGATGGTTAAATCTGCATATCGCAGGTCTTCCATTGTAATTGTCTGCACATCCGCTTTACTTTCAAGTGCGAAAGTGATTGGATCAGCAATCTTATAATTCTTCGGAGCTTCATCCTCACGTAAAGTATATTTACCCGGTTTCAGTTTTTCGATCCGGTGCGGTGTGCTTCCAGATGTCCAACTTTCCACCAACTTTCCATTGGCATCCAGCAGAGATAATTTTGCTCCGGAAATATTTTCACCAGTGCTGGAATCTACCTTCGCCAGATCAAGTTTGGTGTAATCATTTTCTACCGTGATCGTCAGGTTCTGCTGTCCATTGACTTTTCCGCCGGAAACGGTGAATGTCTTTTCTACGTTATCTACAACGTAGCCATCCAGCGTAGCTGTCTCCTGATAATGCCAGATTCCATCTTTTACGCCATCAATAGTGATTCGACCATTACCATCTGTTTTCTGTGTCTTATCATAGCTCTTGTCATCATTCCAGACATGGAATGTAACGCCCTCCATGACAGCACCATCGCCTTTGCTGACTTTCTGCAGGACAATGGCATTTTTCAGGTTCTGTACCGCTACATTTACGGTTGTGTGGCTGTCATCCAGCGTCACATTATGCTCCGTTGTGTCCAGAACATATCCGGCCGGAGCTGTTGTCTCCTGTACAATGTAGTTTCCAAGTTCCAATTCTTTGCTGGTGGCTGTACCATTGGCATCCGTTGTAACGGTATCAACAACCGTACCGGCTGCAATTAATGTTGTTCCTCCAACAGACTTAATATCCTCTGGCGCTTTGATGTCAAAAACTGCACCTGCAAGTTTTTTGTTATTTTCGCCTGTCTTTGTGATCGTAATCTGGCCGGTTTTTCGTGTGTTGGTTACATCCAGCGTTAAGGTTACAACACCTTCATCAGTTGCAGTAAATTCTTTCTCCCAGCTTCCGGTATAACCGGCAGGATTTTTTGTTTCCACAACTTTGAATTTGCCGTTTTCTGTATCGGCTTCGCTGAGATTAAGTGCCATATACTCTTTATAGTCGTCCTGCCATACTGCCTTTGTATATGGTTCCCACTGCCCGTTTTTCAATTTATAAACGGTAAACTCTGCACCTTTCAGTGCCTCTGCAGTTGTTGCATCTTTCTTTTTGATAACAAGATCCACATTCTTAGTTTGATGCATAACCATGTCAGCCGTGTAACCAAATTCTGATGTATTCCACGTATGCCAATCCTGTGACTCTGTTTTACTTGAACCTTTCCAACCATTAAATATGGCATCCCCACCAGTAAATGTAAAGTCTTTTGGATATGATTGCACTGTGGTAAGTCCCTTACCTGGACCGTCCACATTTTGTATGGTTCCTCCATTATAAAAGACCATAGTCTGAGAATCGCCTTCATATGTGTAAGTAACCCATCCTTCCGGATTATCCGGAGATGTACCATCATCACTGTTAGAGCCTTTATGTGCGGACCAAATAGCTTCTGTTCTAGGATCATATACCAGACGAGCATCAGCTTCTTTTGTAACATAAATACTGTCTACACCACTTTCAATATAAAAGCCCTGTGCATAATCAAGGTCGGTTAATGTAAAATGGCCTTTTACGTTTAATGGATTTCCGTCCGGATCATAATACGCAAACTTAACCTTGATCCATTTAAGTCCTTTGATATCAATAACCGGCGTGGCACCACCCTTTGTGTTATCTTTTGCAACAATGACGGCATCAATATCTGCACCAACTTCATTTTTATATCCGCTGCTAATAACAGTATTTTGCCAATCCAAAAACCAAATCCGCATCGTAACCGGCAATCCATTAGCGTTACCTACATTGGTATACTCTGCGTACATCTTTCCTTTTAAAGATTCATATGGTGTAAAAGATCTTGTATTGCCGTTGGTTCCGATATCTGCTAATGGCCACCATTGGGTAATTATTTTTGCATGTTCTTGACCCTTTGTGCAAAACGTATTATCCCACATTGTACCATCTGTACTTCCAAAAGATATCTTAGTATCTGCACCGATGATCGGAGCAAAATCGTATGAGCCATCAATCGTAGATTTGTCATCGACCATTTTTCCAATGCCTGAATTTACAACTGTTTTTAACCCATCCATTCCTTCACTGGCCGCATATGTTTTTTCCGGAAGTGCAATTCCAGTCGCTATCAAGGCCGCCATAAGCAGCCCTGATAGCACTTTTCTCCATCTTTTCACAGTTTTTTCCTCCTCTCTTTCTTCTCTTTACGGGACAATTTTGCGGTTCCAAAGGCCGTAATTGCCGCAAATCCAAGAGGCATCCAAACATTCGGATCAGCAAGACCTGTTTTCGGCGCGGTCGTCTGTGAAATAGCAGGAGAAGGTCCTTCTGGTTTTCCAGGTTCTTCTGCACCTTGTACGCGGAAAATCCAATTGATCATACTTTCGCGTTTTGCGTAAGCATTCTTTAATTCTGCCGGTAACTGTAAGGTGAACTGCACTCTGGAATTTCCACCTGTTTTCAAGGTTCCAAGGCTGATTTCCTGATTCAAGGAAACAGCTTCAAGATCACCCTGATATAAGATTTTTCCATTCTGTGTGATCGTCAGTTTAAACTGTTTCAAGAGATCCAGCTCATCTTCTGTCAAATTACTGGGCGTTTCCGTACGGAAGAAAAATTCCGCATCTGTTGCCGTCGTATTCGAAAGCTGGAAGCTGTCGCTGATAGTGTCCCCTGGCATGGCGGTCTGCAGATTCTGGAAGAAGTCTTCCGGTGCAGCCACCAGATTTCTTGCCGCACCTTCGTAGGTGACAGACATTGTTGTATATTTCTGTATCACTTCGGTGACACTGTTATCTGTTTCATGTACACACTGTTCGATTTCTGTATCTCCCCATGGGTATTCTGAATCGAAATTTGGTGTGAAGTTTGCAGCCTGTACTGCTTCTGCTGTAACGGTAAGTCCAAGTTCACGATCCGCGGCCTTTGAACTCCAAGCGGAAGGAATCGTTACTGACTGGAAGAAATCCGCGGACTCTCCATTTTTTAATGGCTGTGTATAATAATAATACTCGCCATGCTGTACCCAAACATCAGATATACCCTCCAGTTCTTCATCGCTCAGGATATATTCAGTGTTTGGTTCAGCTTCGCTGTCGTGATCAACATCCGGTACTTCCGTATCACTCGGCTGATCCGTTGGTTCCGGTGTGATTGTTGCTTCTTCAATCGGCATTTCTGTCTGCACCGATTCTAAATTATCCGGTTCTGTTGGCGCTGGAGTTGTTGCTCCATCATCAACCGCAGAGGTTAATTCCGGTACTTCGCTTGTATAAGTCGTTTTGACACGAATATAACAAGTCTCTGCATAGTTCGTGATTCTGGGAATTTTTGAGACAGTCTGGGAAGGAAGGACGATTCCGTCTGCCGGACCCTGATAGAATTTTTCAGAATCCCCGTCTTTTTCGTATTCCTGGATGCCAATATTGACATCGCCGGTACTGATATGATTGGAAACCGTAACGCTGTCTTGATAATAAGCATATGTACCGCTCATTGTACATGCTACCGTGACCAGAATACCAGTTGCTAAAACAAGTTTCCTTTTCATTACTGGCCACCTCCTCCAAATCGTTTCCAGGCTTCCTGATAGTTACTGTACTCATTTGTACCGTCGGTTGTCTGGACAGATTCTTCGTAGACAGTTACTTCCAGTTGATCCTCTTCATAACCATCTGCAACAGTAAGTCCTGTAAACAGATAAGTCGTTGTTCCTCCAACGGGAACGATTTTTTTATAGTAATAATAACCGTCATTCCCCTTTACCCAATTGATCGTATCAAGTCCTGTTATTGCTTTAATTGGCTCGCTACAAACCACATAGGCACGCACATAGCACGGTACATCTCCCGTATTTTCAGCCTGTACTTTTTTTACGACTGATCCACTCGGCGGAACCGGGGTTGGAATCGGAGGAAACACTTCCTGTGGTGTGATTTCATTTTTTCCCTTTACGATCACGTTAACAACTTCTTCATGATCTGTCAGATAGGCAGAAGTTCCGGAGACTGCAGTGACGGCTGCAAGAAAACCGCAGCAACACATACCGGCAATCGACAGCATTCGTTTTTTCTTCTTTTTCATGCTGTTATCCCTTCTCTTTTTGGGCAGGCCGGATTTTTTCCAGCCTGCCATTATGTTAATACACCATTAAGATAATGTTGTGTCAGCTGCCTCTTCTGGCTCAGTCTGCACGTCATCTGCTGTGGTGTCCTCTGTATCATTCTGAACAGCGTTTCCATTTCCATCAACGATGGTAACTTCTTTATCATTGGTCGAATCAGACTGCGGAGTTGTGATCTGTCCATCCTGACCCTGATTCTGCAGCTCATATTTCTTCCAAGCCGATGCAGCTTTCTGCGGAATAGTGGTTCCTTCTCCGGTGTTAAGCTCCTGAATAGCGTAGTAACGAACTGGCACATTCAGATCTTTTCCATCCAACTGTCCTTCGATGATATTTGCTGCGGTAAGACTGTTGAATACCGGATCAGTCGTCTTTCCCGGAGCCAGAATCTCATTGTAGCTGTAGGTGTATACCATGTTATCGCCAACACGTTTGTTGTACATCAGTGTCCATTTTTTCGATACGTTGTTCTGGGTGAACAGCTCAGTATCTTTTGCAACGCCTCCATTCAGGCGGTTTCCTGCAGCATCAACGGTGATAACTTTTGCGATCGGGATGGAAACGTCGATATAAACATATGCATCATTCTTACCTACGTTCTTGATCTGCGGGTCTTTTTTGATAACCTGAGTCGGAAGGATGTTGTTTGTTTTGCCGTCTGGATCAGGCGTATAATTTGGCTCCTGGCCTTCGATGTCTACTTTACCAACAGAAAATTTATTTGTTACGGAATCATGATCCGTCAGATATGCCATAGATGATCCAATGGCCATTACTCCACAGAGTGCTGAAACTGCAAAAAATGTTACTACTTTTTTCTTCGTCATAACTTTAGTTCTCCTTGTTTTCGTTTTCTTTTTCTCTCTTTCTGATTTTTGGCATCAGACTTGCGCTCTGGAAAGCAAGAAATCAGAAGAATAAGAAGCAAGCAAAAGCCAACTCCCATAAACAGATGATTTTTGAACCATACCATACCATATCCAATCACCGGAATGTGGAATAGAACTTTTCCGCGGATATCTTCCGCTGAAATAGTTCCTGTGTCTGGATCTGTATTGGCATCCCCTTTGGTCTGATATCCATCTTCTGTTTTAGATAAGATCCGGTGGGTTACCAGATCGCCATGCCGCGAAAATGTGGCAACATCTCCGGGAAATACATCCCGATCGGCCGTATCAACTACAACTACTGATCCCGTCGGAATCATTGGTTCCATGGAGCCAGACAAAATAACATAACCCCTTAAATTGCGGCACTGATACCCTGCCATTCCCAGAATTACAATAATGAAAATCCATAAGAATGCATGGAAGATTTTTGATTTCATTGCTTTCCTCTCTCCTTTTTACTTTTTCGTGCCATTTCTCCTGTGCAATGGCCCCACCTCCTAAAATTGGGTATAAAAAATGCACCGGAACATAAAATGTTCTGATGCATTCAAAAACCCATATTTTTTGTGTCAATCATTGACACGGATTCCAAAGCGGAAAAATGTCATACCTTGCTGTCTTCCTTTATCCACTTCTGGTGAGTATAATATAGCATAATGTTTATGGTATGCCTAGTACCCATTTTTTGCGGTTTAGTACCCATTTTTGCGATTTAGTACCCATTTTTTGCGATTTAGTACCCATTTTTTCCCTACAATGTCACTTATAGTCATCGCAGGATAGCTGTACTCCCTAAATTTGAAATATGGATTTTGCGTGAGAACTCAGAATTTATTGTTTGAGAATTTTAAAAAACGTGTTATAATAAACTGATCAGATTAGAACGTGATAGGGATAGTCTGGTGGTTGTTCCTTTTCGGAATCGGAAAGGAGGTAGCGCCCATGAACACAATGGAAGTTTTAACACTTTTATTGGTCGTCTTTGCCGCGTTATCTTACATAGACGACCACCGCAATAGATAGCAAAAAGGCTATTTCCTATTGGCGTAGGAGATAGCCCTTGTCTCTTGTGACCTTTTGAAATAATTTTATTTGTTTCTGCGAGGACAATCATTAGACAGCCCAATGTCTCTTGAGTCCTTCTAATTTGATTATAGAGCTCTGACCTTCAAAAGTCAAGTAGCTTTACGGGGTGCGCGAGATCGCGCATCCCACTTTATATACTTTGGACAGAAACTCCGTGTCAATGATTGACACGGAGTTAAACATTAAAAATTTATAAGGAATTTAGGATATGGATGAACTTGATCTTACACAAAAAGAAGGAAAATGAGAACCCGATTCTGGAAAATTGTAAAAAACATAGATTTGCAAAACTTATTCCGGAATCATAAATTGTTGACTTTATGGCTGACTTTATGATTCCAAGAATATTGCATTCTTGATCTGCGTATGCTATAATGCCAATAGGCAATGAAATGAATACTTGCATATTTAACGAAAACCCCAGAGAGTCGCATTCTCTGGGGTTTTCTATTCCGTAAAGTGGCTTAATCTTTTAGGCTGGTTGCCTTATTCATTTCCATCCAGCCATTTGCAGATATAGTAGGCTACTACACTTGCCATGATGGAAAGAACAAATGAAATAAATACTTCTTGCATATTCACGCCCCCTTTCCTGGCCTGGTATAGGGGAGGCAACGTCGTTCATTGTAACATATTTTAAAACTATATGCTATCTTTTTCGACAAAATCCCCTTACGGACAATCGTAAGGGGATTTTGTCAATTGTTATGAAATTTTAATGGATGAAATAATTTGTAACTAGATTGTAATCATCCTCAGTCATGCCAAGTACCTCGCCCATTCCCATATCTTGATGTTCCCACGTTGCCGGAAAGTCAAGGTCCTGATTTGCAAATGAAAAGATCGCAGAAAAGTTCACAATCTTCTTACCATTGTACTCCTGCGGCTGACTATACATAACTGCAATTGCGCCATAAGCATTGTAATCATCCATCTGATTTGCTTTATGACCTGGCGATGACATCCAAAGGTTAAAGATCTGCTGCGCAAGATCATCTGTGTCCGTAAAAGAGATTCCACCACCACAGCCATTCTGGCGTCCGCCGTGCCGAGCAAGATTGTCTGAAGTACCATATCCGGTTTCTGTAATTGATCGCATGATATGATATCCTGCCGCTGCAACACTTCTCGGATAACAATGCTTTGTATCCCAAATCATAGCTGCATGTCCCTCTTTTACACGCTCCTCATTTACCAAGTCAAAGATTTTCTGGGAAACTTCTGTATCATACACTGTCATGTCCAGAGCTTCTTCATTAGTATACGGAATATTGATTTTAATTTCAACATATCTTCCAACAACTCCAGTATTTGGATTAGCCCCTTCTGCGTTGGCTGAAATGATTACTTTCTGCATTCCATTTTTTTTATGAACTGTTACCAGTCCATTCTGATCAACGCTTGCCACTTCTGGATCAGAGGATATCCATGTTACTGTCTTATTGGTCGTATTCTCTGGATACACGGTCGCATTAAGCTGCAGCGTCTGACCAACTTCTGTCATTTCCAGACCTGTATTTGGCGCGATCTCAACATTTGTTGCATAAACGGTTGGCTCCGGTGTTGGCGTTGGTGTCTCGATTGGTGTAGGTGTTGCGGTCGGTTTCGGGGTATCTGTTGGTTTTGGTGTTGTGGTCGGCTTCGGTGTCTCTGTTGGTTTCGGAGTTGTGGTCGGTTTCGGTGCCTCGGTCGGAGTCGGGGTTGCGGTTGGTTTTGGCGTTCCAGTCGGTTTTGGCGTTGTGGTTGGCTCCGGAGCCGGTTTCGTTGTTAATGCTCCATCTTTACCGTAATAATTTCCGTTTATCGTCTGATCCGTTACCATTTTACTGTCAGAACCGAAATAATAGGTTTTTCCATTAATCTTCATCTGCATGTCATGGCACGCACCACCCCAGCTACGCAGGTAATATTTTGCTCCATTCACCTCTTTCCAGCAACTTGACAGCATATCACCACTTTCATCAACAAAATACAGGTTTCCCTTATATGTAAAGCTGGTACTCACTGCCATCGTGCTATCTTCCAGGAACCAATACCATTTTCCGCCGATCTTCAACCATTCGTTCTGGTATGCAGCGCAGTTATCGTGCAAATAATATTTCTTTCCGCCGGAAGTTATCCAGCAGTTTTTATAAGCACCACCCCAGCTACGGAAGAAATAGATTTTTCCGCCATCCTTGAAAGATTCATTTGCTTTCATAGTTCCATCCGCATTCAGATAATACCAATTTCCATCCCAGGTCTGCCAGCCGGTTGCCATCTTTCCGTTTTTCGCCAACTTCCACTGACCATCCAGAACAATCCACTGCGTATTGGTTACTTCTGCAGCACTGTTAAACGTATACGAACGGCCATTGATCTTTGCTGATCTGTTTTTGTAAGCACCGCCCCAACTGCAGAGATAACGGATTTTTCCTGTATCGTCCAATCTCCACTCATTGCATCTCATGCTTCCATCTGCATTCAAATAATATTTATTTGCGTCCCAGGTCTGCCAGCCGGTTGCCATCTTTCCGTTTTTGACCAACTTCCACTGACCATCCAGAACAACCCACTGCATATTGATTACTTCCGCAGCGCTGTTAAACGTATACGAACGGCCATTGATCTTTGCTGATCTGTTCTTGTAAGCACCGCCCCAACTGCAGAGATAACGGATTTTTCCTGTATCGTCCAGTCTCCACTCATTGCATCTCATACTTCCATCTGCATTCAGATAATATTTATTTCCGTCCCAAGTCTGCCAGCCGGTTGCCATCTTTCCATTTTTCGCCAGATACCATTTTCCGCCTTTTACGATCCACTGAGATCCCTGCATCTTGCTGTTGTCATCAAACGTATAGCTTCTTCCATCAATTCTCACTTTGCAGTTTTTGTAAGCGCCGCCCCAACTCCGGAAATAATAAATCGATCCATCGGTGTCAACCATCCATTCATTGGATTTCATCGTTCCATCCGCGTTTAAATAATAACGTTTTCCATCCCAGGTCTGCCAGCCGGTCTGTTTTGCTCCGTCTTTATAAAAATACCAAGTTCCAGATTCTTTCACCCAGCCGGTCTGAACTGCAGCTTCTACTGTCTGCACGGCTGTTGCCGGGAACATATTGCTTGCGGCCGGTACGCCTACGGCAAGGCTCAGGCCAAGAACTACCATCGCTAATTTTTTTCTCATAATCCTATCCTTTCTTCCCGTGTCAATAATTGACACGGATTTCATTTTCCTATTTTGGTGTTAATCTTCAGTATAAGGTGATGATTCCGGCGCATGATCCAGCAGTTCGTCCACATAACTAATCCGTTTTCCAAGTTTTACTGCCCCATCCAGTTCGGATTGTCTCATGACGCTGCTTCCGATCGGATGAATGCCCGGATCACAAGGGATCAAATATAGATTGCCATTAAAGTCCTCTATCACATCACCATCTGACCGATAACCAACAAATTCATTTTCGATCGGAATTTCTTCCGGATGATCTTTGTAAAATTCATCCAAATCCTCCCAATCAAGGGATGAAAGATCAAAATCCGGAAAGCGAATCTTGATAACATCCTTAAAATGTTCCATTCTGCTGTCCACGTTGTTTCTTCCCTCTCTCTCATTTTGTTTCATGTTAATACCATTTTACCTTTCCCCACTTGTAATTACAAGTGGATTTTTTGCTATTTCACGGATTGCATTTATTATTTGATTGAGGATTTTTCTCAAATCCCTCTTGTGACTATTTTCTTGAGCGATTCCATGTAGATATGCACTTTGGATTGAAATTCATCTCTGTATAACACGTTATGTCTTCCTTTATAGCTGTCGTATCTAGGTCTTACGTAATCACCCATCTCGATGATCAACATTGCCTGCCTAATCCGTTCCATCGTATCTTGTCGAATCTGCGTACCCTCTTCAAATTTAATCAATGATTCAGCCCCAACTCCAGCTATATGTGCAAACGTACATCTGCTTAAATTATACTTTTTGTAAAAATCCTTGATCTCCATGTTCATAGCTTTCACTCTTTTGTTTTTTCTTCTGGTGTATTGATCGTTACTGTAATATGGCTTCCGCTGCTTAAAGATCCCTCTAACGATGATTTTAAGCTTTGTAAAATCTCCGAAGCAGTTTTACTCGTTCCGTAGAGGCCCATATTTGCCGTTTCTTGCTCTTTTTCTGAATCATAGGATAAAATTACGTTCAAGCCGTTTCCGGTCGTCGCTGCGCCACTGAAAGCGTTTGAGAGGGTTGTTTTGCTTGTGCAGTGAATCATAAGATCACCTGTCAAAAATTTGCACCCGGAAAAAGCGTTTCCCATACTTTTGCAGGATGCCGGAATATCCCCATTCAGTGTTTCCAGTGCAACACAGCCAGAAAAGCTGCTATCCATCTTTTCTGCAGCGGATGGGATTTCTGCTGTTTTCAAATTCACATCACCTTCGCAGATGTTAGAAATGTCCTTTGCGCTATCCGGAATCTGGACCTCTGCTAAGACAGTGCAGCCTGAATACATAGCCTGCATATTTTCGAGTTTTACGCAAGCGCTTGCATCAGCTCCGCGGATCAGCGTGGTATCGCCATAAAAGGCTCTGGATGCCAATTTAATATTTCCCGGCAATTCTGTACTCTCTTCCAGAGAAGTGCAGCCCTCTGCACAAGAGGTAATATCTTCCAGCCCAACCGCACCGGAAAGATCCGGCATACTCTGCATATTTGTACATCCCTTAAAGGTTTCCACCATACTTTTTACGGTATCTGGAATCCGACACAAGGTTTCTATGTAATCTGTATTACCGGAAAACCAATAATCCAAACTCTCAGGTTCTGCATTCGGGTCGATCCAGGTTAATCTCTGCACTGTATTATCATTATCTTTCCACGGCAATTCTCCGGATTTGTAAGTGCGGACACTTCCTATTCCTACGATCTCAAGATCGCCATTGGTATACAGAATCCCTTCTACATCGTCTGGGTTGTTTCGTCCCATTTTGTACCGGCAACTCTCTTCTCTTTCAATCAGAACTGTACTCTCGGCATTAATTTTTTTTGTATCCACAGATGAAACCGTTACTGTAACACTATGCCCATGCTCAGGCACTTTTTTCGGTGATATGGTGTATTCTTCGCTGTCTAATAATTTTTCCTTGTTGCCATCCGAAGCATATACAGAAAAACTCTTTGCCGACAACTTGCTACCCGCAGCATAGCCATCCTTCGCCGTTTCAATTCGAATTGTTTTTATATCAAAATTAAGCGGCTTTTTATCATACAAAAAATATACGATAAGAAAAAATGCTGCAATTACAGCCAATAGTATCATAATCGATATCAACATGATTTTTTTCCATGGCTTCTTTGCATTTCCTGATGATTGTTTTCTTTTTTCCAGTGTTGTGTTTTTTTCTTTCAATTTCTTTTTCCCTGGCATTTTTCTCCTCTCCTTTTGCTATGCCTGGTCCTCGCCGTATAAATCATGATTGACTCTGGCCTGATAATAGTTGTTGATTGTTAATGGTGCATTATAAAGAGCTGTCAACAGATATGATTTCATATTGGTGATTTTGCTTGTTGTATTACTAAGGCTATCTAAGACATATTGAATATGGCTCATATCCAAGTGCAGAAAAACACTTTTGACAACACTCAACGCTTTTTTCTCTCCTGCGATACGAATTGTTTTGTTTTCGCTGTCCGGTAGCATAAGTGTCTCAACCATTAAATTTACCAGATCATCTACCTTTCCCTTTTCCGCTGCAGAAAACGTGGCATAACCAATATTGTTCCGTATCATGTCACGGTAAGTTTCCATCACATCCATCTGATCAATCAATCTTTTTTTTGTTTTTGGGATATTATGATTAGATTGATAGATAGATATATTTATATCTTTATTTATATCTTTATTTATTTGTCTGTGGTTATCCGCTATCGGTTTATCCGCTATCGGATTTTCCACTTCCGGTTTTTCAACAGTTGATTTTCCGCAAGTAGATTTTCCACCCGCGGTGTTTTCGCCATGTTGATTTTCCGCAAGTGGATTTTCTACCCGCGGTGTTTTCAACTGCTGATTTTCCGCAAGTGGATTTTCCACCTGCGGTGTTTTCAACTTCCGATTTTCCGTTGTTGGATAGGCCGTACCTGTCTGGTTAATATCAACAATAGCTGCTTTTCCCGGGACTTCGTAGGTATTATCCAAACTATCTCGTGTGTTGATTTGCATTTTTTGTGCCATTTTTTTCTGCATATTTTGGATCGTCTGTTCCTGTCCGTTTGGGTTCTGCAGATCTTCCAGTTGTCCCGGGTATTCGAGAAAAATGTATTCCAAGCCTTGAAACTTTCCACTTTCCGTACGAATCTCTGTACGTCTCAAATATCCATGCTGTTCCAGTTCCTGCAGAGCAGATTTTACAGCGCTTTCTCCTTCTTTGACGATTGCTGTAAGCCCTCTGACAGAATATTTCCAATCCTCCGGCAAGGACAGCACAAGGGAAAGTAATCCACTTGCTTTGAGAGACAGATTCATATCTCTCAAATGATAATTGGACATGATGGTGTAACCAGATGTCCGTTTCACTCGTTGGTAATATGATGCCATATGTAAAATCCTCCCGTTTCTTAATTTTTCATGCTTCCGTAATTGCTTCGTAGAACACCTTTGAAATCATTCCTTTTTCATTTCTTTTTATTACCTTCCTGGCATATCCTTTGTCAATTAAGGTATGAAGTCCTGATTCAACGGCAGATCTTCGATCCCGACCATTTGAGATCATTTCACCAAATTGAGTGGGGCCGTGCATGTACATTAAGACATATAATCCACGCTCTTTGAACGAAATCTCACAGTCATTGTAAATTTTTTCAAGCATATTTTTTCCCTCCGGCACAAAATCTTTTATTTTCCAATAGATACTACATGTTTCTGCAGTAATTTGTTGTAGGCCAGAAGCCGATCTGCAGCGCGCTCTTTTGCATAATCGCAGGAATTGATCACTAGATCATTATGCAAAAGGCCATATGACGGGTTCTTTCCTTCTAAATCAAAAAATTTCTGATTTTCCTGTTTCATTTCAGTTTTTAAGGTAGTATTCATGTTTCTTTCCTCTCATTATTTAGTGATATAAAATATCACAAATGTATAACCTCTCTTCCTATCTGAAAGGCAGCTCTTCATCGATCATATTGGAAATATCCTGAAATTCTCCTTCTAAATTATCTGGTGTCTCTTCTGGCTGCTGATCACGACGGCTTTCTGCAAACTCGTGCTGTTCAACGATAATTTCAACGGTGTATCGTCTGATCCCATCTTTGTCAGTATAATTTCCAGACTGCAAGTGTCCACAAATTGAAATTTTTGTTCCTTTGTGCAGATATTTTTCGACGAATTGAGCGTTTTTTCCGAACGCTATACAGCGAAAGAAATCTGCTGTCTGCTGATTATAGCTTCTTGTAACCGCAAGATTATAGCTTGCCACAACGCGCTCTTCCGTCTGGTCATCTGCATTTTTTACAGAATTGTAACGTACATTAGGTTCCATTGTTAAACGGCCTGTTTCCCACACCTTATTCATAATTAATATCGTCCTTTCTTTTTACCATCACAGCTCCGAAAAGCTGTGATGGTAGTCTCAATATCTGTATCTATGCTTCTGTTACTCCTTCCGGCAGATCAGCAATACCAATATCTTCCATTGGCTTCCAGGCATAGACCTTTTCGCCACCTCTACTGCCGGTCTGTTCAGTCCAGGCAAAATCTCCTTCTGGCTGTCCGCTCATAATCCATTCTTTGCAATCAGGTTCTTTTTTCAAGTCAGCAAAATATCTGGTATCAACCTCCGCAATATATTTTCCTGTTTTCTGTCCCTCTTTCCATTCTGGATAAATCAACGTTACCCAATACACTCCTGCTTTTGTTGGATTTCCATCTTTTTCAACATAGTTCCATTTTTTCATTTCATTTCTCTCCCATCTCATTGATTTGATATTTTTTTACGAAATTCACGTTCTCCAACAACCTTCCTGTAAAGCTCCAGCCATTCCGGATCAGAAAATGCTGTTTTGATATCTTGCAGGCAACCGATCAAACGTCTTGTCACCAAATGTTTAAGAAACTCGTATGTTTTTCTCTCTGTCATATCTTTACCTTCTTCATCTGAACCAGAATAATATTATTTTTCCCATGTGCACTACTCTCCTATTTTTTTGATGGATTACGTCGCTTTTCTTTGCACGAAAGGATCGGATATATAATCGGATATATTAAAATCGCAAGCCCGATAGTTATAAAAAGAAAAACTTTTCTGCATGTTCCTCCCAAGAAAGCATACACATGAAATTGAAGAAATAATTCCAGCAAAATACAAATTATGAGCAACATCCACTGGCATATTTCAGGAGTCTGAAACCTTATACTTACAAGATAAATAAGAAATATGAATGCTACTTCCAGAAAAGCCATCTGTGCAAATATAAATATAGTCTGTGAAAAATCCTGATAAGAATTAGTTGTAAATCGTGCAGGACCATGTTTTTTGCTTTTCCCTTTTACGTTTGGCATATAGAAAAAAAATCCAAATACCATCGCAATTACCCCGAGTGGAACAGCCACCATGTTAATCCATTGATATGTAGTTGATGGAAAAGCTCTGTAAAATTCGGTTTTGCTTGTGAATCCTATAGGGTCATGAAACACTTTTGTAGCAATGGTTTCGAACATATTAAGAATCTTGAAGCATACTATTTTAGCCATAATTTTTTCCCTCCCTATTCTGTGTATTCTGGATAACGAATCTTAATAGCTTCCCAAAAATACGGTGCATAACGGCAACCGAACAGCTCCTTTGCGGTATACTTCTGGCATTCTCCCAGTTGATCATCCGATTCCGCTACACTCGGCGTCCCGCCATACAGGTTATAAGCCATCCGGATTACTGTGCGGATAGCTTCCGGATCTTCCGCGGACATCACCCATTCTTCGTGCATACATTCCGGCGTAACCCGTCCTGTTGAAAACTCATAGATATAGTCCACATGCTCCCGGATAGCCGGATGGATTCCCAGGCAGTAGCACAGTGCCTTTTCCGGAGCTGCCGGATCAGAAAATCTTTGCAGTGTTTTGGAATAAAATCTATGATGCTCCGCATTGATAAAGCGGATTCCCTCTTCCTGGCCGGAACGGTTATCGGAAAGCTGCGGTTCCGGTTCTTCCGGAACATGAGCGGCCG
>OGPC01000289.1_pt1:0-50000 | contig 51191 bp, 34 predicted proteins | sample 1552911 | NCBI WGS metagenome assembly OGPC01 (sample SAMEA2580248, study PRJEB22360) | human gut metagenome | biome: human gut; feature: human-associated habitat; material: faeces | place: Denmark | collected 2008/2010 | reverse complement strand
AACGCTGTGTATGTTGATCTTTGTGCAACTGCTTCACAGTTGTCATCTGATGTTTTTGCTTTTTATCAGGAAGCGGTTCAATTGGCACAATCCAGTGTGCCGGAACTTGAATATTCCGAATTGACTCTGAAATTTTTTTGCGAAGGTGATGCACAGTTTGACAGTACTGCGCAAAGCATGAATACCCCGATGCTGGTTATGGGTATTTCTATGATCGTTTTCGGCCCTGCCGTGATTGTATTGGGTATCGTTGATTGGAATCGCAGGAAAAAGGCAGTGGCGTCTATGCAGAATTTTTCTGCTCCTTATCCGCCGAATTACAAGATGAATCATGATTATATGGGGAACGGTAAGCCGGTCAACAGTTTTAACGGCTATGCACAGCAACACTCACCGTATCAAGGTAATTACCACATCCCTCCGCAGGGCAACTATTACGCACCGCCGCATGATGAAGATACCCAGATCTTAAATAATCAGCCCGCGCAGGGCGGCGCGAATCATTCGCAACAGAATGTACCGCCGCAGTATCGTCATCAGAATATACCGCCTCAAAATATGCCGCCTAAAAGATGACACCCCATAACGGGCAGCAGAAAAGAGGCAGTAAAAAACGCGTTTCAAAAGTTTTTCGCTCTTGAAACGCGTTTTAATTATATACAAAACAATTTTAGCGGGTTTTATTGATGCGTTCTTTTTAAAATGATATAATAAGGCATACGTTTTAACAGGAGTTTTGTAATGAAAAAAGAAGAATATCTTGAACTTATTGATCATGTTATTCAGAACGGGAAATATAAAGATAATTGGGAATCCCTTGCCTGCCACAAAACGCCTGAGTGGTTTACCAATGCAAAATTTGGAATTTTCATTCATTTTGGTGTTTATAGTGTTCCTGCATTTGGAAATGAGTGGTACGCCAGGGCAATGTATGATAAGAATCACAGGGAATTCGAGCATCATGTTAAGATTTTCGGGCCGCAAAACAAATTTGGATATAAGGATTTTATACCTATGTTTAAGGCAGAGAAATTTGACGCCGAAGTGTGGATTTCTTTGTTTAAAAAAGCGGGTGCAAAGTATGTTATGCCTGTTGCGGAGCATCATGACGGGTTTGCCATGTATGAAACGGAATTCAACCGCTGGAATGCAAAAAATATGGGCCCGTGCCGAGATATTGTTGGCGAGTTGAAAAACGTCTGCGACAAAAATGGCTTGGTGTTTTGCGCATCATCCCACAGGGCGGAACATTACTTTTTCATGAATATGGGCAGAACTTTTGACAGCGATATCAATGATGAGAAATACTCGGATTTTTATGGGCCGGCCTATTATTGCCCTGAATTTGACAGTGATACGATGAATGAAACTACAGCCGATACGTATTCTTTAGGCCCGGACGAGGCATATCTTCAAGACTGGCTTGTACGCACCTGTGAGATTATAGACAAGTATCAACCGTGCATTTTGTATTTTGATTGGTGGATTCACAACCATGCCTTTAAGCCGTATTTAAAAAAACTTGCTGCATATTACTATAATCGGGCTGAAGAATGGGGGCGCAAAGTGACTATCCATTATAAACATGAAGCATTCCCGCCGAATGTTGCAACTTTTGATGTTGAGCGCGGCGCGCTTACGGATATATCCCCTGTCCCTTGGCAGACGGATACCGCCATAGGTAAACAGTCCTGGGGTTATGTTGCCGATAATAAATATAAAAGCGCAAATAAAATTATCTGTGATCTGATCGATATTGTTAGTAAAAACGGAAATTTACTGCTGAATGTAGGGCCAAAGGCAGATGGTACGATCTGCGAAGAAGAAACAAAGGTGTTGCTTTCAATCGGCAATTGGCTGGATAAAAACGGAGAAGGAATTTACGGTACTACATTTTGGAAAAAGTTTGGCGAAGGGAATGTTAATGTAAGCGAAGGCTTTTTTAAAGATAACGCGGAAATGCAATATACCTGCAACGATTTCAGATTTACATATAAAAACGGCTGCGTTTATGCATTTCAAATGCACCCGGATGGTAAAAATGTGGTCATAAGATCATTTGCCAAACGCCGGCAACACGATTTTATTGTAAACAGCGTTTCATTGCTATCCACCGGTGAAAAACTGTTTTTTACGCGGGATGAAAAAGGCTTAAAAATCACATCTAACCGTTCTTTTGATTCTGAATATCCGCTTTGCTTTAAAATTGAAATCAGTTAATATTTTTATCAAAAAAGAACTCTTGTGCGGTGTTTACGTTCAAGAGCTCTTTTTATATGCATCTTTTGAAATGAATATAAATTTAATTCTGACAAAGTAAACATGCAAATCAGAATGATCTTGCAGCGCCGCGGCAGCGGGTTTTACTATGTGTTAACATGCGCAGCCAAAACTAAAGGTTTTGAATCAGTTCGGCATAGTCGTTGTATAAAGTTTGTGAACGGAATTTCAGAGTTCCGTCCTCCATATACCAGCCGCTTTGGTTTTCGTTCAGAAATTCAAAAACATCGTCCGTTGCGGCAAGTTTTGCAATTGCAGCATCAATGGCTTGCGTAAATTCGTCGCCGCCAGCTTCGCCTATGGCTTTGTGTGCGCTCAGGATTGTATCATACATTTCCCTGTATCTCCCGCTTAAGTCTGCTCTGTCGGCGTAAGAACCAATGGCATTGCCGCCGGTCATCTGCAAATAATTTTCTTTGTCCGTTTCCAGGCGCGTCATCAGTTCCTCGATCGTGGTTCTTGAATTTTCAAAGGCGGGGCCGTCCTGTGCTATGTTGTCCGGCGAAAGAAAGGCTGCAAATGATTCGTCCGAAGACGCGTCAGCGGCATCGTAAACAATCTGGTAAAGATCTGCCATATAATTTTTAAAGGCGTTTTCCACTTCCCCGTATTTTCCGTTTGTAACCCGCCTGTCCAGCAGTTCGTTTAACTGTTCCCGGTCTATATTGCTTGCGTATTCTGCGCTGGTGATCTCGTTTATACTTGCAACTTCCGCCATCAGCGTATTATACCGTGTGGTCTGCTGATGCAGAATAATTCCGATGATCCCTGCCGCAACAGCAATTGCAAGGATAACCGATACAATGGCGACGGTTATTTTTTTGCGTTTTTCCATATGGAACATCCTTCCCACACTGCTTGGAATATTATGTAATAACAAGTTGCGTTAAAAATACAAACAAAGATCCCCGCAGTTTATAGTTTTATTATAAACCACACGGGGATCTTTGTCCATATCGTTTTCATTGTGGAGCAAGCCGGTTATCGTGTAACAGCCAAAGCAAAAAAAGTATTATTGAAAACAAGGCATTTCCTTTCTTTGACAAATTTTTCAAAAAGAGTTATATTGAATCATGACAATAGAAAGGAGATCGTTTTATGGCAAAGATTCGGAATATGGGCGGCAATCAAAGCAATCAAAAGAAATGTACTTTTTATAGTAAGATGTTTTGGCTCATGACATTGTTATGTATATTGGATTTTGCATTCTGGATATATCCTATTGCTTTTGCGCCAGAATCGTTTGACCGAAAGATTGCATTTGTTATTTTTGCCGTTACAGCCTGTTTTTCTGCGGTTCTTGCAAAAATATTCGGCAGGAAATACAGTATTCTGCATTCAGGCTTGGCCGGAGAAAAGAAAACCGGTTCCATATTATCAAAACTGCCGGATTCATATGTAGTTTTACAAAATGTTTCTATTACCAAAAACGGCAAACATACGGAAATGGATAATTTGATTATTAGTCCGTATGGAATCTGCATTGTGGAAGTCAAAAATCATAATGGCTGCATTCAGGGAAATCAAAAAGACGAAATGTGGACACAACATAAAACAGGGCAAAAAGGCACGCCGTATACTTCTATGTTTAAAAATCCTTTAAAACAACTGGGTTTTCAAAAATACCTGCTTTCTACCCTTTTGAAAGAACATAATATGGATTTATGGATTAATGGGGCTGTGTTTTTTTCCGGGGCTGAAGGACTTGAGACAGATTGCGATCATGTTTTCGCTTCAGAGCAAGATATGATCTTTTGGATTATGAACGATCAGCAAATCAAACTATCGGATCATGAGATAATGCAGATTCAAAAGCTCTTAAGTCAAGCCGTTTGAAGTTTTCTGAAAATTTTGCAGTTTATTCGTTTTACAGCGCCACCGGCATATGCCGGTGACGCTTGTTTTTAAATCATATTACGAACAGCGCCCAGATGCCAACGCCCAGTCCGCTGCCGGCCATTAAAACGGCAAGCACGATCGCTGTGATCTTTACCCATTTTCTGTTATACATCGGTTTATGCCTCCGTGTTCATAATGGCATTTGCCTCGGCAATCAGCTGCTCTGCCTTTGCCTGAGCGTCGTCTTTATTCGCGCCAATGGCGGTAATATACGCCTTGATCTTCGGTTCTGTGCCGCTGGGGCGAACGATCAGTCCGCTGCCGCCCTCTGCCTTGTATGCAAGCACGTTGGATTTCGGCAGTTCTGTTTTGCTTTCCGTTCCCGCGGCAAGATCTTTTTGCGTGCCGCTTTCATAATCTGCCGTGTAGATGATTTTTGCACCGGCAAGGTTTTTCGGCGGATCTTTGCGCAGGTCATCCATGATCTGCTGCATCTTTTTCATGCCCGCAGCGCCGTCAAATTCATAACTTTTAACGGTGTTGCAGTAATAGCCGTATTCCGAATAGATATCGTTCATCACTTCAAGCAGGGTCTTGCCCTGTGCTTTATAATAAGCCGCCATTTCGCAGATCAGCATGGAGCCTACCACGGCGTCTTTATCCCTGGCATGCGTTCCGGCAAGGTAGCCGTAGGATTCCTCAAATCCCATGATGAAATCGCCGCCTCTGCCCTGTGCCTCCAGTTTGGTGATCAGTTCGCCGATATATTTGAATCCTGTAAGCAGGTTTTTGAATTCACAGCCGAATCTTTTTGCAATCTCCTCCGCAAGGTCGGTGGAAACAAACGATTTTGCCGCAACGGCGTGTTCCGGCAGCGTGCCGTTTGCCTTTTTCTGTGAAAGCAGATAGTGGAGCAGCATGGCGCCCACTTCGTTTCCGCTCATCAGTTCATAGTTTCCGCTGCCGTCGTTAACGGCAATGCCAACTCTGTCGCAGTCCGGGTCGGTTGCAAGCAGAATATCCGCGTTGTGTTTCTGCGCCGCTTTAAGCGCCAGTTCAAACGCCTGCCGGATCTCCGGATTGGGGTAAGGGCAGGTGGGGAAATTGCCGTCCGGATTTTCCTGCTCGGGCACAACGTATATATCCTTAACGCCTATTCTGCTCAGTATTTTGCGCACAGGCTTATTTCCCGTGCCGTTCAGGGGCGTATAGATCACCTTTAGATCCGCTTTTTCGCAGATACCGGGGTTTACACACTGTTTCTGTACTTCGTCCAGGAAACTTTCAATCACATCCTGCCCCATGTATTCTATCATGCCTTGGTTTACGGCATCATCAAAGTCCATGGTTTTGATGCCGGTGAAATAATCCACCTTTTTGATATATTCATAGGTTTCGGCGGCCTCTTCATCCGTCATCTGATAGCCGTTGTAATCATAGCACTTGTAGCCGTTGTATTTTGCCGGGTTGTGGGAAGCGGTCAGAATGATACCGCCCTGCGTGCCGAATTTCCGGATCGCATAGGAAAGGCACGGGGTCGGCTCCAGTTCTTCAAAAATATACACTTTGATCCCGTTTGCGGCAAGCGTTTTTGCCGCTTCTTTAGAGAAATAATCGCTCTTGATTCTGGAATCATAGCCGATCGCGCAGCTGGGGTGGTCATAATGCGCGTTCAAAAAATCCGCAAGCCCCTGTGTTGCCCTGCATACGGTGTAATAATTCATACGGTTGGTGCCGGCGCCGATCACGCCGCGCAGGCCTGCCGTGCCGAATTCAAGTTCTGTATAAAATCTGTCGCTGATCTCATCCTCGTTGCCGTCTATTGCTTTCAGCTCGGCAATTAAGTCCGGATCCGCGTCAGCGTTTTTGATCCACTGTTGGTAAAGTTCTTTGATTTCCATAAGATCGCTCCCTTATTATTTTGGGCGTCTGCTTTTGCCCGTACATATTGTAAACTTATTAAAAAGCATTGTCAATAATATGCTCTTTAAACATTTTATTAATTCCGTATTACCAAATATGACTTGCAGGCAAAAGTCTTATTTAGTATACTGTTATTAGTTTGATGTGGATCTTTGCGTAAAATTGCGGATTCAATGGAAAGCGGGTGTTTATTATGTTTGCTAAGGCAAAAAGCCTTGGTATTTACGGTATGGATGCTTTTTCGGTTGTTGTGGAGGCGGATCTCAGCAGGGGTCTGCCGCGGTTTGATATCGTCGGTTTGCCGGACGCCGCCGTGAAAGAGAGCCGCGAACGTGTGCGCGCAAGCATCAAAAACTGCAAGTATGATTTTCCCGTTTCGCGCATAACGGTAAATATAGCGCCCGCGGATATTAAAAAAGAAGGCCCGCTTTATGACCTGCCCATTCTGATTGCCGTGCTTGCCGCAACAGGGCAGATCAAAGCATCGATTGCGGATTATGCCTTTGTAGGTGAGCTTTCGCTTGACGGGGAGATACGCCCCTGCACAGGCGTTTTGCCCATGCTGTTAAAGGCAAGGGAGCAGGGAATACCCGCTGTTTTCATTCCGTACGGAAACAAAACGGAGGCAGGCGCCGTAAACGGCATAGATGTGTTTGCCGCAAAGAATATAGGCGAGGTAATACGTCATATCAGCGGCGAGGAAAAACTGCCGCCGAGCTTTACACCGCTTTCCAAACTTGCCACGTATGATGACACACTGGATTTTGCCGATGTTAAAGGGCAGGGGGATGCGAAACGCGCGCTGGAGATCGCCGCGGCAGGCGGCCATAACTGCATTATGGTCGGCCCGCCCGGCACGGGCAAATCCATGCTTGCAAAGCGTATACCGTCCATCCTGCCGCAGATGAGTTTTGAAGAAGAACTGGAAACGACGAAGATCTATTCCATAGCGGGGGAACTTCCGGCGGATGTGCAGTTGATCACGAGCCGCCCGTTCAGAAGCCCGCACCACACGATCTCTGCCCAGGGGCTTACGGGCGGCGGACAGACGCCGAGACCCGGAGAGATCAGTCTTGCGCACAACGGTGTGCTGTTTATGGATGAGTTCCCGGAGTTTGACAGGCGCGCCAAAGAATCTCTGCGCCAGCCGCTGGAGGACGGCAAAGTGACCATCGCGCGCAGTGCGGGCACGGTTTCTTACCCGTCAAATATTATGCTGGTGGCGGCAATGAATCCCTGCCCGTGCGGGTATCTTGGCCACCCAACAAAGGAATGCGTCTGCACGGATGCTGCAAAGCGCAGATATCGCGATAAGGTCAGCGGCCCGATTTTGGACAGGATCGATATTCACATAGAGGTGGAGCCCGTAGATTATGACCGTCTTGCCTCAAAGCAAAAGGAAGAGAGTTCCGCAGAGATCCGCAAACGGGTGAACCGCGCAAGGGAGATCCAGCGCAAACGGCTTGCAGGCACGGGCATTGCCTGCAACGCCAAAATGACGCCGAGGATGACACGGGAATTTTGTGTACTTTCGCCTGAGGCGGAAAATCTGCTGAAACTCAGTTTTGAAAAACTTGGGCTTTCTGCGCGTGCGTATGATAAGATTCTTCGCATCTCACGCACGATCGCGGATCTGGAGGCGTGCGAGACCATAGAGGCGCCCCATATTGCTCAGGCGGTGCAGTACAGAAGTTTAGACAGAAAATACTGGACGGAATAAAACTTTTTGTTTGGAGGAACGAAAATGGACCGGATCATAGAAAAAACGATGAAAAATCTTGAAAAAAATAATATTTCCGCTTTTTATGCGGAAAGCAGGGAAGAGGTTGCCGGTATTATAAAAAGCCTTGTGCCGGCGGGCAGCACGGTTTCTAACGGCGGCAGTGAAACGCTTGCGCAAACAGGGGTTATGGATCTGCTTTCCGGCGGCGATTATGTGTTTTATGACAGGCGCGGTCTGGAAGGCGAGGAACTGCGTGCATGTTATGTGCAGGCTTTTGGATGCGATGCGTATTTCTGCTCTTCCAATGCGATCACCGAAAACGGCGAACTTTATAATGTGGACGGCAATTCCAACCGCGTTGCCTGCATTGTTTACGGGCCAAAACAGGTTATTATGGTAGCGGGCAAAAACAAGATCGTGCCGGATCTTGCAAGCGCTGTAAACCGTGTTAAGCAGCAGGCGGCGCCGAGCAATACAGTCAGGCTGCATAAAAATACGCCGTGTGCCGCAACAGGGCAGTGTATCAGCCTCGGCGGAAGTTCGCCGGAACTCTGCGCAGGGTGCCGCACCCCGGAGCGTATCTGCTGTAATTTTGTGGTCTCCGCCTACCAGCGCCACAAGGGCAGAATCAAAGTGATTCTTGTAAACGAAGATTTGGGATATTAATTTAAAGTAAGAATGAGGCAAGATGCATTTCTAATTTGAATTACAGATATATTATAAAAGCGGCACGGTTTATAACCGTGCCGCTTTGTTGCGTTATTCGTTTACTGTTCTTCAGGCTGGTAATCGAAAACAAGCACATCCGCGCTGCCGAAATATTTTTCAACAAGCGGGGTCAAGGTGTCCTCATCGCTGTAATCCGTAGAACTGATCTCCAGCACAGCCTCATTAAAGCCGGAGGAATAGTCGTTTGATTTTGCAAATGCAAAGCCGTATTCAATGGTGTCCAGCGCGCCGTTTAAAACGGTGTAATTTGCATAGCCGTCAAATTTATAAAGGCTGAAATCGTCTATGACAACGGCGTCTATACTGCCGGCGTCCAGCGCGGCAAACGCCTCGTCGGCAGACGCGTACTGATGCGCGGAAGCCAGTGCATTCAAAACAGAAGTATTTTCCGAAAGCGCGTTTGCAGCAGCCTCGGAAACAATGCCTGCTCTGGCGCCTGCAAGGTCGTTATAATTCTTTATGGTGCTGGATGCCGGCACAACGGTAACCACATCGTTTTGAATGATATCGCTGCTCCAGTTATAATCCTCATTCATAGTGCCTTTGTCTTTGTGAGAGGCGCAGTAGATGATCGCGTGGTATTCGTTGCCTTCGTCATCCGTATAAGCCGTGTCCTCGCCAAGGCGGTAGCCTTCGTCTACTTTTACAAACTGGTAATCCGTAAAATCACCCTTAAAAGAATCAAAAGTAGCCGCAACAAGTTCCGCGTCAAAGCCGGTCAGATTGCCGTTTTCATCCGTATAAAGAAACGGCTCTGCTTCTTCTGTATAGGCGATCAGCATGGTGGAATCGGTGATCGCTCCGGCTTCCTCGCTTTCGGAAGCGCAGCCCGCAAAAGAGGCGCCAATGAGCACCACGGATAAAATAACGCTTAAGATCTTAACATATTTTTTCAATCTTTATCCCCCTCAAAGAGAATTTAACAATGTAATTTTAAATCAAAATCGTTTTAAAGTCAATATAAATCAAGCAGCGCGCGCTGCTTATTTCAAAGATAAAGAACGCTATGTGCATAATGCACAAAAATTGCAATAAAAAATTGTGCATTTGACAAATTTACTGGATCGTATTACAATATCATCAAAACAAACAGAACGGAGATCGTGTTATGCTAACTTTAGACAGAGTTTATACTGCGGCACGGGTGCTGAAAGAGATCATCCGGGAAACGGATATGATTTATGCGCCCAATATCAGCAAAAATGCCCAGATATATCTTAAAACGGAAAATCTGCAGGTTACGGGTTCTTTCAAAATCAGAGGCTCCTATTTTAAGATAAGCCAGCTTTCGGATGAGGAAAAAAAGCACGGCGTGATCGCTTGTTCCGCGGGCAACCACGCGCAGGGCGTGGCGCTTGCCGCAACAAGAAGCGGAATCAAAAGCATAATCTGCCTGCCGGACGGCGCGCCGATCTCTAAGGTAGAGGCAACCAAGCGCTTTGGCGCTCAAGTCTGCATGGTAAAGGGCGTTTATGACGACGCTTATAATAAAGCCATCGAATTAAGGGATGAAAAGGGCTATACGTTTATTCACCCGTTTGATGATGAGGATGTGATTGCCGGCCAGGGCACGATCGGTCTTGAAATTATGGAGCAGCTGCCGAATGCAGACGCCGTGATCGTTCCGATCGGCGGCGGCGGGTTGATCTCCGGCGTGGCATATACCATAAAGCAGATCAATCCCAAGTGCAAGGTATACGGCGTGCAGGCGCAGGGCGCGCCGAGCATGCAGAAATCGGTTTCAGACGGCAAAATAGAGACCCTGCCCAAAGTGCAGACGATTGCAGACGGCATTGCCGTTAAGACTCCCGGCGATATCACCTATGATATGGTCAGCCAGTATGTGGATGGGATTTATACGGTTTCGGATGATGAGATCGCCTTGGCGATTCTTACCTTGCTGGAGCAGCAGAAGCTGATTTCTGAGGGCGCGGGCGCTGTGCCGGTTGCGGCTGTGCTTGCCGGCAAGATTCCGGATATCGAAGGCAAAAATGTCTGCTGCCTTGTTTCCGGTGGTAATATTGATGTTACCATTCTTTCAAGGGTGATTGAAAGAGGCCTTAAAATGAGCGGCAGAACGGCAAATATCACGATTGCGCTTTCGGATAAGCCGGGCCAGCTTGCAGATGTTTCCAAGATCATTTCCCAGACCGGCGCCAATGTTACCAGTGTAAATTATGACAGCACGGATCTGGATATGAACATTACGGACTGCTATCTCAGAATCGGTGTGGAGACCAGGGATTACGCACATATTGTGGCAATTAAGGCTGCGCTTAAAGATGCTGGTTTTGAAGTCTGCGACTGATTAAGAATGAAAATTATGAAAGGGTGTTTACTATGGAATTTGTAGCAACAAAAAATGCGCCGGATGCAATCGGCCCTTACAGCCAGGCGGTAAAGGCAAACGGGCTGCTTTTCACAAGCGGTCAGATCGCCATTGATCCCAAAACGGGAAATGTGGAGGCAAAAACGATAGAGGAGCAGACAAAACAGGTCTGCGAAAACCTGAAAGCCGTGTGCGCCGCAGCAGGCACAAGCCTTGATAAGGCGATCAAAACAGTCTGCTTTCTTGCGGATATAAATGATTTTGCCGCGTTCAATGAAGTGTACGGCAACTATTTTACAAACAAACCCGCAAGAAGCTGCGTTGCCGTAAAGGCGCTGCCGAAAAATGTGCTTTGCGAAGTGGAACTGATTGCAGAACTGTAATTTATAGACATAAAAAAATACCGCCGGAATGCTTTGAATTGCGTTCCGGCGGCTTTTTTGTTTATTAAAGATTGCTTACGCGGTAAATGCCGCCTGTGAATCCAGCGGCATACAGCGCCGTGCCGTCAGATGCAAGCGTGGCGAGCACAGGTACGCCAACGGTGATCGTATTGAGCACGGTTCCGCTTTGCGGATCCAGTTTATATGCATTGCCGTCCGACGCGCCAAACAGAAGCGCACCGTTGCTTTCCAGAATCCTGCCGTCTACAGTCTGCGAGTCACCGCTTGTGTAGCAGGCAGTATAGACCATGCTTTTGCCGGTTGGCGTGTTCCATAGGATCTGCTTTGTTGAAAGGTCATACGCCACCACGCCTTTGTCCGCCGTGGTGATATAGGCGATGTTTCCTTGAATGAGCGGCTGTGACGCCGTTGCAAAATTATAGCCGGTGTTATCCGTTTTGTTTGTGATCTTTCCGCTCTCGGCGTCCACCAACATAATGGCGTCACTGTCTGCAACAAGCAGGGTATTTTCGTCGATCACGGCGGGGGTGGAGCTTCGGAACCGGATATCCTCGTCTTTGATCTCCCAAAGTTTTTTGCCGGTGTTTTTATCCAGCGCCGCAAGCGCGTCCCAGTGGGAGCTTACGATCAGTTTATCACCGCAAATCACAAATTCAGCAGCGGAGGATTCGCCTTTGCCGCGGTCTGTTCTCCAAACCGCCTCTGCGGTTTCCAGATCAAACGCCTGAATATCCCGCGCGCCGCCTGCAAAAACGGTTTTGCCGTCCGTGCAGATGCCCGTGCTTGTGTTCAGCGGCATATCCCAGGTGGAGGCTATATTCCAGATCTCCGAGCCGTCCTCGGCATTTATGCAATAAAGATTGCCGTCGCAGTCCTGCGCAATGATCCTGCCGTTTACAAGCAAAATGTTGTTTTTAATGGAATTTTCCGTTTCTTTTTCCCAAAGAATTGCGCCGGTTTGGGCGTCTACGCAGTAGACCCCGCATTCGCGCGGCCAGTCGTCGTCTGAAGTGCCCACATAAATGCGGCCGTTGTCATAGATCGGGTCGCAAAACAGGATATTGCCGGGCAGGGATGCAAGCGCGGCAACATTTTGCGTGTCAGGCTGCGTAAAACGGGCGTCATCGTAATAATAAAGCTGCGTGCTAACGGCTCCGTTTTCATCTATGCTGATGATACGGCTGGAACTCGGCGATTCATCGATGCCGCCGCAGTCCGGTCTGCCGGTGCAGATGTTCAGAACGTCGTCGCCGGTGTCCTGTGTCTGCAAACTGTTGTATTCCACATAATTGTAGTGATAGTGGCCGAATACCCAAGCAATCAGATTGTGCTTGGTAAGATCAAGTTCCTTGCGGTCAAATTCAATCACATAGTTGTCAGATACGGGTTTATCATGGTTAAACATGATAATCTTCATATCCGGATCCGTGTTTTCAAGGTCGTTTTCCAGCCAGCGCCAGCGGTCATTTTTGCTGTAACCGGATTTATAGTCTCCGCCGCTTTGGAAAGGCGTAACAATGTAGTGCACATTGCCCACTTCAAAGGAATACCACTCCGGGCCGTAGATACTTTCAAATAACTGCTCGCCGTAATCGCCGTCAACATAATCATGGTTGCCCATGATATAGCGCACAGGCAGGCCCATGTTTTCTGTATTCATATCGGAAAGGTGGCGTTTCAGCCCCGCCTCATAGCAGATATCGCCTGTGTGAATCAGAAAAGCGGGCTTTTGCTCCGCGGCAAGTTTCTTAACGTGGTCTATCCATTCGCCCACGCCGTTTTCCCCGATCTCCGTGTCTGAAATCTGCAAAAACGAATGCGCACTGCCAGCCGCGATATCTGATTTTTCCAGCGTAAAGTCGTAGGAGATCGAATTTCCGTCCACGGGGATATAGTAATCCTCGGTCCAGTAACCTGCCGGTGCCGTCACCGTAATGAATTTTGCCTTGCGCCAGCCGTTCAGTTTAAATCTTCCGTTGCTGTCCGTCTTTGCAACATTTCTGCCGTCTGTAACACTCACGTTCTCCATAGGTTCGCCGGTTTCTGCGGAGGTTACAATGCCGGTGAACGGGCCGTCATTCGTCAGAATAAAATACCCTGAGACAACCCCCACTATAGCAATGATAACAATCAAGACTGTGATAATGACGATCGATTTTTTAGACATTTTCCCACTCCTCTAAGCAATGCTTTAAAAAACAGACCGATTTTGAAACAAGCCATTTCAAATATCGCCGTTCTGATTACAGCATACAATATTTTTCTTGTATAAAGCAAGTGTTTTATAGTATAAATTTAAAAATTATTTCACCCGGTCTGTTTTTCGGTGCGCAATCTGTTTACAAGCAAAAAAATACGCCTGAAATGATTTCAGGCGTATTTCAAATTAGGCTTGTTTTTAGTTGTTGCCCTTCGATTCGGAAAGAACACAATCAACATCAAACGTGGTGATCCTGTTATTTTCAATTCTTGCAATCGTCAGTTTAATCGTATCGCCGGGGTTTGAATCCGCAAGGGTAGAGGTCATGATATCACTGCTGGTAAGTGTTGTGCCGTTCACGGCAACGATCATATCATATTCGTGCACGTCTTTGTTTGCAAGGTCTGAATCGGCATTGACTTCATTGATTACCATAGTGCCGTTTGCGTCAGCGTAACCAAGTTCTTCCAGCGCGCTCAGAATAGCGGATGCGTTGGAGTAGTTATCAATGCTGGTGTATGTGATGCCGATCTGCGCTCTGCCGGCAACATAGCCCACTTTGATCAGGCTGTTTGCCGTTGCGATTGCCGTATTGCTTGGAACTGCGAATCCCATGCCCTCATATTCCGTGGAAGCGATCTTTGAGGAGTTTACGCCAATGATCTGGCCCTGCATATTAAACAAAGCGCCGCCGCTGTTGCCGGGGTTGATTGCAGCATCGGTCTGGATACATTCCTGATCGTATCCGATGCTGGAGGAAACCGGCCTTGCCACTGCGGAGATATAACCGCCGGTAACGCTGTTCATAAATTCAAGACCGCCGGGGCAGCCGATTGCAACAACCTGTTCGCCCACAACCGCGGAATCGGAATCTGCAAACTGCGCCACTTTCAGCCCGGTTGCGGTAATTCTTAAAACGCCGATATCCGTTTGGTTGTCATAGCCAACCATGGTGGCGTCATATTCATCGCCGTTGTTGAGCGTAACGGTAAAGCTGGACCCGTCGCTGATCACATGCGCACATGTCAGGATATACGTGTAGTTGCCGTCCTCCAGCATAATGATGCCGGATCCTTCGCCGGAAACAGTCTGCTCACCGGAGGAATCAGAATTTCCGCTGCCGTAACCGTAAAAGTAACTGTAGGGGCTGGACTGCGTATAAACGGTGATGCCAACGCAGGAATCAATGCAGTTTTGCGCAATGCCGGCAACGGTATAATTGCCGTCGTTATCCGTGGAGGCAACATTGCCGTTGCTGTCCTGCAGCTGTACGCCGGAAGAAGATGTTGTGTCTTCCTGTGCGCCGCTGTCCGTTCCGGAACCGTTGCCCGCAACAGATACGATAATCCCCACAACCGCCGCGATCACGCATACCGCAATGATCACAATGATGGCGATTGCCGCTTTGTTCTTTTTGGGCTTGATCGGATTTCCGTTTGCGTCATATTCTACCGCTTTTTGTTTTTTCGGCTTTTTATGCTTTTTCTCCGGCTGCGTCGGCGGCTGTTCTGGCGCCTTGTAATAATTTGTGTTGTTCTGCCCCGCGCTGCTGTAGGCATAGTGATAGGTTGTGCCGTTGTCGTTCGGGGCGGTGCCTGTGCCGTAATTCGGGGCAGTGCCGCCTGCATTGGCGCCGCTGTTCACGCCGTAATTCGGGTTTTGGTTTTCCGCATTTTTGTTTTCTTCCGGCGTGAAACCGTTTTCATACTCGTTGCTCATTTATCTCGTCTCCTTTAAATAAACAGGGCTGAATTGCTTTGGCAAAGTAAACGAGAATTCCGCAGTGTCCTCGCTTTCGCTCTTGGCGCTGACTCTGCCGCCGTGCATTTCGATCATAAGTTTCACAAGGTATAAACCAAGCCCCGCGCCTTTTGCATCCAGGCTGCGGCTCTTGTCTGCCTTATAGAATCTTTCAAACACTCTGGAAAGATCCTCCGCTTTGATCCCCGTGCCGCTGTTTTTAATGCTTAATTCTATCTGGGTTGCCGTTTCCTTAAGCCTTACCGCAATGTAGCCGCCTTCGTTTGTGAATTTTACGGCATTGTCCACCAAATTGTAGATCGCCTGGTAGATCATATCCGGGTCTGCCACAACAAAGGTGGGCTTAAATTCGTCCAGCCCTCTGATATCTATGTTTTTATTTTCTATTTTTTGCTCAAAAGTCAAAAGAATGTGTATGATCTGATCGGAGATATCATACCGGGATGGTTTCATCTCCAGATCGCCGCTCTCAATCTTGCTCATATTCAGCATGGAAACAACCAGGCGGGAAAGCCGCTTCACTTCGCCGCTTACGATTCCAAGATAGTAGTCCTCTTTTTCCTTGGGAATCGTGCCGTCCAAAATTCCGTCAATAAACCCGGCAATGGAGGTCATCGGCGTTTTCAGTTCGTGCGAAACGTTTGAAACGAAACTTCGCCGCGAACCTTCCAGCACGGCAAGCGCCTCCGCCATATCGTTAAATGCGCGCCCGAGTTCTGCAAGCTCATCGGAGCCGTCTATTTTAACACGGTATGAGAAATCGCCGGCTGCAAACTGCTTTGCCGCTTTGCTCATCTGCTGAAGCGGAGACAGCATTTTCTTTGTTAAGTAGTATATACAAATAAAGGCAAAAATAAGGCAGAAAAATGCAGATATCAAAAACAGCCTCAGCACAATCAGCGAAAGATTCTGCATGCCCGTGTTGGAAAGCGCGAAAACCGTGCCTATGATATTGCCGCCGTCATAGACCGGCCTGCCGACTACATAGCATTTTGTGCCGCCGATATTTGCCTTTTCTATGATCTGGCCTTCCTGGTAAACAGCGGCAAGAATGTTGCTGTTTATGGTGATCTGATCATGAACGGAGCAGCTTGGGAAATAGCCCAGCGTGGGCAGGGAGCCTGCCTTATCTCTGCAAAGAATGATGTTTCCCTCCGTGTCGCACACGAAAACATCGGCGTCAATAGATTGGGATACCGTTGCCAGCGTCTCACACAGCAGTTCTTTTCCAAGTGTATATCTCTCGTTCATTTCGCTGGTGGAAAGCGTGCCCTCTATTGTGTTTGCAATGGAATACACGTTTTCTTTCAGCATGCTTGTGCGCTCATTTACGGTGTAGTTGTTTACAAGCAGGATCAGCGCAACGCCAAGCGCCACCATTACGGTGAGAAAAATTGCCGCAAACGTTAAAAAATACTTTGTAAATATGCTTGGCTTTATATGCAGAAAAGACGCCAGTTTCAGTATTCTGTTTTCAATTTTTTTGCCTAAATCAACCTTTTCTTTTGCCTTTGCATGCGCTGCCATGTTTTATTCCTTTGTTTCAAATTTATAGCCCACGCCCCAAACGGTTTTGAGCGACCATTTATCCGAAACGCCCTCCAGCTTTTCACGCAGTCTTTTTACGTGCACATCCACCGTTCGGGAATCGCCGTAATAGTCAAAGCCCCAAACTTCATCTAAAAGCTGGTCCCTGGTATATACCCGGTTGGGGTTAGAGGCAAAATGATAGATCAGTTCCAGTTCTTTCGGCGGGGTGTCTATCACCTTGCCGTCCACTTTCAGTTCATAGTTTTCAATGTTGATCTCCAGTTTGTCATATTTCACGATCTTTTTTTCACTGGCGGAATTTTCGCTCTCGCCCTTTGCGCGGCGGAGCACCGCTTTGATCCTTGCCATAACTTCTTTGGAATCAAACGGCTTGGTCACATAGTCGTCCGCGCCAAGCTCAAGGCCAAGCACCTTGTCAAACGTTTCTCCCTTTGCCGTAAGCATGATGATCGGCACGGAAGACGTCTTGCGTATCTCTCTGCACACCTGCCAGCCGTCCATCTTGGGCAGCATGATGTCCAGCAAAACAAGATCCGGCGATTTTTCGTTGAACATATCTACGGCGGCCTGGCCGTCATTCGCAACGTAAGCCGTGTAGCCCTCGTTTTCCAGATACAGTTTTAAAAGCTCGCAGATGTTGAGGTCGTCGTCCACAACAAGAATCTTATTGCTCATATGAGGTATTCTCCTTCCTTTTGGAAAAATCATAGCATCCGTTTTTGTTCATAATTTTATTTTGCCATTAACAAATGGTGAAATTTGTTAAATGTTTTTTAATGAAATGTTATACTTATTTTACCATGCTTTGCCGCGTTTTTCCGCGCTTTCCACAAAGTCTATAAACTGCCTTGCGCATCTTGGCGATCTTCCGCCCCTGCGCGTTGCCCACCTTTCTGCCGCGCTGAACAGGCGTTCCTTATCTACGGCAAGGTTTCTGTCGTCCGCTATCTTTTCAACGATATCAAGGTATTCTTTTTTGTCTGGGTTCACAAAGGTGATCGAAAGCCCAAACCGATCCGAAAGGCTTAATTGCTCCTGCATGATGTCGTTTCTGTTTATATCGTTTTCACGGTCTGAAAAGCTCTCTTTAATTAGATGGCGCCGGTTGGAAGTGGCATAGATTATTGTGTTGTGCTTTCTGCCGGAAAGGCTGCCCTCCAGCGCCGCTTTCAGTTCACCAAAGGAATCATCGTGGGAATCAAAGCAAAGATCATCAATAAAGATAATGAATTTCATGGGGCTGTCCGCCAGCATTTCCCGTATCATGGTAAGATCCGGAATATCGCTTTTGGAGATCTCGATCATCCGCAGACCCTCCGGGGCATAGGCGTTTAATACGGCATGCACGGTGGAACTTTTTCCCGTGCCGCGGTCGCCGTAAAGCAGCACGTTGTTTGAGGGATAACCCTTTACAAAGCTCTCTGTATTATCTATTACTTTCTGCCTTTGCTCTTCGTAATTCTTAAGGTCTGAAAGTCGGATCGGGTCCGTGCCGGAAAGCGGCCAAAGGCTGTGCTCGCGCCATGTAAACGCGTTGTATTTGGAAAACATGCCGTAGCCGTTCTTTTTATGGTATTCAATCAGATCGCCGATCTGCTCTTCCCAGTTTGTTTTGAGCGGCGCGGCAGGTTCGCCCGTCTGCCAGCCGGGCAGCGTTTTCAGCACCTGGCGAAGATCTGTGTTTTCCACGGATTCATAAATGTCTCGCGGGGCAACGTTTGCAATCGCCTCCAGTTTTTTCAGATCGCTCTTTACGCCGTTCAGAACCGCGGCAGGTAATCTGTCTGCCCTGTCGGCTGCCGCCGCTTTTGTAAAGGCGTTGTCGTCTGTAAGGATCAGCCGGGAGAGATATTCCTTGAAGGAATTGTGGCTTGTTACCATTCTGAAAAACTCGCTCTGCCTTTCCAAAACGTCTTCGCTTCCCACGCTCTGCAAAAGCCGCAGCAGCCCGGAAACAACTTCGTCTTTTTTTAAATCGTATACGCAGAGCGCCTCTATGTAAAATCGTAATTTCTGTGCTTTGTTCATAGGTTTTCATCCTCTTTTTTAACAGATTTACCGCAACAGTTAAAATAGGGTAAAAAGTGAATAATTATTTATTGTTATATTACTACTTTTTTGTTAATATTACAAGTAATTATCGGCAAAAAAGCCTTGACGAACGATTTTTGAGGGACTATAATTTAAATCAATGGCAGATATAAAGAATGCACCTGCCGAATAAATGTTATTAAATTTTAGGAGGAAAAAACTATGTCTCAGGCAAGAATGTTTTACGAGTCAGATTGCAATCTTGATTATCTTTCAGGTAAAAAAATTGCCATTATCGGCTATGGCTCACAGGGTCATGCGCATGCGCTCAACCTTAAAGATTCAGGCTGTGATGTTATAGTTGGCCTTTATGAAGGCAGCAAATCATGGAAAAAAGCAGAGGCGCAGGGCCTTAAAGTTTATACAACCGCAGAGGCGGTTAAGCAGGCGGATATCATCATGTTCCTGATCAATGATGAACTGCAGGCTGATGTTTATAAAAAGGATATTGAGCCGAACCTTGAAGAGGGCAATATGCTTATGTTTGCTCATGGCTTCAACATTCATTTCGGCTGCATCGTTCCGCCGAAAAATGTGGATGTTACCATGATCGCGCCCAAGGCTCCCGGCCACACGGTTCGCAGCGAGTTCCAGGAAGGCAAAGGCACGCCGTGTCTTGTTGCCGTTCAGCAGGATTACACCGGTCATGCTTTGGATAAGGCGCTTGCTTATGCAGCAGGCATTGGCGGCGCGCGCGCGGGTGTTCTGGAAACCACTTTCAGAACCGAAACGGAAACAGACCTCTTTGGTGAGCAGGCAGTTCTTTGCGGCGGTATTTGCGCACTGATGCAGGCTGGTTTTGAAACCCTTTGCGAGGCTGGCTATGATCCCAGAAACGCTTACTTTGAGTGCGTCCATGAGATGAAACTGATTGTAGACCTGATTTATCAGTCCGGCTTTGCGGGCATGAGATATTCTATCTCCAACACGGCTGAGTACGGCGATTACATCACCGGCCCGAAGATCGTTACAGAGGATACAAAGAAGGCTATGAAGCAGATCCTTTCCGATATTCAGGACGGCAGTTTCGCAAAAGAATTCCTGCTTGAGATGAGCCCGGCAGGCCGTCAGGTTCACTTTAAGGCTATGAGAAAACTTGCTTCCGAGCATCCTTCAGAGGCTGTTGGCAAGGAGATTCGCAAACTCTACAGCTGGAATAATGATGAGGATAAGCTGATCAATAACTGATTCGTTTATACATAAAAACATGCAGGCACGGTTTACCGTGCCTGTTTTTTATATAAGAATAAAAAAGAAAAACCGAAAAGCCGCGGCGGAGAAAAATCCCGCCGCGGCTTATTGTTTCACCGTTTATAAAACGCCGTATACATTTTTATAGATTTCTGTCTTAACTTTTTCAAATTCGGCTTGGGTCAGTTTTCCGCCGGTAGACATGATCTTCAGCGCAACTGCTTTTCGGTCTTTACCCAGCGGCGGCTGGCAGTATTCAAAATCATTCAGTGTAAAGCCCATCCGCTCATAAAAGCCAATCCTGCGTTTTGCCGTTTCGGTTTCCGGCAGTTCCACTTCCAGGCAGAATCTTCTGCCGTCTGTTTTTAAAACTTCTGCAAGGATCTTTGCGCCGAGACCTGCGCCGCGTTCGTTTGGGTCCACTGCAAAATGCTCGCCGAACGTAAAGCCGTTCAGATGCCAAAATGTGATAAAAGCCTTAAGTTTCCCGCTTTCGTCTTTGACTCCGTAAGCAAAAAATTCGCTCCTATCAAATAAAGCAGCCTGGTCGCTGTAAGCGCGGATTTCATCTTTCGGAAAACTCTCTTCCATAATTTTGTAAAGCGCGCCAAAATCGCTTTTATACAGTCTGATCAGTTCCATAATTTACTGCCTGCTGATTCTGTAAACACGGCATTCATGCTTTTGCAGGGAAGCGGATACCGTTCTTGCGTTGAAACGTTCATCGCTCCAGAGCTCATGCAGCTGATAGGTCTGCGCCTGCGGGAATTCAAGGTATTCATCCGTCAGTATTTCACTCAGATCAAGCGATATGCCTTTTACTCTGCTGCCGGGGTTGTACAGGCAGACCGCAATATCGCCGTTTGCAAGGGGGCGCCCGATGATATCTATGCCGTGCATTTTTTTCAGCCTTTTTGCCGGCTTGCCCAATTCATCCTGATCAATCGCGATCAGGTTTCTGTTTGTAACGGTTTTGAGAACAGGGTGGTTCTCAATGGGCGCGCCGTCTGATCCCACAAGCAGACGCACATCGTTGCCGAGTATCAGCGGCGCCGCCATCATGCACCAAAGGCTGAAATGCGTTTTGTTTTCGTTATCCGTCAGTTTGCCGTTGCCCACTTCCAGCATATCAGGATCATTCCATGCGCCAGGGCAGGCATATTTGTAAAGCTTGATATTGTGATTATAGATCAGGTGAATGCTTTTCCAGCTTGCGTTGATATCCGGGGTGGTGCGCCACATGTTGCCGGCGCGGGAACCCCAGTGCCACGGGAATGCCATGCCCCATTCGCATATGGAAAAGAGAATCGGTTTTTCCCTTGTGCCTTTTTCAACTGCTGTTTTGTGCGCCGCGGCTTTCAGTGCGTTTCCCATACGCCTGTACTGTATAAAAGAACTGTCCGCAGCGGTAACGACCGGGTTGGTCAGGATGATTTCATTGGCGCCCTCTTTCAGGTCTATCATCGTCTGCACTCTGCCGGTAGGGGTAAAGCCCTTGGCGGTCGGCGTGAATACTTCGTTTATTTTGCCGTTAACAATGACCTGAAGATACTGCTCCCTTACCGTCAGCTGCTTATATATAAGCAGCGTGAGCACATAGGTGCCGGCTTTGTTGACTGTTGGGCGGAACGTTGCTTTGCCTGCGGCGTGGTTGAGCATGCCAATGCCTTTGCCGCTCGGCAGTTTCTTTATGTTCAGAACTCTTGCCCTGCCGGAAAGTTCCGCGTCTTCGGGATAGAGGGTAAGCCCGGCGCTTTTGCCCGGTTCGCTGATTTCCAGCGCCTCAATTACGGGCGCTTCGCCGCTGATGATCTTATGGTGGCAGAAATCATATTTGAAAAATTCACATCCCCAGTCAGAGATCGTTTGCGCGTCCAGTTCTTCTCTGCCGAGGCTGGCGGGCAGATCCTCACAGGTGAGCGTGCCGTTGGAGGAATACAGCCCAACTTTCATGCCCATTCTGTTTATCTGAGAGATCAGGTGCTGAATGCCGTTTGGGAATTTTTCCAGATCGCCCTGCAATTTGCCGTCCTTATCCCGCATGGAACTCTGCCAGCAGTCATCCAGGTTGATGTACTGATATCCCGCCTCCAGCAGACCGCTGTCTTTAACCGCCTGCGCAGTGCTGAGCAAAAGCTCTTCGCTGATATTCTGGCGGAATGTGTTCCAGCTGCTCCAGCCCATAGGCGGGGTGAGCGCCGTGCCGTTTGCATACAATTCCTCATTTGCAACGTCCATCGTAACCTTTGTGGGTTTGATGATCTTTTCCAGCGCGCAAAGCGGGCATTTGCCGCTGTTTTTATACGTTATGAACCAAATTACAAACGCGATTACAAGCAGAATCAGAATTACGAGTATTGCAATCAAAAATCCCATAGGTACCTCCGTGTGATTTCATGTAATCTTTCTTTGTGCTTTCTGTTAACTGAGGCCGATTTCCCTGAAAAATTCAAGTTCTTTCTGCGCCTCTTTTTCGGAATCTTTATCCGCAAGGCCTTTTACGGCGCCCATCATAAATGCTTTTTTATGTTTTAAATTATAAAAAAATCTGTATACCCAAGCAAAAGGCGTCAGATAAGGCCTGTTTTCAATAAATTTAATATAGGGGATCTCTTTCATCCTTTGATAAGAGGGAAACAGGAGCCGCAGGCGTTTTAAAAACGTGCCGCCCGTTTTTCCAACCTCCAGATCTTTGCGTTCCACAACGGCGGATATATTTCGGTTGGTGAACCCAAATGTGCCGTGCGAGGCAAGAAAATCCTCTGCTTTTGCCGTTTCTTCGCCAAGATCACGGCCGCAGCCATACCATTTCCAGCAAACGCTCAGCATCGTTTTGGCAAATTTTCCGAGCCCGGCGGAATCAAGATCCTTTAAGACCCTTTCCACATCTATATCGCAGGTTTTCAGCATAACGGCAAGGTCAAGAATCATGCGTATCCCGGCGCCGTAATAGCAAAAATGCTGCGCAAGATGCGTTAAAAGAAATTCAAAATGGTAGGTATCGTCAAAGCGGCCTTCAAATCCGCTGAAGTTTGCATGGTCTATCGCGTCTGCAAAATACTGTTTTGCGTTGTTTTTTCCCGTGCTGGCGTTCAATATGGAGGTGTGCACTTCCATTCGGATTCCGTTTTTTCTGTAAGCCCATTCCGGCCCGTTATCACTTTCGCATGTAAAACCGGCTTGGATCAGCGCGGCTTTGGCGGCGTTTCGGTTGCCTGCGTCAATTAAAACGTCTGCGTCGCCCATAGAGCGCGTTTCCGCAACAGGATAGTAATTCCTGAGCACAACGCCCTTAACGGGCACAAAACGGATCTGAGCGCCTGTGAGGGCGGCTTTCAGGTCTCCGTAAACTTTCATCAGCAAATTGGAATTGTAAAGGCTTTCCGTAAAAAGCGCCTGATACCGAGCAAGCGCCGCTTTATCTATAACCTCGTTTTTGTTTGCGGAATCCGCTATCGCGCAAAAGGCAACGCCGAAAAGATCCTGCCTGAGCGATTCTTTGATCAGTTCGGGATAGTTGATCTCTTCTTTCAGGCGTATTTTTTCGCCGTGCAGATACGCTGCAGATAGTTTGATAAGGTATTCCTGTTCTTTGTTCATTCCGATCACTTTATATATAGTTGTTTTCGTTCAGGAAATGATTTGCCTCTGTGATGATTGCTTTGTCGTTTTCAAACTTAAGAATGCTCAAAGCCCTGTCATACGTAAGCCATATGTAATCTTCAATCTCCTCCGGCTGAATGCAGGTGGAGGTGTCGTTTGTTGTGCCAACAAATATGGAAACCACTTTTTCGATCTTGTTTTGGATCTTGTATTTGGAAACGCTTTCAAAGCCGTTAATCAGTTTCACATGGATCCCCGTCTCCTCCAGAACCTCCCGAACTGCAGTTTGCTGTTTTGTTTCCCCGGGCTCAATATGCCCCTTCGGGAATCCCCAGTGTGCAGAGCGTTTGTTTTTGATCAGAAGATAACGCACTTCCCCTTTGATATCCCTGTAAACCACAGCGCCGCAGCTGCTTTCATACAGGCATTCCAGTTTATATTTCGGAAAGTCTTTTTTTACGTTTATATATTTACTTATATCGTTGATAATGAAACGCGTGCTTTTAGGCGCGGTTATCAGTATCTGCCGCCCTCCCGCCTTGGGATTGAGCGTTGCTATAACTCGTCCGTCAAAATTACGAACGGGATGGTCTATCCCCATAACAAAGGAATTCAGATTGTCGGAACCATAAACTGCTCCGTAATTCAGCGGATAAGTATAGCCCGTTTTTTCGTTTACCGAACCGATAGGATGATCTATACGGATCCGGACATATTTTCCGAGCATTTTTTCACCACCGTACACAAGTTACATACAGATTCATTATACTAAATTATATATAAATATACAAGCATAAATTGCAGTAAAAGAAAAAAGTACGGCAAGCTGTTTAATGGAAGAGAACGGCGTTTGCTTTTGCTAAAGGGCAATATAAAACACAGTCTAAACATTTGCTTAAACTGTGTTTACAGGAGTTTGCGCTTCGCGCACACTTCAGATCCAATACTATGGAAAAGGGTTATTTTATCCAGCCTTTTTTAAACATGATATGCGTAGAAAGCAGGGATACGATTACGCCCACGGGAATCAGCACACCAACGGCAAGATCACCTTTTACCAGTAACATCAGGCAGATCACGGCAATCGGCACAATGCTGATTTTGAAGTGTTTTGCAATATAAGACATGCCCAGCGCGCCGAATAATGCCGGCACAACCTGTTGAAACGCCGGGGCAAGCACGGAATCATCCGCAGTGAGATATGGCAGAAACGGCGCAAAAGCAATAACGCCTACGGCAATGATCAGCGATGTAACAATGGAAGAGGAGGCAACGGCAATTGTAGAAAGAATCTCTCCTTCATCCGAATTGGCGCTTACCTTGGCACTGTCCATTGCGGAGAGCGCGCACGGCAGTTTCAGGTTGTTGATATTGCCGGTTACAAAAGCAAGATAGGTTGCTCCGGAGCCGAGCAGGGGCGTGTAAGTAAAAACCTCAATAACGGCAGTGGGGTAAAACAGCAGAGCAATCGGGGCGAGCCCTTTAAATACAATATCCGCGCCGGGAAAGGCATTGTATTTTGCCGATATGGCAACGGGTATCATAATGAAAAAAACAAGTGCGGTAATTACCCAGAACCTGCCGTATAAATGCGTTTTGGCATTGTATTTATCCATATCAGCCCCTCCATTCCAGAATGGCAATCTCGCCCGGTAATAGAAAATGCAGGGCAATGACTGCGCCGAGCGCAATAAACATACTCAGCGGCATGGCAAGCGGTTCCAGCCAGCTTATCTGTTTCTTTTTTTGTATTTGCATAAACAGGAACATGGCTGCCATGGAAATCACTAACGCGGCAACACTCATGATACCGGCTCCGTCTCCGATTTGATCCGGTTCACCGGATCCGAGAACAGCCCGTCCGATAAATGCGCTGATCAAGCCTATAAAAGCGGCGGCGCTCATAGCGTTTGCCCACGCACCGTTTTTGCTGACTGCGCCGCCGATTTTCTTTTGAATGAACTTTAAAAGAAACGGCACAAGGATCAGCGGCATAACGGATCCGAGTGTCATGACCCACGCTACAGCCGAAAATTCAACGGGATCGGTAATTTCGTAGGAGAGTCCGCCGGTATGTCCCATCACGTCGATTGCGCTTTCGGCAGCCGGCACTTCGTAAGATATAGCGCCGATCACCGTAAGCCGAATCCAAGGCAAAACAAGCCCGAGCGCGCCGGAAAGTGTAAGAACGGTTGCAAGAATAGAAATGGACGGCGCGATTGAAAAGAGCGAACTGGAAACAATGGTGTTTTTCATGGCGGCGGTTGAAAGCCCTATCTTTTTGCCCTGGCGGTATGCGCGGATCAAAAAGAACAGGCTTTGCGCAAGTACAAAGGCAACCACTGCGCCGCCCAGTATATACATAAAGGTACTTTCTTTAAAATCCATAATTATTCCTTTCCTGCCATTTCGCGAATATATCGTTTAAAAAATGTGATGCCGGCACCGAGCTGTTCTATGGGACAGCGTTCGTTTGTGGAATGCGTGGTAAGCAGCAGGGATGTGCTGACCGTGAACGGCGCAAATCTGTATATATTTTTGCAGATAGGCTCATAGTGGTAGGCATCCGTTCCGCCCATAACCAAATACGGCGTAACAATGTTGTTTTGATTTGCCGCTACGGAAAGTTTTTTCAAAGTCCGGAAAGATTTTGAATCCGTAGGGGAGATGCAGGACGGCTCTTTTCCTTTGATCAGTTCGATTTCTATTTTATCGTTTTTAATGGCTTTCCTGATATGTTCTTTTGTGGAAGCTATGCTTTCTCCCGGCATGATCCTACAGTTCACTGTTACGCTTGCACTTTGCGGCAGCACATTCGCCGCGGGCGATCCGCTGCTCATGGTAACGCCGATGGTGGTTCTGATCAGTGACGCAGCCGGAGGGATCTTTGTCATAGCGTATTTTACTGCGGGCTTCAAAATCGGATAGTTGCACATCACAAGTCGTCCGGCATAGGAACAGCGTTTTCCGATGCTGATAAACATATCGTTCACATAATCCGGCAGTTTCGCCTTAAACTGATGGTTTTCGAGGCGGAGAACGGCTTTGGAAAGCTCTCCGATCGCAGTGTGTTTGGGCGGCTGCGACGAATGACCGCCTTTGGCTTTCAGCGTCAGCCTAAAATCAGCGTATCCTTTTTCTGCAATGCCGATTCCCGCAAGATTGCCCTCAAGAATGCCTTTTACGTTTGCAGGCAGCATAGCGCCGCCTTCGTCGATTATACTGTCCAACTCCACCCCGCGGGCTCTCAGCGTTTCCATAATGGCGCCCGCGCCGGATTCTTCAGCAGCAACAATCTCCTCATTGTGTCCAAAGCAAAGATAAATGCTGCGCTCCGGCTCAAATCCTTCCTCCAGCAGTGTTTCAATGCTTTCCATCACACAAATCAGATGGTTTTTCATATCCAGTGCTCCGCGGCCCCAAATAAATTCACCGTCATTAAAGCCGTCAAACGGGGGATGTTCCCAATCATCCAGTGTGCCGTCTGATACAGGAACCACATCCATGTGGGATAAAAAGGCAATCGGTTTCAGTGTGTCATTTTTACCCTGCCATTTATACAGCAGACTGGCGCGGCTGATCTTCTCGCGGGTCAGATTTTTCGTAATGAGCGGATACGCTTTTTCAAGAAAATCATGGAATTTCTCAAATTGCGACCAGTCCACCTGTTGGGGGTCATCACGGGATATGGTTTTAATGCGGATCGCCTCACTCAGATGCAGTGCCGCGCGGTCCGCATCTGCCTTTTCCGATGGGAGTTCAGGACCCGGTGTGCGTTTTTCTTTAAACAGCGCGGCTTTTACCGCCGTGCCGGCAATGCAGCCGGCTGCTATCACCGGGATAAGGATTCTTTTTTTCATAACAATATCCTTTCTGCCGCATGATGCGCTATGCTGCTGCGGCAAATAAATTAAATATGATATTCCTTTTTAAATTATACAACAAAACCTCACAGGAAAGCAACCGGTATCCATCCTGAGTGAGAATAAAAAAGGGCGCCCTTTCGGGGGCGCCCCGTAAATTCATCCTGTTTAATTTTTAATTAAGCAAGGGTTTGAAGAAGTCCGCACAGGTCGGAGATTACCTGATCTGTTTCGCCGGTAAGAAGTCCGAGTACAGTGTCAATTACATCTGAGATCGAATCATCTGCGCCGCCGATCAATCCGCCTATAAGGTTGCTGATAATATTGTAGTTATCCTTATAGTTGATTGTTTCAACCAGGTAACGAAGAACTGCGATCAGAACTTCGTTCGGGTCAGCGTCAACATAGATTCTCTTGCCGTGCGTGGACGCCTGTGAAGCCTCGTCAACGATAACCTCACCGTGTGAAGCAAGCTGATACCAGTCGATCGGCATAAGCTCGATTCCAAGCGGTGCGCCGTTTACTTCGATCATACCAAGCACCTTATTCAGAAGGGAAACAATATTGTCTTTTCCGATAAGCGGTCTGAGCGAAGCGGCAAGATCATAAATGTCAAAGTTGTAGTTGCTGCCAACAAGTCCAAGCTTTCTGAGTTCGCCTTCAATATCAAGTCCGGCAGTTGCCAGAATATCGTTTACATCCGCAATCGGCTGAAGCGCATCCAGCAGCGCGTTGATCGGTGTAAGCAGGTTCTCAATGATCTGAAGCAATCCGTCATTTGCGAAGAAGAGCGCAAGGTTCGGAAGCATATCAGCAAGCGTCTGGATCGGCGCGTTGAGAAGGTCTTCCACTTTATCAAGCAGCGGGTTAAGAATGTCAATCAGAATATAGTCATATTCTTTAGACATATCCTGCCTGTACTGATATTGTGTTTTAATGTTGTAGCAGCCAAATGCCTCAAGAAGAGGAACGATGGTTGAAGTATAACCGTCTGAACCCGGAAGGTAGATCAGATTGAACAGTCCGAGCGAACCGTCATTCAGGAGTACATCCAGTACACCATACAGAGGACGAAGTACCGCGCAAAGCGCATGTACGAACGAATCTCTGTCTGTTACGCCCCAGGACAGGCTGTTTGCATTTACGCGGCTCCAGGAACCTGCGTTTCTGATCGTGCGTGCCGCGCTGGAGTAGGTCTGGCCGTAATCCTTGTTTTCAAGGAGATCGGCAACAGCGCCTGTGGAGAAGTCAATATCCGTCATCGCAAGGAGTTCGGTAAGATTCATGGAATCATTGATCTTAACGCCCTCTATTGCGCCGTAAAGGCCGGTTGCGATGGAACTGATAATGTTGTCTTTATAAACATTCTGTGTTACAAGGCCGGAAAGTCCGCCTTCAATAAGGCCGCCGATCAGACCGTCAAGCATTGGGCCAAGGATGGTTAAGAAGTCTATATCCACTGTTGTCGGATAGGAGAAATCGTAACTCTTGTATTCAAAGCTTGAGTAATCAAAGAATACGTTTGTCGGCTCGCAAAGCAGGAGATAGAAGACCGCAAGAACGATATCGTCTCTCTTAGCCGTTGCGATCTGGCCGAAGATGGAATCCAGAATATTAAGAATTGTCTTATTGCTCTTGATCGCGTCTATGCCGCTGAGCAGTGAATTGATCGCGGCTGCGTTTTTGATCAGAACATTTTCAATGTAACGAAGAACGGTAACAAGTACCTGACCCTGATTGCTGAGACTTGCAAGTTTACCCCAGTCAATGTTATCAAGCTTGATGTTGATGCCGTTGTCTTTCAGAAGGCCGTTTACAAGCGGAATCAGAATATCCTGAATGTTCAGGCTTTCGTCCAGATTGGTCAGTTCAAGTTTAACATTGCCGAGATCCATTCCGATCAGGCCTTCAAGCAGGTCTTTCAGGGATTTGCCTGTGATCTGCTCAATGAGGGAATCCACATTGATGCCGTTTTCATTCAGAACATCAATCAGAGCCGTGATCGGGGAAAGCAGGTTGTTTACTACTTTGCCGAGTCCGTTGTTGTCAAGGAATTCAGCAAGTTTCGGAAGCGCTGCCGTAAGCGTGTCAAACGGAGCGGCTGTTACGTCATTCAGGAAGTCAACGATCGGATTCAGGATATTGATAATCAGGTTATCCTTAGCGTTTCTGTAGTCTTTGAGATACTGGTCGTAACTCTTGCATTCAACATTAAACGCATTCAGAAGCGGAATAACTGCGCTTTCATAGCCGTTGCCGCCTGCGATCGTGAGCATGCTGAGCTGTTCGATAACCGGAACAAGATCAACCACAACGGATGATGTCTTGCTGCCCGGGTTAGCGTTATTTGTAAAGTTGATCGTCAGTGTGCTGTTGCTGAGAATGATCTGAACATTAAAGTCACCGTTTGTAACCGTGGTGTTTACATCAAAATCTTTAAGCAACTGTGCTGCTACGGAAGCAAGGTTTACATTGCCTTCCGCAAGGAACGCGGCAAGAACGTCGTTAGCAGGTCTTGTAAGTGCGGCAAGCGCTTTTACAAATCCTGTCTGCGCGCTGGCAGAGCCATCTGTGAAGCCCCAGTTTACCGTGCCCACCTGGCTCCATGTGCTGCATCTTCTAAGTGTGGATGCTGCGGAGGAGAAGGTTGTGCCGTAACTGCTGTCCATCAGGTAATCTGCAAACTGAGACGGTGAGAATACGAAGATTCCGTCCGCGTCATTTTGTGAAGCGGATTCGATACCGCCGTAAACCGCCTTTGCAAGCGCTGTGATATTCGCGTTTGTAAAGATGAATCCGTTCAGAAGATCCGCAAGATTATTCTGATCCACAACGCCGAATTCCTGAAGAAGCGGGAAGAGGTTTGCAACAAGATCATCCAAGCTGTCAACCGCGTCTTCCGCTTCCTGGGCAGTTACGCCAACAGGATATTCAAAGTTGTTGGATTCTTTCTTATAGTTGTCATAGATCCATTTGAGTTCTTTCGGGCTCTGAATAGAATTTACAAGATCTTTAATCAGATTGAGCAGGCTTGCCGAATCATATTTTGTAACAAGATCCGTAAGCCATGGATACTGATTGCCTACAAGCTGACCAAACACAGATTCATCCGTAAGCAGATCAACAAGAACAGTATAAAGGGCGAGCAGTAACTTTTCGTTTGAAGTTGTATGCGGAGTAAGTTCCGAAAGAACCTGACTAAGCGAGCTGAGATCTGTGCCCGCGATCTTACCAATCAGTGTAAGTAATACGTTACTGCTTGGAATATACTCACTAATTGTTGCCTTCAGCGGATTAATCAGTAAATTATCTATTACTGTCGGAAGGGTCGGCGAAAGATTTGCAAGGATGTTTTTAAGTCCGTCCAGTTCTCCGTAAATGACATTAACGGCATTATTTAAATATGTGCCGATTACATTGTCCGGAGCGATCTGAACAATTGCTCTTACAAGTTCCAATATGCTTGAGATCGGTGCATTCAGTAATTCGCCAAGTACATTAGAAACAATTTCTATAACGGCAAGCGTTGCCTCTGTACCTGTAGCATCACTGTCAAGGGAGGCGGTGTATTCAACGCCCATTGTATCGCAGATGATGCCGAACAGCGGTGCAAGCACATCGTTGTACAGGCCTGCGTCAACAAGCAGAACACCCAGGATAGAAGGAATAACGCCGAGCGAATCGATCAGATTTTCATAGAAGGCTTCTTTATTGCCGTCTCTGAAACTGTAGCCGAGATCTGTAGCGTAATTGGACAGCGCTACTTCCGTCCAACTGAAGTAATCCGCAACACCATCATCGATCGCGTCATTAGAATGGGTTACTACAGCGCTCGGGGAGAAGATTCCGTCGATCGCGCTGTTGATCAACTTGTGTTCATCACCGGCGATAACCAGATGGTCCTCGATCAGGGATTCAACAAGCGCATAAGTTTGGGTAACGATATCGGAAAGATTTTCCGTGGTGTATACTTCATCTGCATCAACCGGGCCGTTTGCGTTTGCGTTTGCAGAACCGTCTGCATTTGCGCTGCCTGCATTTAATGTGGTAAGAATTTTGGAAATGATATACCAAGCCTGATCAGCTTCGTTCTCGCCGAATGCGTTTGTAAGAACCGTTACGATTCCGGAAAGTGCTCCGTCAACTTGATCAAGCTGGTAACCGTTCAGATATGAATTAGAAAGGAGAGTTGAAAGAAGGGAATCAAGAGCATCAATCAGTCCTGCCGCGCCTTCAATGTTTTCACTATTGTTTTCAATTGCGGGAAGATTGTTTGAAAGTGAATCGATTATCAGATTCGAAATAGAAGTAATGTCAAATCCGCCGCCGGTTGATGGTTCTTCGGGTGTTTCACCGGGTTCTTCCGGGGTGGTCTGATTTGCTTCAACAATATTGGTTATAACATCAATAATCTTATTCAGATTGATCAGCAGGAAATAAGCGTTTAAGGTATCCAGACCTACATAGCCGTTTTCCTGTGTTTCAAATTTAAAGGACAGAGCGTCTTTGTCATAACCGTCATCTTTACCGATCAGGAAAAGACCGTCCAAAACATTGGTAAGAACGCTGGTTTCGCCAAACAGATCCAAAGTGTTGAGCAGGGATGTAACGATCGGTATTTCTGAAGTGATCTTGTTTTCCGTATCGGAAACCACATCGTTCAGAATATCTGTAATCGCGTTGAACCAGTTGTTGATGAACAGATCAACAAAGGTACTTAAAATTTCAGAAGCATCGTCTGTTCCTACAAGATCTTTAAACTGCTGAACGCTTACATTATATCTGCAGCCGTCGCTGTCTTCATCAAATTCACCAAAGGACCAGTCGGATTCAACCTCATATTTTTCAAGGAATTTCTGACCGAGATCGTTGATGATGGACGGAAGCGCAACCAGCAGGTTATTCAGACCGCGGTTTGACGGCGTTCCGGATTCGTTATAACTCTTTACGTCATCGCCGTGCTCCGCAACATAATCATCCACAACTTCCGTTGCAAAGGTAGCAAGTTCTGTAACGAGTTCGCCGACAGCCTGTGCCGTCTGCGGATCTTCGCCTTCACCTGCGATGCCGAGATCGCTTACTGCAGCGTTTGCAATGGCTGCGTCTGCAGCGTAGATATTAAGAATTACAGGAACTCTGCCGGTAAGCTCGCCTTCATCGTCATACTTTGTGCCGTATGCGCCGGTTTCGGTAGCGCCATAAGTGAAAGTTCCGTCGCCGTTATCGGTGCGATTATAATAGGTATAAGTATAATCATTGTCGCCAAGCAGCCAGTGAAGCAGTGCGGGAACAACGGTGTTCAGATCCCAGCCGAGCTGGCCGACACCTGTTGCGCTTCCGCTGCTCTGTGTTAAATCGCCGAGCAGAAGAGGAAGAAGCAAATTGAGCGGACCGTATCCGGCGTCTCCAACTTCGTTGAATGCCAGCGGAATAACAACTTCGTCAATAAGAACTACTAACGCGGGAATAAGTTCAAACAGCGTTTTAACAGGATTTTCCGCAAGTCTCTTGTAAACATCCTGCAGGATATCCGCAAACGGAACATCTGTTGTAAGAAGATTTTGAAGAATATCGTTAATGTTATTGTCTATAATACCGGGAACAAGACCGGGAGCATCCGGATCAAGATACTGGTTGATCAAATTGTTTAAAAGCGCATTTACAAGATCAACCGCAATACTTGCCGGAATTGCATAATCTTCGTAATTATATCTTTCTGTTATCGAACCCGAAACAGCTATGATGTCCATGACCTGACCTGCGTATTCAAGGTAGTTATTTGAATCACCCAGTTCATAGACCTGCATCATTGCATATCCGAAATAGTTGTCAATTCGATTCTTTAAATTGTTAAGATAACGGAAATCAGTTTCGTTTATTTCATCACCGGGTTCCCAACTCAGAAGTTCGAAAACAGTATTAGTAGTAATATATATATTGTTTCCAATCGCGTTTTTGTTGTTTTGCGCATAATATTTCAGCACTTCATTGCCGGTTGTATTAATTAATTCGTTAACAAAACCATCAACGTCTGCCAAGCCGGTTCTTTCGGCAATGGCTTTCATTTCGGTTAACTCGTCTTCATCAAGGATGTAATCCTGCCTTACAGCCTGCACTTGCTGAATGTTCTCAAAGTCCCCGTTATCAACAAGCATTTGCTCAATCGAAAATGCGTACCACTCGTTTACAGAGTCATCGAGATTATTCGGGAAAGGTCCGTCTCTGAAGAAATCCTCAAGAAGACTTAGGTTTTCATAGAAGCCCTGCATGTAATATCGGGCAGTTGTGGCAATGGTCGAATCACTGTACCCTAATAAAGGCATTGCATACTGGGCAAATATATCATATGAGAATCCGGTCTCCTGATCATATGCAGAATCATGCCAATAAGTACCGTTAGCATACGTAACCGAAAATTCAGGGCAGTGGAGTAAATTTACTGCAGTCTTTTGCGTAAATGTAAAACTGCAATCAACCCCTGAACTTGAAATCAGAGCGTTTGCAATAGAATGCTTGTCGGTGGTAATCTTATGGTTATAGAAGTAATAGATAGCGTCTATAAACGATAATTTTTCATCCGCGCTTATTATGCTGTTCCTTTGAGCATAATAAGAAACATAGTTGATAAACGGATTCAAATCAATGTCATTTGACGGATCGCTGTCATACTGATCATAAACATAGCCGTTAGCATCAATTTTGTCTGAAAGTTGCTGCAGCGTAGTAGTTCCGTCAACAAGTACTATATCGCCTACATTTTCATGAGAAGCGGGAATAGCGGGGAAACCAAACGCTTTCATCGGAGCGTATGCCTGTTGATACAATTCATCAGTGCCGGAAATATAAAGCGCGTATGCTCCGGTTGCATTGCTGAATGAGGTGTTTCCAAGCAAATTGCTGAGAAGATCAGAAGTCTGCTCTGTTATTTGGGCATAGGTGTTATCATATGCGTTCAGAAGAGCGTCTAATTTAGGAAGGGTTTCGCTGCAGAATTTGCCGAGTTCTCCCCCGGCATCAGCATTATCTTTACAGATTGTGTAAAGATTCCAGAAATCCATCGCCGCGTCCGGATCGTCAAGATAAGCGTACTTTTTCTCAGAAAAAGCATCATATTTTGATCCAAGAACGGACTCCGGCGTTGCGGACGTTCCTAAAAGTCCGAGAAGGGTAGGAGCCAATTGCCCCAATAATTCTCCTATCGGATTTTCGGACGCCAGTATGGCATCCACATTAACGCCGATTCCTTCAAGAGTGCCTCTTAAAGCCTCTATGAGCAATGGCGCATATGTGTTGACAAGGTCGTTGAGCCCGTCGTATGTAAGTTCAACGGCACGGCCTTCGTCGTCAACGTAGGTGAAAACCTGATTTTCCGGGTCGTCCGCCGCAAATGCCGCGAACCCAACGGAGCATGTGGTGATCACCATTACTACAGCTAAGAAAAAGCTGAGTAACCGTTTGCTCGTTTTCATAATCATCTCTCCTTCTTTATATGATTTTGGGATTAGGTTTCCCAACGCACGGATACCGCCGAAATACAGGTTGGATTCAATGCTTTTGAAAACCTTCTCCTGTTTTTGGGCGCAAAATATCCACGCGTACGAACAATACACTTTATTTATACCAAATATAAGAAAAGAAGTCAACACCTTTTTTAACACCCAGTTCACATTTGATCGTCAAAGTGCACGAAAGAAACAAGTCATTTTCCGAAATTTAGGTTCAATTTCCTAATTCAGGCAGTTGGGAAATGTGAAAAAAATCAAATTCTGCGGAATTTTGCTGTTAGGCAGATCAACTTTACACAGTAGAGCATAAAATGCGGAATCCTGTCAAAATATATACTACATGTTGTTGTGTAAAGGAAAAAGCATTTACAATAAAATACGGAAAGTAATATGCAGAAAATGTACAAATGTAAAAAATTAATAAATTTTTAATGAACAAATTATTAAATTGTTTGATGTCAAAATACACAAAACGAAACTTGTAATTTCAGCGAAACTGCCAAAAATTTTATTTCTTAATTGTTAATATTGACTTTTTTTTCACGGTGTGATTTAATGGTTGTAAATGGAGTAATCTATCTTATCCTATTATATCCGATTGTGAATAGCCGGGTCTCCGGCTGTTTTCTGCATTAATCCGGATTGCCCGGTGGTCAGAATGCGGAATATCGTTTTTGGAAACACTTCATTTAGTAATTTAAAATCATGGAGGTAAAATTTGTGAAAAATAAGTTTAGCAAAAAATTGCTTGCTTTATTTCTCGCGGTTGTAATGTCCCTCACTGCCTTTTCCGGCGCGCTTACAGCCTTTGCGGCAAGTGATTCACCGTATCACGATGATTCTCTTACCAGCGATCAGGTCAATTCGCTCGGTTGGGTAGAGCTCACAGATGATCAGACTGCTGAGGCGTTGCTTGACTATCTTGATTCCGTGCTTGCAGATCTTGCCATTCCGGTAAATCTGAATGTCAATATTGTGGTAACAACATTGAATATTAACGGCACGATAGACAGTGTAAGCGGCCTTTTGGATATCGTTGCGCAGCTTGACGATTTCCTTGACGGCAACTCATTCCTTCTGGGTATGGCCGGAGATGCGAAAAATATCAATTTGAATGATATTGCGGATCTCAGTTATTCCAGTGCGACGGGTAGTTATCCGGCTTGCGGCAAAGATTACAGAGCCAGCAATTCCGCTAAGGATATTGTGAAAGCGCTCTTCACTACGGTTTACAGAAACACTGCAAACTGGGATAACAGTCATGCGCTGCTCAAGCAGGTACTTACCGGCCAGCTTAATCTTGGCACAATTGTTCAGGAATGGGTAGGTGTGGATATCTGGCAGCTTCTTAATGATAACCTTTTCAGCAGCCTTTTCGGCGAAGCGCTTCCGAGCGGCTATCAGGATAACCTTGTTTTCCATATCGTAGCTAAGCTCATTACAAGCAAAACCGATTGGTTTAACGAAGAAGAAGCAAACCACATCTATAACGGTGATGCGGGATATGAACTCGATAACGTGCTTTTCCAGGCGCTCAGCGAGAATCTTTTGCAGCAGATCAATGTGCAGGTAACCTATCCTGACGGAACAAATTCCCGTGACCTTTATGAAAAAGGTATAACGGATCCGAATCTTTGTTATACGGATGACGGAAATGTTTACATCTTCCAGTATGATGAAAATGAAGACGGCACGGATGATGCGAATCTGACACTGGCTGCAACATCGAATCTTTCGGATTTCGCTTATGAGGCGTTTGAAATTGCTTGGAAAACAGTTCTTTCGCCAACTATCAAACTTATAAACTCAGCTGTTAAAAATTATGACTGGGATTATACAGAATGGTATCTTGCGCAGGGCAAGACCTGGAATTACGAGGATGTTGAGGCAAACTACACTGCAACTGATGTAGAAAAATGGGCAAGTGAGTTCGGACTTGATCTTGAACAGGTTAAACAGGATCTTACATATGACAGAAACGTTATTGCAGATGCTGCTTACAACTGGAGAGATATTGATTCCACAAAGCTCTTCAATGAACTTCGCAGAAGCCCGTTGATGGTTTACTACTTCAAAGCGGAAACCGGTCCTCTGAATACGAACTTCAAGTGCACAGGTACGCCGAATATCGATCAGTTTATGAGCGAGCAGTATGCAAATTACGATTCGCTCCTTGGCGGTCTGAATGACTTCCTTGTAGCTGCGGTTAAGGATTTCCTGCCTGAGTTTGACGCAGGGTCTCTTACGGTTACCGGCAATAATTCCACACCTTCAGTTGTTGCAACAACGCTTGTAAACAATGCGCTTAAAGTTGTTCAGTATGTTGCGGATGCTACGGATAAGAATATCCTTTCTGCATTCTACCATAATAACGGCGACGGCATACCGCTCACGGAAGCAAACTTTGAAGAAGCAATGGTTCCGTTCCTTATTGCTTGCCTTGAAAACAACCTTGATGGTCTTCTTGGCCAGATTCATAAGGATAAATGGGATGCGTGCAACGATGCGGAAGGCGTAGCTGCAGTAGCGCTTGAAGAATACCTGTCAGATATTCTTCCTCACCTTGATTATTCTTCTATGATCGCAAAGGATGAGAGCGGCTATTACAATGTGGATCTGGATACGATCCTTGCTATGTGCCGCGATGCTGTAGGTTATGTTATGACCCAGTACGTTCCGGTTGAGGACGGCAACGGCAATGCTTGGAGCATCTATGATGTAGACACTGCGCAGACCTATCAGCAGCAGCTGGATACCAAGACGGATATTTTCACCCTTCTTAATTCCGTAATCGTATATTATGCGAACGACAAGGGCGTGGCTTCTCTTCTTGGCATCATTGATGAAAGTAATAATTGCCTTATTACAAATCAAAATACCATTTGGCAGAATATTGATCTTATCGCAAATTCAATTCTTCCGGTTCTTGGTGAACTTCAGTTCAGCGATTCTTCAAAAGCCGGTCAGTTTGATTCAGAGGATCTGATCTGGAACGATATCGTTTCAGGCGTTCTTGACATTGGCGATACTTCAAATCATGAAGAAACAGGCGCCGGCGGTATCACAAACTTCATTTATAAGTTTGCGTCCATTATCAACGCGCCTTCTATCACCACTAAAGCGGTAGATCTTGTTGCTTATGATCTTGTAAAAGATCTGATCAACAGCCTGCTGGATTCACGTTATAGTAATTCCTATTATATTGGTCAGCACGTAATTCCGGATGCTGCAACGAATCATCCGTTCCACGATGTGATCCAGAGAGATGTTCTGGGCGGTCAAGTAGGCAATGATGCTGATATCGGTATATTCGGTAAATTTGTTGTAAATCTCTGCGAAGCCGCAGGCTGCAACGGCTATCCGGAATCCATCTGGAAAGGCGCAATGTTTGCAGTTCAGGCTGTAGCAAGTTTTGTTCCTGCGTTTGCTCCGCAGCTGCAGGATTATGAAGTAGGCGATCTTGACGTTGCTCAGGATAACAGCGCAACTTCATCTTATTCCTATAACAAACAGTTTACATTTAATATGTCTTTAGAGAATCTTGGCCATGGTATCAACCGTTATATCCAGAATGGTTCAGGCGGATACGACCAGCTCAGTCGTTCTTACATTAAGATCGAAAGCATCAATGCTGATAAAGGTTCCTTTACTTATGGCAATTATGATTCTCTGCTCGCTCCGGAAAAATCCACTTCATTTATGGTAAGCGGTTCTGTTGACCAGGCTGGTTTCGGCGGCACAAATGAAGCAATCGTAACCTTTAGTGTTAATTACAGAATCGTAGAGAAAGACGGTAATACGCCTTACGGCGGCTACGGCAGCATCTATGATCAAACGTTTACCAAGAAACTGTATTACTATTTAACTACAGTAAATGACTGGTATAACCTTACTTACGATCCTTCAAGCGGAAGCGGATTTACTCAGCAGTTCTCCGCTGGATATGATCCCGCTTCAGGCACCTATTCTTCAATGACATATCGTGTTGTTGAAGATGGCAGGATTTTCAAGGATTACGGTAATGTTCAGTATCCGAACGAGATGATTATCAGAACTTCTGATCTTGATAACATCAATTATCCGCTTTATCTTTATAACGAAACAACGGGAAAACCTATTGACGGCATTGCTGCTGTTAAGTCTTTTGACGACGGGGAATACTTCGCCGTTACTTGTGATCCGGCAACCGGAGACCTTGTAAACGTATTCTATTATGATTATTATCAGAACGGTCAGTGGGTAACCAACAGTCCGCTTAACAGAACAGATATGATGAATCTGATGGAAAGCGATATTACGGTTACGGACTACAGATTCCATGTAGTTTGCCCGTATGAGCAGATCGATACGTTTACTTTTGCTGACGGCTATGCGCCCGGTAAGCATCAGGCAGAAATGGCAGAAGACGGCTCTTACAGCATCATTTGGCTGCCGATAGACAGCAGCAATTATAAAACGGTTCTTGATTATTCAAGAACACAGTCTGGCGACGTTTCACTTTCATCTTGCATTCCGGGACTTGTTCTTGCGTTTAACAAGATTGAAACCAACGGCTCCAGCCAGAGAATGGACTTCCTTGTATGGGATCAGGAAACTCAGGTAACTGCCGGCACAACCAAGGGCAGAGATGACTTTGGTTATCGTATAATCAGTAGTTTTCCTCAGACTTTCGCGATGCCTATTACAGTTGCGAACGATACAGGTGAAATCGAAAGAGCTACATCTCTTTACGAAACTTCTGTAGAATTCCTCAACAACTACACAAGTTCGGACGTTGATGATATCAATGTTTATAACTACTTCAATGATGCAGTTATGGAAGTTCTTGCTGCGCAGCAGTATCCGATCACAACGGATAACGCGCTTGAGTATGGTACTACAAAAGCAAATAATACCGTATATACAAGCACAACCAATCCGATCGGTGATGTGGCTTACAAAGTTGCATCAGCTTCTGAGTTGGACGGCGATACGTTTGCTCCGCTTCGTGTAGAGGCTTACCTTGATAACGGTACATATTATATGACCCGTTATGAAGACAGCGACGGCGTTGCGGTTTATGACAATCCTATCTTTACCAATGTAAAGGCAACTCCGGGCAACGGCCTTACCGAAACAAAGGAAACTGTTAAACTGAATATCAGCGGTACGGCTCAGGATTATACTGTATATAGCCTTGACGGCACAGATCTTAAGGCTATCTATGTAAGAGAACCCGGTGTGGATGCTGAAGCGCAATATCATCTTTTGAATGCTGTTCAGTATGAGAAAGAATGGATTGATCTTGGCAGTGGCAGCGGCGAATTGCTTGAGACTCCGTATTATGTTGATTCGGATGTTCAGGCGTCAGACGCGGCAGGCAACCTGTATTATAATGAGATCTCATTTACTTACAGAGATACTGCTAACGCTTCCACGTCTTCAACAGATCCTGACTGGAGATTCAAGTTTGCCGAAACATCTTACGGCATAGTTGATGATCCTGCATTACGCGGTGCTATTTCATCCGCTTCTGATAAAGCAGAATATGCTTTACAGCTTGTTAATGAGCATCTGAACGTTTCTTACGGCACAGATGTTTATGAAAATGTTGCTGTGGTAAGATCCGGCCTTGATAACAGAGACTTTGAGGTTGTAAGCTATGAAAACATGGCTGCCGCAGGTCGTGCTGCAGAGGCGCTTATCACTGTAGATTATTTCAATAATTACTACATTGATGTAGATGGCGAACCGCAGCTTGCGTTCTCCTGCCTTGCTTCTGAAGCAGAGGATGAGCTTGCTTCTTACAACGCAACAAATGAAACGGAATATGAACTTTCAGATTTCGTAACAGAAACTGTTGAGGAGAGCAGCGTTGCTTCCTCTTCTGCAACAACCTTTGAACTCAGAGAAGCGCAAAGATTGTTTGATACTTATCTTGCTGTTGTAACCGAGCGCGGTTATATCGGCGATAAGCTTGAGGAAGAAATCTCCTGCGCAGTAAACGGTAAGTCAAGCGAAAATAAGGATTATACCGGTACTTCTTATACTTCTGTAATTGTAAATACCGAAGATGATTCTTATTCAGTAGACGGTGCTACCTATACCGCTGATAATAACCCGGATGGCGTTACTTACACAGAGGGTAGCTGGCATAACTTCATCGTTGCTCTTGATAATGCAGTGAATGCTGCTGTAGAGGGCAACTCATCATATCCGTATGCTGCGTCCGGCATTTATCAGCCGGCAAATAAAGATCAGTATACACTTCAGGTTTCTGATGTTTACGGTCTTAAGATCGCGCTTATGCGTGCTGAAAACGAACTTACTGTTGCAGGCGCAGTAGAGCCGGAAGGCTATACGGTATCTGCATATGTAGGCGCCCTTGCAACGCCGGATGCTGAGTTCGGCACCTATGCAACCACAGGCGCAACGGTTTCCATCCAAACCGAGGATGGAACACAGATCAGCGCGGTAACCGATTCAACGGGTAAATTTGTTCTTGAAAATGTTCCGAACGGCACGTATGAGGCAACGATTACGTACAAGTACGGCTTTACCAGAACCTTTACGATCGTTGTTAACGGCGCTGACGTTGAGTCCGACACAATGGTTGGCATCGTTGGATGTAACTGGGATGGAAATGATGATATTTCCGTAGGTGATTTCACTGTATATGTGAATAATTTAGGCGTTAACTCATCTAACGATAATTACGATGTTGGTATTGACGTTGATTTAAGTGGCGATATTGCTGTTGGTGATATGACGAACTATATGAATTTCATGGGAATGAATACTGGATCAGTTCAATATCACAACACAACTATTCAAAACTAAAAGTTTAAAAAAGTGTCCGGCGGGGTAACCCGCCGGATGCAGTAATTACTACAGGAAGTTTATTTGAGGTCAGTTTATGCAGCATATCAAGGTAAAAAAGGGATTGTGTGCAGTTTTTGCCGCTTTCACTGCAATTGTTTCCGCTTTCGTCGGTCCGCAAGCCGTTAGTGCGGAAACGCAGCAGGGTGCGCTCGGCACACAAAAGCCCGAAATTTCTGCCGCTTATATGGATGATCTCGGAACGGTTTATGACGGCAATGCCCTGCAACCGGGCAGTTATGATATGGTCATTTCTGTTTCAGATCTGTATTCCATCGGTCAACTGGGATTTACCGCTTCTTATCAGGAAGATCTGCTTTCTTTTGATCTTCTTGGGGAAGAACTCCTTTCAGATACAGCGGCGTATGAAGAGGAAATGAACGGCGCGGTCATGGATCGCCTAAACGGCACATTCAGTTTCTTTTTGGTTACTGAAAATCCGGATAAAACCGTTCTTTCCGATAACGGCGCAGATCTTCTTACCATCGGCATAACCGTAAAAGGGGATGCCCCCGTTGATATGCAGGATGTTATCACAGTAAATACAGACCCGAATTTAACTTTTATTGATGTGGATTACGGCGATACACAGGGGGATTGGCCGAATGTGGTTTTTGATTGCTACGCTCTGTCTGCACCCGAATCTTATCAGGCAACGGTGTACCCTATGACCTGTGATCTTTCGCCGGATCTGACGCAGTATTATACAGTATCTGCATATATAGGCGCGCTTGCAGCGCCGGATGATGCGTTTGGCACGTATGCCACTACCGGCGCAACGGTTTCCATCGAAACAGAAGACGGAACACCGATCAGCGCGGTAACCGACTCAACCGGTAAATTTGTTCTGGAAAAGGTTCCGAACGGTACGTACATCGCAACTGTTACGTATAAGTACGGCTTTGCCAGAACGTTTACGATCATCGTTGACGGTGCGGACGTTGAGTCCGACACCATGGTCGGTATCGTTGCTTGCAACTGGGACGGAAATGATGATATTTCCGTAGGTGATTTCACCATATATGTGAATAACTTAGGCATCAACTCAACTAATGAAAATTATGATGTTGGCATTGATGTTGATTTAAGTGGTGATATTGCTGTTGGTGATATGACGAACTACATGAATTTCATGGGAATGAATAGCGCAGATCTTTTATATGCAAATACCGTTATTACTGCATAGGGAGGTAAAATTTTAGATGAAAAACTTACGCAAAGTTTTAGCTGTTTTACTCTCTGCTCTGATGGTTGTCTTAAGCACGCCACTTTCTGCTATGGCTCTGCCAAATCCTGATAACGAAGATGGATCAATGTGCACAGACTACGATGTTGAAGTTGGAATTTATCTTTTCGATTATGATGGCAGAAATGCATGGGGCTATGACAGCGCCACGGCTGGCGCAGAGATAACAGATATTCATCATTTAAACAAGGATGACTTGTCATCTGGTGATGATGGTATGTTTGCTATTGCAGTCACAATAAAAAACGTTGACCAAATCGGCGGCGGATATATGGTCGGATGGACCTACGATACTTCTAAAGTCCTTCCGGCTTATTACAGAACAAATTCATCAATCAACGCAGGAACAGAGTATGGGCAAAATGCTGTGCTTGTAACTTGCGATGAATACTCTGAAAACGGTGAAGCGTTGATGGATGGCGGATCCAATGCGGCTCTGATTAGACAAGAAGGAACCATTATGATTGCAACAGGTTCTTGCCGCGATTATGCTCCTATTCAGCAGACAGACCTTTCATGGGGCGATGATCCTGAAAACTGTACTTATGATGGTTATATTGTAAATGTATTTGGTTTCCAGCTTGTGAATCCGGATGAGGAAATCGATATTACAGAAGTATTCCAGCCTGTAGGTACCACCACATATAGCCAAATCGAAACAGTACCGAGTAATTTTGATAAATACCTGTATATGTATGACTCAGTATTTCCGGCTGGTGTCAACGCAGGTAAAAAGGTTCAGGATTTAGGTTATACCACTTATACACTTCCGCAGTGGGGTATTACTGGACCTGATGCTCCGCAACCCGAAGAAGTAACTTATACTTACACCTTTGCGGATCTGCATACAGAGCAGGTAACTGCTCCTGCCGGCGAAGCGCCTCAGGCTCCTGCGAACACAGCGGACAGCGCTTGCGTTTCTAATAGTGACGGCACGCACACCTATAACAAATATTCATGGCCTGCATGGGAAGACGGCACTACGGAGTATACCGAAATCGCTACGCCCACAACAGAAGCCTGCGATATGCAGGAAACAACGCCTGCAACGCCTCCTGTTCATGAGGACGGCCAGCTGATCGACGGTACAAGCGCGGTTATGACCTGCTCTAAGTGCGGTTATCAGACCGGCGGCGAAACTATTCCGGCAGGCGAGCATGATTATCAGCTCAGCGAAGAACTTTCCACGGCTGCAACCTGCGTAGCAAAAGGTGAAAACGTATACGTTTGCTCCGTTTGCGGCGATACGATGACGGAAGAAACCGAAATCGATCCGAATAACCATGCAAATGTTGTAACGGATGCAGCTGTTGCGGCTACCTGCACGGCAACCGGTCTTACCGAAGGTTCACATTGTGAGGCTTGCAGCACGGTTATCGTTGAACAGGAAGAGATTCCTGCGCTCGGCCATGATTATCAGATCACAGAAACCACCGGCGCAACCTGCGTAACAGCGGGCAAGGTAACCTACACCTGTTCCAGATGCGATGATACGTATACGGAAGAGGGCGCGCTTGACCCGAACAACCATGAGGGCGATGTTGCGCTTGATCCTGAAACCGTTAAGGAAGCCACCAGAGGCGAAGACGGTTATACCGGCGATACCGTTTGCTCCGCATGCGGTGCGGTTGTAACTCCGGGTGAGGTAATTCCTGCACTTGGCGTTATGATCACGGTAGAGCAGAACGAACTTGGCTCAACAACCCTGAACAGCGCGCCAACAACCGGCGAGGCTCAGAAAGTTCCTTATGAAGAGGAATACACGCTTGTTGCTACTCCTGCTGAGGCTGCTGAATTCGTTGGCTGGAGCGTAAACGGCAAGCTGATCTCTACAGATGCAACATACACAACGGCTGCTTATGCAGACCTTACCTATGTTCCTGTATTTGCAGAGCAGACGGATGACTTTACCGTAACATTTGTTGATCAGTTCAACATGGTACTTGATACCGTTACAAGCTCAGAACTTGCTTCTCTTGAGGCAATGCCTGAAACTTATGATTACCTTGGCTACACATTTGCAAACTGGAGCATGAGCCTTGAAGAGGTGAAAGCTCTTGAAGCAAACGCAGTTGTAACTGCTTACTATGCTAAGGATGCTGAGCTTACTTACACAGTAAGCGCTCCCGGCTGTGTAATCACAGTTGGTGATAGCACTTATAATGATACTGCTGAAGTTGGATTCGATCAGGCTGTAACGGTTGCTCCTGCAGAGGGCACGGCAACGGCTTGGACTGTAAACGGCAACAACGCTGCTTACGGCGCAGAATACACCTTCTATGTAACATCTGATGTAGAAGTAGCGTTCACTTCTGATGAAGTAACTGCTGTTCCTACCGTTGCTGCTGTAGATGTAACGCCTACAGAAAGCGGTGAGGTAAGATTCCTTGCAACAAGAAATGTTCCTGCCGGCTACACGGTTCTTGAATCCGGCTTTGTATACGGTAAAGACTTTGCCGCTCCGGAAACAGATCTTGTTCTTGAGAATGCAACAACCGGTTCCTGCTACCTTTACAAGAACAGCAACACTGCCGGTGACGGTCAGTTTGCGCTTACATTCGGCATTACCGCTCAGACAGGCGTAGCGTATGCGCGCGCTTATGTGATCGCTGCGGATGCAGAGGGCAACGCTGCTGTTTACTATGCAGATGTTCAGTCCTACGATTACGACGCTTAATTCGGCAGGTTGTTTTCGTGAACAAATCAGCTTAACTCCCGCGGGGGCAACTCCGCGGGTGTGTAAAGGCTAAAAGTAAAGGAGGTCTTTCAATGAAAGAGATTTACTCAAAGCCGATTGCGGAGATTGAAAAGTTCCAGTCTGTTGATATCCTTACTGATTCAAGTCTTGTACCTGGATCCGGAACAGAAGAGGGTCACGTACCCGGAATTTAACTTTCTCTGCAAAGGGAGTGAACGCAACTTGCTCCCTTTTATCAGATACGAAAATCATTTCATTGATTTTTGGGGGCGCTTCGGCGCCCCTTTTTCTGTGCCAAAGCTCGTCCGCTTTGCGCATGCAAGCCGCAGGGATTGTAAACGAAACCGCCTTAAAGCAGCATGAAAAAGGCAAATATTTTCCTGCTATTGACCCGCGCCTGCAATTATGGTAAAATCAAATTGGTGATTAAAATGGAGAAAAACAGAAATCTTGCATCTGCGGCAGAATCCGTAAAAACAAAGGATATTCTTGCCGCCTCTTTAAAAGGGTTTCGCAAAAATCACAAAGTGATTTCCGGCATCTTAATTGCTTTGGTGGCGTTGCTTTTGGTGGCTGTGATCGGCTTGTGCGTTTTGCGTGTGGATTCCGTCAGAACTTCGCTGGTAAACAGCATGATGCCTGCAACGTTAACGGATGAGGAATCGGGCATTGTTTTTTATCGTGAAAACAATCCGGATTACGGCAGTGAGGAAAATCAGCAGACGATTCGTGTCTATTATTATCCTGAAAATGATACAACCCGTGAAAAGATCTATCTGAACAACGGTGTTTTCTATAATTCAGACGGCGAACCGGAAATGTATGTTTCCGCCGGTTTTACCATAGGCATTATGATGAAAGTGCAAACCATTATGGATGCGCTTGGCTGGGCTGCCGCTGTGCTGGTTGTTCTGGTAATTGTGCTGCTGATCGTGGCATGGTACAGATCGTTTAAAAAGCAGGAAGAGGAACGAAAGGCAAAATACAGAAATTCCCACCCCCGCCACTGATAATCATGAAACCTAAACAAAAAAAGAACCGAGTGTTGCACTCGGTTCTTTTTTGATAGAATGTATTGTGTTTATTTAAACAAGCTTTCTGCCCATCAGCACCCCGTGAACGGACGCCATCATCAGTCCTCTTGTCCATCCGCTGGAATCGCCAAGGCAGTGCAGGCCCTCAATGTTCGTGTTGAAATCCGTATCCATTTTCACCTTGTTGGAATAGAATTTCAGTTCCGGGCTGTAAAGCAGCGTTTCCGGGCTTGCAAATCCCGGCACAACGTGGTCCATTGCCTGGATAAAATTGATAATATTGGTCATTGCCCTGTATGGCATGGCGGCAGTGATGTCGCCGGCAACCGCGTCGGGCAGGGTCGGGCGCAGATTGCTTTGCGTCAGTTCTTTCTGCCACGTGCGTTTGCCCTCCAGAATATCGCCGAAACGCTGCACCAGAATGTGCCCGTCTCCCAGCATATTCGTCAGTTCGCCCACTTTTTGTGCATAGGCGATCGGCTGGTTAAACGGCACGGAAAAATTGTGCGAGCAGAGAATGGCAAGATTCGTGTTCTGGCTCTTGAGTTCTTTATAAGAATGGCCGTTTACAACGGCAAGGTCATTATCATAATTTTCCTGCGCAACAAACCCGCCCGGGTTCTGGCAAAACGTGCGCACCTTGTTTTTAAACGGTTTTGGATATCCGATCAGTTTGGATTCGTAAAGCACGTCATTCACCGTTTCTATGATCTCGTTTCTGACCTCAACACGAACGCCGATGTCCACCGTTCCCGGCTGGTGGGCGATTCCGTGGTCGGCGCAGAGCTTTTCCAGCCAGTCCGCGCCGCGCCTGCCGGTTGCAACAACGGTGTCTTTAGCGTATATCTCGTCACCGTTTTCCAGGCGAACGCCCAGGCATTTTTCGCCGTCCAGGATCAGATCGCTGCACTGGCTGTCAAACAGAATCTCCACGCCGGAGGAAACCAGATATTTTTCTATGGAAAAGTAGAGTTCATGCGCCTTTTCCGTTCCGATGTGGCGAATCGGGCAGTCCACCAGTTTCAGCCCTGCCTGTATCGCTCTTTTGCGTATTTCCTTAACCGCCTCAGTGTTGCCGATTCCTTCAATATGCGTGTCCGCGCCGAATTCCAGATAGATCTTATCCGTATAATTGATCGTTTCCTGCGCAAGATCCTCGCCGATCAGTTCCGGCAGGCTGCCGCCCACTTCGTAAGAAAGCGAAAGTTTTCCGTCTGAAAACGCGCCCGCGCCGGAAAAACCGGTGGTAATGTGGCAATACGGCTTGCAGTTCATGCATTTTCCCGTAACTGCCTTGGGGCATTTGCGCTTTTCTACGGATTTGCCCTTTTCAATGATCACTATGCTTTTTTTGCTGCCTTTTCTCAGCATCTCTATAGCCGTAAAGATACCGGCAGGGCCGGCGCCGACTATAGCCACGTCATATTTTTTCATAATCCCGTACCTTTCATTTTAAATTAGGTCTGAGTATTTTGCCGCGGCAGATTCCTGCGCACATAAAATCAGCCGCCTTGCGCTCCGTTGAACTGAGGAGCGCTTGGCAGCCCTATGCATTTATATAATAGCATAACTTATTTTACTTGTCAAACCAAAGGCATTGTGTTATATTATAGTCATCTTAAATAAAAAAGGTTATGATCTTATGAAAGAATACAATGTTTTGCAGTACGGCGCCGCGGGTGACGGCGTTACCAATGACGCGTTTGCCATTCAGCACGCTATAGACGACTGCGCCAAGAACGGCGGCGGCAGGGTCGTTTTGCAGAGCGGCCATGTGTTTTACAGCGATTCCATCCGCCTGAAAAAGAATGTGGATCTGCATATTCAAAAGGGCGCTTCCATAAAAGCCACTTCGAATATAGACGGCTATATCCGGCCGAATAAACTGATCAATGATCCTAAAACGGCACTGATCGGCAATCCTGTTACAGGCAAACCGAGTTTTGTGTTTATTTATGGTTTTGAGGCGGATCACTGCACCATCAGCGGGGAGGGCACCATTGACGCAAACGGCCACGTGTTTGTGCAGCGCAAGGATCAGTATTATGTTACGGGCGATTTTTACCCGCGCCCAACTGTGATCTACATAGAGAAAAGCAACCATATCACTTTTAAGGATTTCACCGTTGTGGACGCGCCTTTCTGGACGCTGCATCCCGCAGGCTGCGACGATGTGCTGATAGACAGGATCCGCATCCTGAATGATCTGGATGTTGCCAACAGCGATGGGATTGACCCGGATCACTGCTCCAATGTGCGCATACTCGGCTGCCATATCACCTGCGCTGATGACTGTATCTGCCTGAAAACTTCGCGCGGCAACAGCGAATACGGCCCAACGGAAAATGTGGTGATCGACGGCTGCACCCTGATCTCCACCTCTGCCGCGATCAAGATCGGCACGGAGGGTGTTGGCGATTTTCGCAATATCCTTGTTTCAAACTGCACGATCAGCAGATCAAACCGCGGTCTTTCCATTCAGATCCGGGACGGCGGTAATGTGGAAAATGTGTCTTATTCCAATATCATGATCGAAACGCGCCGCTTTTGCCCGGACTGGTGGGGAACAGCGGAGCCGATCACCATTACTTCGTTCAACCGCGATGAAAACACAAAGAGCGGCAAAGTGAAAAACATCCGGTTCTTTAATGTTACCGCAAAGGGTGAAAACGGCGTTCTGATCCATGGCAGCGAGGAAAACCCCATAGAGGATGTTACGTTTGAGAACTGCCGCATAGAACTGACCAAGACCAGCAAGTGGCCCTGCGGCCTTTACGACCTGCGCCCGTGTCTGGACTGGGGCGTTGAAAAACAGGATAATTCGGCGTTTTTTATCCGAAACGCAAAGGATATCACCATTATGAAAACCAAAACTTCCTGGGGCAATCCGTGCGATCAGTATAAGCACGCTGTTGACGCCGCGGATGTGGAAAATCTGGAACTGCTGCGCTTTGAGGGCAAAGCCGCAAACGCCGAAGACGAGGATATCAAACTCCAAAACGTTCGCCTTGTTCAACCGCTTTAATCTGTGAAGCGGAATGTTTTAAACTATAGAAATAGGCTCTTTTTATCATAAACGCCTGCTTGAAGTTTCCCGCTTGCCGCGCCGGCAAGCGGGCTTTTTGCTTAAAGTTATAAAAAATTAATCTCCGCCGTGCTTGATTTCTCCTTA
>OGPC01000286.1_pt1 | contig 51527 bp, 46 predicted proteins | sample 1552911 | NCBI WGS metagenome assembly OGPC01 (sample SAMEA2580248, study PRJEB22360) | human gut metagenome | biome: human gut; feature: human-associated habitat; material: faeces | place: Denmark | collected 2008/2010 | reverse complement strand
ACTGCGCCGTCCTTCATCTGGAAGGTCTTGGAAAGGTGTTTGATCTCGATCACAGGGATTCTCCTTTTGATGTAACATCCTTGCCCTCTCCGTCATTGCTCCGCAATGCCACCTCCCCCAAAGTGGGAGGCACTGCATCTTCCGGGCGCAACAACAGCTGACTGTGGGCTGCAATTGGCTCTCCCTTTGGGAGAGCTGGCAAAGCCGTCAGGCTTTGACTGAGAGGGCGAACCGCGTTTCCTTAACCCTCGATCGGGCTCAGGTCGCTCTGCTTGCCGCCGTAGATGCCCATGGGCTCAACGTGGATGCCAGCAACGGAGACCAGGTGGGTGCCCTTCTCCTCATTGAAGTTGTCCAGGTAGGGCTGATGCTGGAAGTAGTTGGTGTCGCACTGGCCATCCTCAACGATGGTGTTGGGGATCACATAGTCATCGTACTCCTGGATGTCCAGCGTAATGCCCTTGTCGGCCAGGATCTGCTTGCAGACCTCCAGGATCTCGCAGTGGGGGGCGGGAGTGGCAGCGCAGCTGACGGTCTCGCCGTTCAGTGCGTCATAATCGATGGAAGGATCATAGCCGTCGGTGGGATCTTCCACAACGGAGACCACAGCGCCGCCGTAGCTCTCGGTCATAAAGTCCTTGACCTGCTGGCTCTGCAGGGCAGCGACCAGAGCCTTGATCTTGGGCTCCTCCTCATTGCCTTCCTTGCAGACCAGAACGTTGACGTAGGCAGAGGTGCCATCCTCCATGGCCAGAGCGTCGGTCATGGGGTCCAGACCGGCGGAGATGGCGTAGTTGGAGTTGATGACAGCGTAGTCCTCATCCTGCAGGACGTTGGGCACCTGAGCAGCCTCGACCTCGTCCACATTGACGTTCAGGGGGTTCTCTTCGATGTCGTTCTTGGTGGCGGTCAGGCCTGCATCTGCCTTCAGCTTGAAGAAGCCGTTCTTCTCCAGCAGGGTCAGAGCGCGGGCCTCGTTGGTGGTGTCGTTGGGAACGGCGACCTTGATCTTGTCCAGCTTGGCAGCGGTGGAGGCAGCCTCAGAGGATGCAGCGCCGGAAGCGGCGGAGCTTGCGGTGGAGGAAGAGCCGCCGCAGGCGGTCAGGGCAGCGGCAGCAGCGGCCACGCCGGATACTTTCAGAAAATTACGACGAGTGATCTTAGACATTTTGTTTTCCCTCTCTACTTTTACAAAAATGTTTTTGTGCGGTGCGGCACAATCCGCACCCTTTGCACCGGAAGCAAAATAAAAAACGCTTCCGTCCTCAGCGGGCATACACCCACAAGGACGAAAGCGTAAAACTTCCGTGGTACCACCTTGGTTTACTGTCCCCTCACAGAGACAGCCTCACTGCTGCGGCGTTTTGCAACGCGACAACCGGACGCTGTAACGGGCGCTCCCGTCGCAGGCTTAGCACTCTTGCACTTCGCCCCCGCGGCTCCGAGACCATTTTCAGTTCCCTGTTTCCCGCCCTTTTCCACCGCCCGGGCTCTCTGGAAGGATCAATGCGAAAACCTACTCTTCTCTTCACAGCCATTTTTGTGATATTGCATACATAATACCCCACTCTTCCGGGTTTGTCAACCCTTTCAACGAAGTTTTTCAGTAGGGAATTGCCTGCTTACTGCCGGCCGGCATCCTGCTCCGTGCTGTACAGCACCATCAGGTGGTTGGCGCTGGCCTCCAGCTGGGATTTTGCCTGACGGAGGTTCGCTTCCTCGGTCTCGTTCATCTTTTCGGGCTTATCCTTGCGCAGGCAGCGGCGCAGGCTGGCAAGGTCGTTCTTGACTCGGTTCTTCTCGTCCTTGTCCAGCTCCTTTTTGCACTTGGAGAGGGCCTCATCCACCTTGTAAGCCAGCATCTCGGCCTGATTGTGGAGTTCCAGCCGCTCCCTGCGGCGGGTATCCTCCTCCTCGTAGGCGGCAGCATCGGCCATGGCGCGCTGGATCTCGTTCTCAGAAAGATTGGTGCTGCCGGTGATGGTGATGTTCTGCTCCCGACCGGTGCCCAGATCCTTTGCGGACACCTTGACCACGCCGTTCACATCGATGTCAAAGGTGACCTCGATCTGGGGCTTGGAGGAGAAGCCGGAGCGGATGCCGGTGAGCTTGAATTTGCCCAGGCTCTTGTTGTCGCGGGCAAAGTGGCGCTCACCCTGCAGCACGTTGATCTCCACGCTGGTCTGCATGGGGCGGGCCGTGGTAAAGATCTGGCTCTTGCGGGTGGGGATCATGCTGTTGCGGGTGATGAGGGGGGTGGCCACGCCGCCCAGCGTCTCAATGGACAGCGTCAGCGGGGTGACATCCATCAGCACAAGGCCCTGCGCGGCCGCGCCGGTGGCACCGGCCAGCTTTCCGCCGCCCTGCAGCAGGCCGCCCTGCACGGCGGCACCCATGGCCACGCATTCATCGGGGTTCAGGGTGTGGCTGGGCTCACAGCCCAGCAGCTCCCGGACCTGCCGCTCCACAGCGGGCATCCGGGTACTGCCGCCCACCAGCAGGACTTTGCCCAGCTGGCTGGCGGAAATCCCGGCATCCCGCAGGGCGTTCTGCACCGGCTGAACGGTGCGGGCCAGCAGGTCACCGGTCATCATCTCAAACTGGGGGCGGCCCAGGCTCAGATCCAGATGGTGGGGGCCATCCTTGCCCACCGCGATAAACGGCAGGTTCAGCTGGGCGGAAAGCGCACTGGAAAGCTCCTTCTTGGCCTTTTCCGCTTCCTCCTTCAGGCGGCCCATGGCGGCGGGGTCCTTGGTCAGATCGATGCGGTCAGATCTGCGGAATTCCGCCACAGCCCACTCAACGATGCGCTCGTCAAAGTCATCGCCACCCAGATGGGTGTCGCCGCCGGTGGCCAGCACCGTAAAGGTGCCGTCCTCGATCTCGATGATCGAAACATCAAAGGTGCCGCCGCCCAGATCATAGACCAGGATCTTCTGGGGGGCTTCGTTGTCCAGGCCGTAGGCCACTGCGGCGGCGGTTGGCTCGTTGATGATGCGCAGAACATTCAGGCCCGCAATGCGGCCCGCATCCTGAGTGGCCTTGCGCTGGCTGTCGTCAAAATAGGCAGGCACCGTGATGACGGCCTCGGTCACCGGTTCGCCCAGGTAGCTCTCGGCATCGCGGCGGATCTTGGTCAGGATCATGGCGCTGATCTCCTGCGGGGTCAGGTCTCTGCCATCGATATGCACCCGGTGATCAGAACCCATGTACCGCTTGATGCTGGACACCGTGCGGCCTGAGTTTGTGGCGATCTGGCGCTTTGCCGCGCCGCCCACCAGACGCTCGCCATCCTTGGTAAAGGCCACCACGCTGGGGGTGGTGCGCTCGCCTTCGGCGTTGGTAATGACCACAGGCTTGCCGCCCTCCACCACCGCCACGCAGGAGTTGGTGGTGCCAAGGTCGATTCCGATCACTTTGCTCATAGTGCTTGTCCTCTTTTCTTCGGCGCAGAATATTTTCTTGAATATCTTACCGGTTTCCTATGACGATTTCTTAGAACAAATGTAAAGAAACTGTGTTTCAGGCGTTTTTATCGTCGGCCAGCAGCTGATCGGTCAGCAGTTCAGCCTCCCGCAGCCAGTCGGCAGCATCCGTTTCGCCCTCGGCCTGCAGGATCCGAAAGCCCTGCACGGCTTCGGCCACCTGCAGCAGCGCCTTTTTGCGGGAGAGGTACTGGGTCTCGTACTGGGCAAGGCGCAGGCAGACCTGCGGGGTGTAGGCGATGTCCGGCACCTCCCGGGCAGCGCTCTGGGCGCGGCGGTAGTATTGCAGGGTCTCCGCCATCTCCCCACCCGATGCAGCACAGTCATCTCCCAGGGCGATCATGGCCTGCACTTCCCCGGCCTGTGCGGCTTTTTTCCACATCCGCCGGGCCTGGGTCTTATTCTTCCGGGCACCCCGGCCATAATACAGGCAGTCCCCCAGGGCAGAAAGCGCCTCGGCGCTGCCCGCCTCGGCAGCGGCAGTGTAGCGGGCCGCCGCCTCCGGCCAATCCCCGGCCCGGGCGGCGGCGTGCCCGGCTTCCAGCTCCTGAGCGCCGGGGTTGTCGCTTCCCCGCTCCGATTTCAGCAGCCCGCTGAGCAGGGAGACATCCAGCGTGGCAGAGCTTGTCCACGGGTCCAGCACCACACCATCGATGCCGTCCGTTTCCAGCGCATACTCCATGGCGCTGCGCAGGCTGCGCTCCACCATGGGGCGGGTGGCGCTGGCCTTTTCCGCCTCGGCGTTCTTTACCGAGGTGAACAGCGGCAGATAGTTCCGCTCCTTCCGGGTGTGGAGCAGCCAGGGCGGCAGGCCCTCTGCCCGCTCCTCCGGGATGGGCAGGTGTGCCCAGGGGGCGGCCCCGCTCTGGGGGTCCACCGCCGCATCCAGCGGCACCAGCACCTTGGTCTGCAATTCCAGCGCATAGTTCAGGGCGTTCATCAGGCTCCAGAAATGTTCCTCGTTCTGCTCCCGGTACAGCCGCGCCACGGCCTCCTCCACAAACGGGCAGCCTGTGCCCACCGGCCCGTACTGCGGCGCAGTCCGCTTTTTTCCGCTGCCCACCGGCCGGAAGCGCCGACCGCCCATGTTGTATGCCATTTATCTCACCCTTCTTTTTCATCAATAGGATAAGTATAGCAGGAATCCGCAAATTTCACAATATTTTCCCGCAGGCAGCCGAACGCAAAAACAGCAGGCGGCTGCACATGGCCGTCTGCTGTTCGGTTCACTCTTCTGCCGGTTTCGCCGCATCGTCCAGATAGTTCTCGATGCTGCCGATGCTGTACCGGTTCTCGTTGGCTTTCACGCTCCGTGCACTGGCATCGTAGCAGGCTTCCAGAATGGGCATCACTGGCTGCTGGCCCTCCGGGTCGGTCAGATGTCCGATGGCCCGGGCCTCATAGTAGTTGTCGATGATCTGGTTCACGATCCGTTTGCGGTCACGGAGCGGAGTCTGCAGGTTGGCCAGCAGCTCCTGCCGGATGCCGCAGCTGTTGCTGCCGTGGTCGCCGAACAGGATGTAATACTCCTGCTCGATCTCCAGCGGTGCAGCCTGATGCAGATAATAATCCGCCAGTGTCCTCCGCTTCTTTTCGGTGCTGAAGCCCTTGATATCCTCCATGCCGCGCGGAAAGAGTTCCGGATGCAGGATCCACATTTCATAGGGCCCCACCGGCAGGTGCAGAGTATCGAATACATCCAGAAAATCCTCCAGCGCAATGCGGATCTCGCCCCGCTCCCATTTCTGAATGGTGCGCTTGTCCCGTCCCAGCATATCCGCAAGCTCCTGCTGAGATCTGCCCGCCACGTTCCGGGCAAAGGCAATGGCTTCCCCGATTCGGTTCCGGTAGTTGGTCATATTCTTTCCCTCCTGACACACACTTGTACACCAGGCATTCCAACGTCTGGCGACATAAAATACTTTCCTCTGATAAAAGGATAATGGTTTGTCCCGCCTTCTGTCAAGAGTTGCAAATTCAATCACTTCACGTCAAATTTTTGTTAAATGTGTCATTCAAGCCGGACAGCCGCCTTTTTTGCAGAGATTTTGCCGCTCCGTGGGGCATCCGCCCCCTGTCTTAAACAACGTTCGGGCCATTTTGTCCTTTTTCACCTGCCGGAGGCAGCCGGATGTGTCAGGTACACCACAACATGCAACGCAAAATATTTTTTGCAAAAAATTCCTCTTCGGCAAGTTTTTCCCAGCGCATCCGTTTCCATACACGCAAAAACCGCCCATAGCCGTCAAAAACAGCCATGGGCGGGTGCTTTTACTTTATGCCAGTTTGTTCAGCCTTACGGCAACGTAGGGGTCAGGGAGCTTGAGCTCGTCAGCAAGGTCGGCTTCAGATTCGTACTTTTCCGCTGCCATGCCCACCACAACGCTGCACACGTCAAAGCGTCCGGCGGGCGAAAGAGCCGTGACCTTGGCTTCTCCGTCGGCAATGGCGGTCACCACGCCATCCGCATCCACGGTAACGACACCGGGGTTGCTGCTGACCCATGTAATGGGCACACTGCCGCCGCCCTCCACCGCAACGGTGGCCGTCAGACGTTCCTGGGTGCCCACGGTGCGGAGCAGCAGGTCACTCTTGTTCAGGGTCACCTTGCCGATATCCGAAGTCACCGTGACGCTGCACCGCAAAGCCTGGCCGTTGGAGACCATTGCCGTGATGGTGGTGGTGCCCGCCGCCTGAGCCGTGACAAGGCCCTTGTCGCTGACTGTGGCAACCTCAGGGTTGCTGCTCATCCACTGGTAGACATAGAGGAAGGAGTGGTCGCTGTTGGTCAGCTGGAGCTGATGGGTGGGGTGCAGGTCATTGTACTGCAGCACAAGACTCAGGCTGGTGGTATCCAGCGTGGGCTTTTTTCTGGCTGCTTCTTCATTTTTGCGGGTCACGGTCACCTTGCAGGCGGCACGTTCGCCGTGGTCGGAGATGGCGGTGATGATGGCAGTGCCCGCATTGCGGCCCGTCACCTTGCCGTCGCCATCCACCGTGGCAACATTAGAGTTGCTGCTCATCCAGACGATGAAGTAATAATCGCTCTGTCCGCTGGTGTACAGGTAGCCCTTGGGGCGGGGGTCATCATCTGTGATCTCCAGCTCCATCTCGGTCAGCTCCAGTTCCAGCTTGGAGCCGGTTCCGGTCAGACCTGTCAGCACACCGGGCGCGGCCTGCGCGGGCAAAGGGGCAGCCAGCAGGGCCCCGCTCAGAGCCAGCAGGGCCAGAAGCCGCCCCGCGGTTTGGAATTTCCATTTCATTGGGTCGAACTTCCCTCCTTGTTTCATCCCATGGGATCAAAGGAATGCCGCACACATGGAAAAATTTCGCGTCCATGATTTTTCTCACTATTGATTTATTTTACACGTCCGGCCAATGTGGGTCAAGTTTTTCGCCCAAAGTGCTGTGCTTTCGCACCCGATTTCGTCGGGAATTCCAGTTTTTTCCGATTTTTTTGTGCAGAACATCAGGACCAAAAAGCGCTCAGTCACCTCCGGTGACAGCTCCCCTGATAGGGAGGCCAGGTTCACGCGCTTTCTTCGGTGTAATACTGTGCCTGGGCGTTCCACAGTTCGTAATACTTTCCATCCGGCTCCCCCAGCAGTTCCTCATGGGTGCCCTGCTGGACGACCTCGCCGTGGTCGAACACGGCGATCTCATCACAGAACTTGCAGGAGGACAGCCGGTGGCTGATATAAATTGCAGTCTTATCGCCCGCGATCTCGTTGAACTTTGCGTAGATCTCCGCTTCAGCCACCGGGTCCAGGGCGGCGGTAGGCTCATCCAGCACGATGAAAGGTGCATCCTTGTACAGGGCCCGGGCAATGGCGATCTTCTGGGCCTCGCCGCCCGAGATGGTCACGCCATCCTCGTCCAAATCTTTATAAAGGCAGGTGTCCAGCCCCTTGGGCATCCGGGCCAACCGGTCGGAAAAGCCCGCTTTTTGCAGGCAGTCGGCGGCACGGGCGGCATCATAATGCTGGGCCGTGGCAACATTCTGGCCCAGCGGCAGGGCGAACAGCTTGAAATCCTGGAACACCACCGAGAAGATATCCATGTACTCATCGTAGCGGTACTTACGGATGTCGATGCCGTTGAGCAGGATGACACCCTCGGTGGGGTCGTATAGGCGGCAGAGCAGCTTGATGAAGGTGGTCTTGCCGCTGCCGTTCATGCCCACCACGGCCAGCCGCTCCCCCACCTTGAAGGTCATGCTCAGGTGGCGCAGGGCATATTGCTCGCTGCCGGGGTACCGGAACGAGACATCCCGGAACTCCACGGTATACTGGCGGTCGCTCCGCTTTTCGGTGGTCAGGCTACCCTTGTACATCTTGTTGGGCAGGTCAAGATAGTCATAGAGCGTTTTCAGGTAGGGGGCGTTGAATCTGCAGTCGCCCACGGCGGTGAACAGCCCGCCGATGCCCACAAAAAAGTTGGTGGCTGCGCCCACATACTGGGTCACAGCGCCCAGACCAAAGGCCCCGCCGTAGGCCTTCAGGCATACAAAGAGGTAGGCAAGACCCATGAGCAGAGCCGAAACGGCGTTGCCCGTGGCATTCAGGATGCCGAATTTCCCCTTGCGGGCCCGCTCAAAGGCAGGCATGGAGACGGCGGCGTGATCTTTCAAAAACTCGAACTGGTCGTATATCCGCACGTCCAGCGCCTTTTTGTCGTCCCGACATACCCCCATGAGAAAGGCCCAGAGCCGGTTGCCCCAGCGGCCCTCCTCCTCGATATCCGGGCTGCTGATGCCCGCGCTGGAAGCGCACACCGGCGAGAGCCACGCCACGGCCAGGATCAGCACCAGCACTGCCGGAACACAGAGCGGGCTGTTGAGGACTGTCAGCGGGCCGGCGGGCACTCTGGCCGTGAACAGCCCCACCGACAGCACCGCACCGCCCAGAATACGGAATACCGCCGCGGATACACTGTCCAGCAGCGCCACAGCGTTGGGATTGCCGCCGCCGCAGAAGCTTTCGCTCTGCTGGATGAAATTGTAGAGGTCGTAGACCTGCTGGCTGTCCTCGTCGGCATAATCCATGGACATCTGCTTTTCCATAAAGCAGTGATGGCCCAGCTGCCAGTTCAGCTGTTCCCGCTCCACGCTCTTCCAGTGGAGCAGGACCGACCGCACCAGCGTGAGCAGAGCGGTCACGCCCAGCACCCACGCCACATCCACGGCAAGGGCCTGCGGGTCCCGCGCGTCCGACAGCTCAGCCACCAGCCGGGCCGAGAACCAGACCACGACATAGGGGCTGACGGCATCCGCCAGTGCCCACAGCACGGTGGACAGCACAAATCGGGGCGTATTTTTCCAGTAAAAGCGCCAGGCCCGCAGGGTCAGCCGGACGCTTTCCTTCAGGGTCATTTTTTCTTCGTTCATACAGCCTTGCCCTCCTTGTAATATTTGCTCTGCACCGCAAACAGCTTGGCATAGCCGCCGTTTTGGGCCATCAGCTGGTCGTGGGTTCCCTCCTCGACCACACGGCCGTTTTCAAGGAAGAGAATGCGATCACAGAAACGGGTGGAGGCCAGTCGGTGGCTGATGAACAGGCTGGTGCGGCCCCGGGTCATCTCGTTGTACCTCTGGTAGATATCATCCTCGGCGATGGGGTCAAGGGCGGCAGTGGGCTCATCCAGCACAAGAATAGGCGCGTCTTTATACAGGGCACGGGCCAGCATCAGGCGCTGGGTCTGGCCGCCGGAGAACTCCACGCCGTCCAGATAGACATCCCGGCCCACATGGGTCTTGATCCCCGCCGGGAGGGATGTGATTTTTTCCGTCAGCCCTGCCTGGTCAAGACAGTACCGCACCTTTTCCTCGTCGATGCCGTCCATGGCCTGGGCCACATTCTCGGCCACCGTGCAGGAGAGCACGCTGAAATCCTGAAAGACCGCTTCAAACAGCTTGTAGTAATCCCGGCGGTTATACTGCCGGATATCCTGCCCGTTCAGCAGAACACGCCCCCCGGTGGGGTCAAGGAAGCCGCAGATCAGCTTGACCAGTGTCGTCTTGCCAGCGCCATTCAAGCCCACGATGGCCAGGTTCTCGCCGGGGTGCAGTGTCAGGCTCATGTGGGCGATGGTGTTTTTCTCCGCACCGGGGTAGCGGTAGCTCACATCCTCCAGCTGCAGCTCATAGGGCATATCCAGCCGCTTTTCCAGCGGGATGCCCTCCTCAAACCGGAAGGGTTCCGGCAGCTCGAGGAACTCCCGGATGGTGGAGATGTCCAGGCTCTGCTTGCGCAGGAGGGCAAACTGCTCCATCAGGCCTGTGACCCACTGGGCAAAGCCGGAGGCCGCACCGAAGTAGAGCAGGAATTCCGACACCGGCAGGCCCCTGGTCACGGTGAGCCAGAGCAGATAAGCATAGGCCGCACCGTTGCGCACCAGCAGCAGGGCCAGGTCGATGAGGTTGGCGGTCAGGTAGGCGCGCTCCCGCTTTTCGAGAAAGGCATAGTTGAGCCGCAAAGCAGAATCGTACAGGTCAGTGAGCCACTGCCGCAGGCCGAAGATGCGGATATCCTTGCCGAACTCGCGTCCCTCGGCGGTGTTGCGCAGGTAATGCAGGCTCCGGGTGATCTTTGCCCCCTCCTCCCGGTGGCGGTAGCCCCACTCGTTGATATTCCTGGTGGAAAAATAGCTCACCACAGCGGTCAGGGCCGTCAGGACACAGAGCCAGGGGTTCAGCCCGGACAGCAGAGCCAGATACACCCCGAAGCCGATGAGATTTGTCATGATATCCGTCCAACTTTTCCAAAAAGCCTCGCCGGAAGCACGGTTGTTCATACAGGCATCGTGGCCCTTCTGATACATCAGACGGAAGGCTTCATCCAGCAGGTTGGCATAGGCCGTGCGGGTGCGCTTGGTGTTGATGCGCTTCAGCAGCTCCAGCCGCACGCCGCACCGGCCAAACATGGTGAGGTGGTCGATGTAGTAGCACAGCGCGGTCATGGCAAACAGCAGGATGGTGAACCCGCCGATGGCACCCAACAGCTGGCCCAGCGGCGCGCCGCTTTCCAGTTTGCCCAGCACCGCCGGGCTGATGAGCATTTCGGCAGTGGTCTTGCCTGCCGTGCAGACGGCCAGCAGCACCACCAGCAGCGGCACGCTCCGTCGGGTGTCCCAGGCCACCGAGAGCATGTAGGCAGTGTTCTGCCAGACATTGTATTTGGGCTTTGGCTTTTTGGTTTTCTCGTTCTTTCCCATTTTGGAATCCCCTTTCACTTGTCTGGCAATGATCCTAACACAAAAAATCGCCCCCGACACATTCCGGGGACGAAACGCCTGATTTGGGGGATGAATTGCAGGAACCTCTCCGTCAATGCTTCGCATTGCCACCTCTCCTAGTAGGAGAGGCAAGCCAGTAGCAGCGTGAACTTGGCTCCCCAATCAGGGGAGCTGGCGCGGAGCGCCTGAGAGGTTTACACCTGTGGAATCAATATCTCCGTCGTGAATGCCCCATCCTCGCTGTTGCGGCTGAGGTAGCCATCCAGCTTTTCCACGATGGCATCAATGCGCACCAGCCCGAAGCCGTGGCCCTCGCCCTTGGTGGTGACAAAACGGCCCGCAAGCTTTTTCTGCTTTTTAGTTGCCGTGAAATTGGTGAAGGAGATATAGAGCTGTGTGCCCTTCATATCCATATATACCCGGATGAGCCGCTCCTCCTCGGGCAGCTCCGCACTGGCATCCATGGCGTTATCAAAAAGGTTGCCCAGGATGCAGCAGAGGTCAAGCTCACTCATTTTCAGTTTGACCGGGATATGGGCATCGACCTGCACCGGGATATTTCGGCTCTTGGCAAGGGAGATCTTGCTGTTGATGATGGCATCAGCCATGGCATTGCCGGTTTTTACAGCCAGATCAACAGTGTTCAGGTCGGTATCCAATGCATCCAGGTAGGCTTTGATGCCGTCCATATCCCCCTGTGCCGCCAGCACCTTCATGGTCTGGATGTGTCCCCGGTAATCGTGCCGCCATCCCCGCATCTGGCGGTACATGTTGTCCACCTCTTTGTAGTGGGTCTCGATGAGCTCCCGCTGGTAAGCGGCGATGCGTTTATCGAGGAGCTTTGAAAAGAATTTAAGTTTCATCATTAAGTCCTCTCAATGATTGCCCGGTTCAGGGGCTCATAGGCACCCCGGGGCAATGGGAGGGCGGTACCATCGGCCAGCACGACTTCCTTTTTGGTCACACGGCGGATCTGTTTCAGGTTCAAGATCATCCCCCGCCCCACCCGGAGGAAGCCTTCGTCCAGCTGGGCCTCGAACTCACCAAGCGTCCGCTTGACGGTGTAATCCTGCCTGGCATGAACCGTGACGTAATTCTGGTGCACGTCCAGATACCGCACCTCATACAGCGGCAGGCGCACCAGCTCGCCGGAAAGCTCCAGGTTCAGGCACCGGGCGTTGCGGCGGTGCTTTTCCCAGGCACGGTCGAGAACAGCAAAGAGCTTTTCGCGGCTGACCGGCTTCACCAGGTAATGGAGGGCGGCCACGTCATAGCCCTCGGCAATGTAATCGGAGTAGCCGGTGATGAACACGATCTGCACGGCTTCATTCTCCTGCCGCACCGTTTTGGCCAGCGTCACACCGTCCGTGCCCGGCATTTCCACGTCCAGAAGTAATAGGTCAAAGCTTTTGTCCTCTGCGTAGCGAAAAAGAAAGGCATCCGCCGAGGCAAAGCGCTCACTCTCCACCTCAATGCCACGCTCTGCGGCCCACTGGTGCAGAATGCTCCCCACAAATTCAGCATCGGTCGTGCTGTCATCACAGATCGCGGCACGGTATGACATAGCGGGCTCCCCTCTCTTTCCGTAAACTCTGGGTAGAAGTATGACACACTTTGTCCGCAATTGCAACAAAAAGAAGCGGCTGACACGACAGCCGCTTCTTTTTGTACGATTTCATTTTATGAATTATTTTCAGTTGTGCTGTTTCAGGGCGCAGACCGCAATGCTCAAAGCACTCCAAGCTGCCTGATACATCAGGACAGCGGCCACCGACAGGGTGCCGATGCTGCCCGCGTAGGTCAGCAGAACACCGATGACCACCGAGAACCAGACCGAGACCATCTGCACCGTGGTGGCGCTCGTCTCGGCGTTCTGGGCCTTTTCCGCCGCGCGCAGGCCGCCGATCAGGCTGGCAAAGCCCTTATCATGCAGCATACAGCAGCGGGCCGTCTCGTCCGGCTGGGCAGGAGTCAGCGCGCTGCACTGCTCCTGATCCAGCAGAGTGATCATCCCCTCGGGCAGATGGTAAGCCTCAGTGATGTGGCGGGCCGTCAGGCTGGGGTCCTCACAGGTGACCAGCAGGCGGATGTTCTCCCGCTGCAGCACCTCCAGCCCGCGGGCGGCGTTGCGGCCGCCCACATAGTGGAGCACGAACATGGCGTGCAGGCTGCCGGAAACAGCCAGATACAGGATCTGCAGCGCGCCGTTTTGGGAGTGCTCATCCTCGTACTCCTGCTCAGGCAGGGGCACCCCCTCCCGCTCCATGTACAGCCGGTTGCCGATGAGCACCCGGTTGTTATCGCACCAGGCGGCAAAGCCAAGACCGTGGTGGACCTCCAAGTCCTTCACAGGGTACAGGATCTCGGTGCGGTCCTCGATGATCTGGCGGAACAGCCCCCGCAGGGTCTCGCAGCTGTGGTTGAGGATACTGGCCGCATAGAGGATGGCACGGTCGATGCGGCCGCCCTTGAAGATGCGGATGTCCTCCAGATTCACGCTGTCGGCGGTAAAGAGCTCGTCGGCATCCACCTGCACGGTGTCCACACCGCCCAGCTCCTCAATGGCAGCCCAGCCGGGCACCACGGCACCGGCGGCTGCTGCGGTCTTTTGCAGGCGCAGAGAAGCGATGCCCGCAACCAGGGTGGAGGACAGCGGTGCACCCATGCAGAGCATGGAGGTCAGAGCTGCAGCCATGCCGTTGGGCCCGCCGCCAAACAGCAGGAACACCAGCCCGCTGAGCACGGCAGCACCCAGCAGGATCAGGGCTGTCTTGCGGGCGCGGCGCTCACTGGCGCGCTCCCCGAAGCTCTGCTCCACCAGCGCCTCGTCCCACTGGACAGGGCGGCTGAGCAGCACCCAGGGGTCTTTCTGATCCAGGCTCCGGGCCAGCACCCGGATCAGGTCTTTATCCCGGACACGGAACGCGCCCTGCAGTCCCTCAGGGGATCGGGCGGCAAGGTCATAGCCGTTTCTGACGGCAGTCAGCAGGACACGGCTGCCCAGCAGGGCCAGGAACAGGCCCAGTGCGGCCACGCCGGAAAGCAGCGTCCAGCTGGAGTTCTGATAGCTCTGGGCGTTGAGCAGGGCGACCGCAGCCTGCACCAGCGCACCGCAGGCGGCCAGCGCCGGCATGGTGTCTGCACTGGGGCGGCCCTTGAGGCCCTGCAGGCCATCCCGCAGGACAGGCCAGCCCACAGCCAGCGCACCGGCCAGAAAGAGCAGGTTGGCGGCATAGAACGCCGCCGGGGCGATCACGGGGTCAAGGGAGGCCACAGGGGCCAGCAGCCCCTCGGCAACAAGGCCAAAGTGGAGCAGTACCACGGCTAGGATGCCCTCCAGCACACACCGCAGCGTCAGCTCCGCGCCCATCCGGCGGAGCTTCTCCCCCACCTGCTCGGGCGTTTCCGGCTCGGCTTCCTCTTCAGGCTTCTCCTCAGCCTCCGGCGCGGCAGGGGCCGCTTCCCCAGCGGGCTGGGCCGGGGCCTCCTCTGCCGGTGCGGCAGGCCGGGCGGGTGTTTCGTCCTCTTCCAGCCCCATCAGCGGCAGGCTCATGCTGTCGTCCTTGCTGGGGGCCTCGGTGCGGGTAGGGGCCTGCGGCTCGTTCTCGTCCGCGCCCTTGCCAAAGAACTGGAACGCCGTTTCCGGTTCCGGCTCAACCTCTGGCGCGGCTTCCGGGGCAGACTTCGCCTGCTTTACCGACTGATCCTCGGCAAACACCATGGGGATGGCCGGGCCCTCAGGCGCTGCGGGAGCTTCCGGCTCCACAGCCAGCACCTCTTCGGGGGCATCCTGCACCTCCTCCACCGGGGCAGGCTTGGGGGTGCCATAGAGCATGGCCTTGAGTTCGGCCATCTCTGCATCCTCCTGCTGCTCCTGCGGGGTCAGGGGTTCCCGGCGGCGGGGCGGCTCCGGCTTTTTCTCGGGCTGGGGTGCGGGCCGGGGTTCCGGCTTCGGCGCTGCGGGGGCTTCCTCCAGCTCTCCGGGCTCCAATGCCAGCTCCAGGCCGGCCTCGGCTTCTTCCTCATGGCCCAGCACGATCTCACCCGTGGGCGGCAGCTCATTCTGCACGGCCGGGGCGGCGGCTGGCTCCTCTTTGTCCTTTTCGCGGTGGAAGAGCTTGCCCAGCAGGCTGCCGGTATTCTCCTTTTCCTCATCGCGGCGCTTCATCTCTTCGGGCACCTGTGCCACGCTGGTGCTGAAAAACGTGCGGAACTTCTCGTTCTGCGCATCGATCTCTTCCTGTGTCAGCTCTTTGCGCTTATCATCCTTTGGCATCCTAGTCCCTCCCTGTTCTGGTCACGGCGGTCTGGCCGCTGTTTCTTACTCTGCGGCGCGCTGGCTCTGGATCTCGTACAGGATAATGCCAGCTGCCACCGAGACATTGAAGCTGTCCACACCGGTGCCCTGAGCAGCCATATCCAGCCGCACCACACCGTCACAGAGCTTTTTCACCAGCTGGGATACACCACTGCCCTCGCTGCCCAGCACCAGTGCGATGGGGCCGGTCAGGTTGTTCTTGCGCAGGGGCACACCGTCCATATCGGCGCAGTAGACGAACACCCCCTGATCCTTCAGGCGGCGGATGGTCTCGCCGATGTTGGCCACGCGGGCCACAGGCAGGCGCTCGGCCGCACCAGCGCTGGACTTGATAACGGTGGGGGTCACGGACGCGCCGCCCCGCTTGGGGATGACGATGCCGTGGGCTCCGCACAGCAGAGCAGAGCGCATCACCGCGCCCAGATTATGGGGGTCCTCGATGCCGTCACTCAGCACCAGGAAAGGGGGCTCCCCCTTCTCTCTGGCAACGTTCAGCAGGTCCTCCACGGTCACATATTCGATCTCGCTGGCAAAGGCGGCCACGCCCTGATGGCTCTCGGTGCCGGTCATCAGGCGCAGCTTGTTGGGATGCACCCGCTTGACCGTGGCCCCGGCCTCCTTGGCCATGGCGGTATAGTAAGCTGCCACGGCGGGGGCCATGCCCTCCGCGATCAGCACGGTATCCACGCCGGAACCGCTCTTGAGCAGCTCGGTCACGGGGTTTTTGCCGTAGACCAGGCTCTCATTCTTGGGCTGCTCCTCCGTGCTGCTGCGGCGGGGGCGGCGCGGCATTTTCTGTTCGTCCATTGATGTGTTCTCCTTCCATTCTATGGCAAGGCGGGCCGTTTGAGCCGCGCCATGGTTTCGTTCTGTTTCAGTTTTACTATATTTTGACACTGATACATTCTAAAGTATAGCATACCCCGGCATTCTTCGCAATGTTTGCCGAAGGCAAAAGTTTTCCACATTCAGCAGGCTATACAATCGGTAATTCGGCTCCAATTTTTCCACATGTTGAAAACCCGGTGGAAAATGTTCAAAAATCAAGTTTGTACGCCCACTTTCCGGGTGGAATTCCACAGTTTCCACCGAGTTTTCAACCTCCCAGGTTCGACACGCAAACTTTCCGCCGTACTTTTTGTAAAATTCAAGTCGGAATTATGACAATTTTTTGAAGGGAGATCCAGTGGTTTTTGCCAGAATCTCCAACATCAAAATGCCCAATGTGAATTTGTGTTGAAAACGCCGCGGGAACCGCCTTGATTTTATCCTGTAATTGGGGTATACTACCCTTAGGTTCGTTAAAGGATGCGCAATCTTGTATCCAAAACGGCTTTTTCACCCCAAAATGATTTTGCGGAGGTAATGAATAATGTTGGTAAATGCAACCGAAATGCTGATCAAGGCACGCGATGGCCACTATGGTGTGCCCCAGTTCAACATCAACAATCTGGAGTGGACCAAGGCAGTCCTGACCGCCTGCGAGGAAATGAAGAGCCCCGTTATCCTGGGTGTCTCTGAGGGTGCAGGCAAATACATGACCGGCTTCAAGACCGTTGCCGCCATGGTCAGCTCCATGGTGGAGACCATGGGCATCACCGTTCCCGTTGCCCTGCACCTGGACCACGGCACCTACGAGGGCTGCAAGGCCTGCGTTGAGGCCGGCTTCTCCTCCATCATGTTCGACGGCAGCCACTACTCCATCGAGGAGAACGTGGAAAAGACCAGGGAGCTGGTCGCTCTGGCACACTCCAAGGGCCTGAGCATCGAGGCTGAGGTCGGCTCCATCGGCGGCGTTGAGGACGGCGTTGTGGGCGCTGGCGAGATCGCAGACCCCGCTGAGTGCGCAAAGATCACCGATCTGGGCATCGACTTCCTGGCTGCCGGCATCGGCAACATCCACGGCGTTTACCCCGCCAACTGGAAGGGCCTGGACTTTGAGGCTCTGGACCGCATCCACAAGGCTACCAACAACATTCCTCTGGTCCTGCACGGCGGCACCGGCATCCCCGACGAGATGATCCAGAAGGCCATCAGCCTGGGCGTTTCCAAGATCAACATCAACACCGAGTGCCAGCTGGTCTTTGCTGAGGCCACCCGCAAGTACATCGAGGCTGGCAAGGATCAGCAGGGCAAGGGCTTCGACCCCCGCAAGCTGCTGGCTCCCGGCGCTCAGGCCATCGTTGACAAGTGCAAGGAGAAGATCGAGCTGTTCGGCTGCGCAGGCAAGGCCTAAACAGAAGCGCATCTCCTGAGCACATTCCCGCCCCATAAATGATACTGCCCCGCTGTTCTGTGCATCACAAAACAGCGGGGCATTTTTTTGTAAGCCAGTCCGCAAAAAGGGGGCTGCTGCACCGGTTTTTCCCGTGTGCCGCAGCCCCTCTTCTTTACTGGTTCAATTTTGCAAACGCTTCCCGCACATCGCCGGAGAAGTAGAGCGTGCCCAGCGCGCACACGGGGCCGGTGCCCCCAAGGGCGACCGCCCGGGCCACACCGGCTTCAATGGTGGGAGCAGGCTCAGCCCTGCCGCCCCGGGCGCGGATCTGTTCGGCCAGCGTCTCAGCGGGCATGGCGCGGGGGGTATGGGCCGCTACGGTGACGAACTGCCCGGCCAGCGGCAGGAGCAGTGCCAGCATCTCGTCCACATCCTTATCCGCCATGATGCTGAGCAGGAACACGAACTTCTGCCCCGGAAAGCGGTCCCGCAGGCTCTGCACGGTGGCCCGCATTCCGTGGGCGTTGTGGCTGCCATCCAGCAAAAAGACGGGCGAATGCCGCAGCAGCTCGAACCGGCCCGGCCAGCGCACCTGTTCCAGACCAGCACGGATGGCGCTGTCCGGGATGTTCCAGCCCCGGCTGCGCAGCACCCGCAGGGCCGTAATGGCCGTGGCGGCGTTCCGGGGCTGATAGCTGCCGATCAGGGGCAGGCGGATGCCGTTCAGGCCGTCAAAATCAAAGGTGACAGCATCCAGATCCCCGTCCTCGATGGTCAGCCTGCTGAGGTCCACCACGGTCAGCGGCGCATGCCGCTCTGCCGCCGTACGGGCGATGACGGCATCGGCCTCAGGCACACCGCCATAGCTCACCACCGGACTGCCCGGCTTGATGATGCCCGCCTTGGCCGACGCGATATCGGCCAGGGTGGGGCCCAGCTCCTTCACATGATCCATGCCCAGCGCCGTGATGACCGCGCACTCCGGCGGGTCGATGACGTTGGTGGAATCCAGCGTGCCGCCCAGGCCCACCTCCAGCACCACGATGTCGCATTTCGTCTCAGCGAACCAGAGCATTCCCAACGCCGTGATGATCTCGAACTCGGTGGGGATATCGGTCATGGCATCGGCAGCGGGCTTCACACGCTCCACCAGCCGCACCAGCGCCTCGTCCGGGATCTGTTGGCCGTTTACCTGAATGCGCTCGTTGAACCGGTTGATAAAGGGCGAAGTATACAGGCCCACCCGGTAACCCGCCGCCTGCAGGCAGGAGGCCAGCATGGCCGCCGTGCTGCCCTTGCCGTTGGTGCCCGCCACATGGATGAATCTCAGCTGCTTGTGCGGATCTTCCAGTGCGGTCAGCAGGGTCCGGGTGCGGGTCAGGCCCGGCTTGTGCCCTGCCCACTGGACGGCATGGATATAGTTCAGCGCTTCTTCATAGTTCATTGTGCAATGCCTCGGATCGTTTTGTTTTCCAGCAGCAGGCGCACCAGCACGGTGTTCACCGCCGCCAGGACCAGCGCGTTGGGAATGCGGGTCACCAGCACGCTCCACGGATAGTTATAGAAGAGGTGGAGTGCCAGCGAGTTGATGACAATGGAGCCCACCGCATGGCCGGCAAACACGCTGATCTGGGTGCGCAGGCCCAGCCGCAGGTTGGGCAGGGCGCGCCAGAGAAGGCCCGCCGTCAGGCCGATGGAGCCAGCCCCCAGCGTGATCAGCGGATTGATGGCGTAGCCGGAAAGGGTGCCGCCGATCATATCGGCCACCGCACCCACGGCAAAGCCCTCCACCGGCCCGAACAGCACAGCGGCCAGCAGGGTGGGCAGGCTGCCCAGGTTGAACCGGACAAAGCCGGTGGAAATGCTCAGCACCCGGGCAAACACGATGCTCATGGCAGTGAGCAGGGCCAGCATGGTGAGCTTGCGGACGGAATTTCTGGAATGGTTCATATCAATTGTCCTCCCCTGTTTCGGGAACCGCGGGGCGGGCAATGCAAAACGCCCTCCCCTGTGACAAACCGCACAAAGGAGGGCGTGATTCAACGGTTCACATCCAGACGGGGCCGCAGACGGCCCCATCTGCACCCAAGTCCATGCAGCAGCGGGATGCAGGCCATGCACCGCGGGTCTTACCTTCGTCCGCAGCACAACTCCCCGTTGATGCGGCACTTAACGCACATGGCCTTACTCTGTTGATGGTCTTATTATATGCCTTTTTCCGGCCCATTGCAACCACAACTCCCATCATCTTTCCCAATTCGCGGGGCAGATTTTTGGCGGGGGTGCACAATTCCGGGCCTACATAAAAAGCCCTCCGGTGCGTCTCGTCCCGGAGGGCTTTGGGGTACAAAGGGTTTGGTTATTTACTGCACATCGGTCAGCTCAGCCAGCTTGTGGAAGATCTCGGTGTTGTCATACACGCCGCGGAACTTGTCTGCACCCTGACCACGGGCGTAGAGGTTCACCATGGCACCGGTGTGGGCGTAGGTGGTGTGGTCCACACCGGACTTGTGGTTGATGGTGTGGCAGATGGCCATGCTGAAAGGGATGTAGGTGCCATACAGCTCGTAATCCTGCTGGCTCATCTTGCTCTGGCTGGAAGAGCCGACCTTGAGTGTGCGCTCGTAAGCGGTGCGCAGGTTCTCCACCTCGTAGTCGGTCAGCAGCAGCTTGCCTGCGTTGGCGGCATCGGGGTCGGTGGGCAGGGTCAGGCCGAAGTTTGCCTTCACGTCCTGCATAGCGGTCTCAAAGGGAGTCTGATTCTTCACGTAGTTGTTCACATAGGTGGAATCGAACTTTGCGTAGGACATCTTCTGGTGGGCCAGGTTGGTCAGAAAGGTGTCGTAGTTGGTGGTCTTGTAGCCAATGCCCAGACCGCCGGTCTCGTGGTCAGCGGTCACCAGGATCAGGGTGTCATCGGGGTGCTGGGCGTAGAACTCCACAGCGGCCTGCACCGCGTTGTGCATCTCGATCACATCATGGATGGAGGCAGCGGCATCATTGGCGTGGCAGGCCCAGTCGATCTTGCCGGACTCCACCATCATAAAGAAGCCGTTGCTGTTGTCCAGCAGCTCAATGCCCTTGCGGACATAGTCGGTCAGCTGCCACTCTCCCGGAGCGGCATCCATGGCGTAGTTCATGGCCTTGCCGTCGGCCAGGTTCTCGGCAATGATCAGGGTCTTGCCGGCCCCGGCCTTCAGGGCAGCAGCCCCGGCCTGGGTGGTGACAACGTTGTAACCGGCCTGTGCAGCCACCTCGTGGTTGTTGGGGCCGGTGCCATCGCCGTTCACCTTCTGGAACTCGCCGCCTGCGAAATACTCAAAGCCGGAGTTTGCCAGCTCCACGCCGATCTGATAGTAGTTCTTGCGGGTCTTCTGGTGTGCATAGAAGGCAGCAGGGGTGGCATGGTCAATATTCACTGTGGAAACAATGCCAACCTTGTAGCCCTTCTGCTTATGGAGCTTCTCCGCAATGGTCTCATAGGGCACATCACGGGTCCAGGGGCACATATTGATGACACCGCTCTCGGTCTTTTTGCCGGAAGCGATGGAGGTGGCAGTGGAAGCGGAGTCCGGGCAGAAGGAGGTGCTGTCGTAGGTGGTCACACTGCCCACCTCCGGGAACTGGGTAAAGCTCAGCTCTGCCTCGGTGATGGCACCGTTGTTGGTGACAGTGCCCTGATAGAACCGGGCAGACTGGATCTGGGCGGTGCCCATGCCATCGCCGATGAACAGGAAGATGTACTTGGGCTTCTTCTGGAACAGGCCAAAGCAGTTCTCCTCGTCAGCTGCAGTGGAAGCAGCCGGAGCGGCAGCGTTTGCAGCCACAGGGGCAGCAGTCATCAGACCGGCGGCAGATGCCACAGCACCCACTTTCAGGAAACTGCGGCGGGACATTTTATGTTCTTTCATACGATAATTCCTCTCTTATCCTGAGCCCTCCCGGGCCCTGTTGCAATGTTTCTTGGGAACGGTTCTATTGTACCCGTTCGGAGAAAGAGGAGAAACCATGGTAAGGCAAATCTTAGGTAAACCTTGGGCAATGAAAAACAGGCATTGGTAAAAAACAGGTGGTCTTTGTAAAATCGGATTGTTCCTGCCCGAGGGCACTTTTATTCCGTCAGGATTCACCCCGGATCGGTTGCATCCGATGGGCAAATCGTGTATACTGTAACCCGATTTTTATTTGCGGAGGGAGGGGTGCACATGTCCGTTTTGTGTCTGGGCGAAGTCTGGCTGGAGCTGAACGCCGCCACGGCTCCGGAGCTGACGGAGACGTTCCGGGCGCAGACCGGCGGCTGGGGTGCAGGCTTCTGCCGCCAGTACGCCGCATTGGGCGGGCAGGCGGCTCTGCTGGCCCAGCTGGGAGCCGACCCCTTTGGCCGCAAGCTGGCGGCCCGGCTGGCCGGGGATGGTGTGGATTGCTCCCTGCTCTGCTTCACGGATGCCTTCCCCACGCCGGTGGTGTTCACCGGAGCAGACACCGCTCTGCCCTACCGTGCCCACACCGCCGGGCTGGCCCTTGGGCCGGAACAGCTGGAGGCCGCCCCATTCCAGGGAGCCTCTGCCTTCTGCTTTTCCTCCGCCGGGCTGGTGGACAGCCCCCTGCGGCTGGCCCACCTCGAGGCCCTTGCCGCCGCCCGGGATGCCGGGGCACTCTGCTGCTATCTTCCCCGGCTGGCGCAGGCCGCGCCCTACTGGCCGCAGCGGGAGGCCCTGTGCCAGACCGCCCTGCAGTTTCTTGACCGGGCAGACGTTCTCTTTTTAGAGGAGAGCGACCTGCTCCTCCTCTTCGGCTCCCGGGAGCTGCGCACAGCCCTGTTTGCTCTGTTCACCGGCCATGTGCAGCTGATCTTTTTCTACAAAAAGGACAGGATTCTCGCCTTTACACGCAGTGTTATGGCTTCTGCCGCAAAAAAAGACCAGAGCCCCGCTCTGGTCTTGTATCGGATGGAGAAAATGATGCTCCCTGTCTCCTCTCTGCCCAGATTAAAGGAATCTGAGCTGAACGCGCTGATCGGATAGCCCCCTGCCGCTGAGATGGCGGCGGGATCCAAACAAAAACAGCCAGCGCCGTGGAAAGGAGGAGAAAGCGGCGCTGGCTGTGTATGAGAACTCCCAAACATTTGCGGCTGTCAGGAGATGGTTGGTAGTCTGTCCGCCGCCTTGGCTATTGCCTCGCATCAGCAGGGGACAGTATTTTTTAAAGGGGCCGCGCCGCCCGGTTTCTGCCGGAGATGCGCGGTTTTCATTGCCTGCATGGCATCTTGGGAGGATATTTTTCTGTTCCTCCCTGACTGCACCCTTATTGTACAGGATAAAAATGGAGTTTCTTTGTGAGGAATTTGAACAAATTGAAAATAAACGGAGCCGCTGCACATCATTTTATACAGCGGCTCCGTTTTTTATGCTTTTTCTTTAATTTTCAGCCAGATTACCGGTGTAGAGCTGGTAATACTTGCCCTTCTTGGCGATCAGCTCGTCGTGGCTGCCGCGCTCGATGATGCGGCCCTGCTCCAGAACCACGATACAGTCTGCATTGCGGACGGTAGACAGACGGTGGGCAATGACAAAGCTGGTGCGGCCATACATCAGGCCGTCCATGCCCCGCTGGACCAGCGCCTCGGTGCGGGTATCAATGGAGGAGGTCGCCTCGTCCAGGATCAGCACCGGGGGATCGGCAACCGCGGCGCGGGCAATGGCCAGCAGCTGGCGCTGCCCCTGCGACAGGTTTGCGCCATCGTTGGTCAGCATGGTGTTGTAGCCATCGGGCAGACGCTTGACAAAGCCATCGGCATTGGCCAGCTTTGCGGCGGCAATGCACTCCTCATCGGTGGCATCCAGGCGGCCATAGCGGATGTTCTCCATGACCGTGCCGGTGAACAAGTGGGTATCCTGCAGAACGATGCCCAGAGAGCGGCGCAGGTCGTCCTTTTTGATCTTGTGGATGTTGATGCCATCATACCGGATCTTGCCGTCTGCGATATCGTAGAAGCGGTTGATCAGGTTGGTGATGGTCGTTTTGCCGGCACCGGTGGAGCCGACAAAGGCAATCTTCTGGCCCGGGCGGCCATAGAGGTTGATCCCGTGCAGAACAGTCTTTTCCGGCACATAGCCAAAATCGACATCGGTAAAGGTGATGTCGCCCGCCAGCTTGTGGTAGGTGGTGGTGCCATCGTGGTGGGGATGCTTCCAGGCCCAGATGCCGGTGCGCTCGGTGGTCTCCACCAGCTCGTCATCCTTGCCATACTTGACGTTGACCAGGGTGACATAGCCTTCGTCGGTCTCGCTGGTCTCGTCCATCATCTTGAAGATACGCTCCGCACCGGCCAGCGCCATGATCACGCTGTTGGCCTGCATGGACACCTGGCTGATGGGCATATTGAAGCCCTTGTTCAGGCTCAGGAAGGCCATCACGGTACCCAGGGTCATGCCGCCGACATTGCCAACGGCCATGGCTGCGCCTGCCAGAGCACAGACTGCATAGCTGATATTGCCCAGCTGTGCGGTAACGGGCATGATGATGTTGGCGTAGTTGTTGGCCTGCTTGGCGCTTTCCTTCAGCTTATCGTTCAGCTGCCGGAAGCCATCCAGAGCCTTCTGCTCGTGGGTGAACACCTTGACGACCTTCTGGCCCTCCATCATCTCTTCGATGTAGCCGTTCACCTTGCCCAGATCCTTCTGCTGGGCCACAAAGTACTTGCCGCTCATGGAAGTGATCTTCTTGGAGCAGAACAGCATCAGGGCCACCATCAGCATGGTGACAACGGTGAGCTGCCAGCTCATCAGGCACATGCTGATGAACACGGACACGATGGTGATGGCGCTGGACACCAGCTGGGGGATGCTCTGGCTGATCATCTGGCGCAGGGTGTCCACATCGTTGGTGTACACCGACATGATATCGCCGTGGGGGTGGGAGTCAAAATACCGGATGGGCAGGCTTTCCATGTGGGTGAAAAGCTGGACGCGCAGGTTGCGCAGGGTGCCCTGGGTCACGTTGACCATGATACGGGCGTTGAGCCATGCGGCCAGCACGCCGATGGCGTAGATGCAGCCAATGCGCACCAGTGCGCCTGCCAGCGGGCCGAAGTCCGGCGTGGCCTGCTTGGTCATGGGGACGATATAATCATCGATCAGGGTCTTGAGGAAGAGGCTTGCCTGCACGTTTGCCAGCGCGCTGACGATGATGCAGACCAGCACAAGGATGCAGTGGGGCAGATAGTGCTTGAACACCTCATCCATGATCCGCTTGAGCAGCTTGCCCGGGTTCTCGACCTTCGGCTTGGGGCCGCCCACCCCACGGGGGCCGGGGCCCTTTACTTCTTTCACCTGTGCCATTACTGCTCACCTCCCTGCTTGTCAAAATCGCCGCCGCCCTGGGTCTGGCTGTTGTAAACTTCCTGATAGATCTTGTTTGTCTTGAGCAGCTCCTCATGGGTGCCCAGGCCGTTGATCTGGCCGTTGTCCAGCACCAGGATGCGGTCCGCATCCTGCACGGAGGAGATGCGCTGTGCAATGATGATCTTGGTGGTGCCGGGGATCTCCTCCCGGAAGGCCTTGCGGATCTTGGCATCGGTGGCAGTATCCACGGCGCTGGTGCTGTCGTCCAGGATCAGCACCTTGGGCTTGCGCAGCAGCGCGCGGGCAATGGTCAGGCGCTGCTTCTGGCCGCCGGACACGTTGGAGCCGCCCTGCTCGATCCAGGTATTGTACTTGTCGGGGAAGCGCTCGATGAACTCATCGGCGCAGGCCAGCTTGGCCACCCGGATGCACTCTTCCTCGCTGGCGTTCTCATCGCCCCAGCGCAGGTTGTCGAGGATGGTGCCGCTGAACAGAACGTTCTTCTGCAGCACCATGGAGACCTCCCGGCGGAGGACATCCAGGCTGTAATCCTTGACGTCCACGCCGCCCACCTTGACAGAGCCGGTCTCGGCATCATACAGGCGGGGGATCAGCTGCACCAGGCTGGATTTTGCACTGCCGGTGCCGCCGATGATGCCCAGCGTCTCGCCCGGCCGGATGCTGAAGGTGACATCGTTCAGGACAGGCTGGCCGGAGCCGTGCTTATACTTAAAGGTAACGTGCTCGAACTCGATGCCGCCATCCCTGACCTGCTGCACAGGTGCCTTGGGGGCGGGCAGGTCGGTGGTCTCATCCAGCACTTCCACGATACGGCGGGCAGAAGCGGCGGACATGGCGATCATCACAAAGGCCGTGCTCAGCATCATCAGGGCCATCAGGATGTTCATAATGTAACCGAACAGGGCGTTCAGCTGGCCGGTGGTGATCGCACCGTTCAGGACGTAATGTGCGCCGAACCAGCTCAGGGCGATGTTGCAGCCGTACACAGAGACCAGCATGGCAGGGTTGTTGAAGCTCAGGCGGCTCTCGGCGTGGACGAACTGCTTGTACAGGCTCTCGCAGGCCTTGGTGTACTTCTCGTTCTCAAAGTGCTCCCGGACAAAGCTCTTGACCACGCGGATGGCCGAGACATTCTCCTGCACGGAGGCGTTCAGGTTATCGTAGTTCTTGAACACCTTATCAAAGATGCCGAAGGTGGGGACCATAATGCCTGCCAGCACTGCCACCAGGAACACGATCGCCACCAGGAACACCATGGTCAGCGAACGGCTGATCATGGAGGCCATGATCAGCGCGAAAACCAGATGGACGGGGGCACGCACACACATGCGCTCGATCATCTGGAACGCGTTCTGCAGGTTGGTCACGTCGGTGGTCATACGGGTGACCAGACCGGCCGTGGAGTACTTGTCGATGTTGGAGAACGAGAAATGCTGGATGTTCTCATACATCGCATCGCGCAGGTTGCCTGCAAAGCCGGTGGATGCCGTGGCAGCAAACCTGCCGGCCAGCACGCCCAGCAGCAGGGCAATGGCCGCCACCAGGAAGGTGAGCAGGCCGTACTTGACAACGGCGTTCATATCGCCCTTTTCAATGCCCTGGTCAATGATAAAGGCCATGATGGTGGGCAGCAGCACATCCATGATGGCTTCCAGAGCAGAGAAGATCGGTGTCAGGATCGCGGCGCGCTTGTACTCGCCCAGATGTGACACAAGTTTTTTGATCATCTGTTGTAATCCTCCTGAAGTTTATTTGCAGGGGTCATTCCAGCCCCTTGCGCAGCTTGTTCAATAACCGCAGAAGCTCTGCGTTTTCCTCTTCCGTCAGCAATCCGGCCACAAACTCATCGGTCTGGTGCAGGGAGAGCATCGTCTTTTCGTGGACGCGGCCTCCCTCTTCCGTCAGGATCAGCCGCTTGAGCCGGGCATCCTGCGGCACGCTCTGGCGCTCGATGTAACCCTTGCGCTCCATCAGCTGCAGGATGTTCGTCACAGTCGAGCGTGTGATGGAGAACTCCCGTTCGATATCGCGCTGGTACACGGGGTCGTTCTTGTGCCAGTAGAGGTAGCTCATGATCCAGTCGTGCATGGGGGTCACGTTGTCCACGTTGTTCTCCCGGTGGAACTGGTTGATCTTGCGGAAGATCAGGTTGTTCACCCGGCGCACCTGTGCCGGGATGACCTGCGGCGGCTCCCATGGGGGGTTGCAGCAGGGCTGCTTGGTGCTTTCATCGTGCATAATGGTTTCCCTTTTGAATTGTTTGTGACAGGATTGTTTTCTTTAGAACTGTTTGATGCCGTACAATATCATAACGCACGATTCGATCATTGTCAATAGGAGACGCAAAATAAAATACAAAAGCGCCCCACCGAACAAACGGCAGGGCGCTTCCACTGGGTGCTGATTTTGCTTCTGCTGGCTCAACAGCCCTTGCTTTCTGACCAGAATATGCTTTAATAAAAGCAACTACGGGCACTGCGCCCCCGAATACTGCAAGGAGAATCCTATGGAACAACGGAACACCCGCCTGCGGAACGCGGGCTTCGTCACCTTCTTTTTCAGCGGCATCTGCACCATTTCCAGCGGTGTGGTGGTCAGCCTGCTGCAGGAGGAATACGGCTTTGCCTACGGCATGACCGGCACCCTGCTCAGCCTGCTGAGCATCGGCAACCTGCTGGCGGGCCTGCTGGCCGGTGCGCTGGTGGGAAAAATAGGCATGAAGCCCAGCGTCCTGCTGCTGACCCTCGGCTATGCGGTGGGCTACGGCCTGATGGGCCTGACCGGCCTGCCCATTCTGCTGGCGCTGGCCTTCTTCATTGTAGGCATTGCCAAGGGCAGTGTCCTGAACACCTGCACCATCCTTGTCAGCGGCAACTCTGCAGACCGCACCCGGGGCATGAACACCATGCACGCCTGCTACGCCTGCGGTGCCCTGCTCTGCCCCTTTCTGATCTCTGCCGCGGCCAGGGTCAGCACCACGCTGGCCGTGCTGGCACTGGCAGCGCTGGGTCTGGTGCTCTGGCTGGTATACCTGTTCACCCCCATGGCAGGCCGTGCCAAGGCCAAAGAAGCTGTCACCGATTGGAGCTTTTTGCGCTCCTCCCGCTTCTGGCTGCTCACCGGCCTGCTGTTCTGCCAGAACGCCGCCGAGCAGAGCGTTGTGGGCTGGATGGTCACCTACTTCAAGGACAGCGGCATCATTGCAGGCACACTGGCGGCCTATACTGTCACCGTGATGTGGGGTGCCACCCTGATCGGCCGCCTGCTCATCGCCTTTGTGTTCCCGCTCCGGCAGCCCCGCAAGGCCATGGTGTTTATGGCGGTTTTCTGCACTGCCTTCTACTTTGCCATGATGCAGACCCACAGCCAGCTGCCTGCCATCCTGCTGCTGTTCGCCTTTGCCTTCTCCATGGCCGGTATGAACCCCACCGCCGTGGCCAGCGCCGGTAAAATGACCACCGTGACCAGTATGGGCATCATGCTGCCGGTGGCATCCAGCGGCGCGATCCTGATGCCCTGGGTCATCGGCAAGGTAGCTGAAAGCGCCGGTCTTGCTGTTGGTATGGCAACCAACATCGTGCCCTGCGTGGGGCTGATCATCTTTGCAATTCTGGTGTCCAGAATGCGGGAGGAGTAAACCTCTCCGTCATTGCATCGCAATGCCGCCTCTCCTGGCAGGAGAGGCAAGAAGCGCCGCTTGGATCCCTTGGCAGGGGAACTGTCACCGCAGACGACTGAGCGGTTCATCCCCTCGCCTTTGCGCTGAACTCACACCCACAGTAATCCTGACGGTAAAGCCCGTACTCCTCCGAGAGCTGGAGGGAGCGCAGGTAGCCGTTCTGCTTTTTGAAATCCGAGGGCAGGTGCCTGATGCCGAATTCGGCTTCAAGCTCCTGCCCGATTTGATTGATGCGGGCAGCATCCTTGTGGGGGCTGATGGAGAGCGTGGTGGTGAACCAATCAAAGCCGTGCTCCTTTGCGTACTGTGCCGCCCTGCGCATCCGCAAACGGTAGCAGACGGTGCACCGCCCGCCCCGCTCCGGCTCGTTTTCCAGCCCCTGCACAGCCGTGTAGAACTCCTGCGGGTCGTAGTAGTCCTCGATGACCGTGACCCCCAGCGGGTGCGCCTGCGCCACGAACTTTTTCAGCTCCTCGCCCCGGCGGTAGTATTCTTCGGCAGGCCAGGTGTTGGGGTTATAGTAAAGCACCGTGATCTCAAAATACCGGCACAGCTTTTCCAGCACGGCGCTGGAACATGGCCCGCAGCAGGCATGGAGCAGCAGCTTTGGCCGCTGCGGCCCCAGCGTTTTCAACACTTCGTCCATCTGCTGTGCAAAATTCAACTGTTTTGACATCGGTTTCATCCTTTGTTATACTTGCTTTGATTCAAATAGCTCCCTCCTGCCGACTCGTCGAAAGAGCCGCAGCTGCCGGAAGGGGCATCCCGGTCATATTATATCACATTTTATCTAATAGGAGAACTGCGATGACAAACGAGAAGATCGCCCGCATCAACGAGCTGGCAAAAAAGAGCAAGACCACCGGCCTGACCGATGCCGAAAAGGCAGAGCAGCAGGCCCTGCGGCAGGAGTATGTTGCGGACGTAAAGGCCAGCCTGCGCGCCCAGCTGAACAACACCTCGGTCAAAGAGCCGGATGGCACTGTGCACAAGCTGGGGAAGAAGAACTAAAGCAGCATCACGAAGAGGAGCGCCCTGTGGATAAATTGGGAGAAAAGTGTTTCTTCCCTCTTTTTTTGTTCCGCGTTTCGTGCTATACTATAATTGTATTGTTGCGGACATTTCCGCGGGCGGTACAGATTCCCAAGGTGGCGTATCCCGGGCAAGGTGCACGGAAAAGGCTGTCTTTTGAAAAAATGATAAAGAGGTCATTTATTATGCTTACTGCAATTACGGGTATCAACTGGGGCGATGAGGGCAAGGGCCGCATGGTCGATCTGATCAGCCAGGAGTATGACATCGTTGCACGGTATCAGGGCGGCAACAACGCAGGCCACACCGTGAAGAACGAGCGCGGCAAGTTCGTGCTGAACCTGCTGCCCTCCGGCATCCTGCGCCCCAACGTTGTCTGCGTGATGGGCAACGGTATGGTCATCGACCCGCACCATCTGGACGGCGAGATCAACAAGCTGCGGGAGCAGGGCATTTCCATCACCCCCGATAACCTGAAGATCTCCGACCGGGCCACCATCACCATGCCCTACCATGTCGATCAGGACGGCCTGGAAGAGGCCCGCCTGGCCAAGACCGGCGCACAGTTCGGCTCCACCAAGCGCGGCATCGCCTACACTTACGGTGACAAGTACATGAAGAAGACCCTGCGCATGGGCGACCTGCTCCACCTGGACGACAGCGTGAAGAAGCGCCTGGTGACCATGGTGGATTCCAAGAACCTGGTGATGGAGGGCAGCTACCACTCCGCCCCCATCAGCGTGGACGAGATGTGGGCATGGCTGGAGAAGTATGCCGCCATCTTCAAGGATTACATCTGCGACGTGGGCCAGTATCTGGCTGACGCAGATGCCGCCGGCAAGAAGGTGCTGTTCGAGGCCCAGCTGGGCGCTCTGCGCGACATCGACTTCGGCATCTACCCTTACACCACCTCCTCCAACGTCATCGGCGCTTACGCCCCCATCGGCGCAGGCATCCCGGGCCACAAGCTGACCAACAGCATCGGCGTGATGAAGGCTTACTCCTCCTGCGTGGGCGACGGCCCCTTTGTCACTGAGCTGGCCATGACCGAGGAAGAGAAGCACGCCCTGCGTGAGGCTGGCCACGAGTACGGTGCAGCCACCGGCCGTCCCCGCCGCGTTGGCCCCATCGACCTGGTGGCAAGCCACTACGGCGTGTTCTGCCAGGGCTGCGATGAGGTTGCCCTGACCCTGCTGGACGTGCTGGACTACATGGAGAAGATCCCCATGGTCACCGGCTACAAGCTGACCGATGGCACCATCACCAAGCGCTTCCCCATGGGCATGGCTCTGGACACCGCACAGCCCGTGGTGGAGTATCTGCCCGGCTGGCACTGCGATATCACTGCCGCCCGCAAGTGGGAGGATCTGCCCCAGGAAGCCCGCGATTACGTTGAGTATCTGGAAAAGGCTATTGGCTGCAAGATCACCTACATCTCCGTGGGTGCCGAGCGTGAAGCCTACATCCATCACAACGTCTGATCCGCGCCACAGAACCCGCCGCATTGAAAAGGAAGCGTGACTATGTTTGATATCATCACGGACAGCGCCTGCGACCTGACTCCTGAGACGGCCGCAACACTGAATATTGAGATCATCCCCTTCTATGTCTCGCTGGACGGTGAGCACTACCGCAAGGAAGGCAAGGAGATCGCCGTGCGCGATTTCTACCAGTTCATGGTAGATAACCCCTCGGCCTACCCCAAGACCAGCCTGCCTTCACTGGAGGATTTTGAGACCGCCTTCCGGGCCCATGCCGAGGCGGGCCGCCCGGTGCTCTGCATCTGCTTTACCAGCAAGATGAGCGGCTGCGTGGGCAGTGCCCGCAACGCCCGGGAGCTGGTGCTGGAGGATTTCCCCGATGCTAAGATCGAGGTCATTGACAGCACCGCCGCCACCGTGACCGAATCCATCGTAGTGGAAAACGCGGTGGCCATGCGGGATGCAGGCTGTACGCTGGACGAAGCCGTGACCTGGCTGGAAGCGGAAAAGATCACCAACCAGATCTTCTTTACGGTGGGCAACCTGGACTACCTCATCAAGGGCGGGCGCATCGGCAAAGTCACGGGCCGTGCCGCCAACATTCTGGGCATCAAGCCCATGATCCTGTTCAAGGAGGGCGAGATCTTCTCCGCTGGTGTGGCCCGCGGCCGCCAGAAGAGCTTTGAGAAGGCCCTCGACCTGCTGATGACCTATCTGGCCGAGCACAACGGCACGCCCGACGACTACTGCATCACGGTGGGCTACGGCTACGATGCCGACGAGGGCAAGCGGCTCTGGATGCAGACCCGCGCCGCCCTGCGCGCCAAGTATCCCACCTGCGAGTGCAATGTGGTCCTGCTGCAGATCGGCTGCACCATTGCCGTGCACACCGGCCCCTATGCGTTGGGCATGGGCGTGATGCGGCGGTGGAAAAAGGCTTAACCCCCATATAGTTTTCCCAGCTCCCCCGAAAGGGGGAGCTTTTTTGATACCGGTTAAGCTCTGCTTTGTACAACCTCTCAGTCACGCGCTTCGCCGTGACAGCTCCGACGCTGCCGAGCGTCAGCGAAGGCTGAGAGGTTTAGCAACGGCAGCAGCTTACGGCTCAACCCCCCAGTCACCTACGGTGACAGCCCCCCTAATAGTGGGGCCCTTGGCAGGGAGATTACGTTTGACGGCAGAGGGGAACAGCAGCAAACCACAATGTATAACCGCAAAGTCTCCGGTTTCGCCAGAGGCTCCCCTACTAGGGCAACAACGACGACCGCCGCCAGTGGCGGAAACAGGGAGGAGTTGTTGGGGCAGCGGCCAGCAGGACGCGAGTGCAAAACTTTGCACGAAGCGGACGCTGGGAGCCGCAACCCGGACGCTGGCGAGCGAAGCGAGACTGAGGGGTTTAACGTACAAAAAAATCTCCCGATTCCGTTTGGAACCGGGAGATTTTTTCAGCCTTGATTTTTACGATGCACGATCACAGAAGACGGTGACACGGGTCTTGCCGCCATAGGTGCAGGTGTACAGCACCAGGGCGTAGCCGCTGTGTTCCACTTCCTCCACACTGTGGGGGTCAAGCACTTCGACCTTGTTCACGACGTACTCATTCACGATGCCGTCCATATCGGTGAAGGTGACGCTGTCCCCCGCTGTGAGGGAGCTCAGCTTGCCGAAATGGCTCTCGTAGTTGTGCGCCGCAATGACCAGATCATCGGTGCGGGAAGAGCCGAACTGGCGGCAGGGGGCGATCTTCAGGCGGGGGTAGCTCCACTCGCTCATCACCGGCAGGTCAATGCCGATGGCGGGGATGGAGATCTCGCCCACATATTCGTTGCCGTCGATCTCCACCACCGGGAGCTCTGGGTCCAGGGGGCCGCTCTCTGCCTCCGGTTCCGGGGTCTCCACCTTCTGCTGAAGGTCGGCCACCACGGTCTGAGCCTCGGCACCGGCGTGGGCATCCTCGTAGCGGTTGTAGACGTACAGGCCGCCAGCCGCCAGCAGGAGCACCACACCCAGCACGATGCAGACAAGCCCGGGGGATACTTTACGCATTCTTTTCACGTTTCTTGCTGCGCTCCATCAGGTAGGCACCCACAGCCACCAGCACCAGACCGCTTGCCGTCAGAACAGGGATGGGCCAGTTCAGCTGACCGGTCTGGATCAGTTTGGGGCCTTCGGCCGGGCGGGCATCCGCCACCACGCTGGCCGGGGCGGTGGGCTCCGGTGCACTAGGGGTGGTGGTTTCAGTCACGGTCGGGCGGGCATCTGCCGGGGCTGGGTTCTCCGGCGTGGAAGGGGTGGGCGGGGTGACGGGATCAGGGTCATACGGGTCCGGGTAGTACGGGGTCTCGATGTCCTTGTAGCTGTTGTTGAAGGTGATGCTGCTCACCTTTTCGTCCATCAGGTCGGCCTGTGTGTGCACGGCCATCCGGGCCACCAGCTTGTCGTTGTCCCACACCACGGAAACGCGCAGATAGTACACGGTTTCATCGTAGGTGCCGCGGGTGTTGACACCGGCGCGCTGGCGCACGGTGTAAACGTAATAGCCGGGCTTGGTGTAGTTGATGGGGCCAAAGCTGCCGGTCTCGCCGTCGGTGATCTCCAGAGTGGTCACCTCGGGCAGGGGCGCATTGTCCACAGCCTCAAGTTCCACAGTCAGTGTTTCCTTTGGGAGAGGTGTTTCCCCCGTGGACTGAATGGAAACCGGAAGCTCCTGCAGCTGTGTATGCTGGTCAGCCGCGGTGGCCGCAAATGCCGCCGGCTGACACAGGCAGAACCCTAACGCAAGCGTCAGGAGTACTGCCGCGATTTTACGGAACCTCATTTCATCCTCTCCTTTATGAATCCGACGCGGACGGGATCATCCACGCCAGAAGAATGGTGCGTGCATCGGTAAACTCCGTTGAACAGGTGGACAGCGCCAGCACCTGAGCGTCATCGCCCGCCGCTTTCATGGCGGCCAGCGTTTCGGTGTTCAGGTTCAGGGCGTTCTCCTGCGCAAAGGTGTACAACCCCTGCAGGTCGCTGTCCCAGCGCTGGGGCTGGAAGATCGCGCTCTCAGACGAAGGGACCAGCAGACATGCAAAGGTTTGAAGATCATAGGTGCGGTCGGGCAGGATCAGCTCACCGGTGGTGTTCTCTGCAAAGAACTCTGCGTCCTTATAGAGATCCAGATCACCGAACATCTTGCTCTCTTCCATGTGGTGACCATACAACAGAGAGTAGGGGTCGGTGAAGTTCTTGTCGCAGTTCACATCCAAAAAGATGCTGCCTGCCAGCGAGAAATCACCGTAGACATCGGTGTTCACATAGGTAAAGTTGTCCTCGCCCTGTACCACAGGGTAGTCGATGGCGGTGTTGTCCAGTGTGACCCACGCGCAGACATCCGGGTTGATGCCCAGCAGCTCCTCAAAGCTTGCGCCGTTATCCGCGCCCGCTTTGGGCTTGAACTGCAGAAGCTCTGCCTGAACATTGTCTGCGGCGGCGTACACCTGCGAGTTGTCCCACAGGGCATAGGCTGAATACGCCCCGGCGACCACCAGGAACAGCACAACCACCGCGCTCACCAGAAAGTCGGCTGCCCTCAACGCTTTTCTCTGCCAGTTGATACAGCCCACCTCCGGTTAAGCATTCTAATTGATTGATTGATTGATTGGTTTTCGGATGGATACGCCCTCTCAGGCGCTGCGCGCCAGCTCTCCCAAAGGGAGAGCCTACACATCTAAACGGTCAGCTGCTGCATTCGGTCGAGCCACTTTTGCCTCTCCCCTTGGGAGAGGTGGCAGTGCGCAGCACTGACGGAGAGGGCGTGGACGCGAGCAATTACTCCTCGTCGCGGCGGCGCTTGTTCAGCATCAGGGCCACACCACCAATGGCAACGATGGCCAGCATTGCAATGTAAGGTGCATTGTCCAGCACAACGCCCATGTCGGGCTCAGCATTGTTGGTATTATGGAAAGCAGTGGTCACATTAGCAGGGTTCTCTTTGTTAATCTGACCAGACACAGTATTATTGTTGCTAAAGGAAACAGCATTCTGATCTGCGTCCTTAACGGTAACGACATACTTAACGCTCTGACCAGAGGTATTAATAGTATTCAGAACAACATCACTGCCACTTACTTCAGAACCATCTTCGAAAACTTCATACTTGATGCCTGCGGGCAGGTTAGAAAGTTCCAGAGAACCGTTATGACGCAGAGAAACAGTATAGGGCTTATCCAGCTCCAGATAGGTATTTGCAGTCAGCGGAGTAGTCCCGGTACCTGCGAGTTTAATAGAAACATTGTCGCCAAGAGTACCAACCTGCGGTCCTCTGTACATTTCATTAGTAATAGTAGCAGTAGTAGTATCCTTGGTAAACTTAATCGTAAAGGTAAAATCCTTCTTTAGATCAGCAAGTGCACCATGGACAGTCTTGCTCAGGGTCAGGCTCTTAGAATCATAGCTATTCTTGAAAGCATCCTTTGCTTCAACCTTCTTGTTATCACGATACAGTGCAACATAGTAGCCATAGCTATTGGCAATGGGCTGCTTCTGCTCATCCAGCTGATTTACAACTGTGATTTTCATAGTCAGCGTACTATCTACAGGAGTAACGCCCGGATATGCGGGAGTGCTTTCAGTAATGGTGTAAGAATATTCACCAACCTTGTCCTTATTGTTACCCAGAACCGTAGCCAACTGCACAGTAGTAGTTGCAGTATAATCCTTATTCGGACCCACAAAAGGTTCATCCTGTGTTGCAGTAAACACAGCATTAGAAGCTGCACCATTAATCGCTGTAGTCTCTCCCTGCTTTACAACCGTAAAGCTAAAAGTCATACTATCAGGAGCAGTACCCTTTACAACATGCAGCGTCTTGGTCAAAACAAGATCGTCATCGCTCTCTGTAAACATCTTCGCATCAGTTTCGCTACCATCTTTTTTGACACTAATCGTGTCAGGTGTCGTCGCAAACGCTGCGGTTGCGCCGACGGTGAGCATCATGGCGGCAGCCAGAACGCCCGCGAAGAATTTCTTCAGTTTCATTGTTATTCCTCCCTAGTAAGAAATAGTTCGTACTCCTGTGCCACGGCCCAAACTCCGCGGTTCACAGGCAGGATGCCGGCAGCTTCTTCCGGCTTCCGTGGTATTACAAACTGCGTCGCCGCAGTAGTGTAATTACTTTTGCTTGCACATCCTCCAGCGGAACCGGGCCAAAGTCCCGGCTGTCCTCGGATTGTGTGCGGTAATCGCCCAGCACAAAAAAGCAGCCTTCCGGCACCGTGTAGGGGTACTCCAGCGCGTCTTTTGCGTAGGTGGGGTAGAGGATCTCGCCGCTCTGCACCGCGCCGTTCACCACAAGGGTGCCGCTGTCGTCCAGAGCCACAAGGTCGCCCTCGCGCCCAAGGATGCGGCCCACCCGGAGCTTGCCGCCCTGGGTGTAGACCACAACGTCGTTTTTTGCGTAGGTTTTCTGCATACGGTAGCAGATGAGCAGATCGCCATCCTTTACCGCGGGGAACATGCTGCTGCCCTTGGCCTGCGTGAGCAGGAACACCTGCGTGAACAGCACCCAGGCGCACAGCAGGATCACCACAATGCGGCCCAGCAGGCTGATAAAATCCTGCCGGTTCTCAGCGTCCAGCCGGCGGCGGCGCACCGCCCGTGCCCCCAGCTTCAGGGCTTCATTGTCCAGCGGGTGCATCGGAATGCGCCTCCTTTTGGGGGTCAGAGCTGTCAACTTTGGTGGTATCCAAGGGCAGGCTTCCGGTCTGCTGCTCCAAGAGCACATTGTACCTTGTGCGCTCGGCGCGGATGGCTGCTTCGTACAGGGCGTAAAGCTCTTCCAGCTTCTTCCACATTGCCGCTTCGTCCACGCCGCCCAGCAGGTTCTTGCGGAATTTCACCGTCCGGAACCACTGGATGATTGCTTCCTGCTCCGGGCTGATACAGCTTTCCTCTGCACCGACCAGCCGCTGGGGCGCTTTCTTCTTCGCCATGCGGTCAGCCCCCTTTAGTCATCTTCCTTACGGTGCTTGCGCAGCATCAGCAGAGCCACGCCGCCAGCTACCACAGCAAGGATGACGATGTAAGGCAGGGTGTCGAGGAGGACACCGGTGTCAGGGAAGAGGGTGCAATGGTTGGTAAAGGCAAGCGCCTTTGCTCCGTCTGCACCAACCGTTACGGTTGCTTTGCGTTCAGCATTTTCTTCAATTGGAGTTGTCTGCTCGGTATCAGCGCCTGTCCATGTGGTCTGATAATGCTTGAGTGCACCTTCTTCATCGAGCTCGTATACATAATAAGTACCAACGGGCAGCTTATTGAAGGTAATTGTATCACCATGCTTTAAGGTAAACTTTCCATCCGTACCAGTCCAAGTGGCATCGCCAGCCGTGGTGATTGCTGTACCATCCGCATTGTCAATTGTCACCGCATTACCTTTTGCATCCTTGAGTTGGAAGGTAAACGTCTTTCCGGTATCACCCAGTAAACCAGTAACAGTTTTGGAAACGGTGAGTTGCTGTGTGTTGCGCACATATTTTGCATAGAACTTCACAACTCTGTCTGTATCGCTCAATTCAGTGCTCGGTGTATAATTAAATTTTACCTTTTCTTTTTCGAGATTCGGTGCATTTCCAGTGGAATCCTCTACATACCAGCCATCAAAGGTATAATTATCCTTTTGAAGCCCCTCTATGGAGTTTCCGTTAAACTCAAGAACACTCTCATCATGCTTATACAGTTTTGTGTTCTTCAATTCATACGCATCGGTTTCAGTGTTCTGTACATAGAACTCAGCCGTATAGTACCCTTTCAGATCGACCTGAATCACGCAGTCAATATGTGTGTTCTCGATTCTATTTTCTCCCTTACCAACAATACCATTGTTCTTTGAGATCTTGTAAGGGATCAGATAAACAGCCTCGATATCATCCTGAGTTAACTGCCAAGTATCCGGCCAGTCGTTCTTCTTCCTAATTTCAGAGGTGTACTCCTCAAGAATTTGGTCAACAATTTTCACAGCACCAGTATAAGGCCAATTTTCACTATCCCAGTCATTCGGTTTAGGCTGCGTCCATTTATGACCTTGTGTTGCAAGCGGCATCTTCCATGCCTTAACTGTGTAGCCATTATCGTCTGTTCGGTATACCCAAGCAGCATTATGCGGCAACGTAATCTTACTTGTAAGATTTTCGTTGCCAGAAGGGTCTCTTGTATATACTCCGATATTTTTATTTTCTGTTGACTGCACCCAATTGATACCGCTGGTATTCACCTTTGCACCCACGATGCCCCAGCCCCATGCTGGCATAGCAATTGTATCCGGACTTGTGCCAGGAATCAGCAGGTTATAAATGGTTGCAGGCACAGTGCTAGCTTCAATAGTAACATTGAATGTCTCGGTATGACTTATCAGACCATAAAATGTCGTGTACGTATAAGTCACTGTTGCAGGTCCAACGGCTTTGCCGTATATTGTTGCTTTATTTCCGTCGACCTGCCTCAAATTAATATAATCATCACCACTTTTTATACTCCAAGTGCCGTTCCTATTGTCTGTATCCGCCGTTAACGTTCTGGTTTCACCCACCTGAATCGTTATCGGATCATCCATATCCAGCGTCTCCACATCATATCCGCCCGTTAGCGCAACCACAAAGGGGCTGAAGCTGGAGGTCTCAAAGGTCAGGGTGCCATTCTCATAGCTGACAACATCCAGTTTTTCCACGGTATTGTCGTCTTTCTGGTGGAGCACCTTCAGTGCATCGGCAGTGAGCGCTCCCGCTTCTTCCATTTCCGCAATATCCGGCAGTTTTTCCAGACCGGAGACGGTGACGGTAGCCTTCTGGCCCTTGGCAGGCTGCACCGTTTCGCCCTTGGCGTTCTTGGGGGAGATCTTCAGGCCCAGAATGGGCATCATTTTCCCAAAGCTGTCCTCGTGGCTCTCGTAGAAGGTCTGCATATCGTCATCACCCATGTGGATGACGCTGAGGTGATCTGCGGCAGAGGGCAGGTTTTTCACCTCCACCGGCAGATTGACGCTCTTCGTGTTGCCGTCCTCGTCCTCGTAGGAAGTAGAGGCCTTGGCAGTCAGATCCACAGGCACGGGGTTCTTGTCCACCAGATCCTCGTGATCCACGTCTTCTTCCTCATCGGAGCCCACGGTACCGTCCTTCCATGCGGCGTAGACGTTCACGGTGGTGGTCTTGTCGTCCAGAATGTTGCTGGTGGGGTCGGTGAGGTTCAGGCGCACCCGGTTGCCAAACTCGTCCAGCGTGTACCAGTAGTCAAACTGTCGCAGTTCGCCCTTGGGGTCCCGGTTGGAGGAGGGGTTCTCGATGTAGCTGCTGTAGTCTGCAATGGTCTCTGCCCGGGGCACAGCCTGAATAAAGTACAGGTTCCACAGAACCTCGCCGTTCCGGGCCAGATACTCGCTTTCCGTCATATTGTTGATCTGTGCCTGAGCGGTAATGTCCTGCAGGTCAAGGGTGTTCAGCTCCCTCAGCCAGAAGCGGTAGACCACCATATCCTGCAGCTTTTTGATCTCGTCGCCGGAAACGACCACTTTGTCATCAGGCTTTTCCACCACGTCGTCCTCGCCGGACCACTGGGTCTCGGTGCTGGAGCTGGTGTCGGTGCTGGTGCTGGTGCCGTAGTCAATAACGGTACCCCACTCTGTTTCCTTAACGCTGGGGCCGCCGTCGAGGTTGTCCTCGCCGCCTTCCACAGGCCGGGTGGCAACTTCGTCCCCGCCGAAACCGGCAGCTTCGCCGCCGTCTACAGGCCGGGTAGCTTCCTCCTCGCCGAAACCGGCAAATTCGTCGTCAGGATAGGATGCCTCGCCGTCATCTACGGGCCGGGAGGCCTCTTGATTAACCTGAGGATCGATCAGACCCTCCGTTGCAAACACCGGCACAAGGCAGGTGCAGATGACCGCAAGCGCCAGACAAAGCGCAAAAACGCGCTTCACCAGCCTATCTTTTTTTCCGTGATGATTTTTCCGCACAGTGGAGCCCTCCCTGCATCATAGTATTTTTGGCAAAACCGGAGGAAAAGATATTCAACTTTTGTCGTTTTTCTTTCCCTTGGCAGGTTATTTTTACCAGATACATCATTATCGTAATTATAGCATGTATATCCAGTATTTTCAATAGTGAAATTTTATTTTCCCTTCCCCTTTTCAGACAAAATATTCTGCGATATACAGCACGTTATGAACCGCCGTAATATCATTGCTGGGAGTAGAACAGTCCGACTTATCCGCACGCCCGACGCATTGATATATCGCGCAGTTTTGTGTTGTATATTCGCAGTTTCACTCTCTATAATACATGAAACGCAGATTCCTTTCACTTTTTTCGAGATTTTTTGAAAAAAGTTTTCGGGGGAGATGAAAAACCCCACCGTCATCCCTTCGGGATGCCACCTGTCCGGGTTGCGGCACCCAGCGTCCACATCGTGCAAAGCACTCGTGTCCTGCTGGCCGCTGCCCCAACAACTCCTCCCTGTTTCCGCCACTGGCGGCGGTCGTCGTTGTTGCCTAGTAGGGGCGGCCTTGGCAAAGAGGTTGGGCTTTGCGAAATGCCAAGGGCCCCACTATTAGGGGGGCTGTCGCCGCAGGTGACTGGGGGGTTGCCCCCAGCATCTTCTCCCGGGGCTTCGCCCACCAAAAAGCGCCCCCATCACTCAAAGGAGCAATGGGGGCGCTTTACCATATTACAATGGGTTCCGCTTACTCAGCCTTGGGGGCTTCGGGAGCCTTTGCCTCCTCAGTCTTTGCGGCGGGCTCTGCCGGAGCGGCAGGAGCGGCAGCGGGCTTCGGAGCCTGCTTCACCACGGGCTTGGGGGGATTCGGATCGTCCTTCAGCGGGAAGAGGATGATGTGCTTGGGGCACTTCTGGGCGCACATGCCGCAGCCCTTGCACTTGTCGTAGTCCACACGGGCCACACCGTCCACAACGTGGATGGCATCGAACTTACAGGTGCGCTCGCACATGCCGCAGGCAATGCAGGAGGTGGTGCACAGCTTGTTTGCCACAGCACCCTTATCCTGATTGGAGCACATGACCACGGGCTTGCGGGGGCCGCCTGCGTCGATCATAATGACGTGCTTGGGGCAGATATTGGCGCAGGCACCACAGCCGGTGCACTTGTCCTTGTCCACCTTGGCCACGCCGTCCACAATGTGGATGGCATCGAACTTACACACCTTGGTGCAGTCGCCCAGGCCGATGCAGGCAAAGGTACAGGTCTTGGGGCCGCCGTACAGGGTCGCGGCAGCGGCACAGGTCTGGATGCCCTTGTACTCGTAGCTGGGCTTGCAGTGCTCGGAGTTGCCCTGGCACTGGACCACAGCCTTCTTCTCCACAGCGCTTGCCTCACCGCCCATGATCTTGGCAATGGCGGCAGCAGCCTTGGGGCCGCCGGGGGCGCACTTGTCGCAGGGAACGCCGTCCATAACAACGGCCTTTGCGTAGTCGGCACAGCCGGCGTAGCCGCAGCCGCCGCAGTTTGCACCGGCCAGGCAGGCAGAAACTTCTTCAATACGGGGGTCTTCCTCAACCGCCATGAACTTTGCGGCCAGCACCAGAACAACGGCACCGATCGCGCCCACGATGGTACAGAGGATCACAGCAGATACAATATTCATAATCCTGTTCCTCCCTTACAGCGTCACGTTGAACAGGTTTTCGACGAGGCCGCCGAAGCCCATAAAGGACAGGCTGGTGATGGCTGCTGCGATCAGGGTGATGGGCAGGCCCTTGAAGGGTGCCGGGGGATCGCAGGCTTCCACACGCTTGCGCACGCCGCTGAACATGACCATGGCCAGCATAAAGCCGACACCTGCACCCACGGCACAGACCAGAGCCTCAATGTAGGCAGCGGCAAAGCCAAGGGTAGCAACGTCTGCGCCGTAGTCGTCCACGACCAGAATGGTCACGGCCAGCACGCAGCAGTTGGTGGTGATCAGGGGCAGGTAAACGCCCAGAGAATTGTACAGTGCAACAACATACTTCTTCAGGAAGATCTCAATGAACTGCACCAGCACTGCAATGACCAGGATGAACACGATGGTCTGCAGGTAGCCCAGGTCAGCGGGGTTCAGAATGAAGATCTGGATGGGGAAGGTGACAGCCGTTGCCACCAGCATAACAAAGATAACAGCGCCGGACATACCAATGGAGGAATCCAGCTTCTTGGAAACGCCCAGGAACGGGCAGATACCGTAGAACTTCACCAGCACGTAGTTGTTCACCAGGATCATGCTGAAGAAGATCGCAGCAAGTTTGACTAACATCTTATTCTGCCTCCTTCTTCAGGTTGTCGAGGTCGCAGCAGCTCTTGCGCTCGATGCGGGCATCCAGCTTGCCTTCCAGCCAGACACAGCCGGCCATCAGCACGCCGTAGCAGAAGAATGCGCCGGGAGCCTGGGTCATAATGCTCATCTTGGCCATGCTCTCGGGCAGGACCTGGAAGCCCAGCCAGGTGCCGCTGCCCAGGATCTCACGGATGGAGGCCATCAGCACCACGGTGAGGGTGTAGCCGATGCCCATGCCGATGCCGTCCAGTGCGGAATCCACCACATTGTTCTTGCAGGCAAACATCTCGGCACGGCCCAGAATGATGCAGTTGACAACGATCAGGGGCAGGAACACGCCCAGTGCAGTGTACAGGCTGTCCATGTAGGCGTGCATCACCATCTGAACGATGGTCACGAAGCCTGCAATGATGACGATGTAGCAGGGCAGATGGACTTTAGCGGGGATCACGTTGCGCAGCAGCGAGATCAGGATGTTGGAGCACACCAGCACGAAGGTGAAGGCTGCGCCCATGCCCAGCGCGCTGGAAACTGCCGTGGTAACAGCCAGGCAGGAGCAGGTGCCCAGAACCAGACGCAGAACGGGGTTTTCTTTGATGATGCCGTTGGTAAGGATGCTTACCTTGGACTTGTTTTCGCTTGCCATTTCTTACCAACCTCCTTTATGCCAACTCGTTGTAGCAGTTGATGCAATCGTTGATGGCGGCAAACAGAGCCTTAGAGGAAATGGTTGCGCCGCTGTATGCGTCGTAGCCCTGGCCCAGGGTGATGTTCTGGGTGCCATCCATGCCATCGAACTGAGCAAGGAAGCTGTCGGTGGCAACGTTGCTGCCGATGCCCTTGGTCTGGGTAGAAGCGTCCACCCAGATGCCGGTGACAGTGCCGTTGGTGTCGAAGCCGATGATGACGGACAGGATGCCGCCGTCAAAGCCCTTTTCCTCAGCCTTGATGGCCAGGGAGCCGTCGGTGGCCTTTACAGCACCGGTGATGTTCTCGGTGGTGTAGTCGGTCACTTCCTCCAGATCGGAGGCGCTGGAAACGGTGGGCATCACGTCCACATAGGCAGCCAGCGTTGCGGCCTTCTGGTTATCCTCAATGATGGGAGCCGTAAAGGAGTTGACCATGGCCAGCAGCAGGCTGACGATCAGTGCGATCACGCTCAGCACAACAACAGGCTTTACAGTGGTCTCCCAGGAAGAATTCTTATTCATTTGCCAGCACCCTCCTTTGCTTTCTTTGCAGGCTTAACATAGCCGTAAGGAGTCTGACGGGTCCAATCGTTGATAAAGGGGACCCACAGGTTCATAAACAGCAGCGCGAAGGAAACGCCCTCGGCGTAGCTGCCCCACTGACGGATGGCGAAGGTGACGATGCCCAGGCACAGGCCGTAGATCAGCTTACCCTTCAGGGTAAAGGGGCTGGTAACGTAGTCCGTTGCCATGAACACAGCACCGAACATCAGGCCGCCGGACAGGATGCCGACCAGTGCGCCGTGCAGGCTGCCGGTGGAGATCAGGTAGAAGATAAACATGCTGCCGATGTAAGAAGCGGGGATGGCGATGCTGATGGTCTTGGTGGCCACCATATAAATCAGGCCCAGCAGGATGGCCAGAGCGCAGGTCTCGCCCAGAACACCGCCGTGCACGCCCATGAACAGATCCAGCAGGCTCAGCTTGCTGGTGTCAGCCACAGCCAGCGGGGTAGCGCTGGACAGCTGGTCAACCGCTGCATCGGGGAACACCCAATTGTTCATGGAACCGGCAAAGCTGATGAACAGTACGATACGGCCCACCAGTGCAGGGTTTGCAAAGTTCATGCCAATGCCGCCGAACAGCTGCTTGACCACGATGATGGCAACCAGGTCGCCGATGATGAGCTGGCCGATGGGCATGCCCACGGGCACGTTCATGGCCAGAATGATGCCGGTGACCACAGCGGACAGGTCGCTGATGGGGTTTGCCTTCTTCAGCAGCTTGCAGTACAGCCACTCAAAGGCCACACATGCCACAACGGACACTGCGGTGACCAGCAGGGCACGCGCACCAAAGATGATTGCAGAGGCCACCACACAGGGGCACAGGGCAACGATCACGTTGGCCATCAGGCTCTGGGTCGTTTCCTCACTGCGCAGGTGCGGGGAGGCCGAAACAATAAGCTTCGTATCCATTACTTATTGCCTCCTTTTTTGATTTCACCAAGGTAGAACGCCTTTGCCAGGCCCATCATCTGGGTGCAGGGGCGCTTTGCCGGGCAGACAAAGGTGCAGGAGCCGCAGTTGAAGCAGTAATCAACATGCAGCTTGCCCAGCTCCTGAACGTCGCGGGCAGCGTAAGCCTGGTTGACCTCCACGGGCTCCAGACCCATGGGGCAGTACTCCACGCAGCGGCCGCAGCGGATGCAGGGGTTGACCTGCGGGGGCTCTGCAGCAGCGGCGCTGAGCATGATCAGGCCGGAGGTGGTCTTGGTGGTGGGGTAGCTCAGGTTCTCCACAGCGGGACCCATCATGGCACCGCCGGCAACCACCTTGCCCAGCTCCACGCCGCCCTTGATGCCGGCAGCGTTCAGAACATCCTCGTAGGCAGTGCCCACGGGAACGATCAGGTTCTGGGGCTTTGCGCAGGCATCGCCGTCCACGGTGATGCAGCGGCTGACCACCGGCATACCGGTAGCCAGGTACTTGCCCAGGGTAGAAACAGAGGTCACGTTCATCACAATGGCACCTGCATCTGCGGGCAGACCGCCATGCGGCACCTCGCGGCCCAGGCACTTCTCGATCAGGATCAGCTCTGCGCCGGTGCCGTAAACACTGGGCAGTGCCTTGACCTCGATGGCGGGCTTGTCTTTGGTCTTCTGGTTCAACAGCTCGATGCACTCGGGCTTGTTGTTCTCAATGCCGATGATGCACTTCGGGATGCCGGTGTACTTCAGCACGGCCTCGATGCCGCGGACGATATCATCGCTGCAGTTCAGCATCTCCTGCGTGTCGCTGGTCAGCCAGACTTCACACTCGGAAGCGTTGATGAGCAGGGTGTCCACGGTCTGCTTGGGCTGCAGCTTGACATCGGTCGGGAAGCCTGCGCCGCCCAGACCCACCAGACCGCACTCACGCACGGCTGCCAGGAAGCTGGCCTTGTCGGTGACCTCGGGTGCCTTCACGGCAGGGTCCACGGTCTGCTTGCCATCGGTCTTGATGACAACAGAGTCGCACATCCGGCCATTGGAGAGACGGAAGGGTTCCACAGCGGCCACGGTACCAGAAACACTGGAGTGGATATTTGCAGAGACAAAACCGCCTGCTTCGCCGATCTTAGTGCCAACAAACACTTCGTCGCCCTTTTTGACCAGGGCTTTCGCCGGAGCGCCAATGTGCTGGCTCATCAGGATGCGTACCTGCGCGGGCAGAGGCATCGGAACTGGTTTGCTTGCAGCGGTTGCCTTGTCATGCGGCGTATGCGCGCCAAGCGCCGCACGTTTCAGCTTGTTCAACATGGAATAAATCCCCCATTCTGCTTGAATTGCCACCCCTGCCCTCATGCGGGCGCACTGCGGCAGGGACAGCAGCTGCTTAACACAGTTATTGTATCATTTTACAGCCGGAAGTTCAACGACAACAGCACCAAAATGATGCAATTTCCTCAATTTTCTTTGCCATTTTTAACGATTAGTCGTATCTAACCAATTGTCTTTTTATTAACAACCACCAACTTCACGCAACTTTACTACCGTTTGCCTTTCTACCGGGATTATGGTATACTGTTGCTAATGACCCTGCGGAACGTCCCCTGCTCCGCATTTGAACGACCGGGCCATGCCCGCCAAGGAGGATCGGATACCATGAAAGTTCTCAAAGCTCTGCTTGCCATCTTCACGTTCTTAGCCGCCGCACTTACCTGCACGCTTCTCTTTGTGCAGGACAAGAATGCACCCCACTATATCACCATCTACGAGAACGAGCAGTAAGCAGTTTCTCTGACAGACAAGATCCCCCGGAAAGCGGCCCGCGCCGCCCTCCGGGGGATCTTTATGCTTTATGGTTTTTTCCTCTGTATCGGGGAACGCTCAGTTCACATCGAACAGGCAGACCAGCTGATAGACTGTACCATCAGCAGTCGGCACGAATGCTACGCCGACCTTCTCAGCCAACTCGTATGTGCTCGGATCAGCAAAGATCGAATCATATTTGAAGCTGGCTCTGGTAGCCGGATTATAGTTGGTCTGCGCTGCAAGCGGAGCTGTATCCTTGGTCAAACCAACCACAATCTTGACATTGCCCAGTTCTGCTGTGATCTTTTCGTACTCTTCACGGTATTTCGTGTTCTGATTGCCATTGGTGCGCCACTCCAGCCAGTTCACCAGCAGTTTTCTGGTCACTTCGCTGTACTTTGCGCTGTACTCGACCTGCCCCAGGCCCTTATTGGCTGCGGTATTATTGATCTTCATAACCACTTCGACCGTACCATCCTCCGGCATGATTTTATCCGGATCAGCGGTCTCTCCGCAGGCGGTCAGCATTGCCAGTGCCAGAACACCGGCCAGAACGAGTGCCAGAACTTTTTTGAAACGTTTCATTGCAATGCCTCCTTGATTTTATTTAATCGTTATCTTCACACCCGAGCAGGAATCTTATGTAGGCAAAGGTGCGCTCCTGCCCCAGATCCCGAACCATCAGCAGCAGCTTTTCCAGCAGTGCCCTTGTTTCGGGATGGAGCAGATAGTGATCCTTGCTCTTTTCATAATACTGCCACGGGGATGCGTCGGTGTACTTGTCGCCCAGATAGATCTGGCTGGCCGCCACACGGTCGCAGACCATCTCGCAGACATAGCGCAGGGGCATTTTCATGCCGCCCAGACCGGATTTGTTGGTTGTGTAGTCGATCCAGTATTCCAGATGGTGCTTGTTGCGGCCCTTATGGTGGAGCCATGCCGAGGAATAGCCCCGGGCGGCGCGCTCTGCCTCGTTGGGGCTGTGGTCGCCCTGATAGTAGATGCAGCCCGGAATGAACTCGGTGGGGCTGTACTTGCTCAGGTCATGGGTCAGGCCCTGCTGATAAAGGCCGCATTCAAAGCAATACTTCATCACCAGCAGTTTATGCCGGGTGATGGTCTCAAAGTGTCCCTTGATGTTCATTGGAGGGTACCTCCCCGGAATCTTACCGTTACCCTGCCCTCTTTCAACCTGCGCAGATCGTCGCTCTCCGAAAAATCCTCCCGGTCGCGGGTCAGGTTGGGGTTGTAGTAGGGGTCATCCAGAATATTTTCCTTGCCGTGGATGGTGTAGAGCCGCTGCTGCTCCGCCGCAAAGCGGGCCGCCTTAACGGGGTCTTTCTCATCCCCGCCCCGGCTCTTGCTCTCATAGTGGATGAGCTCAGCGTAGGGGGTCCAGGCAATGCGGTAGCCCGCATCCCGCACCCGCAGGCAGAAGTCCACATCGTTGAAGGCCACGGCGAACTGCTCGTCCAGCCCGTGCATCTCGTCATAGACGGCGGTCTTTACCAGCAGGCAGGCACCGGTCACGCCGGAGAAGTCCTGCACGGTAGAGGCGCGGAACAGATAGCCGCTGCCGCCCTTCTTCTTATACTTGTGGCTGTGGCCTGCGTAGCCGCCCAGACCGGTCACGATTCCTGCGTGCTGGATGGTCTCATCCGGGTACCAGAGCATGGCACCGCAGATCGCCGCACCGCCGGGGTGGGCGCACTGCCGGAGCAGCTCCGTGAGCCAGTCACCGTTCACCACTTCCACATCGTTGTTGAGCAGCAGCAGATAGTCGCCCTCTGCCGCTTTCCGGCCAAAGTTGTTGATGGCCGAGAAGTTGAAGCCCTTGCCCGGGTAGGTGACCACCTTCAGGCCATCGTACCGCTGCCGGGCCTTCTCGTAATAGGCAAAGGTGGCCGGGTCTGTGGAGTTGTTCTCGATGACGATGACCTCGAACCGGTCCCAGGTGGTCTTTTTCCAGATGCTCTGCAGGCACTTTTCCAGATCCTCGGTGTGATCCTTGTTGGGGATGAGGATGCTCACCTTTGGCTCCCCCACAATGTCCCACCTGACCCGATAGGTGCTGGGGTACAGGCCATCCTCTATGGTACCGGTGCGGCCGGTGCGCTCCAGATGGTCGGCCAGCGCCTTTTTTGCCGCTTTGGCAACGTAAGGCTTGGCATCAGTGCCGCCGGAGGTCGAGCCTTCGTGCACCCGCCAGTAGTAGAGCACCTGTGGCACATGGGCCGCGCCGCCCACCTGCTCAATGAGCCGGAGGAAAAGGTCGTGGTCCTGACTGCCATCACATTCGGGACGTTCCCCGCCCACCTGCTCGAACAGCTCCCGCCGGAACACGGCCAGATGGCAGATGTAGTTGCAGCAGAGCAGATAATCCGGGGCGTAATCGGGCTTGAAGTGGGCCACCAGCGGCTTTTCGATCTTTTTGGTGAAGAGGGCCTCGTCGCTGTACAGGAAGCCGTCCGGCTCCCCTGCCTCACACAGCTGCCGGATCGCCCGGCCCATGGTATACATGGCGTGGGGCGCAAGGATGTCATCGTGGTCGGCCAGCGCCAGATATTCCCCCGATGCCAGTTCAGCGGCGGCGTTGGTGTTGGCCGCAATACCCTTGTTTTCGATCTTTTTGTATACGATGTGTTGATATTTTGCCTGATATTCCCTTACGATATCCCCCACACTGCTGTGGGCGGCATCGGAGGCATCCGCCAGGCAGAGCTCACCATTGGGGGCGGTCTGGTTCACGAAGGAATCCAGAAACTGCCGCAGAAACACCTCAGGAGTATTATACAACGGTGTCAACACGGAAATCGTCGAAAGTTGGCAGTTTTCAAAATTTTCTCCTGCCATCTCGGCTCTCTGGGCTTCCAGCACCTTTTTGGCGGGCAGGTAGCGGGCCTTTTTGCCAAAGCACCGCCGCCTGACAAAGCCTGCGCCCCGGGCCAGCATGGTGCCCAGACCCTCGTCCTTTGTCAGCTGGACCGCATAGCCTGCCAGCTCTTTGGCACGTTTCAATCGCACATTCATGGCTCAGGCCTCGCCGCGCTGGGTGGCCTTGTAGGCCGCGCAGACTGTCTCGGTATCGCCGTTCATTTTCAGGTGGCCGTGGCTCAGCCATGCCACCTTGCTGCACATCCGCTCGATCTGCTCGATGGAGTGGGACACCAGAATGACGGTGGTGCCGCCTGCCATCAGCTCCTTCATCCGCTTTTCGCATTTCTGCTGGAACAGGAAGTCGCCCACCGAGAGCACCTCGTCCGCGATCAGGATATCGGGCTTGGTGATGGTGGCAATGGCAAAGCCGATGCGGGCCACCATGCCGGAGGAGTAGTTTTTCAGCGGCACATCCAGAAAGTTCTGCAGCTCGCTGAACTCCACGATCTCGTCGAACTTCTCGTCCAGATACTTGGGCGAGAACCCCAGCACCGTGCCGTTGAGGTAGATGTTCTCCCGGGCGGTCAGGTCCATATCAAAGCCCGCGCCCAGCTCGATGAGCGGGGCGATGGTGCCGTTGACGGTGACCTTGCCCTTGGTGGGCTTGTACACGCCCGCAATGGTCTTGAGCAGGGTGGATTTGCCCGAGCCGTTCAGGCCCACCAGACCGTAAAAATCGCCGGGCATGATGTCCAGGCTCACGTCCTTCAGGGCGTAAAACTCGTCGTACTGCAGGCGGCCCTGCACCATGGCCAGCAGATATTCCTTCAGGCTCTCGTGCTTTTCGGTGGAGAGGTTGAAGCACATGGACACGTTGTCCACTTTGATGATCGGTTCCATTCTTCTCCCCTCCTTAAATATGCAGCACAAAACGATCCTGCGTTTTGCGGAACATGTGCACGCCCACCCACATGGAGACCACTGCGCAGATGCCGCAGACCGCAAACATGTTGAGGTCCAGCGGGATGCCCCACATCAGGGTGCGGCGGAAGCCGGTGATATACCAGTACATGGGGTTCAGCTTGATGATCTGCTGCATGTTGAACCCGCCGATGGAAAAGGTCATCTGGGTAGGGTCATAGAAGATGGCGGAGAAGTAGAGCAGCGCCGTGATGAACACGCTCCAGATGTGCATGATGTCCCGGAAGAACACCGTTGCCGCCGCCAGGAACAGACCCACCCCCAGGCTGAAGAAGAAGAGGGTGATGAGCGGATAGAGCGCTTCCAGAAGGGTCAGGTGGAAGGGCGCACCGGTAAAGATCATCACCAGCAGCAGGGCCACAAAGCTGAACACGCAGTTCACCATGGCAAAGCAGCACTTTTCCAGCGGGAAGATATACTTGGGGATATACACCTTTTTCAGCAGGGGGGCAGCGCTGAGCACGCTGCTCATGCTGGAGGAGGTGGCCTCGTTGAAGAAGTTGAAGAGCAGCTGACCGCACATCAGGAACACCGGGAAGTTGTCGATGCCGCTGCCCCGCATATCCATCAGGCTGCTGAACACAGCCCAGTAGACCAGGCACATCAGCAGGGGGTTCAGCACGCTCCACAGCACACCCAGCACGCTGCGGCGGTATTTCAGCTTGAAATCACGGCTGACCAGATTCCACAACAGATAGCGGTAGTGCCAGAAGCCGTTGAACATTCCTTTCAGTTTCGCCACGGGCTATCACCACTTTTCAAAGAATTCAAACTTCTGGGCTGCAAAGGGCTCATGCAGCTTGTCCTTTGCGCTGGTCTTGTGCTCACAGCCGCAGTCAGGCCACTGCACGTTCACGGTGGGGTCATCGTAGGGGATGCCGCCCTCGCTGGTGGGGTCATAGACATCGGTGCACTTGTAGCAGAACTCGGCCACATCGCTCAGCACCAGGAAGCCGTGGGCAAAGCCCTCGGGGATATAGAACATCTTCTTGTTCTCCTCGCTCAGGGTCACGCCCACCCACTTGCCAAAGGTGGCGCTGTGGGGGCGGCAGTCCACGGCAACATCATAGACCTCGCCCTTGGTCACACGCACCAGCTTGCCCTGAGTGTGGTTCTTCTGGAAATGCAGGCCGCGCAGCACGCCGCGGGTGGAGCGGCTCTGGTTGTCCTGCACGAACTCCTTGTCGATGCCGGCAGCAGCAAACTGATCCTTCTGGTAGGTCTCCATGAAATAACCGCGGTCATCACCGAACACCTGCGGCTCAATGACCACAACACCAGGGATCTCGGTCTCAGTAAACGTAAACTTGCCCATATTTCTTTTTCCTCTCTGTTTTCTTTCAGAAAATTTTGTCTGTTTGTAGTATATGGAAAAGTCCTTGCGGGCTTTTGCGCGATTTTCAGACGGCTCGTTGCCTGTCAAGCCCACCCTCTCCGTCAGCGCTGCGCGCTGCCACCTCTCCCAAAGGGAGAGGCAACGCATCTCCTGGATCCAGCTGCTGCTGACCATGAGCTGCTATCGGCTCTCCCTTCGGGAGAGCTGGCGCAAAGCGCCTGAGAGGGTGAGGATGCTCAC
>OGPC01000284.1_pt1 | contig 51673 bp, 38 predicted proteins | sample 1552911 | NCBI WGS metagenome assembly OGPC01 (sample SAMEA2580248, study PRJEB22360) | human gut metagenome | biome: human gut; feature: human-associated habitat; material: faeces | place: Denmark | collected 2008/2010 | reverse complement strand
GGGTATCCAGCACACGGCGGATGCACTCCGCAAATTCCGTTTTGGTGGCCAGCTGCCAGTGGGTGTTCAGGTGGAGCAGGCACAGGCCGCTGTCCTCTTTCTGGCAGCGCTCGTGCAGTGCTTCCAGCGCAGATTCCACGCTGGCGGTGGGCAGCTGCAGCGCCTGGGCCAGCTTGTCGGCCCCGATGGGCTCCGCGTAGGCAAAGAGCATTGCTTCCACGGCGGCACGAATTTGTTTCTGATTCATTGCTCCTCCTTTGTGCGGCCGATGCGTCCCCGGCGCATCTTCAGCTCGCCCTCCGGGCCAAGCGTCACACGGCCGCCGCGCACCAGCTCCAGCAGCGCCAGAAAGGTGGCCACGTTGGCCCCCCGGGTCTGGCGGCGGGAAAACAGCTGGTCCATCTTTTTCGCACCGCCTGCAATGAGCTGGCGCAGGATGTAGACCACCCGGCTGCTCACCGAGACCTGCGGGGCCGACACCAGCGGCTCGAACTGCTGCTGGGTGGGCATTTTGCGGACGGTGGTGCGCCCCATCAGGGCCTGCCAGCAGTCTGCCAGCATCTGCGGCGCATGGAAAAGATCATAGGTGTTGTCCCATTCCAGCTGGGCCGGGGTGCGCACGAACACGGTATATTCCTCTCCCCGCTCCCGCAGACGGGCGGCCATCCGGCGGCACTGGTCATATTCAATGAGCTGGCCGGTGAGCTCCTGCTTCATCCGCTCGCCCTCTTCACTGCGGGGCAGCAGCAAATAGCTCTTCATCTCCACCAGGTGGGCGGCCATCTCGATAAAGGCACTGGAAATTTCAGGGTCGGTGCTCTCGGCCGATTCCACCGCGCGGGTGTACTGGTCGATAAGCTTCAGAATGGGGATGTTGTGCAGGTCCATCTTGTGCTTCTGCACCAGCGTGAGCAGCAGCTCCAGCGGACCCTCAAAATCCTCCAGACGGAAGGTCAGTTCTTCTGCCACTCAGATCACCGTCCCGATGGTTGCATAATACGCAGAATAGGCGATCTGGTCGATGTAGCCGGTGCCGAGATCCAGCAGATCCCAGACCACATCATTGAAGGTGCCCAGCACGCCATCCAGCACACCGGCCCAGACAGCTGCCAGCAGGATGACGAAGATGACGCGCTCGTACCGCATGATCTGAAAGTAGATGCGCTGGGGCAGCACCACCAGCAGGATGCGGCTGCCGTCCAGCGGCGGGATGGGGATGAGGTTGAACACCGCAAGGCCCACATCCATCATCACTAAGTATTGGAGGAAGCGTGCTGCGAAAACCGTGATCATGGTGGTAGGGGCCCAATAATACAGGATCTTCCACGCCACCATGCCGAGGTAGGCCAGCAGCAGGTTGGCCGCCGGGCCTGCCAGCGCGGTGAGGGCCATGCCCCACTTGGGGTTTTTGAAATTGCGGGGGTCGGTGGAAACAGGCTTTGCCCAGCCCACCCCGGCAAAGATCATGCAGAGGGTGCCCACGAGGTCAAAGTGGCGGAACGGGTTCAGGCTGATGCGGCCCTCCCGCTTTGCGGTGGGGTCGCCCAGCAGCCAGGCGGCCAGCGCGTGGCCCGCCTCATGGAACGGGATGGCAATCAGGGTCACCAGTGCCCGGATGAGATAATACATTCCTTGTGCGGTCATTCGTTTCTCCCTCAGTTGGATTTTATCCTATTGTACTATTTTTTCGCTTTTGGGGCAAGGGTTTGGCCCTGCAAGAAAAAAGTTGCAGAAAAATCAAATTTGCTCTTGCTTTTTCTCCGCATCTCTGGTAAAATAGTCAAGCTGATTATTTTGAATTCCATACTTCACTGTAGGAGGTGCAAGTACCATGGCTAAGTGTGAATGCTGCGGCAAGGGTGTTACCTTTGGTATCAAGGTTTCCCACTCTCATCGCCGTTCCAACCGTACCTGGAAGCCGAATGTCCGTCGTGTCAAGGCGGTCGTGGAAGGCTCTCCCAAGTATATCTATGCATGCTCTCGCTGCCTGCGCGCTGGCAAGGTTACCCGCGCTGTCTAAGTAGCTGCATCTGCCGGTCACTTTGTCGAGTGGCCGGCTTTTTTGTTATCTTCTGGAGGGATCGACGATGGCTCTGCCAAATGACCCGATCATGCTGCTGAGCATGATCAACCTGAAGCTGCGGGACTTCTACCCCACTCTGGACGCGCTGTGCGAGGATCTGGACGAGGACAAGGCCGCGCTGTGTGCCAGGCTTTCCGCTGTGGGGTACGCCTATGACCCCCAGCGCAATCAATTTGTGTGACAACAGGAGGATGCTGCCATGATCCAAGGGACGTATTATAAGGAATGGAGCCGGATGCTGGGCCGCGACATGGAGTTCAAGGTCTACGGCCATGCCGGTACGCCGGTGCTGGCTCTGCCCGCGCGGGGCGGCCGCTTTTACGACTGGGAAAACAACGGGATGCCCGATGCCATTGCCCCGCTGCTGAATGAGGGCAAGGTGCAGCTGTTCTGCGCCGACAGCATCGATGCCGAGAGCCTGCTGGCCGGGGACACGGCTCCCCGCCGCCGGGCCGAGATGCAGGAAAAGTATTTCAATTACCTGACAAGCGAGCTGGCCCCCCGCATCCTGACCCTGAACGGTGCCAAAAAGGACACCCTGCTCTGGGCGGTGGGCGTGGACACCGGTGCGTATCAGGCAGTGAACTGCCGCCTGCGCCGCCCCGAGGTGTTCGCGGGTGCCATCGGCCTTTCCGGCCTGTACGATGTGCGCCGTTTCCTGGGCAATGCAGCAGATGACCTGGTCCTGCGCAATGCTCCCCTGGCCTATCTGGCAGAGGACGGCCTTGTGGACAAGAAGCTGCTGGCAAAGGCTGAGGAGAATGCCCTTCTCCTCTGTGCCGGTCAGGGCAGCTACGAGGGCGACGCGCTGGTGGACACCCAGGCCATGGCCGATGCACTGACCGACTGCGGCCTGCCCGTGCATCTGGAAGTGTGGGGCAGCGATGTCTCCCACGACTGGTACTGGTGGGGCAAAGAGCTGAATCTCTTTGCCGCCCGTGTGTTCGGCTGATGGAGGTGCAGGATGCCTGAATTCATTCTTGGTGCGCGCGGCCACGATTTTGGCCGCCATGACCCCGAAACCCTCTTTTCCTCCATCGGGCAGGCAGGCTTTGCCTGCACTCAGCTGGCCTTTCCCAAGGCGGTGGAAGGCGTAAAGAGCTATGCCGATGTGACTCCTGCGCTGGTGGAGCGGGCAAGAGCGGCTGCGGCAGCATCCGGCGTGGGCATCGCTGTGGACGGCACCTATGTGGAGCTGAGCTATGCCGACGAGGACAAGCGCCGTACCGAGGTGGCAAAGGTGCTGAGCCAGATCCCTGTTGCCAAGGCACTGGGGGCAGGCTGCATGGGCAGCGAGACCACCAACATGGCCAAGCAGCCCGGTGTGACCCGGAAGGAGGCGCAGGAAGCGCTCCTGCGCAGTCTGGGTGAGATCCTGCCTGCCTGCGAGGAGCAGGGAGTGCTCTTTGCCGTGGAGTGCGTCTACTACCATGCCATGAACACCCCCGAGGCAGTGCGGATGGTGCTGGACACCATGGCAAGCCCCAACCTGCGCGTCATCTGCGATTTTGCCAACTATGTGGGCCCGGAGGCCGCGTCTGTGGATGCACAGCGCCGCATCTGGGATAAGGTGGGCAGCTGGTACGGCGACAAGATCACGGCGGTCCATTTCAAGGGCCAGAACTTCCAGCCGGATGGAACGCTCTATTCCACCAGCCTGGAGGATTCCTGTGTGGACTACGCCGGCGGCTTTGAGATGCTGCGGCAGATGCCGCAGGCTTCCCTGCCCGTGCTGCGGGAGGAAGCTGTGCCCGCCCGCGCCGCAAGCGACCTTGCCTTTATGCGCAGATTCGCCTACTGATCGTTTTGGATGCTTCAAAGGCTCTGATCCCCGTTTGGGGCGCAGAGCCTTTTGTTTTATCTTCTGTGTTCATAAAAAGTTCACAATAATACCCCCCAGCCCTACTTGCAGAAACAGGACCGCCGTGCTATAATGCAGCTATGGCACAAGATACCCCCAAGGGGTAACGAAAGGAGAATAGACATGAGCGATGTGAACAAGATCCCGGAGGGCAGCTGCCCCCACTGCTCCCCCACCCCGGCAGAAGAGCCCTGCTGTGCCCCGGCTGAGGGAAGCACCGGCTGCGGCTGCCGCCCCAAGCAGCGCACCGAGGAGGAGTACAAGCACCTCATCACCCGGCTGAACCGCATCGAGGGCCAGATCCGGGGCATCCGGAGCATGGTGGAAAAGGACGTGTACTGCACGGATATCCTGGTGCAGGCCGCCGCCGCCAGAAGCGCCCTGAACGGTTTTACCCGGGAGCTGATCGACCAGCACCTGAGCACCTGCGTGGCTGAGGACCTGAAAAACGGCGGTGAGGAAAAGCTGCAGGAGTTTTTGTGGATCCTGAACAAGCTCGTTTGATCCCATTCACGCAGCGTTTTTTATCGGAGGGAAACAATGGAACAGTATACTGTTACGGGCATGAGCTGCGCGGCCTGCTCTGCCCGGGTGGAAAAGGCCGTAAAAGCTGTGCCCGGCGTGACCAGCTGCTCGGTGAGCCTGCTGACCAACTCCATGGGAGTGGAGGGCACTGCCAGCGCCTCGGCCATCGTCAAGGCAGTGCAGGAGGCGGGCTACGGCGCAAGCCCCAAGGCTGCTGCCGCCGAGACCCCCAGCGCCGAGCTGGATGCACTGGCTGACCACGAAACACCCAGACTGAAGAAACGGCTCATCGCATCACTGGTCTTTCTGGCAGTGCTGATGTATTTCTCGATGGGCCACATGATGTGGGGCTGGCCGCTCCCCCACTGGTTCGACGGCAACCACGTTGCCATGGGTCTGGTCCAGCTGCTGCTGGCGGGCATCGTAATGGTCATCAACCAGAAGTTCTTCATCAGCGGCTTCAAGGGCCTGCTCCACCGTGCCCCCAACATGGATACACTGGTGGCGCTGGGTTCCTCGGCCAGCTTTCTCTGGAGCACCTACGCCCTGTTCGCCATGACCCGCGCTCAGGTAGACGGCAGCGACGCGCTCGTCATGCACTACATGATGGAGCTCTACTTTGAATCTGCCGCCATGATCCTGACCCTGATCACCGTGGGCAAGATGCTGGAGGCCCGCTCCAAGGGCAAGACCACCGACGCGCTCAAGAGCCTGATGAAGCTGGCCCCCCAGACCGCCACCCTGCTGCGGGAGGGGGCCGAAGTGACTGTGCCCATTGCACAGGTGAAAAAAGGCGACCTCTTTGTGGTGCGCCCCGGTGAGAACATCCCGGTGGACGGCCTTGTGCTGGAAGGTTCCAGCGCCGTGAATGAGAGTGCCCTGACCGGCGAGAGCATCCCGGTGGACAAGGCTGCGGGAGACAAGGTCAGCGCCGCCACCACCAACCAGTCCGGTTTCCTGAAGTGCGAAGCCACCCGTGTGGGCGAGGATACCACGCTGGCCCAGATCATCCGGATGGTCAGCGATGCCGCCGCCACCAAGGCCCCCATTGCCAAGATTGCCGATACCGTTTCCGGCTTCTTCGTGCCCGCAGTCATCTCCATTTCGGTGCTGACCACCCTTGTCTGGCTGCTGCTGGGCCGGGAGTTCGGCTATGCGCTGGCCCGGGGCATCTCGGTGCTGGTCATCAGCTGCCCCTGTGCGCTGGGTCTGGCAACGCCTGTGGCCATCATGGTGGGCAACGGTCTGGGGGCCAGGAACGGCATCCTGTTCAAAACTGCCGCCTCGCTGGAAGCTGCAGGCCGCACCCAGATCGTGGCGCTGGACAAGACCGGCACCATCACCAGCGGCGAGCCCCGGGTCACTGACATCCTGCCTGCGGAGGGCGTTTCCGAGAGCGAGCTGCTGACGCTGGCGGCCTCGCTGGAGCAGAAGAGTGAGCACCCGCTGGCCAAGGCAGTGCTGGCCTATGCCGAGACTGAGACCATCGCCTGCCCCGATGTGACCGATTTTGCCGCCCTGCCCGGCAATGGCCTTTCCGCACGGCTGGACGGCATGGAGATCTACGGCGGCAATGCGGAGTTCATCGCCACCAAGGCATCCGTACCCGCCGAACTCCAGGCCGAAGCCGCCCGGCTGGCCGCTGAGGGCAAAACGCCCCTCTTCTTTGGCGGTGCAGGCCGCCTGATGGGCGTGATCGCTGTGGCGGACACCCTCAAGGAGGACAGCCCCCGCGCCATCCGTGAGCTGCAGAACATGGGCATCCGGGTGGTCATGCTGACCGGCGACAACCAGCGCACCGCCGATGCCATTGGCCGGCAGGCGGGCGTGGACGAGGTCATTGCAGGCGTTCTGCCCGACGGCAAGGAGGCCGTGATCCGCAGACTGCAGGAGAGCGGCAAGGTGGCCATGGTGGGCGACGGCATCAACGATGCCCCCGCCCTGACCCGCGCGGACACCGGCATCGCCATTGGTGCCGGTACCGATGTTGCCATTGACGCGGCCGATGTGGTCCTGATGAACTCCCGGCTCTCCGATGTGCCCGCCGCCATCCGGCTGAGCCGCGCCACCCTGCGCAACATCCACGAAAACCTGTTCTGGGCGTTCATCTACAACATCATCGGCATCCCGCTGGCTGCCGGTGTGTTCATCCCCTTCGGCCTGACCCTGAACCCCATGTTCGGGGCTGCGGCCATGAGCCTTTCCAGCTTCTGTGTCGTGAGCAATGCCCTGCGGCTGAACCTGTTCGACCTGCACAGCACCAAACACGACCGCAAACCCAAGTCTGCCGCCCTGCCCGCTGCCCCCGTGCAGCCTGCAGCGGCTGAAAATACTGCCGAACCCGTTTCGGCTCCCGTTGTCAAGGAGGACAATGCCATGAAAAAGACCCTGCATGTTGAAGGTATGATGTGCTGCCACTGCGAAGCCCGCGTGAAAAAGGCGCTGGAAGCCCTGCCCGCTGTGGACGAGGCCGTGGTCAGCCATGAGGCCGGCACTGCCATCGTCACCCTGAACGCCGAAGTTTCCGACGCAGACCTGAAGAAGGCTGTTGAGGATCAGGATTACAAGGTGACCGGCATCGAATAACGGATGCGCAAAAAGCAGCGCCCTGTTTCCCATTGCGGGAGACAGGGCGCTGCTGCTTTTTCTGGATTCTTTGGAGATTGGGCTCACACCCAGCTGAGGATGCTTTTGTGTTCAGACTCGTACCGCTTCAGCGCAATGGCCTGCTGGTAAGCATCCAGCACCTGCTGGGCGAAATGCTCTGCCGAGTAGCGGGCGGCGGTAGCCAGAGCGTTCTGGTGCAGCTGCCCGCGCAGGGCGGGGTCCGAGATGATGGTGTTCAGTGCCGATGCAAACTCGGCTTCGTCCTTCCACTGCCAGCCGTTGAAGCCGTTTTCCACCACACCATCCAGGCAGGGGTCCGCACGGCAGAGCACCGGCAGACCACAGGCCATGCCCTCGAAGTAGGTCAGGCCCTGGGTCTCGCTCTGGGAGGCGCTGACGAAGATATCGCCCACACGGTACCACCGGGGCACCTCATCGGGCTTGACCATGCCCACAAAGCGGACACGGTCGGTCAACTTCAGCTCCTTTGTCAGTGCTTCCAGGTCAGGCCGGGCGGGGCCGTCACCCACGAACACCAGCCACGGGCGGTTCTCCTCCGGCTGCGCGGCCAGCAGACGCACCAGCTGGGCGTGGTTCTTCTCGGCAGCCAGACGGCCCAGCGAGAGCAGGACGGTATCCCCCTCCGGGATGCCCAGCTCTGCCCGCATCCGGGCCTTTTCCTCGCCGTTGTCCTGCGCCGGGCCAAAAGCGGTCAGGTCGATGCCGGTGGGCACTGTGACCACCGGGCAGCTGACCCCGTAGCGGTTGAGCATGGCGCGCACCTTTTCGGTGGGGGCCAGCATGAGGGAGCAATAGCCCGAGAGGATGCGGGTGGCCTTTTCGGCGGTCATCCGGCCCAGACGCTCACTGAAGAAAAGGTACTGGGTATAATCCTCGTAGACAGTATGGTAGGTATGTACCACCGGGCAGTGGCACCGGCGGGCCACCCGCTGTGCCAGCATAAAGGTAGAAAACTCGCTTTGCGTATGGATGACCTCCGGGCCCCAGGCTTCCAGCTCGTCCAGCCAGTGGGAGATGGGCAGAGCGCCCGCCGCACTGATCCGCACGCCCGGGTAGACCCGCTCCGCGCTGATGCTGCCCACATACAGGATGCCGTTTTCCTCATGGGAATGGCCATTCTGGGCAAGGGTCACCACCCGCACGTCATGGCCCAGTGCCAGCAGCTGGTGGTACAGCAGCTCCACCGAGCGCACCACACCGTTGACCATTGGGGACCATGTATCTGATGCAAGAAGAATTTTCATTGGAACACCTCAGATTACCGCATAGAATAGTGGTTATGTTCTCTGTTCTATCCTTAATACGTTTCAGAGCCGCAGAATCTTGCAGATCCGCCCTGATTTTTCAAAATTTTTCCGGTTTCACCACCGAGACCGTCTCCACGCCGTAGGCTGCGAAAAGCTCCAGCGCCGCCGGGCCGATCACCTCGCCGCTGACGACAATGGGAATGGCGGGCGGGCAGGACACAGTGGGCAGAGCGCAGACCCTGCCCAGCGCAGACCCTGCCGGGATGGTCTCCTGCGGGGCAAACACGGCCTGCCGCACGGTCAGGCGCGGCTCTGCCTGCCGGGCCAGCGCACAGAATGCTTTCCAGTGCTCGGCAGGGGGTTCTGCCGGGGGGATGCCCCGTGCACAGAGTTCTGCCAGAGCCGCCTCCAGCCGGGCCATGTCCTCCGCCGGGTTTTCCGGGGTGAACATCAGCACAAGGTAGCGGGGGTCGGCATATTCGCACTCCATTCCGTTTTGCCGCAGATGGTCGGCCAGTGCCTGCCCGGTCAGGCCCAGCGCCGCCGCGTCCAGCGTCAGCTTCATGGGTTCCCGGGCGGGGCCGTCCAGTGCCAGCGGCAGGGCCGTGCCCTGTGTGGTAGCCAGCGCGTTCAGGCGGGCACGCAGAGCAGCCAGCCGGTCACAGCATTCCTGCAGGCGTGCCGGGTAATCGGTGGAAAGCAGCCGGTTGCAGGCATCGAGAGACTGCAGGATCAGATAAGACGGGCTGGTGGAGCCGAACAGCGCCAGTGCGCTGCGCACGGTACTTTCCTCCTGCACGGGGGCCTTGGAGCCCAGATGCAGGTAGGCTCCCCCGGTGAGCACCGGCAGGGTCTTGTGGCCGGAGTCACAGCAGGCCGCCGCGCCCAGGTCGATGGGGTGGCGGCTCCCGCCGGGCAGAAAGCGCAGGTAGGCCCCGTGGGCGTTATCCACCAGCAGGGGCACGCCCTGGGCATCGCAGACGGCAGAGAGGGCCGCGATGTCCTGCATCCCTCCCAGGTAATCCGGGCTGGTCAGGTAAACGCCAAAGGGTGCTCTCCCCTGCCCTGCCAGCTCCTCAAGGGCGGCGGAAAGGGCCTGCACCGTTACCGGGCAGCTGCACAGCGCGCCGGTATCCTCCGGTGCAGGCCAGAGCCACCGGATGTCAAAGTCCAGCAGAGCCGCCGCATAGAGCAGGGCTTTGTGGGCATTGCGGGCCGCCAGCAGCACTGGGCGCTTGCCGGTGCGGGGCGCACCCTGCATAGCAAGGCAGAGCATGGCCCGGATGCACTGGGAAGAACCCTCGGTGCTGTAATAGGTGTGGGCCGTGCCGAACAGCCGGGTGGCGTTGGCCTCGCTCTGCGCGATGATGCCCTCGGCCTCGTAGAGCTCATCGGCACCCCGGATCTCGGTGATATCCCACGGCTCACAGCCCAGCAGGCTCTGCCCCTTATGCCCCGGCATGTGGAGCCGGGCAGTGCCGGACTGGGCGTACCGCCGCACAAAATCGACGATGGGGGTGGTCATTTATTCGCAGGCCTCGCCGTCGGCGCAGGCATTGCAGGTGGAGCCCAGCTGGATGGGCACTTCGATGCCCTGCGCGGCCAGCTCCTGATTCTGAGCCACCTGGATCATAATGGCGCACTCCATCCGCTTGCGGAACAGCTCACAGCCGTACTCGTACACGCCGGTAATGCTGCCGGTTGCGTGGTAGGAGTTGGCTGCACAGCCGCCGGAGCAGTAGAGCTTTGCCCAGCAGTCCTGGCACTCCTTGCGGGCGTAGGCGTTGCAGTGCTTGAACTCGTCCCGGACTGCCGTGTTGGTGACACCCTTCCAGATATCGCCCATCAGGTACTTGGGATCGCCCACGAACTGGTGGCAGGGATACAGATCGCCCCAGGGGGTCACAGCCATGTACTCGGTGCCGGAGCCGCAGCCCGAAATGCGCTTGTAGATGCAGGGGCCGCCGGTCAGGTCGATCATGTAGTGGTAGAAGGTGAAGCCGCGGCCCTCACGGTTCCGCTTGATCATCTCCTTGGCCAGGATCTCATACTGCTCCTTCAGGATGGGCAGATCTGCCTCGGTCAGAGCGCTGGGGTCGCTGGGGTCGCAGACCACGGGCTCCATGCTCAGCTCGGTAAAGCCCAGATCTGCCATGTGGAAGATATCGTTGGTGAAGTCGGTGTTGTAGTGGGTAAAGGTGCCGCGCATGTAATAGCCCTTATCGCCGCGCTTCTTCACGAACTCCTGGAACTTGGGCACAATGGTATCGTAGCTGCCATGGCCGGCGTAGTCCTTGCGGAAGCGGTCGTGGACTTCCTTGCGGCCGTCCAGGCTCAGGACCACGTTGTGGCACTCCTTGTTGCAGAAGTCGATGACATCATCGTCAATGAGCATGCCGTTGGTGGTCATGGTGAAGCGGAAGTTCTTATTGTGGATCTTCTCCTGCTCACGGCAGTAGGCCACCAGCTTCTTGACCATATCAAAGTTCATCAGAGGCTCGCCGCCGAAGAAGTCCACCTCGAGGTTGCGGCGGCTGCCGGAATTCTCAATGAGGAAATCCATTGCCCGCTTGCCCACCTCAAAGCTCATCAGGGCACGCTCGCCCTGATAGCGGCCCTGCGAGGCGAAGCAGTAGGAGCAGTTCAGGTTGCAGGTGTGGGCCACATGCAGGCAGAGGGCCTTGACCACGGTGTTGCGGTTCTTGAAATCGAACGCGAGATTCTCATAGGTATCGGGGCTCCACAGTTTGCCGGATTCCTTCAGGCTTGCCACGTCATCAATGCACTGGCGCAGGTCGGCCTCGGTCACGTCCTCACGGTCGCCGTACTTTGCCATCATGGCGGCAACGATCTCGTCGGCGGTGTGGTCGGGGTACATGGCAATGACATCATACGCCACCTCATCCACCACATGCACCGAGCCGCTGCAGGTATCCAGCACGATGTTATAGCCGTTCAATTGATACTGATGTACCATTTTATTCTCCATTCCATTGTTACATAAAAAAATGCCGCCCGGCAAAGGCGGCATCCGATTTGCAGAAATTACTTGTTGCTGTTCTCGCACTTCTGGTTAGCCACGCCGCAGGAAGTCTTGCAGGCAGACTGGCAGGAAGTCTGGCACTCGCCGCAGCCACCGGTCACAACGCTCTTGGTCAGGTCACGAGTAGCGATCGTCTTAATACGTTCCATAATTAAAAACCTCTCTAGCTCCAAATAGTTGATACGCAGAACCACCTGCGCATTGTTATCTTGATATAGGATAGCACGGTTCAGGGATTCTGTCAAGATTTTTGTCGCATCTTCTGCGGGCAGTATTTTGTAGGCTGTACAAAGACGAAGCCTTACCCCACCGGCTGATACTTTTCCAATATTGTATGCAGCCCCAGCTCCCGGGCTTTTCCCAGCAAGTACCGGTAGCGGGCCAGAAGGGCCTGCCGCTCATAGATGTGCTGTTCGATGAGGTCGGTATCCACCTCAAGGTCGAACATCATCTCGTTCCGGTGCAGGCAGAACAGGCACTCTTTCAGCTCCTCCTCCAACTCCGGGTGGTAGCGCTCGTGTTCGGTGTCCCGCGGGATGCGGGGCGAAAGCAGGGTCTTTTCCTTTTGCGTGGTCTGGGTCATGGCAGTTCCTCCTCTTTGTGCGTCTTTGCTTCTTCTGATTTCCAGTATATGCAAAGAGCATGAGAAGGATGACGGAATCAAGCAGCCCGCAAGAACTCCCGCGAAAGTGCGTCTTTTTTCCGATTTCTGCAAAAAATTTCAAAAAAGCGCTTGACAAAGCGGCGCTTTTTCCGTATAATAGCACACGTTGAGCGGCTCACCCCGCAAGACAGACCCAAGCTGATGGGGATTTGCATAGTGGTAGTGCGGTAGACTCTGACTCTACTTGTGGGAGTTCGATTCTCTCATCCCCAACCAAAAAGACATCCGAACACTCCGGATGTCTTTTTTGTCGTATCCGGGTTATGGAGTGCACTCCGCCCTTGCACACGAGAGGAGTATTGGACATGGAAAACATCAAGAAAAACTTCGGTTTTGGCTGTATGCGCCTGCCCTTGAAGGATGGTGAGATCGATCTGGCCGAAACCAGCCGGATGGTCGATTATTTTCTGGAGCAGGGCTTCAACTACTTCGACACGGCCCACGGCTACCTTCAGGGCCGGAGCGAGACGGCGCTGAAGACCTGCCTGACCAGCCGCCACCCCCGCGACAGCTACATCCTGACCAACAAGCTGACCGGCACTTTCTTCAAAACTGAGGCTGACATCCGTCCCTTTTTCCAGAGCCAGCTGGAAGCCTGCGGTGTGGACTATTTTGATTTCTACCTGATGCACGCCCAGAGTGCAATGTTTTACCAGCATTTCAAAAAATGCCGGGCCTATGAGACCGCTTTTGCGCTGAAGGCCGAGGGCAAAATCAAGCATGTGGGCATCTCCTTCCACGATCATGCCGAGGTACTGGAGCAGATCCTGACCGACTACCCGGAGATCGAGGTGGTGCAGATCCAGTTCAACTATGTGGACTACGACGACCCCGCCGTGCAGAGCCGCAAGTGCTATGAGGTCTGCCGCAGGCACGGCAAGCCTGTGCTGGTCATGGAGCCTGTGAAGGGCGGCAACCTGGTCAACCTGCCCGAAGAGGCCCGAAAGGTGCTGGACGAGCTGCACGGCGGCAGCCCAGCCAGCTACGCCATCCGCTTTGCGGCGGGCTTCCCCGGCATGATGATGGTGCTTTCCGGCATGAGCAGCATGGAGCAGATGAAGGATAACCTCAGCTACATGAAGGACTTCCAGCCCCTGAACGAGACCGAGCTGGAAGCCGTGAAGAAGGTGCAGTCGATCTTCCGCGGCATGAACCTGATCCCCTGCACCGCCTGCCGCTACTGCACCGACGGCTGCCCCAGGCAGATCGCCATCCCCGACCTGTTCGCCGTGATGAACACCAAGCAGATCTATCACGACTGGAACGCCGACTTTTACTATAATAATGTCTATACCGGCGCAGGCCGCCGGGCATCTGACTGCATCCAGTGCGGCAGGTGCGAAAAGGCCTGCCCTCAGCACCTGCCCATCCGCAGACTGCTGACTGAGATCGCCGCGGAATTTGAAAAACAGTAAATAAAAAGAGCGATACAGCAAACGCTGTATCGCTCTTTTTTCGTTAACGGTAATTAGTAATTCAGACCGAAGCCGCTGCGGTAGTAATTGCCGTCGGCATCGCAGTAGGCGTAGCTACCGCCCTTGACGTTGGCGAGGATGGCGGGATCAATATACTGATCCTTATCGTAGCCGGGCACGTCGTTGGGAGAGGCGCAGATCTCGCGCACCACACCGTCGATCTCCTGCTCGGTGATGGCAATGACGGCGGGGTCAGAGACCATGGTCAGGCTCAGCTTGCCGGTGGGGGCAAAGTCGCCGCTGATGACATCGACCTGAGCGTTCAGGGCGTTGTTCAGGGCAACGGCGCTGACGGTGTACTGGATGGTCAGTGCGTCGCAGTAGGGCTCCAGCTTGTCCAGCAGCCAGGGGTTGCAGACCACGCAGGTACCAACCACCTTGCCGCCGCGGGCATGGATGGCATCGGCCAGTTTCTTGATTTTCTCCACGTCCTTCAGGGTGACAACGGTGACCTTGTTGCCGGTCTTTTTCTGGCTCTTGTTGCGCTCGCGCTCGTCGGTGACGATCTCGCCCATCTCGATGACGGGCATTGCGTACTGGTTGAACACCAGACCGTTGCTGATGGGCCAGACGTGCAGGTAGAGCACATCGGCTTCCTCCGGGGTGGCCACCACGGTGTAGCCCTTCTTCTCAAAGGCTTCCGTCAGGGTCTTGCGCAGAGCGGCATCCTCGTCCGTGTTGCCCAGACCGGCACCCATGGCCTGTGCCATCTGTGCAAAGCCGGAGTCCACACCCTTGAAGGTGACGATGCAGACCTTCTGGCTCTTGGCCAGAGGCAGGAGCTTCTCGTGGTTCTTGACCAGAACAACAGCCTTCTGGTTGGCCTCGTAAGCCTTTTTCTTGGCACCGTCGAAGTTGTCCACGCGGGCCTGATCGGCCTTGTCGGGGTCGAGGTAGGGGTTATCCACCCGCTTGGTGCGGAACAGGCTCAGCAGACGGTTGTAGCTGGCGCGGTCCAGATCTGCCTTGGGCAGCAAACCGTCCTCCACAGCCTTGACGATGTTCTCGGGGTCGGTGTTGCCGCCGATGACATCGGTACCGGCAGAGATGGCCTTGGCGTAGCGCTCAGGCTCGGTGAGGTTCTCCACGCCGTAGATCTGAACGGTGGTGATGCCGGAGTCGGAGTTGACATAGCCGTCAAAGCCCATCTTGTTCCGGGCCAGATCGGTGATCAGCTCCTTGCTGTAAGCGCTGGGCACTTCCTCGGTGCTGGTCACCTCGCCCCGGTAGGTCTGGGGCACGGCACGGCCATCAGTGGCAATGCGGGAGTAGTCCGGCATGATGGAAGAGACCTTGTGGTCAAAGGCGCGCTGGAACGGGGGCAGATGATACTTTTCCATAGAGCCGGGGGTGCGGTAGATGCGCCACTGGCCGATGGGCACATGGGGCTCAAAGCCATTCTCAGAGGGGGCATCGCCGGGGAAGTGCTTGATGGTCAGAACAACAGAACCCTCGTTCAGGCCGTTGTCGCCATCCTGATAGCCCTTGACCAGAGCCTCAGCAATGTCACTGGTGACATCGGGACGCTCGCCATAAGTACCGGAGGTACGGGGCCAGCGGGGGTCAGAGGTCACATCGACCTGAGGGCCGTACATGATGTTCAGGCCCTCGGCCTTCATCATCTTGCGGTCGGTCTGGGCCATCTCATAGACCATGTCGGTGTTGCCGTCGCCAATGACAGCCGCGCCGATGCCCAGAGAGTCCGGGTAACCGATGTTGATGGGGTTGGTGTGGAGAGAGTACGGAATGGCCACGCCGCCCTTGCAGGCCTCGTATTCCAGCATCTGGGTGCCGGCGTTGTGGTACAGGGCCACCATGCCGGCCTCGCAGCGCATGTCACCGCGGTAAACACCGGCGGCAATGTGCTTTTCCAGAACGTGGCTGTCATCAATGCTGACGGTCATGCCGGGCAGAGGGCCGGGCATGGGCTTTTCACCGGGGTTGTGGTGCTTGTAGATCTTGCCCAGCTCCAGCTTGCCTTCGGCGTTGGTGGCCTCGGCACGGGTGGGCACCACAGGGCTGTTGAACAGGGTGTTCAGCACAAGGCCTGCCTGCTGATCCAGCCGCAGATGCTTGACCATATCCTCAGCGCGCTGCTCAGGGCTCAGCCGCCAATCCTTGTAGGGGGCCAGCTCGCCGCTGTTGTCCAGATCCTTAAAGTACAGGCCGTCCTTGACGATCACGCCGCAGGTGGTCACACCGATGTCGGGACCGTTGACGTTGTGGAAGATGACCGGCTCAAGATACTGGTCAATGATCTGCTCGCCCTCTTCCAGAGCGTAGGGTGCAGGGATCACGCCGTCCTTGGCCTCTGCCCACTGGTCGGCGCTGGTATACCGTGTCTGCATAATGTTTCTCCTTTGTCTCTGTGCCTGCCACAGCACAACTGATATATTACTTGCCTGTTTATTATACTTCCAGCGCAGATCGTTCGCAAGCAAACAAATAAAAAAAGTTGCAAACTTTGGCGTAGTATACAAGGATGCTCTGCCGGATTTGTGCAACTTTCCCCTATCCTGATCCACAAACCGGGTTCGTTTCCTGCTGACAATGCTGCTTAAAAATAACCCTCTCCGTCAAAGCCTGCGGCGTTGACGGAGAGGGTCGTATCCTTAATTTACCAGATCATCTGGATGCGGCCTGCGCCGTACGGGTCCTCGTAGTTGAGCAGGTAGCCGGGGTAATCGGCCAGCGGGCTGTTGGCGCTTGCCAGATGCGGCAGACCGTTGGCATCCACGCCGCCGAACATGGCTGCGTAGCTGGACATGACAAGGTAGTCCTCAGAGACATAGTCTTTGATGAGGGTCGCGCCATCGAACATGGCAAAGCCATCGCCCAGATTGCGCAGGGTGTAGTTCATGCCGGCCAGAGCGTAGGTGGCGTTCGGGTCAAGGGGCTTATAAGTACCGGTGGTCTTGTCGTAGATCTCCACATTGCTGACACGCGGGGTGGCGGCGCTGCCGGTCCAGACATTCTTGTCGTTGGTCTGAACGGTGTTGGGGGTCCCAGTGTGGATCGTGTACCTGGCACCTGCCACCTGCAGGAAGCCGCCGTTCTCCTTGCCCTCAGCACCGGCAAAGCGGGCACCAAACTCCAGAGCGTCCTGGATCTGCTGGCCGGTCACGGACATCAGGCAGGCCACGTTGCCAAAGGGGCTGACGGTCTTGCAGGTCTTGAAGCTCCAGGGGCCAGCCTCCACATCGGTGCGGATGCCGCCGCCGTTCATAATGGCGACATCACAGTGGAGCTCCTCGATCTCGTTGAAGTAGGTGTAGATGCCGTCGGCCACGAAGTCGCCGAGGTTGGTCTCGCCGGAGCGGATGCGGCGCTTGCCGGTGGCGGGATCGTTGATGTAGAATTTGGTATCGCCCACTGCGATCTCCTCGCCCAGCATATCGTCCACTGCGCTGATCCAGTTGGAGGCGGTGGCGGCCACGGCAGCATCCAGACCCTCGTAGGTGTCGATGAGCTCAGTGGTGATGGTGCCGTCTGCGCCCACGGTCATCTTGCCGATATTCTTGAAGTAAGAACCGGTCTGGGTCAGGGTGACCGCCTTGCCGGAAGCATCGGTGACCTGCTTGTTGGCCATCACAGTGTGGGAGTGGCCGTCGATGAAGGCAGTGAAGCCGTGGGTGTGTGCAATGACTTCCTCACTGGTCCATGGAGAGGAGGAGGGGTCAACGCCCAGATGGCCCAGACCGATGATGGTGTCAGCGCCCCAGAACTCGGCCTTGTCGATGGCTTTCTGAACAGCATCGTAGAGTTTCTGGCCGTCCTCGCCGCCCAGAATGTCGTAGATGTACTTGGTCTGGGCATCGTTCATAAAGTAGGCCGGGGTGGACTTGGTGAAGGTCTCGGGGGTGGTTACGCCCACAAAGGCGATCTTGCGGCCGCCCACAAAGAAGAACTTGACGCTGGGCAGAACGTTGAAGCCAGTGCGCAGATCGACCCAGTTGCAGGAGACATAGGGGAAGTCGGCTTCCCGGAGCACAGCCTTGGCGCGGGCCATGCCGTAGTCGAACTCGTGGTTGCCGGGGGTGGCCAGATCGTAACCGGCCTCATTCATCAGCTCGATGATGGTAGCGCCGTCATCCATGGAACCGTAAGCGGTGCCCTGGATATGGTCGCCTGCATCCACCAGCAGCACATCCCGGCCGGTATCCTCGATGCTCTTTTTCAGGGCAGCAATGGCAGCATAGGTGGGCTTGGGGGACTTGTTGTCGATATAGGTGTGGACATCGTTGGTGTAGAGGATGGTCACATCCGCTTTGTCACCAAAGAAGCAATTGGTCTCCTCCGCAAAGGCGGCGGGTGCACCGACAGAAACTGCGGTCAGTGCCGTGGCAGCACCGGCAGCCTTGATAAAGCTGCGGCGGGTAATGAACTGTTTCACAGGGAAAGACCTCCTTTTTATCTTGGGTGCTCTCGGGGTGAGCACATTCTTATATACAGCTTAACACAGTTCCCCATTTATCGCAAGAGAAAACTGTAAATTCTGTGTCAAATTCTTTCACAAAAGAGGTTCTGTTTTGGGCAGTTTCTCGCAAAATGGCAAAAAAGGGCAAAGGGCTGTCACTCACCCTCTCAGTCTCGCTACCGCTCACCAGCTCCCCCAAAGGGGGAGCCAACGCATCTCCAAGGTCAGCAGAAGCTGAATCTGGGAGAGCAATTGCCTCTCCCCTCGGGAGAGGTGGCATTGCGCAGCAATGACGGAGAGGGCTTGCAACAGCCCTTTGCCGCATTCAGAAAAGAGGGTCAGAGGATCGGGGGACGATTCTCAGACAGCATCAGATGGCATGGTATTCCTTGAGGAACTTCTCAAGGTCGGTGCCCTCGATCTTCTTGAGCACTTCCTTGAGGGCCACCCGCTGGATGAAGGGCAGATCCATATCGGTGATCTTCTTGCCGTCACGCAGTTTGACCGTTGCATCGATCAGGCTGCGGACATCATAGGTGCTGCCCCAGACCTCGGGCACGCCGCGGTCGATGTTGAGCAGGGTGTAAACCGCTTCCATACCGGTGCGCATGGAGTACTCGGTGGTGAAGATGGTGTCACGGCCGGTCTCGGCAAACTGGCCCAGGAAGGCGAAGTTGACAGCGCCCTGGGGCACGATGTCGGGGCGGTCGCCGAAGGCACGGGGCATGAAGAAGGCATCGATATAGGGCATCATCACAGGCACAGTGTTGGCGCTGTGCTCAGCCAGCTCGGCAATGTCCTCCTCGGGCACACCGATGTGGTACAGCCACTCCATGCAGATCTCGCGGCCGGTGCAGTCGCGCATGGGCTTCTTGACGTAATCGCCGGGCTTGTCGCTGAACAGGCCGTAGACCCAGACGCAGAGCTGGTTCTTGGGCTGGTCACGGAACTGCTGCTGGCGGTTCAGGGTCCAGCTGAGCAGCCAGCTGGAATCCTTGACCGTAACGATGCCGCCGGTGACGGTGTGGCCGCTGAAGGGGTCACGCTTGCAGATCTTCTTGATATACTGGGGGATCTTGTCGTCCAGGGTGGTGATGGTGGCGCTTTCCCAGTTGGACAGCTCCGGCTGAGAGCAGAACTTTTCGGGATGGCCGAAGGAGGGATCCTGTGCAGCGATCTTCTTCCACAGATCCCAGCCGTTGCCCGGCTTGATGGTGGGATCAAAACCTGCGGCCTTGTCCTGAGCGCCGATGGTGCAGCTCTCCACGCAGCCGCCGTTGGTGATGAAGAGCAGGTCGTTCTCGGTGAGGTCGATGGTCCTGCTCTCACCCTTGTGGTCCACGGTCACGCTGCTGGCCTGCTTTTTGCCGCCCTCGATCCGGAACTGGACATCGGTGACCTTGGTCTCGTACTGGAAGTCCACGCCGTGATCCTTCAGGTAGGTGACCATGGGCAGGATGATGGACTCGTACTGGTTGTAGCGGGTAAAGCGCAGGGCGGTGAAATCGGGCAGACCGCCGATGTGGTGGATATAGCGCTTGAGGTAGAGCTTCATCTCCAGCGCGCTGTGCCAGTTCTCAAAGGCGAACATGGTGCGCCAGTACATCCAGAAGTTGGAGGAGAACACCTCATCGTCAAAGATATCGGTGATCTTTTTATCCTGCAGCTGCTCGTCCGGGGTGAAGAAGAGCTTCATGATCTCCATGGCACCCTGATCGGAGATGGCGAATTTGCCATCGGTGTGGGCATCCTGGCCGCGGTTGACAGTGGCACGGCAGAGGGACTTGTTGGGGTCCTCCTTGTTCAGCCAGTAATACTCGTCCAGCACGCTGGCTCCCTCGGTCTCCAGCGAGGGGATGGAGCGGAGCAGATCCCACATGACCTCGAAATGGTTGTCCATCTCACGGCCGCCGCGCATGACATAGCCGATATCGTACTTGTAGCCGTCGCAGGCACCGCCGGGCAGCGGGTCCTTCTCAAACACATGGATGTGGTTGCCCTGCATCTGGCCGTCACGGACCAGGTAGCAGGCGGCAGTCAGGGCCGCCAGACCGGAGCCGATGAGGTAAGCAGATTTATTGTCAACGCCCTCAGGCTTTTTGGGGTGTGCAAATGCTTCGTAGTTGCCACTGGAATAATACATACTGGGAACCTCCTGTAAATCGTATTGGGAAGACCGCGTTCATGGTTCTGTGTCGTCTTCCCTTTCGTTGTGCCTAGTATACCCCAGTGGTTTTTTCAGAACAACAAACAAATCCTGAACAGTGTATAAAATTTATACAAAACACAACCATTGTCGGAAATATGACGAAACTGTGTATAACCCCCCAGTCATCTGCGGTGACAGCCCCCGCTAATAGGGGGCCTTTGGCATTGCATAAAGCTTTGCAAGTCCCCCTTTCCGCACAGACTGCACCATTATGCCAAGGGCTCCCTACTAGGGGAGCTGGCGCAAAGCGCCTGAGGGGTTTCGTCCAACAAAAAAAGCGCTCACCCTCCAGGGAAGGTGAACGCTTGCGTTTCTTTATCAGTTATTTTGTTTCGGGTGCCACCTCAAAATCGACCTTGCCAAGGTTGATATCGGCGCGGACGATGGTGATCATCATGCTGTCGCCCAGGCTCCAGGTCTTGCCGGAGGCGGGGTCAGAAAGGCGGATCCCCTCGGTGAGGGTGGTGCCGGTGGCGGTCAGGCTGGAAGCAGGCACAAAGCCCTCCACGCCGTTCTCCAGCTCCACGAAGATGCCGCGCTGGGTCACGCCGGAGATGATGCCCTCGTAGCACTCACCCAGATGGCGGCGGGCGTACTCAGCCTTGTAGTAGTCCTCGGCCTTGCGCTCGATCTGAACGGCCAGCACTTCCCGCTCGCTGGACTGCTTGGAGGCCTTCTCCGCGAAATCGGTGTAGCGGACGATCATGGTCTCCTTGTCGGTGCCGCTGAGCAGGTCGGTCATCATGCGGTGGATGGCCAGATCCGGGTAGCGGCGGATGGGGCTGGTGAAGTGGGCGTAATCCTTGAGCACCAGACCATAGTGGCCCTTGGGCTTTTCCTCATAGCAGGCCTTGGACATGCAGCGGAGCATTCCGGTGTTGACGATCTGCTCAAACGGGGTGCCGCGCACACCTTCCAGAATGGCGCTCAGCTCCTTGGGGGTGGGCACTTCCTTGGCAAAGTGGTCGTTGATGCCGCAGGCCTGCAGCAGACTGTGCAGGCGCTCCAGCTTCTCGCCGTTGGGCTCCTCGTGGACACGGTAGACAAAGGGGATCTGCTTGACCCGGGCAAAGTGGGCGGCGCACTGGTTGGCCAGCAGCATGAACTCCTCGATCATGGCCTCGCTCTCGCCGGAGGTGCGCTTTTTCACATCGATGCAGTGGCCGTTCTCATCCAGGATGAGCTTGACTTCCCCGCTCTCGAAATCGATGCAGCCGCGCTCCTTGCGCAGGCGGGCGCGGTGGGCGTACAGCTCCTTCATGGCGGGCAGCTGATCCAGCACCTCGGCGTACTTGGCCTGCGTCTCGGCATCGGCAGTGCCGGCCAGCAGGGCGTTGATCTCAGAATACACGCCCTTGACCCGGCTGCAGATGATGGATTTGACGAACTTGTAGTCGGTCAGATTGCCGTCCTGATCCAGACGCATCAGGCAGGAGAACGCCAGGCGCAGCTCCTTCTCGTTCAGGGAGCAGATGCCGTTGGAAAGGCTCTTGGGCAGCATGGGCACGACCTGATCCGCATAGTAGACCGAAGTGGCGCGGTTAAAGGCTTCCTCGTTCAGCTCACTGCCGGGCTTGACGTAGTGGGAGACATCGGCGATGTGAACGCCCAGCTCATAGCCGCCACCGGGGAGCCGGGTCAGGCTGACAGCATCGTCGATATCCTTGGTCTCGGCGCTGTCGATGGTGAAGATGGGCAGAGCGCGCAGATCCATGCGGCCCTTGCAGTCCTCCTCAGACACGGTCATGTCCTCAAACTTCTTGGCCTCATCCCGCACCTTCTCGGGGAAGCGGGTGTGGATGTCCTTGGCATAGAGCAGGGCCTTGGCGCAGCGCTTGGCCTCCTCGCAGCTGCCAAAGCGCATGGAAACGCCCACGCGGTGATCCTCCTGCCGGGTCCCGCGCTGCAGGATCTCCACAGCCACCTTGTCGCCGTCCTTCGCGCCGCCCTCGCAGTCGCGCTGGATGGTCATAGAGATGGCCGGGCAGTCATCGGGCACGAACTTCAAACGGCCCTCGATGCGGCGGACAGTGCCCACCATGTCGTTCTTCTGCTCGAGCACGGCAAGGATCTCGCCCTCATCGCTGCCCTCCACCCGGGGGTGGGCAAACTTCTCTACCAGAACGGAATCGCCGGGCATGGCACCGCGGGTGAAGCGGCCCGGGATGAAGATATCGCCGGATTCATCCTCCAGCATCACAAAGGCAAAGTTCTTGCCCAGCTTGACCACCTTGCAGGTCAGGGCCTTTTCGGCACGGCCGGAGCGGGCAGTGAAGAACACGCCGGACTTCTGGCAGACCACAGCATCGTGCACCAGCTCGTCCAGAGCCTCCATCACCTTGCGGTCCGCGGCACGGTCGCCGCCGAACTTTGCCTTGAGGTCCTTGACCATGCAGGGCTGGTTCTGGATGGCATGTTCGATTTTATCGCGTAATGACATATTTTTCTCCTTAACACTTTTCCGGCATTCTCCAATGGAACCCGGACAACTTCTTTCCCACGAGAGGTTTAGACAGAAAAACAGCCCCGCCTTACACGGGGCTGTACACGAGTGCTCAGGCCAGACGGCTGGCGAACACACAGGCCAGGATAGCCACCACAAAGAACACGATGCCTGCAATGCGGGTCACCTTGGCCAGCATCTGATCCGCAGGGGTCAGGCGTGCATTGTTGGCACCGCCCACACCACCGTTGATGGCACCGGCCAGACCCTGACCGTGGGTGTGCTGCATCAGGGTGAGGAGGATGATGACGGCCGAGACGACCAGCAGGATGGCACCGCCGACGATTTCAATGACAGACATGGATGGAACGCTCCTTTTATCTTTAGTTTCATAGAGACTGCATACAAATACAAGTGTATGATAGCACAAAAACCCGGGAAATGCAAGAAAAACCGTGGGTTACGGGGCCAGAATTTCCAGCCCTGCCGCCACCCGGGCAAAGATGGCCGCGCTGGAAAAGGCAGGCTCGGCCTGCGTGTCCTGCAGCACCACGATAGTATAGCGGGGCTGCTCTGCCGGGACAAAACCCGCAAACCAGTAATTTTTCAGCTCTGTGCCGCCGGAAAACTGGCCGGTCTGGGCCGTGCCGGTCTTGCCTGCCGCGGTCTGGCCGGGCAGGGCGGCCTCATGGCCGGTGCCCCCGGCCACTACACCCGCCAACAGGGCCTGCAGGGCGGCGGCGGTGCGCTTTGTGAGCACCCGCCTGCTCCGGACATGGGAAAGCGCCGTGAGGGACGCGCCGGTGGTCTCGTCCAGAGTGGTCTCCAGCAGCAGCGGGGTGCGGCAGATCCCCCCGCAGGCAATGGTGTTCATCATGGCGGCGACCTGCAGGGGGGATGCCAGCAGCTCCCCCTGCCCAAAGCAGAAATTGGCGTAGGCCCCGCTGGACGCAAGAGCCTCCCGCTCCGGCAGGACCCCCGCCGCCGTGTGCAGGGCATCGGTGAGCGGGATCGCCTGCCCGAAGCCCAGCTGCTCTGCCATGGCGCGGACGGCATCGGCCCCCAGCGCCTGCCCCAGCCGGATGAAGTAGCCGTTGCAGCTCTTTTCCAGCGCGCCGGCCAGATCCACCTCGCCATGGGGAATGCCGCCCGCACAGCGGAAGATCCTGCCATCCACCGCGCACCAGCCGGGGCAGGTGTAGACAAAGCCGCTCTCCCCTGCCTCCAGCGCCGCTGCCGCCACCACCGGCTTGAACACCGAGCCCACGGCATAGCACTGGAACGCCCGTTCCAGCAGGGGGCTGTCCGGGGCGTTCAGGCTGGCCGAAATGTTTTCCGGATCATAGCCGGGGCGGCTGACGCAGGCCCGCACATTGGCGTTGGCGGTGTCCAGCACCAGGATGCAGCCGCTCTGCATCGTCTCGTTGGCCACGGCTTCGGCGGTCTGCTGGATCTCCCGGGAAAGGGTCAGCTGCACCCCCACGGCCCCGCTGTCGGCGGGGGTGAGGACGGGCTCGACCCGCAGCTTTCCCTGGGCGTTGACGGTGCAAAGCAGGGTATCCCCCGCCCCGCTGCCGGTGAGCAGTTCGTCAAAGGCGGCTTCCAGCCCGGCAGCACCATGGCCCTCGCCATCGAGATACCCCAGCAGCTGCACTGCCAGCGGGGCGGCAGAGTTTCGCCGCTCCACCGGCCAGCAGGAAACGCCCAGCGCGGAAACATCCCGGTCCACTTCCAGCAAGAACGGGGACGCGGCGTTCCGCTTCTGGTAGAGCGCCGCCTGCCCGGCGGCATCGGTGTAGGCGAACAGGCGGGCATAGCTGCCCTCCCCGGGCACGCAGAGGGCCATCCAGCGGGTGGTCTGCCCCGTGAGGAGCTGGCCCCTGTAATCATAAAAATTGCCCCGCCGGGCGGGCAGGTGGAGGGTGACCACGCTCTGCGCCGCCGCCCGGGCCCCGTAGTCCGTGTCGGAGCAGAGCCAGCACAGGCGGCAGAACACCGCCGCAAAGCAGAACAGCAGGGCCCCATACAGGGCCAGCACCCGTTTGCCGGACATGAAAACGCCCCCTCTCCCGCTTAGGATGGGCAGGAAAGGGGGCGTTGATGCGTTCAGGAGCAGATTTTTCGGACGAGCTCAGCAGCACGGGCGGCATCCTCGGCCGTGGCGGTGCCATTGTAGCGGGCTTTGAGGTAGATCTGGCGCAGCTCGGCCTCGGCGGCAAAGTCCATACCGAAAGCGCGGCCGGTCAGGTCAAGGCTGGTATCGCCCCGCAGGATGGTCACGCCGTGGCGCTGGCAGTGGTCCAGATAGATGGCATACTCCCGCCGCACCTTGTCCACCGGGCTGAGAAAAAGCCCGGGCCAGCGGCGGGTACGCTTATGGGTGCTACGCCGCACAGTGGTGTCCGTGCAGGCAGTGTCCGTGTGCCGGAACTTCTGGCGCAGGAAATGCCGCACCGCCAGCACCGCACAGAGGACCGCCAGCAGGATACAGAGCACGGTCAGCATCGACATCCCGTCGATGAGCGGTTCTGCGTCCTCGGCGGCCTTTTGGGCGTTGGCGATGACCTCATCGGTAGAAACGATTTCGGTGCGCTCCAACGGTTTGGGCGGAAAGAGGGTGAAGAGCCAGTGGATGAACTGCAGGATGCCGTGGAACAGCCAAGTCACACCCTGCACCACAATGTTGTTCAAAAACAGCTGCAGCACCGGCACGATCCCGCCAAAGTAAACGGCAGACGCAGCCGCCTTTGCACCGGCAACCACAACACTGCGGCTGAGCAGGAACGGCCCTGCGCACACCGCCGCCAGCACGCCGCCGGAAAGCAGCAGATAGCCCGGCCGGGTGGAGATCTCCGGGTCCTGCCGGGTGGTGCGGTTGAACCCCACCAGAAGCACCGCTGCCGCCGTCGCAAAGGGCAGGGCCGCCGAAAGCACCGCGTTGGCGTTCCACAGCAGCATTGCCACTGCAAAGAAGGGCCATACCCGGCAGAGCCAGCGCAGGCGCTCGGCCTGCCGCATCGGCGAAAGGGCAAAATCGCCGGTGTAGGCCAGCAGCACCGGGTAGACTGCCGCCGGGAAGTAGCAGAGCTTGTCCGCCCCTGTAGGCAGGAGGAGCAGCGCCGCCGCGCTCAGGGCCGCAAGAGTGGTGCGGAGGGGGCGGCTGCCCTCAAAGCAGGAGGCCAGACCAAAGCAGAGGGCAGGCCAGACCAGCACCAGCGGCATGGGTGTCCCACCGAAGCTGGCGGCAAAAAAGCCCGCAAAGGCATAGTAAAAGCTCAGATCACCTGCCAGGCGCAGGGTATGTAAGAACATCATGCGCCCGCCTCCCCTGTCTGGACCGTCTCTAAGGCCATTTCCGGAGTGAGCACCAGCAGCGGAATGCCCGGCAGGGGCCGCACGGCAGCACGCACAGCTTCTTCCGGCTCCGTTGTCACCACGATGCAGCCGACCTGTTCCTGCGGGTGGTAATATTCGGCGCAGAACCGCGCGCAGGAAAGGGCGGTCTGCCCGGTGGCGCGGCCCAAAATTTCCAACACCTTGCGGTAGTGTTCGGGGCCGTAGCCCTGCGGGGTTTCCAGCGGCTTTCTCCACTCCTCACCGGAGAGAGCCGCATTGAGCAGCAGATCAAAGGCAGCGTTTGCCGCAAAGCGGTAGGACACCGCCTTTTCTTCCAGCCTCCGGCAGACTGTGCGGGCCATGGAGTAGCAGAGCTCCGCCGGTTCCGGGTGGTCGTAATCCTTGGTATCCGCATGGACTAGCACCACTGCCCGGGGCTCAGTGGTGTAATCCCACTTTTTGACCATAAGCCCCTGCCCCCGGACGCTCTGCTTCCAGGCGATGGAACGCATGGGGTCACCGCTGGTGTAGGGGCGGTAACCCGCCGTGAGAATAGGATCCTCGTAGAGATAGCGGTTCACCGAAAGCTCGCCCAGAAAACCGCCCAGCATCTCCTCCAGTTCCGGCAGAGCGCACTCCCTGGGTGGAACAATGAGCTCGTGGAAGCCCCGCTCGGTGCGGGACTGTTCCACAAGACCCAGAAAGTCGCCGCCGATGACCTGCATCGGTTCCAGCACATAGCGGCCCCGGCGTTCCAGCCTGAGGGCGGTGGAGAAATCCGCCTCCTGCCCCGGGCGCAGCCAGGTGGTGAACCGCACCGTGTGGCCCCAACCTGTCTGATCCTGCGTAATGTGGTACTCCGCGCAGGGAAGAAACTCCTTGTTCAGGTGGAGCTTTGCCGCCAGGAACATCTTCCAACGGGGGCCGCTGTTCCGGACAACGAGGTGGATCACGGCGGGCTCCCCGGCTTCCACAAGATGATCCTCCACTTCCAGCCGCCCCTGCACATCGTCAAGGCTGTGGACTGTGCTGTAACGCTCCAGCCCAAGGGCTGTGGCCACCAATAGCAGCGCGAAGATGACGGCGCTCATTCCGCACTCTCCAACGGCACAGTGATCTCGGCCAACAGCTTGCGCATCCGCAGAGCGGCGGCTTCGGCGTTCATGCTGCTGCCCAGAGAAATGCGATGAGAAAGCACCGCCGGGGCCAGCCCTTTGATGTCCTCGGGGATGACGTATTCCCTGCCCTGCAAGGAGGCATACGCCTGCGCAGCCTGATAGAGCGCCAGCGCACCGCGGGTAGATACGCCGCTGACAAAGCCGCTCTGTGTGCGGGTGGCTTCCACGATGTCCATAAGATAGTGCTTGACCTCCTCGGAGACCTTGACCTCCCGGTAAGCCGTGCGGACGTATGCGGTCTCCTCGGGAGTGACGACGGCCTGCAGCTCGTTCAGCACGGTCTGGGCCGAGGGGCGGGAGAGCACCTCCAGCTCCTGCTCCCGGGTCATATAGCCCAGCGACAGCCGCATGAAAAAACGGTCCATTTGGGCATCTGGCAACGGGAAGGTGCCAAAGGATTCCAGCGGATTCTGGGTGGCCAGCACCATAAAGGGCTCAGCCAGGCGGCTGGTCACGCCGTCCACGGTAATCTGCCTTTCCTCCATGGCTTCCAGCAGGGCCGACTGGGTACGGGGCGTGGCGCGGTTGATCTCGTCCGCCAGCACAAAGTTGGTGAAGAGCGGGCCGGGCCGGAACTCGAACTCACCGGACTTCTGGTTGTAGAAATTGATGCCGGTCAGATCGGAGGGCAGCAGGTCGGGCGTGAACTGCACCCGTTTGAAGTCCCCGCCCACCGTGCGCGCAAATGCACGCAGGAGCATGGTTTTGCCGGTGCCAGGCTTATCTTCCAGCAATACATGGCCTCCGCAGAGGAAGCTGACCAGAATTTTCTCGGTAGCATCCTCCTTGCCCACAATGACGCGGGCACAGTTGGACACAACTTTTTCGCGGTAGGCGGTAAAAGCGGCAGTGTTCATTGGTGTTTCCTTTCCCAAAAACAATTTTTCTAAGTGTACTCTTGTTTGGAAAGGGTGTCAACAAAAAAGAAGGCAGAGCCTCCCGGGTGGGAAGTTCTGCCTTCTGCGGCGTATTGAATTGGTACGGGGAGCCGGTGCGGCTTAGTACATGCCGCCCTTCCAAACCACACTTTTGGAGCCGAATCACGAATATCGGGAAACGTAGACTTTTGTAGAATTATCAAGGCCACAAGCCAATTTTTCCAAATTCTCCGTTTTTGCACGATCCACGCTTTTCTACGCAAATCTACGCCACTTACCGGGTGATTGGCGTAAGTTTTGGCGTAAGCAATTCCGCTTCATGCGTCGAAAATCACAGGTTGCCGGCGATCTGTTCAAAGGCTCTTTCAACCGATTCAAAGCTGCTGTGCGTGTAGACATCCAACGTCACACTGGCATTGGAGTGTCCCATCAGGTATTGCAGGCTTTTTACATCCAGCCCGGCCTGCTGAACATTGGTGCAGAAGGTGTGTCGCAGCACATGAGGTGTAATGCGCGGAACAGGTTTGCCGTACACCTTCTCAAACTTTCCCTGCACGCCACGCATATAGTTTTCCAAGTGCATTGCCACCTTCGGCATTCCGGACTTGTCCAGAAAGAGAAATCCGCTGCAGCCATCCACCAGCGCTTCCACTTTCGTGGACGCTCTGGCTTTTACCACACGCAACAGCGCTGCTCGAACAGTATCCGTCATGGGAACATTGCGGATACCGCTTTTTGTTTTCGGCGGTGTGACAAAGTAGGGCTTTTCAGCCGTCCGGCAAAGCTGCCGCCGGACATGGATACAGTGCCGTTCAAAGTCGATATCTGCTCGTGTCAGGCCATACAACTCACTCACACGCAAGCCGGTTCCCATAAGAATGACGATATCATCATAATAGTTGCCGCCATAGTCTTGAACGAATTGCAGATATTTCTCCTGCTGTTCTCTGGTCAGGGCATTGCGCACATAAGCGTCCTTCGGCACAACATCGGACAGCTTGAACTTGAATGGATTCTTGCGGATGATGTCATCCTCCACCGCCATCTCAAACGCCGGTCTGACAACGCTTTGCAGGATTCCTATGGTGTTTTGCTTGAAACCGCTGTCATGCAGAAACACGAACCAGCCTTTCGCATCGGACAATTTTACCGTTTTAATGGCTTTTTGCCCGAAAGGGTCAGCATGAATCCGCTTGACCGCTGTGTTGTACGACCGAAGTGAATTGGGTTTCAACCCACGTTTCAGGTTCATATAGCGGTCAACCAGATCAGCCACTGTCATCTCTCCGGCAGCATAGTCGATGCCGTCTGCCAGATCGCGCCACAGTTCTTCCTCTTTTTTCCGCAGCTCTGTCAGGGATTTAGCGTAAATACAACGCCGTTTCTTGTGGATATCGGTATAACGATAGTCGTAGGTGCCGTTTGCTCTCTGGCTTTCGCCATCCTTCAAAACACGGCCCTTGCTATCCTTGCGCTTTTCAGGCATTTAGAAGCTCCTTTCTGTGAAAAGCGCATATAGGGGTTAATTTTAGTATACCATACCGACCATGCGATTTCCACCGATATCGAATAGAAAAGACGTTGCATCATTCTCAAATAGAATACGCCTGCTCGATAAAGTAATCAAACAGACGGCGCTTGATCAAACGCTTGTTACCCACCCAAAGGACAAATTTGCACTTATCCTCGTTGGTGATCTCACGCAGTTTATTGATGCCAATGCCGGAATAAGCCGCAGCTTCCTCCAGCGTTAAATTGCTCTTTTCCCAAATCGGAACTTGTCGGGACTTGGTCCCTCCATCTTGCTGATGCAAGACCGTTCCGTCGCTTGAAGTCTCCACCGGGGACTTCATTGCTTCGCAAACGCGAACTTCCTTCATAGGCAGACCTCCAATTCCTTGTAACCGAACGCCTGTAACCGGGCAGGAAAACTCTCTTTTTCTGCACACAGGGCATCCGGTCGGCTTTATACTTTTTCTTATCTTTTTAAGGTTACATGGTTACAGAAAGAGGAAAACACAGTAGCCATGCGGCCTTTGGACTGTAACGGAAGTGTAACCGAATCTGTAACCAGACGTGTAACCACTGTTCATCAGAAGGGAAAGCCCAGCTGCTTAGCTTCTACATCCGTTATTTCGGAGAAATCTTCAGCCCCGGTTTCGGGGCTGGTTACGCGCTCCCAGCCTTTCTGAACGCCGTACTTCGGGTAACGCTTGGCGGTCTTGTGCGCCTGCCAGCCTTGAATATCGCCGCGCGAAATTCCCGTGTTCATGATCTCACAGATAGCGCGGGTCTCCCACTCTGCCGGGATATTGGTGTTGCCCAGTGCTTCTGCATAGAGCTGCTTGGAACACACCCGGTCACCTGCGTAGTCCTCCAGAAAGGCGTAGATCATGCCCGCCTGTGCATCCTCCTGCATGAAGTCCTGCTGGTGGGCTTGCAGAGTTTCCTGCATGGCAGGGCTGAACGCCAGCTTGTAGTTGCCGCTGTTGTAAATCGTCATGGCTTCTGCCCAAAGCTGGTCGATATAGGCACGGGAATCCTCCTCGTTGTCCAAAATGTGGGTCTCAGCCAGTTCCGCATCCACCGGAACAGGGATGAAGCGGCGGTTGCCTGTGCGGTCACGGGGCAAAAAATCCTGCCGATTGGTCGTACCGGCAAAGACGCACTGGCGCAGACGGTCGGCAGGATGGGTCTCGTAGGGAACTTTATAGGTTTCCTTCTGCTTGCTGAGAAAACTCTTGATCTCCTCGATGCTCTTGGCATTGGCGGTGGCGATCATCTCCGACATTTCGATGATCCAGTGACCTTGCAGCTTGCGGTACACGTTGTCATCATCCAGCCGCCGCAGGTCATCCGAGAACCACTCATCCTTGACCGCCAGCAGTCGGAAAAAGCTGGACTTCCCCGCACCTTGCCCGCCCACCAGACAGAGCATGGTTTCAAATTTGCATCCAGGCTGGAACACGCGCTTGATGGCTCCCAGCAGGAATATCTTCATAGCTTCGCAAGTGTACTCGTCCTCCGCAGCACCGAGAAAATGGTACAGGACATGGGGAATCCGTTCAGTCCCATCCCATTTTAGGCTGTTCAGGTAATCTCGGATGGGATGGTAGCGGTTCTCGTTTGCAACAATACGGATAGCAGATTCGATTTTCTTTTCGCTGGAGATGCCGTACTTCTCCATTCGCCGCAGGATATACTTCATATCGGTGTCGTTCAGCGTCTTACCAGATCTCGGCCAGCCCACGGGCTTTACAATGTCGATGCGCTCGCTCAACAGGTTCAGCCGGATGGCATCGGCAAGCACATGGTCGTTCTGCAGAATCGTGATGCAGTTTTGGATCGTCCGCTGGATCTCGCCGTTGGAGTGCTTGGTCAGCATTTCTTTTACGTCCGCAACGGTTCTGGGAGTACGTTCTTCGTCGACTTCTTTGTTCAATAAACATCACCTCGTACTATTATTGAAAACGACTTTTCGAGTTTTCCGCAAGATGCGGTTCTCCGGGCTTCCGCTGTGCCTGTTCTGCCTGCAAGCGATTCAGCAGTTGCAGAACGGAATCCCGTGCTTTCTCCTTGACCTGTTCTTTGCCTTTCTGCCGAACTTCCGGCTTCAGCAGCTTCTCCTGCAGACGTGCAGCGGTAGATTGCATGGTCTTGAGGAACTTGTCCAGCACGGTGTCCAACCGATGAGCGGCGTATTCCCTCGTGGCCTGCGGAGCCTTGCGTTCCGGGGACAGCACCCACTTCTTCGTGTCCTCGATCATCCGCATATCTTCCTTGCGGGTCTCGGTGCGTACCACGTCCGTCACGACCTCCACCGCCTTGTCATAGGCCGCAGCCGAAACATTTTCCAGCAGGTTTTCCATGTCCGAAACTTTCAAAGTCAACTCGTCCAGCTTATTCTGCTGGGTGGTAAGCTGCTCCTTCTGCTTGGCAAGGATGAAATCCTGCTTTTCCAGATATTTGCGGCTGCCGTACTCCGCTTCTTCCTCCAATTCCAGCCCGTGCCGCTTTGCAATCTCAAACAGCATCTTTCGACAGGCGGCATCGAAGGTGATTTTGCGGTTGTTGCGGCGGCTGAGGGGCTTGTCCGGGTCGGGCAGCTCGAAGCCCAGTGCTTCCAATGCCTTTTCCTGCTGGGGTGCCACCTCGCCGTACTTGTTTTCGCAGTCGAACACATGACGCTCATGGATGTGGGGAGTGCTTTCGTCCAGATGCAGTGCCCAGTCCAGCAGATGAACATGAGTGCCGAAGCGCTCATGAAATTCGGACATAAACTCTGTCACCACTAAAACCAGGTCTTCCACCGATGCGTGTTCGTCCAACGTTCCGAACTGGTAGATGGTTTCTTCCGGGCAGGTTTTCTTTCCGGCAAGCAAGTCCTCTATGGTTCGGTTGCGCTCGGTATGACGAATCTTTGCATTGCGAGCATTCTGGTTCTCCACAAAGTGAGAGTAGTGGATTTCATAGAACATCTTCTCCACATCGCTGAACGCAGCAGTCTGTCTATCCTTGTCGGATGCAGAACGGATGCCATGATAGCAGTCCCAGTAGATATTGCCCTTTGCTCGTTCCGAGTCGATGTGTTCACTGTTGGCAAGGTTGAAACTGCGGTCATTGTGCTTTGGGTTATAGGTGCCGTGGGTTCCAGCTCGTCCGTTGTGTCGTGTTAATTTCAGATAGACATCCCTCTTTTCCTGTATTTTTTGTGTATGGCCACTCGTGCGATCAAATCACAGGAGTGATACAATTCTTCTAAGCAACGGGTCTCGCATTTCAAGACCGTGTCTTGAAATCTTCTCTCGGAATCGAAAGGTAATCCTTTCGGAAAAGGATTTATGTGTTTGTTCTACTGCAAAGAAAGTGGCCTATCGCTCCTTCCCTCAGTGGGAGATCATGGCGTTTGTCGCTTTCTGCTTAGAAGAGTTTGCTTCTGCTCTGCAAGAAAAGTATAACAGAGAAACTCATACTCGAACAGGAACTGTGAGTTCCTAATTTTCGGTGAAAGTAGGAAACATCGTTCCCATTTCTTGTTGCATCGCTATTCTTTCTTTGCGAAAAATCACTAAGATGCTGCATCTCTGCAATTATTATAGCACCTGAAATCACTAAAGTCGTGGGCTTCGTAGGCCTATTATTGGCCCCCTAAGTGAACCTGTTTTGATTACTTTTTCCTGATTTTAGTATAAGGTTTAGCGGGGGCTTCTTTCATTTCAATAGCTTGCCGGGAGAGAACGCAGCAGCGGAGCTGCTGGATCTGCCGCCGTTTTGCGCCAGATAATACCCAGTAGTATATGACGCACAGCGTCATATCACTGGGCAAGGCGTTCCCCCTTGACTCCCTTCAAAGGGCTGCGGTCTCGCCTGTCGGCTCGGTCGGTGCTTCAAAATACCTGCGGCCTTTTGAGGTCGCCACTGGCGACCCGCACCTCTGCACTCTTGCTTCGAGCAAGCTGTCCTGAACGGACAGCTCGTCCGGATTTTTCAGTGGGCCATTTTGACCCACTGATTCTGTTACGGTCAGAATCAGGTTGTCATCTTGGCAACCTGATTTTCAACAGGCCTTGAGGCGTTACGGAAAAACGATGTGCTCATTTTGAGCACTTGCAGCATCTGTAACACGTTTTCGATGCAGACTGTGCGATTGCATCGCTGATTCGTTCAAACTCATCGCAGCCCTATATTATCGCTCACACTCTCGATCAGGATGTCAAATGCAGAAGCGGCCATCTGCATCTACGCAAACAGCCGCTTCATGATTCATTTTGTACTGGTCACTGCAGTACCTTATTCATCAGCTCTTGATAGCTGTCCACATGGTCGTATGTCACAAGACCATCTGACAATTTTGCGAAGAGCTTCTTGGCGCAGTCGATCTTGGACTTCTCGATTGGGCGCAAGTTCAGGCTTTCCATCGTGCCTTTGGTTTCTGCTACAAAATAGATGTGTTTCACCTTGCCCTCATGGAACACGATTGCCCAGTCCGGGGAGTAGTGTCCAACCGGGGTCGGAATATAGAAGCCTTTCGGCAGTTTTGCATAGATAAAGACTTCCTCTGCACCGTCCAGATTTTCCGCAAACTTCCGTTCCACGCTCTTTTCCGCTGTGCCATCGGTGAAAACGTAATCCTGAATCGCCTTTTGTGCCTTGTAAGCCTTATCCATCGTCAGAGCGTGTTTCTCTGCCGTAAAGATGCTGCTGTCGTAGCTACCCTCAATGGTATCATAGGTGATATGCTCCACGATCATGGTAGCTTTCTGCTCCTTGACCAGCCGGATCACCTTTGCGATAAATTCTTCTGGGTTGTTCTGGTACATCGCAAAGGTTGTCGGCTTGATGCCCTGCAAAATCCGTGCAACGGTATGCCGGGTCAGCGTTGTGCCCTCTGCAATTTTGCCGATCAGGTCATACGCAACCTGACCTGCGTAGTCATGTTCTAATTTTTTTGTTCTGCTCTTGGCATCGCTGAAGCTGCTGCCTTCTCGCACCATATCGGCACTCAGGACATCTTTCTGCCCGGCATAGGTAACGGTATATTGCAGGCGACTGACGTACAGTTCCCTGTCGATGTATTCGATTGCTTTCCGGATCAGTTCCTCAGAATCAAATTCCACCGTATAGGCGTATTTGTGGTTGATCGTCTGCCAGAGCTTCTGGAACTCTGCCTTTTCAAACCGGTCGTTCAGCGGATTTTCCAGCACTTTCGGCTTGTTGCCATCCTCAAACATAGACTTGAGCATACTGTCATCATAAATTGCCTGCACAAGCGTGTGCACGCCCTCTTCAATGGGCTTCAGCGTTTCCGGCACCGGTGCAAGTGTTCCGGTCTGCACATCGTCCCGGTAGTCCTGCGTGACGTTATCCTGCTCATCCACATAGTTATTGCGGACAAGATACTGATAAATTGCCCGTGCCTGACGGTCATCCACCTTGACAATTTTGCCATCCAACCTGATGGTCTTGCCGGTGAAATATGCAATGTCTGCCTTGCGGGGGCGATCATACAGCACTGCTTCGGTCTGCTTTTGCAGTCCGTCTACAAATCCTGCATAGCTCTCGCTGGCAATAACGGTCAGGACGTTGATATCCTGCACCTTATCTCCCAGCACTTCCGCATCCATGCGGTTTCCGTCCTTATTCACGCACAGACGCAGACCACGGCCTACTTCCTGCCGCTTCTGCGTGGTGCTGTCGCTGTGCTTCAGGGTGCAGATTTGGAACACATTCGGGTTATCCCAGCCTTCCCGCAGGGCAGAGTGGGAGAAGATGAACCGGGTCGGCTCTTCAAAGGACAGCAGACGTTCCTTATTTTTCAGGATCAGGTCATAGGCAGAAATGTCATCCGACATATCTGAGCCACGCTTGACCGAACTGTTGACGCTGTGACCTTTCTTGTCGATGCTGAAATAGCCCTTGTGGACATCATGCACATCGGTTGAATCCAGATAGGCTGTATAAGCAGGGTCGAACAGGGTGCGATGCTCATTCAGAACCGAAAGATACTCCTGCTCAAAAATCTTGCCGTACTCGCCCAGCAGCTCGTTTCCGTCTTCATCGTACTGGCGGTATTTTGCCACTTCGTCAATGAAAAACAGGGAAAGCGTCTTGATGCCCAGTTTGAAAAGTTCCTGCTCTTTTTCAAAGTGCGAAAGGATTGTTTCATGAATCTGTACCCGGCGCATATCGTTTTCGGAAACGTCGCCGGTAACATCACCTTTGCGGATGGTGTCTCCGTTCGTAAAGGTCACAACGCCCGTGATCGGGTCGATTTCCGACACTACGAAGCCCTTGTACTGCTCCATTTCCCCGGATTTATAATAGAGATTATCGCCCACATCCAGCATATGGAACTCTCGCTTCGTACCGTTCTGGTGGCTGACTTCCAGCTCCACTTTTGCCCGCGGCGGATTTTTCGGGGAGATGATGATGCTTTCCAGATACAGATACTTGTCCGTACCACGAAGATTTTTGACCTCAAAGCCTTTGACTTCGATCTTTTTGACCAGCCGCTTGTTGTAAGCGTCCAGCGCATCCAAAACGTAGATCAGATTGTGCTGCTTGGCATGGGTAGCAGAGTAGTTCAGCGTGAAAAGCGGGGTGAATTTTTTCAGGGCTTTCTGGGTGGCGGAGTCCTCTTTGCCCATCTTCTGCGGCTCATCCAGAATCAGGATCGGACGGTTGGCTGCGATGACGTCAATCGGGCGGCGGGAACCGAACTCGTCCCGCTTGGTGTAGATAATACGCGCCGCAGCATCTCCCTTGCGGCCTTCCACGTTCTTGTCCTCGTTCATGGAGGCGGCAAACGCCTGCGTGTTGATGATCATGACATTGATGCCGGAATTGCTGGAAAAGGAATCCAACTGATTCAGGTTGCTGCTGTTGTAGATAAAGAACCGTGCCTTTTTGCCGTAGCACTCCATAAAGTGATCGGCAGTGATCTCAAAGGACTTCTTTACGCCTTCACGGATGGCGATACTCGGCACAACAACGATAAATTTGCTCCAACCATACCGCTTGTTCAGCTCGAACATGGTCTTGATGTAAACATAGGTCTTGCCTGTGCCGGTTTCCATCTCAATATCCAGAGAACACCTGCCCAGCGGTGCCACCAACTTGTCCGACTGATGGATGTTTGCTTCTGCTTGCAACGCGCGGATGTTCTGAAGCAGCTCCTGGTCGGTTAGTTGGAGTGCTTCGTTCTTAAAACCTGAATCGTTGATCAAATCCAGCAACTCCACCTGTGTTGCATCGTCCCCACTGGAAACAAGGCTCAACTGCTGCGGCTGTGCAGACAGACTTCCCATATCCCGCAGGTAAGACACACCTGCATTATAGGGCTGACCCTGAAAGACCCGTGCCACCGCATCCACAGCATCGGTCTGGTACTGCTGAATCTTAAAACTAAACTTCATCTTTGTGGTTTACCTCCTGCTCCAGCATCAGGAACCGGTCAAAATCGCTCTCATACAGGCGATCCTGAATGACACGATACTTTTCGTATTCGGTTTCTGCATGGAGTTTGGCCTGTTCTGCGCTGATTTTACCGGGGCCTGTCAGCAGTTCATTGCCGTTGAACTCCAGAAAACCGTCCAGCCGCTTTGCCCAGTCCTCCATGCTCATGGGGATCTTGCGCTCGGCCTGCAACTCGGCATAATCCAGATAGAGCGACACGATGCGTTCCAGATAATTCATTTCCTCTTTGCTCAGGTAGTTCTTGGCCACCGTCACATCTGCTTTCAGGATTTTCCCATCCGGCGCATTTTCCCATGTGGTAAGCCCCATGTGCTCCTTGTTGGCATCGGCACGCTCCACGATCAGTTCTGCCGCCGTGTGGCGATGCACAGCATAGTGCATCTTATTCTGAACCGTCTGGAAGAACCGCCGGGTCGTTTTTGCATCCTTGTCATAATCAAACGCTGTTGCGTACAGATCCGTTACTTTCTGATAGAACTTGCGCTCCGACAGGCGAATTTCCCGGATCTGCTGCAGTTGCCGCTCAAAATATTCATCCGTGAACATGTGACCCTTTTTCAGGCGTTCCACATCCATTGTCCAGCCCTGAATGGTGTGGTCCTTGACGATCTGCCCCGCCCATTTGCGGAACTGCACCGCCCGCTGATTATTTACCTTAAAGCCGACTGCAATAATCATTTGAAGGTTGTAATGATCCTGCTTGCGGCTGATCTGCCGGGTCCCTTCGGTTTGAACTGTCAAGTATTTCTTGACAGTTGCCTCCGGCGTGAGTTCTCCATCCGCATAAATACGCTTGATATGCTGTGAGATCGTCTGTTTTGACACATCATATAAGGTTGCCATCATCTTTTGCGTCAGCCAAATGTTTTCATCCTCATAGCGCATTTCATAGCTGGTATCGCTATCCCCGGTAGAAGCCACGAAGGTCAAATATTCTGCCGCAGAGCTGTGGATGATTTCATTCTTTTTTTTCTCATTCATACCATAATACCTTTTTAATACGAAGACATACCAATCAGCCGTCTGGAATCGTCCAACAGATTATCATAGTGTAGCAGTTTTATGTCGCTTTCTTTTTCCAGCTGCCGTTGCAAAACACGAATTGTAGGATCATCAAAATCTTGTCTGCGGCCTGCAACTACTGCATAGTGCATCCGTGTAGGGTCATAGCGAAGGAACTCTTCTGGCAGAACCTTCGGTGTATATTTTTTGAATTCTTCATACAATACCGCGTAATTGGCTGCAATATAGGCTTGCCAGTCTCGAATCTGCTTCAGTCCCTTTCTGACAGTCATACCCCAATCGCCATCCTTTACCACGATATTATTGTATGGATTTTCAAATTCAACAAAGATAAACTGCCAGCCACCAGATGCCCGACCTGCCAAAAGATAATCTACTACATACTGTGTTCCCAGCGGAAACTCCTTAAACAAAACAGCTTCGTGATGACCAAAGGTATAGTTGCTGAAAATAGATGCAGGGAGGTGATAATATTTATTGTTTTGAATGTACCGCTTGATGTCAAGTTCTGAGATGGATTTATCATTAAGCAATGCTTCAAAGCCATCACACTGAGCATTGAGTACTTTCTCATCCCTTAGCAACATGAAATCCATAAAGTTATTCGGAAAAAGGCTGGCGTAATAACGCCGGACAGCTTCCGGATAGTAGTGAAACATATTTTTCTGGCCAAAGCGAGTTTTTCTAGCAGCATTTCCCTCGGCATCGATTCGCTCTTTTTCTTGTTCTTCTTCAGGGGTTAAAACTGTAAAATCTTGATCATATAAGCCTTTCATTCTTATAGAACCTTCCTTACCGTATCCGGACTATAGGTTTCAAAAATCTGGTCAAAGTTTGTTGCAACGCTGTCGTTTGCCATGGAGCTGTCACGGAAAACAGCATAGTACGGCTTCATCTGAGCAATGGCCTTGACAGTCTCCTCCGTCACATCATGGTCAAAGCAGGCCAGCAAAAAGCCGTCTGCCACGTTGAACACCTTTTTGCCGGCAATTTCCATGGTTTCAATGGGGCTGGAAAGCAGCACACCCAGATCCAGCATCACCTGGAACAGCAAATCTTCCGGGGTGCGGTCAGGTTTTACATTATCCACCAGCGAGAACATATCCTGCTGGCTGATTTCTTCCGGCGTGTAGTAGACGTTTTCCATATTGCTGCTGTCCAACCGCAAACACCGGAAACCCACATCAACGGGGGTGCCCGGTTCAGGCTGCGTCTCGGACATCTCCAACTGTCCCCCCCCTGCGGACAGTATTTGCTTGCCCGCACGGCGGATACGCTCCTTGCCGATTTCGCAGATGTTCTTGTAGCCTGCCTTGTAGGCTTCGCTCTTTTCGTCCGTCTTTTCCGGCAACTGCACCATGATAAATTTACGGTGTCCACCATCTTCAGCGTTCAGTTTCATTACAGCATGGGCAGTTGTGGCAGAACCGGAGAAGAAGTCGAGGACTATATCCCCTGCTCTTGCAACTTGTAAAGTCAGTGCCTTAACCAGTGACACAGGTTTTGTATACGAGAAGAAAGCTTTCCCAAAAAGATCATACATCTGTTTTGTTCCTTCGGTATTCATTCCAACATCATCCATCCAAGTCGACTGCGGATTAGTGCCAGAATCCAATTCGGAAGCAAATCTCTTTTTCATTGGCCGCTTTGTCGTATCTTCAGGGAAAACAATTCGATTTTCCGCAATAAGTTGATTCATAGATTCTGGAATGTAAGACCAGACACGATTATAATTTGGTTTATATACCTTTCCTGTTTTGGGGTCTACTAAATCATAATACTGATTCGGACGCATATCGCCTGTCATCCCAACAGTCAAATCACCTGTTGTCCAAGGACCACGAGGATCATTATCAGGATTTGAATATCCTTTATAATCTTTATCTATTCCTCTAAATACTTTGAAATCATTACCTTTATACGCTAAGACATATTCGTGATCCGTTGAGCATTTACTTTTATCCATCTGTGATGATGCTCTACGCTTCCATACAAAAACCGCCAAGAAACGCTGTTCTCCAAAAATTTCATCACAGCATTTTTTCAGATTATTCAGTTCATTATCATCAATAGAAATAAAAACAACGCCATCATCTGCAAGCAAATCTTTTGCAATTTTCAGGCGAGGATAAATCATATTGAGCCAATCCGTGTGAAAACGGCCATTACTCTCGGTGTTGGTCACAAGCCGGTTGCCTTCTTCGTCATACTGGCCGCTGTTTCCCATGTAATCCTCGGTGCTCTGTGCAAAGTCGTCCTCGTAGACAAAGTCATTGCCCGTATTGTATGGAGGGTCAATGTAGATCATCTTGACCTTGCCCAGATAGGTTTCCTGCAAGAGCTTCAGCACTTCCAGATTATCGCCCTCGATGTAGAGATTCTCACTGTCAAAGCCGCCGGGTGTGCCATCTTTGCCAACACTGTCTGCCACCACCGGGCGCAGGGTTGCCGTGATGGGCGCATTTGCTGCCAGCATTGCCTTTTTCTTGTCCGGCCATGTAAACTGGTAGCGCTCTTCCCGACCCTCCACGATGGAATCGGAAAGCTCCTGCCGCAGAACGTCAAAATCAATGGCGTGTTCTACTTTGCCGTCACGTTTTACCTCGGTAATTGCATTGGGGAACAGCTTGCCGATCAGCTCAATGTTGCGCTGTACACCGTCAAGGCTGTGCATTTTAAGGGTGTCCATTTGCTGACTCCTCCATTTCCTGTTTCGGCTCCAAATGTATAATGAAATCGGTTATCAATATTGCATTCAAGGAAGCTTTTTTATTAGGGTACTTTTTGTATTTGCTATGTGAAACGCCGTTGCGGTTTGGAACACCTTCTACCACTTCATCTACAGTATTACAGTCACAAACAATCAGCTTCTCATAAAATTCTCCGAACACGGGGTCAAAATTATTTTCTTCTATCAACGCAACCAACCCTTGACCAGTTTTCTTCTGACTATAGCGGCCAGTGATATGTAGCTTGTGGTGAATTAGACCTTCCCACATAGTTGACAAACACGCTATCGATAGCGCATACTCTCCTCTAATATGCGCTTCAATCGCTTGCCCAAGAATTTTTTTAATATGAGGTGCGAGATCAGAATTTCTCCATTCACATTTGATATTTTTTAATTCTTGAGTAGTGTAATAATTGAGAATCAATTTATCAATACGCTTTTCTCTACGCTTGCTACACCCTCTGCTAGAGAACAAAACCCTGTAGATATCTTCAGCCAACCCAAAATCTGCTGACCAACTCGCATACGGAAACCATTTGCATTCATATAATGCCGCCAGACAGATTTTATCAATTTTACGATAATACGAGTCAAGAATGCTATCCTCAATATGCAAATTCTGTAAGACAGACTGCAGTGGAGAAAAATCAATACTGGATATCCATTGCAATGCCGGTGAATTTGCAATTTGAGTTGCCGCAGCAGTGTAAGACGCTAATATATTTTGAGTTGATTGTGTAATGGATTGAAGGAAGTTGTTATCATATAGATTCTGAAATGCATTGACCGTGTTATTAGCGAGAAGCCACCTGTCAGTATTGAGCGTAACTGATGAAATTGCAGAGGATAACGTTGAAGCCGCATGCGTTACCGCACTACAATTTGATGCTAAAATGGCAGTCGTTCTTTGAAAATCCTGTACTGCAGGACTACTCACAACTTGTTGAAGGCTATTTATGAGTGGAGCCGCTGCACATTGAATTCGCGATTGCTGTTCAACAAATGGTGTAAGCGCCTGTGATAAATTTTCTGTCAAAGCAATGCTCTTCTGCAACGATTCGGGAAGAATGGGCATGAATTTCTTTTCGCTATCGATAATTACACCTCCAGTTGCCGTCGCACAATTTGCAGTTCCTGTACCAGTTCAAACTTCTTCTTCGGTTGCTTTTCCTTACGGATTTTAGCTTCCAGTGCCGCAATCTGTTTTTCCAGCTGCTCTCGCTGCTTCTGCTGCTCCACGCTGTCTTTCAGGGACGCACTTTCTCCTGTGCCAAGCGCATCACCTGCGATCTGACGGACAAAGTTCTCGTATACAGCATCCAGCGTAAGCCCTTCCAGATGCACCGGCAGGTCGTCCTCGTCCAGCCAGTCCGTAGAATAATAGCGATCAACCTTAAAGGCTGTCTTGCCCGCCGCAGCCTCCTTGTAGCCGATGACAGCACGATACTTGCCCTCGTATTCCAGCAAAAAGAGGATGTGATACGGAATTTCCCGGTCGATTTGGCGCAGGACACTCTCATCCAGCTTCGGGGCAGACAGCCGCACCTCGACCACCTCGATCTCCGTCACCTGCTCCCCAGCCGCCAGATTCAGGGTGGTAGTCGCAATCTTATTGCGCCAGTAGATGATCCTGATCTGCTCGACAAAGGCTCTCTTCATAGCCGGGGTAACGGCAATGTTCTCATAGAACTTCTGCTTCGGGATACGTTTATTGAACTCGGTAGATTTTGGAAAATTCAGCAAACTATTTTCCTCCATGACCTAAAGTTAAATCTTTCCGTATTCTTCTCTCCGTTGATACATTTCCTGCAATTCTTTCAACGAGTGATCCTCAAATAACAGTGCATTACGTTCTTTTTCTAGTGCAGTTATGTATATATAAAATTCTTTATTTAACGCTTCTTCGATTTGCAACTGCTTATTCGTCAATCGTTTAATTTCACCATTTTCATCATTTTTCAGATGACTTTCTTCTTGCTCTATCGTAAATGAAAGTATCAATCCAATTGCCGACGTACTAAGTTTCCCAGCATATTCCACCAAACTATCTACCTGTGTATTTTTACGTTTATCCATAAACAGCTGTTGTATCAATATTTGATACGATATTCTAATTTGACTGGCTCTTCGCGTTGAAGAACTTAGATTATCTGCTTTATTTTTTGAGGTGTCCCTGTATTCTGCAACTATATTGCTACATGAACATACCTCAAAAAATTCTTGAAACAATTTTCTTAAAAGATTTATCCGTTCGTTCTCATGTTCAATTAACTGCGATATGATTTGTAATTCATTTGTGCGATTGCTTATTTTTTCCAACCGCTCTTGCGATTTATCGTTTTCCTCCTTAAATCTTTGATTTTGCCATAGCGCAAGTAGTCCAAGAATAATTGTAGATGCATACGTCAAAATGTCTCCTGCGCTCCATTTTGCTCGAAAGAACTCTACTGTGGGTTCAATACTAAACAACCAATGTATGACAAATGCAAATACTATACTTCCTATCGCCCAAATCACAATCCATCCATATTTTCCATTTCGATTTTTCATAGTTATCCCTATTTCACAACAAGAAAGCAAATCAACTCAAAATCATCCAGCCCAGACACCTGACTGAGTAATGCTGTTGTTCCTCCCGCAGAGAATAGGCTGTCGATGTCGCTTTCTTCTTTGACATCAATGATCGAGTCAATGGCTTCACTCAGCAATTCGGACATTTCTGCCATGTCCTTTCCATCGTCTGTTTCCCGGTTGAAGCGTTCATACACCTCTTTGATTGGCTCAGTCTTTCCACGGCACAGCAGCCGGATATCGTCCAACATCTTTTTGGGGTTCAGGTAGTCGCAGATGATCTGCCCGTCCATGCCGATGTAAACCATGTAGAACGGATGGATGCGGTTCCGATTGTCCACATTGACGCTGTTATTGATGTTTTTCAGCACGAAGATCACTCCCTCCGGCAGTTCATCCGTAGCCGGAACCACCGCATGAAGTCCACGGGGCTTCTTGTCCAGATTACCATTGTGTTTGATGTAATCCAGCAGGTCGAGCCGGAACTCGTTCAGGCCCAGATCCATAATGGAGATGCCGTCCGACATATCTTCGATGTCAACGACCTCTTCCTGCAAGCGTTTCAGCTGTGCCTTGCGGTACTCCAAATCGCCCTTTTCTTCGGGGTTGATAAGGTCATCATCGCCGGTGGAGGTCATAACGGTGATTTTCATGCGGGTCTCCACACGGGATTTCAGGTTGATGTAATCGTCCAGCGTCAGATCAGGCCAAAAATTCACAAGCTGGATGTACTGGTTTTTGCTGCCGATACGGTCGATTCGTCCAAAACGCTGGATAATGCGTACCGGGTTCCAGTGAATGTCATAGTTGATCAGATAATCGCAGTCCTGCAAGTTCTGACCTTCAGAAATGCAGTCTGTCGCAATCAGCACATCAATTTCCGTGGCACTACCGGGCATCAGAACATCCCGGTCTTTGGAAATGGGAGAGAAGCAGGTCAGCACGTTGTTGAGTGTTGCCTTGAAGCCTTTGATCGTGGTACGTCCGTCAATCGAGCCGGTAATTACAGCGGTATTCAGCCCATATTTCTGCTTTACAAACGCACTCACATTGTCAAAGAGGTACTCTGCCGTATCCGAAAATGCAGAGAAAATCAGCACTTTTCTGTTGCCGGCATTGATCGGGTGCTCAATTTTTTCAGACAGCAGCTGGAACAGTTCTTGCAGCTTTGTGTCATGCTGCGGCGTGATATCTGCCACCATAAAGGTCAACAGCTCCAGAATTTCTGCATCTTTCCGAAGCTCCGTACGCCAGCTCTTCCAGTCCATATCCGCAAGGTCGATTTTGACTTTTTTGCCGACGGTGAAAAAGTCAGTGTTTTCATCGTCCATGTCAAAATCGTCTCCGGCCATGTCGTATATATCCAGATCAGCGTGGCCGGAGCGTTCAAACTGGTCAATGGACTGAATCGTACCATCAATCAGTTTCTTGATGCGCATCAGGGTCAGTTGGAACGAATGTACAGAGCTTTCCAGCCGTTTCAGCAGGTTGATACTCATCAACCGACAAATACCCTGCTCACGGCCTCTCTGGGTCAGATTCTCTCCCTTATTGTGCGTCAGCTCCTGATATTTCTGGATCTTACTTGCGAAGATGTAGTTGGAGGGCATATAGACGCACAAGCTCAGCTGAATCAGCTGCTCATAAATTTCGTTGTAGTTGATGGCATTATTCAGGTCTGTCAGACATGGCCGAACGGAGATCGGCTTCAACCGCTCTGGGAACTTTCCGATAGCGTTGGTGTTGTAGTACTTCTCGATATACTTCCGAGAACGTGCGATGGTAACGCTGTCCAGCAGCTCGAAGAAGTCGAAATCCAATGTCCGCAGCAGCGCATCCGTGGTTCTCTCTTCTGGTTTCAGTTTGCTCCATGCGTTAAAGGCTTTCTGCGCCTGCTTAAAGATGTCTTCAATGCTCTTTGAGGTGTTCAACCTTTCATCCAGATATTCGGAGTTTTCCTCATAGGCAAGGGCCAACTGATTTTTCAAGTCAACAAAGCGGTTGTTGACAGGCGTTGCCGAAAGCATCAGCACCTTGGTCTTGACTCCGGCACGAATCACCTTATCCATCAGCCGCTGGTAACGATTGTCCTGCGTCTTGCTATGAGTTCCGATTCCATTACGGAAATTGTGCGATTCATCAATGACGACCAGATCATAGTTGCCCCAGTTCAGGCGATCCAGGTCGAGGCCATTCGACTTTCCGCCGCTTCTGGACAGGTCTGTATGGAACAGGACATCATAATTCAGCCGATCCGATGCAATTGGGTTGTTCACATAGTTGTCCTTATAGGTATTCCAGTTTTCCGCCAGCTTTTTGGGACACAGCACCAGAACCGACTTGTTTCGATTCTCATAATACTTTACGACTGCCAGTGCGGTAAAGGTCTTGCCAAGGCCAACACTGTCCGCAAGGATGCAGCCGTTGTACTTTTCCAGCTTATTGATGATAGCAAGCACCGCATCCTTCTGGAAGTCGTACAGCAGACTCCAGATTTTGCTCTGCTTAAAGCCGGTTGCCTCATTCGGCAGTTCATCTTCTGAGATGTCGTCCAAAAACTCGCTGAACACATGATACAGCGTCATAAAGTAGATGAACTCCGGGGAATTTTCAGCATAAGCCGTGCTGATATTCTCCAGTACTACATCTGTGACATCCTGCATTTTGTCCCGGTCGTTCCAAAGAGAATCGAACAACTTCATGTACTGCTGTGCGAACGGAGCCTCCATGCAGTTGACCATGTTGTAGCTGTTATTTCCGCGCTCACAGCCAATATCAACTGTCGTAAATCCGCCAATCGGCATATAGGCGGTCTGTGCTGCGCCGGAATCCACAGTCATAAAGCCAGCCATATTTTCACCGGTGGTGTTCGATTTGAACGTAGCCTTCCTTCTGATCCAGTCTGCACACTCCTTTGCGATGGCTCTCTGGGTCATCTCATTGCGCAGTTTGATTTCAAACTCTGTACCGTAAAGGCTTGTTTCACGGGAAATGCGGGGGATGTAGAACTCCCGCTTCTGCTTTTCAGCCTTTTCTTTCACAAAAGTGGGCGACGTAAAGATAAATTTGAACTCGTCTATGGTCTCCAGCTGCTTCTTCAGCTCTTTATAGGCATACATCGAAAAGCAGGCTGCCGCAATAGACACCCTGCTGCCTTTTTTGATCTCGACCCGTAAATCATCTCGAACGGTATTGGTGATGTTATCCAGAATTTTCATATCATCCACCGGCTTTATGCTTATCCGTATTTTTTATAGCCTTGACTATGAAAGCACTCTTACAAAACTCTATTCCTATTATACCACCCACTTTTTCCCCTGTAAACGAAAAAGCTGACGGTGTGTAGCGTGCAGCATCCATCAGCTTTTCGTGACACAAAAATCGGCACCCGCTTTTCAGCGAGTGCCGATTTTGTTACCCTATAATGCGCTTGACTTTTTGGCGTAAGTGGCGTAAGTTTGGCGTAAATCCGCTTTTACGCGCTCCAAAAATCAAGGATTCATGCGGTTTTTTGGCAGTTATTAGTACATGCCGCCCATGCCGCCCATGTCACCACCGGCTGCGGGAGCAGCGGGGGGTTCGGGCAGGTCAGCGACCAGGCTCTCGGTGGTCAGCACCATCTCAGCGACGGATGCTGCGTTCTCCAGAGCGGAACGGGTGACCTTGGTGGGATCAACGATACCTGCGGCGATCATATCCTCAACAAAGACCTCGTTCTGAGCGTCGAAGCCATAGTTGGGCTTGTTGGCAGAGACGATCTTGTCGATGATGACGCTGCCTTCCAGACCGGCGTTCTTGGCGATCTGGCGCAGAGGTGCCTCCAGAGCCTTCAGGACGATCTTGGCACCGGTGCGCTCGTCGCCTTCCAGCGTATCGCACAGGGCGCGCACAGCGGGGATGGCGTTGATGGGAGCGGTGCCGCCGCCAGCGACAACGCCTTCCTGAACAGCAGCCTTGGTTGCGTTCAGAGCGTCCTCGATGCGCAGCTTCTTATCCTTCATCTCGACCTCGGTAGCAGCACCGACCTTGATGACTGCAACGCCGCCGGCCAGCTTTGCCAAGCGCTCCTGCAGCTTCTCACGGTCGAAATCGCTGGTGGAAGCCTCGATCTGGTTGCGGATCTGTGCAATGCGGGCTGCAATGGCATCCTTATCGCCTGCGCCGCCCACGATGGTGGTGTTCTCCTTGGTGACCTTGACCTGGCGGGCATGGCCCAGCATCTGGACAGTAGCGTCCTTCAGCTCATAGCCCAGATCAGCGGACACAACGGTGCCGCCGGTCAGGATAGCGATATCCTGCAGCATCTCCTTGCGGCGGTCGCCAAAGCCGGGAGCCTTGACAGCGCAGACGTTCAGGGTGCCGCGCAGGCGGTTGACGATCAGGGTGGACAGAGCCTCGCCCTCGATGTCCTCAGCCACGATCAGCAGCTTCATGCCGTTCTGCATGACCTGCTCCAGCAGGGGGACCAGATCCTGGATGACGCTGATCTTCTTATCGGTGATCAGGATGGCGGCGTTGTCCAGAACAGCCTCCATCTTGTCGGTATCGGTGACCATATAGGGGGTCAGGTAGCCGCGGTCAAACTGCATACCTTCCACGATCTCATTGTAGGTCTCGGCGGTGGTCTTGTTCTCCTCGATGGTGATGACACCGTCGGAGGTGACCTTCTCCATAGCCTCGGCGATCAGGCGGCCGATCTCGGGGTCACCGGCAGAAATGGTGCCGACGCGGGCGATATCGTTGCTGTCCTTGACCTTCTGGCTGTGGGCCTTGATGGTCTCAACGGCCTTGGCAACAGCCTTGCTCATACCGCGGCGGATATCCATGGGGTTGGCACCGGCGGTAACGTTCTTCATGCCCTCGGTGACCATGGCCTGTGCCAGAACGGTTGCGGTGGTGGTGCCGTCGCCTGCGGCATCGTTGGTCTTGGTTGCGACCTCACGCACCAGCTGTGCGCCCATGTTCTCGAACTCGTCCTTCAGCTCGATCTCCTTGGCAATGGTCACGCCGTCGTTGGTGATGACGGGTGCGCCGAACTTCTTGCCCAGCACCACATTGCGGCCCTTGGGGCCCAGGGTGATCTTCACGGTATTTGCCAGGGTATCAATACCGGCACACAGTGCCTTGCGGGCATCCTCGCCCTGCTTGATCTGTTTTGCCATAATCAAATCGCTCCTTCAAAGCTCAAATTTCAATTTCAGAGGGGAAACTTACTCCACGATGGCCAGGATATCGCCCTGACGCACGATGGTGCACTCCTCACCGTCCACCTTGACCTCAGTACCGGAGTACTTGCTGGTCAGGACCTTATCACCAACCTTCACGGTCATCTTGACTTCGTTGCCGTCCACGATGCCGCCGGGGCCAACAGCCACGACCTCAGCCACCTGGGGCTTCTCCTTGGCGCTGCCGGTCAGGATGAGGCCGCCCTTGGTGGTCTCCTCGACTTCAACGGCCTTGATAACAACACGGTCTGCAAGAGGAATGATCTTCATAGTTCTTGCCCTCCTATAATAAAATATAATGAAAACTTTTTTGGAACCTTCGGCCCATTCCTGCTGGGCCTCCGGTTGTTTAGCACTCTTTTTCTCTGAGTGCTAAGTGTATTGTACTCATCTTGAACTGAAAAATCAAGACCTTTTTGATTTTTCTTTTTGAACAATTTGTGACCACCCGAAAAAGTATCCTTACATCGAAAAAAGAGCAGTTCTCTTTTCCGGAGAGACTGCTCTTTTTCATCCAAACATCTTCTTATTTTACGTTCGCACTGCTCCTTTTCGCCACAAACCGCTCATACGCCGGGGCAGGCAGGAGGATGCGGCCGCTCAGGGGGCGCAGGACAGCCTCCACCGCATCACAGGGGGCGCACTCGCCGTCGGCGGTGGCAACGATGGGGCCGCGGCCATCGGCGGGGCGCAGCGCCACCCGCCGGGCACGGCGGTAGAGGAAGTAGGGCTTTGCCTCCTCGGTGAGCTGGCCGTTCACAAAATGCCGGCCGCTCTTGTACATTCCCAGCAGCTTGGCAATGGTCAACCGCCCCACCCTGCGGACGATCATCACGTCCAGCCAGCCGTCGGCGGGGTCGGCCTCGGGGGCGGCAAGGAAGCCGCCGCCATAGGCCCGGCCATTGCAGATGGCGCACATCAGGCAGTCCACGGTCAGCTCCTCGTCGTCGATGGTAAAGGTGACCCTGCGGCCGATGTGCCCGCAGAGCTGCTCCACGATGGAGAGCAGATAGGACACCTCGCCGCCGCACAGGGGGATGCGCCGGAACTTGGGGATGCCGTAGGCCACCTGTGCGTCCAGACCCGCCGCGCAGATGGTGGCGGACAGGCCCAGACTGGTCTCCAGCAGGTCGATGGTCACTTCCCCGCCCGCCAGCTGGGCATCGAGGTCGGTGAACTCTGCCCGGGTACCATAGGTGCGCAGGAAGTCGTTGCCGCTGCCGTAGGGCAGGCAGCCCACAGCGGCGTTGGAAAAGCCCTGCACGCCGGTCATGGCTTCCATGAAGGTTCCATCGCCGCCCGCTGTCCAGATGCGCAGGCTGTCCCCTGCCTGCGCTGCCTCCTGGGCTGCGGCACGGGCCAGCTCCCGGGCGTGGCCCGCATATTCGGTGGTGTGGATGGTATAATCGGCCTTGCTCCACCCGGCCCGGGCGGCAGCGGCTCTGATCTGCGGGATGAGCTGGACGGTACAGTCCTGCTTGCCCGCAGCGGGATTCAGTAAAAACAAATAGCGCATGGTTTCCTCCTTGGGCATTTCGCTTTCTCTATGATAAACGAAAACGCCGGAGGATGCAAGGGGGAAGCTCAAACCCCACCGTCATTGCTTCGCAATGCCACCTGTACGGGTTGCGGCTCCCAGCGTCCGCTTCGTGCAAAGTTTTGCACTTGCGTCCTGCTGGCCGCTGCCCCAACAACTCCTCCCTGCTTCCGCCACTGGCGGCGGTCGTCGTTGTTGCCTACTAGGGGCGGCCTTGGCAAAACCATAAGGCTTTACGCAATGCCAAGGGCCCCACTATTAGGGGGGCTGTCACCGCAGGTGACTGAGGGGTTCTTTCGTCAAAACAACCAAAATTTCTTTTTCTTTTTCTCTCGGCCGAAACAGCATTTGCTTGCTATCCAGTGCGCTGTGCGGTATAATGGATACAACAATGTGTTCTCACATGAAATGGATCCCAGAAACGACTTTTTAGGAGGAGCGTTATGGAACACTACAATCCCATCCTCGGCAGCGAGCCCAACGGCCAGAAATTTATCACCTGCGGCGAGATCATGCTCCGTCTGACCCCGCCGAACTACGAAAAGATCCGCATGGCATCCAGCTTTGAAGCCAGCTACGGCGGCAGCGAGGCCAACATTGCACTGGCCCTGGCCAACCTGGGTGTGGACAGCACCTTCTTCAGTGTAGTGCCCAACAACAGCCTGGGCAAGAGCGCGGTGCGCTGGCTGCGCTCCAACGATGTGCATTGCACCCCCATGATCCTGACCGAGCCCAACGAGACCCCCTCCAACCGGCTGGGTACTTATTATCTGGAGACCGGCTACGGCATCCGCGCTTCCAAGGTCATCTACGACCGCAAGCACAGTGCCATTACCGAGTATGACTTCTCCCAGGTCGATCTGGACGCTCTGCTGGACGGCTACGACTGGCTGCACCTGAGCGGCATTACCCCGGCACTGGGCCCCAACTGCCGCGGCCTCATCATCGATATGCTCAAGGTGGCCAAAAAGAAGGGCCTGACCGTCAGCTTTGACGGCAACTTCCGCTCTACCCTGTGGAGCTGGGAGGAAGCCCGCGATTTCTGCACCGAGTGCCTGCCTTACGTTGACGTTTTGCTGGGCATTGAGCCCTACCACCTGTGGAAGGACGACAACGATCACAGCAAGGGCGACTGGAAGGACGGCGTGCCCCTGCAGCCCAGCTATGAGCAGCAGGACGAGATCTTCCAGCATTTCATTGCCCGCTATCCCAACCTCAAGTGCATTGCCCGCCATGTGCGCTATGCCCACAGCGGCAGCGAGAACAGCCTCAAGGCCTTTATGTGGTACGACGGCCACACCTTTGAGAGTAAGCTCTACACCTTTAACATTCTGGATCGCGTGGGCGGCGGCGATGCCTTTGCCAGCGGCCTGATCTACGCCATGCTCCACGACTACCGCGCCATGGACATGATCAACTTTGCCGTGGCAAGCAGCGCCATCAAGCACACCATTCACGGCGATGCCAACATCACCGATGATGTCAGCTCCATCCGCAACCTGATGAACATGAACTACGACATCAAGCGGTAACATTCCTTTATACGCAAAGATCCCCTCCGATGCTCATGAAATGAACCCCAAAAGTTAGACAAAAATTGAATTAAGCAGCTCCAACGGTCTG
>OGPC01000261.1_pt1 | contig 53899 bp, 47 predicted proteins | sample 1552911 | NCBI WGS metagenome assembly OGPC01 (sample SAMEA2580248, study PRJEB22360) | human gut metagenome | biome: human gut; feature: human-associated habitat; material: faeces | place: Denmark | collected 2008/2010 | reverse complement strand
ATAATGCCCGCTTTCCGGCTTTTTTATGCGTAAAACCCGGCTCTCCTTTAACGTAAGAAAGCGTGATATTATATATATAGAAAGAGTTCCACTTTTAATATCACTTTTATAAAGGAGAAATTTTCAATGGCAAACAGACCTGTGTTCGTAATGTGTTCAAAACCTCCGTATTACAAAACAATAAATATAGCATTTAAATGGTCGGGCGGTTTCGCAAAATCGCAGTCACAGAAAAATATTAAAGCAATTCATAGCGGCTTTTCAACGATGTATCCTGAATATAAGATACTTGAAATATCTAGTAAATCTTTTCAGGAATTGGGAACTAAGTTGAGTGCTTTTTCGTTAACTAAATATATTCCAGAATTGAATACTAAAATACCTGTTGAATGTATCTACCAAAGCAACAAAGTGTTTTCAAACGGAGGACCTTATACGGATCTGATTTTCAAATCCCCAAAGGATGCCAAAACAGACATTCGATTAAAAAACAGTGGGGAGTTGATTGGCTTTCAATTCAACGGTATAGAATATCCGCTTACCGAAAATTTCACATTCTATGATTACATATATATTTCTGCGCTTATTGAGAACCCGGACTTATCCAGAGAATTGTTACAGTATTCAGCATTTACTGATATTATATTTACACCCCATAAAAGTTTAAATTGTCAGGCAAAATCAGCCGCAATATTTAAATCATTATATGAAAACAAATTATTTGATGGTGTATTGGATTTTAATAAGATGCTTTCACTCTGTGAAAGTGATTAATTATTACATCCAAACCATAAATTCTATTTTTCTGCGAATCGGTGATATCATCTATATAGAAAGAGTTTTCTTTCTTATATGATTTTGCAAAGGGGAATTTTTATGAAAAAACACGATACTTTTTACGCCTTTGACGCAAATGGCAAAAAGAAAAAATATGAATGCCTTTCCGTATTTAGCATTAAAAGTTATGGCAAAACTTATATTGCTTTTACTGACAATATGCCGGATCATTCTGGGCATAGAAAAACATATATTTCTGTCTATAACGCCGAATCGGATGATCTGTGTTTGCGTGCGATCAACTCTCTTCAGGAGTGGAAAGACGCCAAAGATACTTACTATAAAAACTTTTAATTTAAGGGGGGGTGTTATAATGAGCATTTATATTACGGGTGACACGCATGGCGATATAGGCAGATTCAGCGATATCTGTTCTGAAAACGACCTGAGAGAGCATGATAAACTTCTCATTTGCGGTGATTTCGGATTTATTTGGTATAACAGTAGAGATCATACTGGCAAAACAGCAGATAATTCACAGTTAGATGAACTGTCAAAGAAACCGTATGAGATACTGTTCATAGACGGTAACCACGAAAACATTAATGAACTGTATTCCTATCCTGAAATTGAGAAATACGGCGCTCCTGCCCATAAGATTCGTGATAATATCTACCATCTCGAACGTGGTAGAATATACCACATTGGAGGCAATACCTTTTTCACATTTGGCGGTGCATACAGTATTGATAAAGCTTACAGAAAACAGAATATATCCTGGTGGCCGCAGGAAATGCCTCATGACGATGAATATAGACGCGCTATTGAGTCATTAAAGACGGCAGGTAATAAAGTGGATTATATAATTACCCATACTTGTCCGGGCGAAATAGTGAAACTTATGCTGCACAAGATCCCATCTCCTGAAGAATATGAACTTAACGGATTTTTCGATTGGATTATGCACGAAACAGAGTTTAAGCAGTGGTATTTTGGCCATTGGCATACCGACGAAAGTAAATCATTTATTATTCATGGAAAAGAGAAAATGTTTAATGCGCTGTTTTATGACGTTAAACAAGTCTGAAAAATAGGAGGGTGTATATGAAAAATAAAGTAAATTCTTTAAAAAATCTCAGTGTATTTTTGTGCCTTTTGTCGCTTGTCGTTTCAGCAGTGGCAGCATATTTTGCTGTTACCATGCATTTGGGTAAAGGCAATATTGTGTCGCTTGTCTTTTCAGCCATATACTCGTTAATGATGCTTATAATGGTCCTTAAAGAAAAGTTCCGTTACATAGAAACGGGATATAATATCTTTTTTGGTTCTGTATCTCTTGGCATACTTGTATTTTCTGTGATACACGCGTTTGTGCTTTATCGTTTCAATGTGCCTTTTGTGCCTGAGACCGGCGCGGTAATTATCATGTCCGCAGTGCTTTTTGTCAATTCTGTTGCACCGCTCTTTAAACGAAATGCATTTTTCACATTTAATAAAACGGTAAAAGAGATCGGTACCGTAATCTTGGCGCTGTGTACCATTATAGTTGTAGTAAACGGGATTTGGCTGACAATTGCACTTTGCTCATCATTGCTGTTGGTATACATTGCGGATTGGCTTTATATGACAAATGATAGACTTAAGGAGGATAAGTAATGGATAGGGAAACTTGTTTAGTTGCGAAATATTCCGCCGGACCGGTTGCCGTTATTGCCGGATTGGCAATTATTATTTATTCATTGATTACATATGATTTTGGAGCATCTGCAATATCGGATAGTGCGATGGATATAATAAATATGGTTTTATGCTTTTTTCAGATGATTTATTTTATATTTATGACTATTCCAGATAAATTGAAGGTCGGTATATTTACTGACGGTAGAAAAACTCGTTCTTATATTAATGCAACCCTGCTCTTATGTATGTTTTTAACCATTGGTGATGTTTTTATAGGTTTTTGGTCTTTTCTGAATACATATGCAATGGATGAGTATATCGAGTTAATATACACAGGCCTTCAGGCAGCTTTTTATATCAGCCTTTATTTGTCAAATATTAAATATTCATCTAAAATTACAATTTTCCTTTTCGGCTCTGCATACATCGCATTTTATGCATATATGTTTTTGGATTCGTCAAATGCGGTAATACCCGATGTAAACACAGCAACCGCTTTATATGTTATTGCAATGATGGTTTATTCATACTATTTTGTAACATTGAAATCGGCTTTCTATTTTCAGCATTTTGATCTTCCTGTTCAATCGGATGATAAAAATGTTGACGAATATATAGAGCCTCTGTATATTGTATGTATGTATCGATTTGAGCAAACCAATCATGTTATCTATCGTAATGTCGATACAGATCAGTATTATCATGGTTTGCTAGGCGAAGAATCCGATTTGGAAGAAATAAACAATGGCGGAAATACCAAAACATATGCAGAGGCATTTGAGCACATCTTTGCGACTTTCTGTCATCAAAATGCAGGTTTATAGGAGGAGCAATATAAAGATGTCGTTAAAAGACAAGGTCCGAAACAGACCTGGTGTCCTGTTATCAGATACTTATCACTCATTAAAATACAATCTCATTCATAAATTTATGAGACAGTTTATTGTTCAGTTTTATTTTGACGGTGTACGCCAGTTCGATTTTTCGATGTGCTCAGACGGTTTCTTCATTTTTAAAACCATTTCTTTAAATCACTGGGCAGTTTTTAAAGACAATATATCTGCTTGGGAAAGAGAATTTTGCGCACTGTCTGATGAAATGAATCATTTTAATTTTAAACAGCCAAAATTAACATTAACTGACGTCATTAAAGACCGAGATGATATGGGGCTTAATTATTTAGCCGTATCTCAGATGCTTACGAGATATTTTAAAGTTTCTATCAAGCAGGACGGTGTAATGTATAGAGCAGAATTTGCTGATGGGGATTTTGTAAAATACTCAAAAGAATTTTGTGAATCAAATAAAAAGGAGACAGGAATTGAATTTAAGATTGATGACGAAGTCTTACATAATGCAGGTACGGATGACTCAAACTTTTCATCTTCCGATTTTGTAGGTATTGCACAAAAGTGCGCAATGTTCTTTCCCGGCAGTGAAATAAATGTCCATACCGAAAATTCAGACGGTAAAACAGCAACATTTTGTTACGATTCACTTGCAGAATATATAAATCAAAAATACAAATGCTCTAATGTCTCAAACTCGGTATTTCGTTGTGAATCCTCGGAAACGGAGCCGGTCCAAAGCGAGGCTGAGATCAGAATTTCAGTTGGCAAAAGCAGTAATGACAAAAATGTTATAGACGCATATTGTAATTACAAAAATCATAAGTATGGTAAAGTTATTGATGCTATAAATGATGTATTAAAAACAGATGATTCACATCATTATGTTGTTGTCATAAATGTTTTTATGACTCGGCCTTTATGGCTGAATGCCAGTCAAGACGGGATAAAAAATCAGTATATTTACGACAGTATTTATAAATATTTAAACTCCGAAATAGGAATCTCTGAATAATTCTTAATAAGAGTATGCAAACTTGTTTGCATCGAAAGATTTATTTGCTATAATAAAAACAGATATTTTGTGTTTATTATAGCAGGTGAAATCATGAAAATCGGCGTTATAACGGATATACACAGCAACCTCGCCGCGCTTAAAGCGGTTATGGAAAGATTGGATGAATTGAATTGCGATCAGATCATTTGCTGCGGCGATGTGATCGGGATAGGTCCGTATCCGGAAGAGACCGTGCAGTTTATGATAAATATCCCGAATCTGATAGCCGTTCGCGGCAATCACGAAAAGTATCTGCTCGAGGGAATGCCGAGCAAATATCCGAATGAAGAGCGAATGAGCGTTGAAGAGATGAAACATCATAAATGGGAGCACAGTTTGCTGTCACCCAGTTCGGTCAATTTTCTTAAAAGTCTGCCGTATCGGATAGATACGGTGTGTGAAGGTCATAGTTTGTCCGTTTTACATTATTGTATGGACCGGGACGGCCACTATATCCACTACAAACCGAATCCGTCTAAAGATGATCTGAAACAGATGTTTTCAAATGTTGCAGGCGAAATCATTTTATACGGTCATGACCACCAACGAAATATTTGTAAAGGCGATAAGCTTTACATTAATGTTGGTGCGCTCGGTTGTCCTGCTCAAAGCAGAAACATAGCGCGGGCAGGTATTGTAAATATTGAGCCTGCAAATGTTGAGGTTCAAACAATAGATTTGCAATATGACGCAAATCTTGTAGTTGATAGGATCGATCAGTTAAATTATCCTGACGCCGGCAACATCAAAAAATATTTTTACGGCGTTTGGTGATTCGGCAGAGTGCTTAATTTTCTCCACGCCTCATATGGCATATGGTTTTTGTTTTTCTCCCAAGCGCCTATGCGCTGGCGTGATGTGCCGAGCATATCGGCAAGCGCGCTTTGCGATAAATGATTTTCCTTACGATATTTTAAAATCTGCTCACCTTGATTGTTCTGCAGGGACAACTGATAAGGTGAGCAGATTTTTTCTGCTTGTATTTCTAAGATTTCGCACAGTTTATTCAACTTGTCCGGTTTATGCAGGGTATACTCGTTCTTTTCAATGCGCATAAGCGTATCAACGCTGATACCGACTTTGCCGGCAACCTGCTTGATCGTCATATGCTTTTCGATCCTGCTCTTTTTGATTGCGCCGCCAAAGGTGGAATCATCAATTCTATTAAAAGCATTGAACGAATAGTGCTTGTAATTATTCACTTTGAGTTTCACGCAAAACAGGGGAGCGTATTCGAGTGCGCCGTTCTTTATCCTGTGTAAAATATATGCGTTAGGTAATGACCTGCACACAGTCCATTTATCAATTTCAGGCAAAACGCATATATTTTGCGGCCTTAAGGCACAAATTGTTGCTGTTATGTTAGCATAGCATTTTCAATACATCGGCTGGCATATGTGGCAAGGCGGATACTTTTGTCCGGATTAAAACTGTCTATCGCTTTGATCAGTCCGATCGTGCCGATGGAGATCAGATCATCCGTGTCATTGGTTTTGGAATAATACTTTTTAACAATGTGGCTTACGAGCCGCAGATTGCGCTCAATCAGCAGTGCGCGCGCGTCTTTATCTCCGTTTTTCAGCCGTTCCAAAGCTTCTTTTTCTTCTTTTCGGCTCAGCGGTTTCGGAAAACTGGAGGCGTTGTTGATGTGCAGAATAAAATACAGAAAATTTGCACTCAAAAAGGACAGAATTGCTGAAATCATTTTCATCACCAGTAAATACTATGTGCGCTCCTTTTTTGAAATGCAATAAATGTTTCCGTTTGCTATGAAATCTGAATTGGAATATTGGGGAATTTTTTCACGTAGTTATCGTTTTCTGTTTGCGGCGCCGTTTACTCTTCCATTTCCTTTTGGATCCATGCCATAAGCAGATTCACGATTTTTTCCTGCTGGCTTTTCGTCAGTTCTTTATTTTTCGGCACCTTATACCATTTATTCAGGCAACCGCGGCAGCAACAAGCACAGGCGTGCTGTGCTTTGAATACGGGATGCCCTCGCATCGGCGTCTGCTTGCCGTCGTTCGGAATCCGCGCCGGCGCAAGGCGTTCACGGATAAACTCTTCTGCGTGGGATCGGATCGTTTCCGTTCCCTTATTTCTGATATATTCTTTGTCTTTTTCATTCAGGTGAAAACTTGATCTGAATTTGGATCTGTTTAATTTTTCTAAAGCCTCATCTATCGTTTGCATAATTTCCGCCTACAGTTTCAGAGAACACTATGTTTCATCTATGTAGATTTCGATTTTGGCATATCTATGATTTTGCGCATATTTAAAGACTTTTGAATTTCTGATATGATCAAAGATCTCTTCACCCGTTTCATCCCAAAAGGTTTCGGAAAATGCTTTGTTTTCCGAATCGGGATTATAAAGAATATCAGTATGAATCTGATAATATTCGTCGTCTTCAGCCGGAAACTGTTTTACAAGTGAGAAATAAAATTGCCTTTTGCCCATAAAATCAAATGTGCCGGTTTCGAATAAAAGGGCGCTTTCTTCCTCCATTGGCGAGTACCATCTTTCAAAGCTCTCTATAATTTCGTCAATATTCATGCTGTCCCGGATCATGTTTTTTAATTCTTCTACGGATTTGCTCATTGCGATATTCTCCTTTTAAGATATTGTGCTGCCCCATATATATTTTTCACTCAAACAAAGTGAGTTGCTCTCTCTGAAAGGATTTCATTTCCTTTGGGTTAATGCTGTCTTGCGCAGTTATTTTGCCGTACAGCAGGGGAGAGTCAGGATCATGTTGACCGCTACAATTGCGCACCAGCGTTTGATTAAAATTTGCATAGCAGTAAACGCACCCGTTTTTGCAGGTGTTGTATGCCCCGATGTCTATGCTGGAAACACAGCCGCAGGCGGCACGCTGATTCTTATCTTTTTCAACATGCAGTCGGTAATTTCCGATCCGTTCTAAACGATTGCGGTCAATACAGGCAGCATGGCCGATTCCGTATGTGCTCAGATCCATCTCTTCAGCACAGGTGTCAATAGAAATGCCGTGTTTTGCTGCGATTTCATGGAAACAGGCTGCCAGTTCTTCCGCCTCTTCAAAAGAGGGCGGGCGAATACCAAGCGGCGCAATGTGATATTTCATGTTTTTATAGAGATCCAAAAAGCTGATTGTGCACTTTTCTGTGTAGTCGGCAAGTTGATCACAGAGCATCCGAAACTGTTTTTTGTGGTACCGCATAGTATATTTGGCACTCAGCAGTATGGGATCATAACGCCATACTACACGTTCTTTACCGATTTGCGAAGATAATTTTTGAAACACCGGTATGATTCGTTCTTGTTTTGACGGCAGATTCCGCTCAATATCCTTGTCATACGGTGTAAGCGTAAATTGAAAATAATAAGGATAATCCCGTAACGCATCTAAATGATTCAGCATTGGTGCCGGATTTTTTGTCCAGAAAACCATTCCGTCCACCACATCGGAAGATAAGGATATCTTGCTGATCTGATGCGGGTTCATGGGATTGCGTACATAAACGTATCCATCTCGCAGCCTGTTCAAAAACCATTTTGCATAATAGCACGGAATATCTGTCCTCCGGCTTGCACTGATGATCATTTTCCTGCCTCCAAAACCGGTTTTTTAGTAATAAGTTAAATTTGTGTGTTTTTGAGCCGATTACCGGGTGTTTTGCTGTGTTTTCACTTGCTGTTTTTACATATAGTTTCATAGGAACATAAACTTGCCTGAATTGTTCTTGCTTTTAAATCTGAAATTCGTATGGAGATCGTAAAACATCAAGTTTTTCATTCAAATCATAGCACAGATTCTTTTTTTTAACAAGCATTTAGAGTACTGCAACCATGAATATGCGGATGAAATATAATGAACGCCGGATTGCATTTGCAATCCGGCGTTCGTTTGTCTAATGCGATTTATTTTTATTATTCGTATTGTGTTACGTTGAAATCATAACCAAGATACGTTTGGTATTTTGTAAAATCCGGATTTCCTTTTTGTATTTTAACGGTTTTCAGATTCGGCAGCCTTGCATACAGATGTTCGGGGTCTGCCAACATGGAAGTGCTCGGAATATAGATAGTTTCTAATACCGGCTTTGCTCCTTTAGGCACCACCGGGAAATTTATATAGCAGTTTTCTGGAAAATGAAATTCTTTATCCGCTTTTGCGCCGGGATAGATATAAAGTTTGCTGCTGTATGTACCGCCGAGTATATTGCCATACGCAAATACTGCGCCGTTATATGAATAATATTTGTTCTCGGATTCGGGCGCTATATTGATCGCCTCTAAATACGGGTAAATATGATCTATGAAATCCTGCTGTTGCGGAGGACGGCAGCTCTTGTGCAGATTCAGAACCTTTAAATATTTGCAGTTGCTGATGTTTCTGCCGCAGGATACGCCGCCGCAAAAATCCGGCACGGTGAATGTAGACGCCGTGTTTCCTTCGCAGTAAACATACATACTATATTTTTTGATGCCGCTTTCGTCCCAGTAAAATACGCCGTCCACAAATTTTGCCTGCCAGTGGTCTATTTCAATATCAGTTAATACGGGTGTTTTGACGGCAAATTCAAAATTAAATACAAAGTCTGTGTTTTTCGGGAAAACGATTTTTCTTAGTTGCGGAAGATCATAAAATGTCTGGCTGGATATTGTCAGGCAATGATACGTTTCACTGTCTTTGAACGTGACGGATTGAATGTTCGCATTACCGGAAAATGTTTTTTCAGCAATACGTTCTACGTTCGTTCCTTCTATTTGGTCGGGAACCAGAACATTTTTGTCATTTCCGGTATATTTTGTGATTTCCAGTTTATTGGCGCTGTTGATCTTGTATTCCCAGTCATTGTAATTCAAAACGGGAGGCAGGTTGCTGGTGTCGTCCTGACCGGATGAACCGTTGGGGGAGGAATTTGTATTTTGACCGGATTGGTTTTTAGAATCGGAATTTCCGTTTATATTTGATCCGCCGGCAGTATTTTCTTTGTTAGTGTCTGTGGAGGAAAGACTATTTCCCTGTTCGGGAACTAAATTTTCGTTTGTGCCGTTATCGTTTCCCAGAATTCTGTTTAAAATCGCTTCCGCTCTGGTGATCGGCTTGTTTTCTCCGGTGCTGTCCTGCTCTGAAATCGCCGCATTTGTTTTGTATGCGCCGTCCACTGGTGACAGCATATACGCCGTAAAAGGAATCAGCGCGATTAAACAGAGCAGCGGTACTGCAATAGCCGCTTTTCGCTTTTTGGATAAAGCGCGGAATCGGTTAATATATTCGCGTGTTTTAAAATGCTTGTGTCTTTTAGATATTGCATTTATCCCGGCAGAGGCACTTCTATTGCCATATACCGTAAGGCAGTTTAAGCAGATGTTTGCTTCGTCCGGCATTTTCATTCCGCAGTTCTGGCATAATTTCGACAAGTTTTTTTCTCCTCAAAAATCATTTACATCAATTGTAATCATTTTATTCTATGGAAATGCTGCTTGTCAAGTGGATTCTGGACAATGTCTCACAAAAGCCGGTTTGCTATATTCAAATCGCTAATTTTTTGATTTTGCCGAATTTTCCGGCACCGTTTTCTTTTCTGACCATGTTTTAAATTTACTGCCCAATATATTTTCACAAAATTTAATACTTTTTTTAGTTTTATACCTTGTAAACAAGGTCCTTTACCCTGTAAATATTGTAAATTGTATTTGAATTTTGTAAAATTTTTTTGAAGTTTGTGTAATTATAATTGTAACTTCCTAATTTTAAAGATGAATATGGGTGGTTTTATGGAAAATCAGTATCAAAACTATAATCAAAGCGGGCAAAACAAAAAGCCTGCCCAAAGTCCGAATTTTGTAAATCCTGCCTATCAAGCAAATGGAGGCAGCCAAACGGTTCAAAATCATTCGTATCCGAATCAGCAAGGCAGGGGATACGGATCCAATAACGCTGTAAATAATCCGTATCACAACAGTCAAACGCAAAACTTTTATGCGCAGTCCGGCAATGGCTTTTCTCAAAATCAGCAGTATGCACCCGGTCCGCAAAACCAGGGTAATCCGTATCAAAATATGAATACAGGCTTTCAGCCAAATCAAAATAGCAACTATAACAACCAGGCACCGGTAGGAAATCTGAACACCAGCCGCGGGCTCGGTAAATTTATTTTGCTTTCTATTGTAACCTTGGGTATATATTCCATTATTTATTATTCAGGTATTTCTACAGATATCAATATAATCGCCAGCAGATATGACGGTAAAAAAACAATGCATTATTGTTTGATGTTCTTTTTGCTCGGTCCGATAACACTGTATATATTCGGGCTTGTATGGTTCAACAATCTGTCCTCAAGAATAGGAAACGAATTAAAAAGGCGCGGCTTAAACTATGATTTCGGTGCATCCGATTTTTGGCTCTGGAATGTGCTGGGTTCATTGATCCTCGTCGGCCCGTTTATATACATCCATAAATTATCAAAAGCGATGAACCTTCTTGCACAGGATTATAACTATAAAGGTTAATTAAGAAATATTAATAAATTTCATATTTATTGCGTTATGTAGAACAGAGAGGAACAGTATGGCAAAATTAAGTGTCGATTTTAAAAATGGTCAGATAACGGTGAAGTCAAAGCTGCAAAAGGCAGAGCAGTTTAATGAAAGAGAATTAAGTGTTTTTCAGAATAAAATGATACGCGGGCTTATGCGCCCTGTTGTGAGAAATGAGAAGAAAATAGATTATACTGCGCCGATCGGCATTTATTTGAAAAGATATTTACAAAGCGGGATAACGAAATACGATTTTTTTCTGATCATTGCGCAGATTGCAGAAGCGGTCAATAAAATTGAATATAATGATTTTTCTTATGACAATCTTGTTCTCAATCTGGACTATATCTTTATTAACGAACGCACAAAAGAAGTGCAGTTCGTTTATCAACCGGTTATTTCCCTTGTGTCTCATGAAGAATCAAATATATTTTCTTTGCTTTATCAAATTGTAAATTCCACGCAGTTACAGTTGAATGAATCTGAATACTTTCTTTCTGATTTTGTGACTTTTTTGAGAAATCTGCCTTATTTTGAAACCAAACCGATAGAGGATTACATCATGCAAAAGCAGCCTGATGTGTATTCTCAGGTGAAACGCCAGCGTAAAGGAGACAGTAGATTTCTGAAAGATAAACTCTATGAGGACAGCGGATCCGGCTACGGTTATGAAAGTAATGCGCAGTTTAACAGTCAGCAACAGTCTAACAATGCAGGCGCATCCTATTATTCCAATCCATCTGCCATAAACAATCAAGGCGGGAACGCTCCGTTCTCATATCAGCCAAGTAATTCTTTTGAATCTGCATTTTATCAGGAAAATCCGGCAGATAGTAATCCGGCATATGAAAATGCGCCTTCATTTAATGGAGGCGGTGAAGGCACAACCGTGCTTGATGACGGAGGAACATCTGTTTTGAATGATAACAGTCGTTCTGCTTATCCGTATCTTATAAGACTGAGCAATTATGACAGGATAGATGTAAACAAACCGTCTTTTAGAATAGGCAAAGAAAAAAGTTATGTGGATTATTTTGTTATGAATAACAGCGCTGTCAGCAGGATACACGCGGATATTATTACACGTGACGGCAGATATTTTATTAAAGATAACAATTCAACAAACAGAACTTTTGTAAACGGATCGGTCATCCCATTTGAACAGGAAGTCGAAATTTTTGACGGCGACGCGATTATGCTGGCTAATGAAGCTTTTGAATTTCATGTGAATTAAATGGAGAAAAAAATGAAAAGATTTTGCAAAACCTGCGGCGCAGAATTAAGCGAAACTTCAAATATTTGCAGTATCTGCGGTTCGGTTTATGGTGTGCGCCAGGTAAACGAAACAACTGTATTGAATCAAAACAAGATGTCGGGCGTGCTTTCCGCGGGGCAGGAAACAACGGCTTTAAATCACGGCAATGTACAGGGCGGAAATTCCGCGGTTCTAAATCAGGGAAACCGTGTTCAGCCCCACGCAGGAATAACTGCACCGCATCCTTTAGCGAAGGATCAGTTTGGGGCTCAAAATGCACAGCGCAGCAATCCTGCGCAAAACCGGCACCTGCAAAATCCATATCCGATTCAGCAGGGTGCATGGGGGAAAAACATTAGTCAGGCGCAACCCAATGGGCAAAGATTTGTATCTGCTGATGGCAGGCAAATGCCGCCCTATGCGAATCGTCAAAACAGAGCGGATCATGATCCAAACAGATTTGTTCCGGGCGGAATGGCACAGCCGCAAAAGGTACCGAACGATTTATACTCCTTGCCAAAGCAAAAGAAACTTCCGATCCCGCTTGGTGCAATCATTGGAATTGCCGTTGGTGTTTTGGCTTTGCTAATAACGGCTGTTATTTTGATTGTGAATTATATGTCAGTTCAACCCATGCGGGAAGCCTTGGAAACCGGAAACGGGGATCTGGCAAGTATGGTCTATTATGAGGCATATGGTAAAGAATCGAAAATTAAAAAATATGACCGTCTGATCAAAGATAAGATCAATGAAATTTCAAACAGCGTAAATTCTTATTCTTTTGATCAGCAGGCTGTACAAAGCGGCGGAGATGCAGTGGATGAATATCTGCAAAATGAGTATGGTACACTGGTTTGGAATCCTGACGGAGAATGCCTTGAAGAATGTATCAGCGCTTCAAACTGGGAAGCGTGGACGGATTTAAATACGCTTTTGGTTTCCAAAACGTATTATTGCTCCGGCGTTTATGAATATAAAACAGAAAGTGATTATGAATCGGCAATAGCGGATTTTTCTAATGTAATAGCAGATGATTCTGGATATGATAACGCGTTAACGATGATCGGGGAATGTGTTGACGGATATATTGATGCAACGCTTGCTGCAGTGGATGAAAGTATTGCGAACGGAGATATAAGCGGCGGTATGGAACTTCTGAATTCCGCCAAAACGTATCTGGATAGCTGCGGTGTGGATTCAACCGAGATACAGCAGAAAATCGATGAAACGCTTGTTACATATGCAGACAGTTATGCTCAAAAAGCAGAAGCATCCTTTAAAGAACACGATGTTAACGGCGCAATAGGCAATATAGAGGTTGCCATGCAGCTCCAGCCGGATAATGCGGATTATAAAACAAAATATGATACCTATCAGCAGTATCTGCCGTTTTATCTGTATGATGAAGATAATGTTTTGGCTGTTGAAGATATAGACGCGAATTGGATTCACTTTGATACGCATTCTATTTCTAACGATAATAAAGAAATGCTGCATGTTATTGCTTTAGGACATAATTCATATGAAACAACCAATATTTATAATATTCAATATAATTTGGGTGGAAAATATGATACCGTTACAGGAACTATTTTTATTGCGGATACATATAAAAGCACAATACAAACTTCATATTTTGAAGCGTATGGAGACGGTAAACTTTTGTATACATCACCTAAAATGGAGAAGGGTATGCTTCCGCAAGATATTTGGTTCCATGTAACCGATATTCAAAATTTAGAAATAAAGTTTTATACACGCACAGATTCAACGCTGTGGTCCAGCGAAATTGGCGTTAGCAATCTAACAGCACAAAAAGATTTTCCGGCATAACGGAACAGTGTGATATTTGGTTTTCTTTACCGTTGGATGAAAGGAGAAATGTATGAAAAGATTTTGTAAAACCTGCGGCGCTGAAATCGGCGATGGCACTAATATTTGCAGTATCTGCGGTTCTGTTTATGGACAACCGCAGGCGAATGACACTACGGTTTTAAACAGCAACACAAACTTTGCCAATCAGTCAGGAAACGAAACTACAGTTTTAAATCGGGATCCAAAATTTTCAGTTCCGCAGAAAAAAGTTCCGCCGGATTATGATCCAAATCATTCATACCAGGCTCAAAATCCGTTTGAAACGGTTTCAACGTCAAATCCACATCTTCAAAATCCGTATATGCAGCAAAAAAGCAACATCAATCATTTAAACGGTCAGCCTTTAAACAATCAAAATGGTGCTGCTTCAAATTCTTCTCCATATTATGATCCACCGGTTGCCTCTCAAAATGGTTTTGGGCAAGGCAATAATTATAATGTACCGAATAATTATACCGCTGCTCCGCACCAACAGGGTGCGGGATTTGTACCCGTAACCGCTCGGCAGAAAAACAAACTGTCAACCGGCGCCATCATCGGGATCGTTATAGGCGCTGTTGTAATAATCGGTATTCTGATTACGATGATCGCTGTGATCGCTGTCTACAATTCTTCAGTAATCGATATAACAGGCAGCGATGCCTCCGATACATATGTTTCAGATTTTGAATTGGGTACTATTAACGAAAACAATATCTATTTTAACAATTTTGCGGATCTGAAATTGAAATTGCCCGGAGAAGATTGGAGATTCTTAACAAAAGAAGAAATCTATCAGGATTATCAGGATTTAGGTATTGACGCATATTACGATGAAATCGACCAATCCGTCTATATGATCGACTCTACAGGAACAACTTATGCAGATGCCTACTTAACGAATATGGCAGACGGCTCCAATGCCCAAGTGATGCTTGTGGATAGTTCCAGTTCATTCGACACGTTAGGGGACTACTTTTCCGCCATTGAATCTCAAATCAATGCTTCTTACAGTAACGCTTATATGAAAGATGTAGGCATTTTTACTTTTGGAAACAATATGTACAGTGTTAAAGAAGGCGGAGGAATAACAAACGGTGTTTCAATTGTTCAGTATTATGCAGGTGCCAATATTGACGGCGATTTTGTAATAATTACTGCTACATTTGAAAAAAGCTCCGCACCAAGTTTCATGGAGTTTTTTGAAGCTCTGTCTGCTTATTAAATCAGAACGAGGAACATTTTGTTTAAGCCAGTAAAACGAAAGGAAGAAACCAATGCATTTTTTTGAAAGATGCGGATCCACGCTCAAGGACAACACACAGCCATGTCCAAATTGCGGTTATTAAAGTGAAAACCATTTTCAAATGTGTTATCCGGTTCAGAAAAAACCACACTGGTATGCCAAACTGTTTGATACATATTTACGGTTTCTTTTTATAAGGGTTTCAGTTGGTTCCATATTCATTTTCCTAACTGTCTTTATGGCAGGCACTGTTCTGTGCGTCTTATTGAGTGAAATTACCGGATGGACAAACTTGTTTGATATAGCACTTTACGCAGTGCCGGTTTTAGCTTTTATAGTTACCGTGATTGCTACAAAAAGAATTCAGAAAAACTAACTATTATTTCAGGAAGGATTTGAATAATATGAATAACATATGTACAAATTGCGGCGCACCGCTTACTGGCACGGAAACATTTTGCACACATTGCGGCGCACCGGTTGCTGCCAGTAATACTGTTGCGCAGGATACCACGGTGTTAAATACTGATTTTAAACAGAGTTTAGGCGGAGAGGAAACCACGGTTTTAAATAACGGAGAAAATGGTTTTAATCCGCATACAAATTCTGCTTATCAAAGCCGTGATAATTTTGGTGCTCCTCCTTCGGGGTCGTCATCCCAGTATAATGCAGGCGCTTATCAGAATACGCCGCCAAACGGCTATACTGCTCCAAATTATAACCAGAATTATAATTATGGAAATTACGGCAGTGCATATGGTCCTTCAAATCCAAATATCGGCGTAATAGAAACGCCACAGCATGGTTTTGTGGAATCCTATAGATTGTTCTGGGAAAATTATGTGAATTTTAACGGCAGATCCAGAAGATCTGATTATTGGAATGTATTTCTTTGGAACATCATAATAAACGGTGTTTTAGGATTATTGTCCTTGATTCCGGTTGTAGGTGTTGCTTTTTCAGGATTAGCAGGGCTTTTTGCAATTGCCTCCTTTCTGCCGATGCTTGCTTTATCCGTCAGACGATTGCAGGACACGGGAAAAAGCGGGTTGTTCTATTTGTTGAATCTCGTACCGATCGCAGGGTGGATCGTGTTGATTGTATTTTATTGCCAGGATTCTGAACCCGGAAATAATCAATACGGCGCAAATCCCAAATATGTAAATAAACATATCTATTAATAAATGAATTTAAGATTGAATTTGGAGTAAAGTATGCAATACATAGGTTCAGCGGTAACAGACATAGGTATAATTAAAAAAACGAATCAGGACAGTGTGTGCCTTAAAGTTGCTGAGGCAAAAGGCAAAGGGCAGGTAGCCATGGCAGTGATTTGTGACGGAATGGGCGGACTGTCAAAAGGTGAACTGGCCAGCGCCACGGTTATCCGGTATTTTTCAGATTGGTTTGATAAGGAACTTCCCTTAAGGCTTAGTAAATATTCATGGAAGGATCTTTCGTCTGAATTTGATAAAATCATCAAAAGTTTGAATTATCGAATTATTGATTACGGCAGAAATGCCGGAACAAGTCTGGGAACGACTTTATCACTGTTATTAATTATTGAAGATAAATTTATGATTGCCCATGTTGGTGATTCCAGAGTTTACAGAATTACAGATCAAATCGATCAACTTACGGAAGATCAAACTTATGTTGCCCGTGAAATCAAACTCGGTCGAATGACTCCTCAGCAGGCGGCTGTTGATCCGCAACGAAATATGCTTTTGCAATGTGTTGGTGCTTCCACAGTAGTTGAGCCGGCTTTCTATTACGGGAATGTAGCTCCCGGCGATGTGTTTGTGCTGTGTTCGGATGGATTCCGTCATGTAATCAGCAATGAAGAAATTTTTGAAAGTCTAAATTATAATAATATACCCGAATTTAAAAATATGCAGGAAAACAGCAGATATTTGATTGAGCTTAACAAGCGCAGAAATGAAAGGGATAACATTTCTGTTGCCGTGCTCAAATGCATCGAGCAGAGGTGAAAATATGGCAACGGCAATCGGAACAGTAATTGACGGAAAATATGAAATCCTGAAGCAGATCGGCAAGGGTGGTATGTCTGTTGTTTATCTTGCAATGGATACGCATTTAAATAAGCAGTGGGCGGTTAAAGAAGTACAAAAGACCGCCAACGGCAAAAACAATGAAGTGATTGTAAATAGTTTCCTTACGGAAGCCAACCTAATGAAAAGGCTGGATCATCCCGCTCTGCCGCGAATCGTGGATATTATAGATAACGGTCAAACCATTTATGTTGTGATGGACTATATTGAGGGCGAATCTCTTGATAAAGTGCTTGAAGAATATGGGGCGCAGCCGGAAGACACGGTTTTTAAGTGGGCTATTCAGATCTGTGACACGCTGAATTATCTCCATTCCCAAAAGCCGCCAATCATCTACAGGGATATGAAGCCTGCAAATGTTATGCTAAAATCTGATGGCAATATAAAAATCATCGATTTTGGTATTGCAAGGGAGTATAAAGGTACCAGCCTTTCCGATACGACGGTTTTGGGTACAAGAGGATATGCTTCTCCGGAACATTACGGCACAAGCGAAACGGATGCCAGATCAGATATCTATACTCTTGGTATGACGATGCATCACCTCGTAACCGGTATTGATCCGAGAACTCCCGGTTATGTTTATGTGCCGGTAAGGCAGTGGAACCCGGAACTTTCGGAAAGCATTGAAGAGATCATCAATAAATGTACGCAGATCGATCCTGCAAACAGGTATCAGAACTGTAATGAATTAATGTACGATCTGCAGAATCCTGATCAGGTTGGAAAAGGCATCCGCAAAAAAAAGAAAAAACGCTTGGCGTTTTTTACGGCTTGTGCTTCCCTTGCGGTAGTATTTGCTGTCTTGGGAACTTTGTTCTATTTCCTTATGGTTAATGCAAATCAAAACAATTACAGTCTAAAGGTTAATGACACTTCTACGGTGGAGGATTGCCTGGAGGCGATGGCGATTGACGGAATGGGCGGAACAATAGATGCTTATAACCGGCTGGTTTCTATTTGTGAAAAAGAGCAAAACATTTCTTTAGATACATTGACCTCCTTGGAAAACAATATGAATGTAAACCAGGCCGAACTCAGTGCAGATCCGGGATTCCCTGATTTGATCTATGATATCGGCTTTATCACGTTTTACTATTATGAGGCGTCCGCGGGAGAAGATGTAGATCATTCTGTAAGAGTAAGAGCAGTGAAAGCAGAACCCTATTTTGATCAGTATTTAAATTTGAATGAAGACGGCGGATTCACAATGAATTCTACCACCCTTGAATTGGCGGAAAACTACAGCATTATTTGCCATTTCTATACGGAATATGTCAACAGCAGTGCAAGCGGCGGTTTAGTGAAAGAACCGGATCAGGAATCATTCAACAACTATATGGAATCCGCTTCAAAATGTATTGATTTTCTATCCGGTTACCAGAATGAGGAAAAAACAAGCGATTCCATCAAATTGGAAGCGTTCTCCATTTTCGCGGATTATATAAATACTTATGCAAGCACGATGGCTGCCAATGGCGTGGAACCAAGCACGGTTCTTGCGCTCTTAGATCAGATTTACAATGAATGTAAAGATATGAAAGTAGCAACACCGGAAAACCAGGAACGGCTTGAAAGGCTCAAACAGGTCTGCGGTGATGCGGAAAACAATTATCAAACCGTTGTTATACGCGCTTATAATAACGCCGGTTATGATATGACTGCATACGAGGAAAGGAGTTGAGTTTATGGAAAATTTTGCTCCGGTTTTCAGGATCTTTTCCATCGTTTGTTTTTCCGTTGCTGGCGCTTCACTTCTTCTTGCGCTGTTTTTATTCTTTAAATTTAAGATCATTTCCGTTATAGGCGATCTTACCGGCAAAACGGCAAGAAAGTCTATAGAAAAAATGCGCGAAGAAAATGAAAAAAGCGGTGTTCGGCCGCACGGACCGACTCCTTTGGCAAAAGAAAGAGGTCCAATAACAAAAACGATTGAAGATTATAAACTCGGCGAAGGAGCAAATGCAACTGCACCAATCGCAAATGCCGGCCAATATTCGCCGCCTGATAATAAAAACGGTTTTTATGCCCACGGAACTGCACCTATGCCGGAAAATCGGAATGATTCTGTTGCTCCGAACAGTGTAAATGCGCCGTTTGATCAGCCATATGTTCCCGGTACTGCGCCGATTACTCGGCCAGATGTGAATTTTGGTAATTACCAAAATCCACAGCAACCTGCCGGCAGTGCCACAACGCCGTTGAATCAGCCGCTTGGCAATGAAACAACGATGCTGAATGAGGGCACACAGGTGCTTCAAGATAAAGAAGTTCAAAAGAAGATCAAAACTAAAAAAGTAGATATGCATCTGATTCAAAATATTGTGCTGGTGCATACAGATGAGTATATTTAACCGCATTGCGGTTTAAAGGAGGATATATAAATATGAATGTGAAAAAGAAACCCTCAAAAAGGATTCTTGCAGCGTTTCTTGCTCTGCTTATGATCCTCACGATGGGACAGACCGGAATGATCGGCGCTTTTGCTGCTGAACAGGGCTATACAGTTACTGTTACAAACAGTGAAACCAGCGATCCGGTTGAAGGCGCAACGCTTACGGTTATATCTGCAAAGGATGTAACCAATTTTGATGTTGTAAAAGCAGATGAAACATTTACAGATGATGATAATGACGGAGATATCGAGATCGCCGCGATTGCCGAATATCTTGAATCAAATCCGGATGCGGAGATCAGTTTTTCTTTTACGGTTTCGGCGAAAGATTATCAGACTTCTGATACACAGTTCATCAATGTCAGCAGTGAAAACCTCGAAGAAGGATTTTCTGTTTCCCTTAAGCAAAATCCAACTGTAACAGTAAATGTTGCTGATGAGGATGCCGCCAATATTTCCGCTTATCTGCTGGCAGATAAAGATGATAAAGAGGGCACCGAGATCAATATTTCGGATGATACTGCAGATTTTGTTCCTGTAGGTTCATTTGTAAAATTTGAGATTCAGGATAAGTCAAATTATATAACTGAAATCACTGCCACGAACGGCGGAGAAAAAGCCGAGCCGGTAATCAGTGAAGAAATTACATATGTTTATGAAATAACTGATGATTTTGTGCTCGATGTTGAGTATACCGCAGAGACATATACGCTGAGTGTTACTTATCATGACGCAGAAGGAACGGTTACAGCGGATGACAGCGTTTCTGGTACGCTTCCGGGGGAAGTTACTGTGTCTAAATCTGAGACTCAAACCGTTTTTACAATAACACCAAATTCACAATATAAAATATCAGGTATATTTTTTAATGATGCTAATAAAGAAAATAATTTAGCACCAACAAATGCTGAAGACCGTGAGAAATCTTATTCGTTCTCAGTTGATAACACTTCTATAGCCGCCGGCAGCAGCAATACACTTGATATTACTTTTGAATTAAGAACATTTACAATAACAGTATCCCAAGTAGTGGAGGGCAGAGGAACCGTAACTGTTTGTGATGAAAATGGAAATATTGAACCTTCCGCGAATAATCCACAAAGTTATGAAGTTTTGTCCGGTACTACTATCACGCTTAACTTTGAAGGAAATGAGGATTATAAACTTGTTAATTTATCGAGTAATGATCCAAATAAACAGCAACTTTTTTCTGAAGTTGTAGAAAACACTTATACGTTTAGCGTTGATAAAGACATTGCTTTTACTGTTGATTTTAATAAGATAGATTCAGAATTATTGGTTGGTGTTCCTCTTGATAGTATATTTGATGTTCAAGGTGCAAAATTAATAGATGGCGTTTATTATTCATCAGAGAGCAGTGTAACGATTACTCCTAAAAAAACAATTATCTATAATGGGGAAACAATTTTAGAAAATGTAAGTAGGGCAGATCTGTTCTTTGATGGAGAATTCCATGAAGCAAAACTTGGGCTAATTAAACATCCAATTACAATTGATAAAGACACAACAATAACTCCTTTGCAAATTTACAGCGGTAATTGGTTCAGCTGTGACAGCGATGCTGTTATGAAAATTGTGTTTGATACCACAGACCCTGTAATTGGTAAAATTAATGGTCTTCCTGACGAAGATGAACGTGTAAATACCAATAGAACTGTTTCCTTTACCGTAACGGATGAATTATCAGGTATTGATTCTGTTCAAGTTACAAATGATTATAATCCTGATGAAAAAGTTACTTGCAGTCCCAATAATGAAGGTGTATACGAATTCACCGTTCCAGTAAGAACTGATTATACCGGCTCCGTTACATACACAGTAACTGCAACGGATAATGTTGGTAATTTTTCAAAAAAAGCATTTACAGTTCAAAATGATACAGAATCGCCGATTTTGAGCGAAAATGAAGAAAACCAGCCTCCGATCTTGTTCAAAAATAATGACGGCGATTTCTTCCATCATTTGCTGAATGCTATTAGTTTCGGCAAACTGGGAACAGAAAAAACAACGATTGATTTTGCTGTCAGCGATGGCAACGGTGTAGGTTTTGGTGACAGTTCCTATGTTGAGGTTATGTTTGTTCCCGATGGAAAAAAGGTCGGATCTGATGGCAATATAATCAAAACTTCTGAAAATGGGAGCAACTCAGTTTCCATTACCGCGGATGATTTAAAAGGAACATTTAAAGGTACGATCTATTATAAATTAACAGACGATCTTGGCAATACTACCTCTGAGTGGCAGATGATTACTTCTGCAAATTCCAATATTCTGTCAGAAGATGCCAGCGGTAATGACATAAGCATTGTTATGATCGAAAACATTAAGCCTACTATTACAATCACACCGTCATCTATATCCGACGAAAGCTATGTCAATAGTGAAAATAAAACGATATATAACGGAGACGCCTCTTTTACGGTCAATATGAATGACCAAAATTCAGGCCTTTATAGTTATGCGGTAACCATAAACGGCAAGGCTCAAAATGATAAAGAAGAGCCGGAGTTGTTTCCTTCAGAGGAAAAGATTCAGGATGAAGGTAAACCGGTTTATGAGAAAACCGTTTCACTCACTACGGAAAATTTAACCGCTAATGAAGATGGCAGTTTTGTTGTTGAAGTAACCGTAATAGATAATTCAGGCAATGTAAACGAGGAAACTTGTACCGTTTATAAAGATACAACGGCTCCTGTTATCACCAATTTTGAATTCGATACAGAAGACGGAAGCGGTTATGAAGAAGGTGCAAAAAATGCAGTAGAGGTTATTGACTACGGTTTCTATTTTAAAAAGAATGTGAAAGTAACTATTTCTGCAAATGATCCAGAAGTGTCTAATGAAATAACTTCTGGAGTTCAATCCATAACTTATAAGATAGATGGAATTGATGCTAAAGGGAACTCTTATACTAATGAAGAAACAGTGAATGTGCAAGATGCCACCACTTCTTTCAGTATTGAGGTAGCCAAAGGTTTTAAAGGTCAAATATATGCTTTTGCTACAGATAATGTAAATAATTCAGGTTCCTATGTGCACCCCGATGGTACTGTTGTTGAATCACTGGATAAACACAGCGAGTCTTCATCAATCGTAATTACTGCGCCGCAGCCGATAGGCACGCAAAACACAAATTACAGTTATTATTATGATCTGAATCAGGAAGCAGTTGCAGATATGGAACTTTCTTATCCGGACAGCACAGTTCAGGTTCCGCTCTATAACAGTGATCCAACCTTTGATGTAACGGTTTCTGATTCTTATTCCGGTATCCGCAATGTGAAATGGACCGTTATTGAAGGCGGTACATCAACATCAAAAGAGATATCCGTTGATAATACAGGACAGATTACAAATAACACGGATGCGCAATGGTCCATCCCAAATGGCACAATGGATGCAAATCTTGTTACACAACTCACTGGTTCCGTTCCGGTAACCGGCAATTACAACGATATGGTTCTTGTTGTGGAACTTACGGATCGCGCAGGCAATGTAAGTTATGACTACTATACGTTTGGTATAGATAAGACGGCGCCTGTTATCTCTGTATCTTATAATAACAACAATGCCGATCAGCGTTCCGGCAATACCTATTTTGACGCGGACAGAACTGCAACGATCGTAATTGAGGAGCGCAATTTCAATGCTGAAAATGTAGTGGTTAATGTAACAAAAGACGGCAGAACTTATCCCGTAACGCTTTCGTGGCGTAATGAAAACGGCACTGAGCACAACGGTGATGATACTCGTCATATAACTTCTATTACTTATGATTCAGACGGTGATTACACGTTCTCAGTTTCTTATACGGACAGAGCACAAAACAGAAATAACGGCGTTAATTATGGTAACTCAGTCGCTCCAACTGCATTTACAGTTGATAAGACGGCGCCTGTTATCTCTGTGACATACAACAACAATAACGCACAGAATGGTCATTATTTCCGTTCTGATAGAACTGCCACTATTGTGATTACAGAGCATAACTTTGATGTAAACAGAGTTGTGTTTACGCGTACAGCCTCGCTCAACGGCAGCAATATAACGATTCCGTCCGTAAGTTGGAACAATAACGGTGATGTTCATACTGCTACCATTCATTACACTGCTGACGGCGATTATACATTCAATATCGCTATGGATGATATGGCCGGCAATACGAACAATGGCGTTGATTATGGCGCGTCTGTTGCAGCAAATTCCTTTACAGTTGATAAAACCATAAATGTTCCTGTTATTACATTTAGTGATAAGGAAAACGGCGGGGCAGCAGATGACGAAGATAAAAGATCGTTCAATGATATTGTAAGGCCGATTATTACCGTGAATGATGTGAATTACGGCAGTGTAAATGTAGAACTTTCAAGAATTGTTAGAAATGGTACACAAGGTGATCTTCAATCATTATTGGCAATTCCAAACGGAAACGGCACATTTACCAGTGAGAATTTCCCGGAAAAAATTGAAAACGACGGTATTTACAGTTTTTCCGTTACCTTAACGGATCTGGCAGGCAATACGCAAACTGCGGATGAAGTGTTTACGGTTAACCGGTTCGGTTCCGTATATGTATTCAATGATGTTCTGAATGCTGCCATTGAGAATAATTACAATCAGTCCATATCCGGAAATGTTGTGATCACGGAGTATAATGCAGATCCGATCAGCAAGGAAATGATCCAGGTTACCAGAGACGGTTCTCCGGTTTCCCTTGATGATAACGTAAGTTCAAAAACGGGGAATACCCGTGCGGAAGACGGTTGGTATCAAAATACCTACACAATACCGCAATCGGCCTTTGCAGCAGACGGTATTTACAATATCTATATTTCCTCTGTTGATAATTCCGGCAATACACCGGAAATGTCTGGTGAAAACATTTATTATGGCGAAAATAAATTAGAAGGCAAAGACGCGTCATTTATCATTGATGCCACTAAGCCCCAGATTGTGAATGTTTATTCGGACGAGGTTGAACTCAGCGGCGATCAGGCAATTATTAATGCCGAATCACTCATTTTAAAATATGAGATCAGCGATAATATAGCCATTGATACGATTGAAGTGCATAAAGGCATAAATGATCCGGATCCCCAGAAGATTGTGATGGATAAAGTTATTGAGGACTCGCAGGCTACTACGAGCGCGGACGGCGAAAACCGCAATTACACTTCTTATATTGGTGACATAAAGGTTGAAAACGGCTTTAACGAAGACGAGATTTACTTTGTGATCACCGATAAAGCAGGAAATGTTATCAATACTTCATCCGAGAATACAGATGAAAATACAGCTTACGATTTAGGAACATTTAAATTTCTGAATAACATTACGGTTGATACCAATCCATTTGTGCTTTGGTTTGCAAACAAGCCCTTATTCTGGGGCAGTATAGGCGCTTTGGCGGCTATACTTATTGGCGTATTTCTTATTATCTTCTTTAAGAAACGTAAGAAGAATGATGATGAAGAAAAGGCTGAAAGTTAAAACGCAATAATATTTTGACCCGGCACGGCATATGCCGTGCCGGGGATTGAAGTCAGAAATATATGCTTTTGCCGAAAAACACATATTTATGATTTTAATCCTCACGGAGAATGAAAAATGAACGAATTAATTCGAAGCAATAAAATAACGGAAATGCAGTTTTCCCAGAATCCGGGATATATTTTAAGTGATAATAGTTTGTTTTCACTTACGGATTTCAAAGTGCTGAAAAATAAAGAGAAAACCGGCGGTTTTATAAAATGCTCCAAAGCAATGTTCAACGGCAGAGTAAGTCTTGTATATTTTATCGGCGATCATAAAAATTTAAGCAACATTTTGCTTTCTGTTGATCCTGAATCTTTTACTTTGATTTTAAGAAATCTTTTTGAAGTGCTCCTTGAAATAAAGGCCATAGGATTTTTATCCTATCAGAATGTGGACATCTCCACAGATAAAATTTTTATAGATCAAAAAACACTGGGTGTATCGCTGATCTATCTTCCGTTAACTTCCAATTCCGTTGGAGAAGAAGTGTTTCTAAATGAACTTCGTACTCAATTGTTGCAGATCATTTCGTCAACGCCTGTTCTTTCATCAGATAAGATCAGCAAGATCTCTATGTACTTGTCTAATGCCTCTTTAACCATCGAGGAGTTGCATAGAAAAATATCTTCTGAATGTTCCGGCGGTTCTGTAAGACGTGCAGGAATCCAACCACTGCTGAATGTGGTATCGGTAAATTCAAAAAATACTTGCGAATTCAATATTAACAAACCGGAATTTATTTTAGGCAGAGTGGCTTCTAAAGTTGATGCTGTTGTTCCGGAAAATCCGGCAATCAGCAGTGCACACTGTAAATTTATTTTCAGAAACGGTGAATATTTTGTTCAGGATCTTAAAAGTTCAAACGGCAGTTTCCTGAATTCAAAACGACTTGTGGCAGAAGAATTGTATTCGGTGAAAAATGGGGACAGACTCCGCCTTGCTAATGAGGACTTTTTGATCAGAATTCAGGGAGGTAAGTGATTATGAAAAAACCGGTCGTGGTTTTGGCAGATACGGATATAAAGATCATTACCCCTTTGGAACTGCGCTTTTTGGAAGAATATGATGACAAGATTGATCTTCAGATCATAACAGACAGAGAATACTTTGACGAATATTTTTCAACTCCGAAAAATGTGGATATTTTGGTTGCGGATGAAGCTCTTTATTCAAGTGAACTTCAAAAACAGAATATTTCCAAAATGTTTGTGCTTACAGAAGAGGTCGGTCCGGATAAAACAAGCGATCTTATTGCGGAAAGAATACAAAAATATTCAAGTATAAAAGAGATCTTTAATCGGATCGTATCTCTTAGTTCATCCGTGTTTGGTTCAAGTTTTGATCCCGTAAAAAACACACAGGTATTATTGTTTTATTCCGCAGGCGGAGGCGCCGGCAAAACAACGCTTGCTTTGGGTGTTTCCTATTGTCTTACTCAAAATCTAAAAAAAGTTCTTTACATCAATGCGGAAAGAATCAATTCTTATCAGTACCTGTTAAACAGCGTGATTCCCATCTCCAGTAATGCTTATTCCTCGTTTTATCACAGTTCGCCTGATATTTATGCGCGTATTAAGCCGGTATTAAGAAATGAGCATTTTGATTATCTGCCTCCGTTTGGCGCGTCGCTTTCTTCTCTCGGCATAGATTTCAGTATATATAAAAATATCGTGGAATCCGTGAAAAAAACGAATGAATACGATTATATAGTAGTCGATACGGACACGGTCTTTGACAATGATAAGGCATCAATGATTTCAGTCGCCGATAAGGTTTTTATCATTTGCGAACAAAATAGAAAATCACTTTGCGCAACAAATATGTTATTAAAAAACATTAGCTACAGTGATAAAGAAAAGTTTATTTTTCTCTGTAATAAATATAATAAAAGTCAGGAAAACTATTTGGTTTCAACACAGGAAAAAGCAAACTTTGCCGTAAATGAATACATCAAAACAATCAAGGATATAGATTCAAAAAAGCTTGCCGAAATTTGTGCTGAACCGGAAATACAGAAAGTAGCTTATATGATTATATAGGAGATATATATGGAACAAAATAAAGCAGTAGTGATTTTCAGAATACATAAAAGGAATTTTAAAACCGATTTGGAAGTGCCGCTTGATATTTCGGCAAATGATCTGGTGCTTGCTTTGAATACGGCATATGATCTCGGCATTGATACATCCAATATTCAGAATTGTTATTTGAAAGCGGAAAGACCTATTGTGTTGCTGAAAGGCAATAAACTGCTTGCTGATTTTGGTGTAAGAAACGGAACGGTCATCAATTTTACTGAATGAGGAAGAAATTATGGATTATGGTTATGTTGTAAAAATATCAAATAAAAAGATATACAGGGAAATTCAGCTTCAAAATGACCTTAAAATGCTTCGAATCGGTATAGGTACTGAATGTGACGTAAGGTTTTATAAGGAATTATTTTTTGAAAAATTCTGCCTTACACTCAGTAATGAAAACGGCGCTTGGCAGATCATGTGCTCCGATAATATTTATATCGATGCAGGCGATGTAAGAAAACTGGTAACAAAGAAGCTTACACACGGTGATTCGTTTAAAGTGAGATATCAAAACGGTGAAACAGAGTTGTTCAAAGTGGAGTTTCTTATAGATTTTGATAACGCTGCAAAAAAGTATGACCGTGTAATCGATATTTCAAATTTAAACTGCATAACGATAGGAAGTTCTTCTGTTTCCAATATTGTATTAAACAGCCCATATACAAACAATGACCGTATCGAGTTAAGAAGAAATGGATCTGATTATCAGTTAAGGATTCTTTCATCTGCATGCGGTGTATATCATAACGGCGCCAGGGCAGCAAATAATGAAATCATTAAAAACGGAGATTTCTTTTCTGTTGCCGAGTTTAGTTTCTATTTAAAAAATAGAAGGCTTATGACAGATACTAACGTAAATGTTAACGGCCTAACCTATTATGATGAGCAGCAGAAAAATGATTACCCAAAATTCAACCGAAATACAAGAGTTAAATTTGTTGTTGATGATGAAAAAATTCAGGTGTTAGACCCGCCTGCAAAACCACAGAAGCCAAAAAACAATATATTGTCAAGGTTATTACCGTCATTAATAATGGTAGTAGCTGGGCTTGCTATGGCCGCATTTTCTCCCTTCATGCTTGTCTCAAGTGGAATCGGTGTTGTTACAGCTGTTATCAGCCTGATTCAAGGCAAAAAAGATTTTAAAACAAATTCAAAAGAAAGAATCGAAAAATACAATAAATATATAGAAAATAAAAAAGCGGAAATAGAAAAAGACCGTAACGATGAAAAAGAAGTTCTTGAGAAAATTTATAATGACGAAAATACCCTCATGAACCGGTTCTTTAGTTTTTCTGGCGACCTGTTTGACAGAATGCCAGAAGATGAGGATTTCCTTTGCGTTAGGCTTGGAACAGGCGATGTTAAAGCAAAAAAAGAAATTGATTATAAAAAGCAGGAAAAACTGGAAGTTGAAGATGATTTACAGATTATTCCGGAAAATCTGTCCAAAGAATACGAGTATATCCATTTAGCACCGATCGTTTGCAATTTCAAAGATTCAAATGCTATAGGAATCATAGGACTGGATCAGTATCGTTTTGAACTTATGAAAACTATCATTATTGATTTATGCGCCCGCCAGTTTCCTGCTGACCTAAATCTTTTCTTTGTATGTGAAGAACAGCATAGAAATAAGATTCACTGGCTTCGGATGCTGCCGCATGTCTATAATGAAGACCTTGGCATAAGAAACATTGTTACGGACAGCGAAAGTAAAAATGTTCTGTTTGAATATCTTTATAAAGAACTGACCGCCAGAGAACAGAATAAAAAATATGATAAAAACATTATTGTTTTTCTGTTTGATGAATACGGATTTAAAAATCACCCAATCTCTAAATTCACTGAAAACGCAAAAGAACTTGGCGTAACATTTGTTTACTTTGGTAATAAAAAGACAGATATAGGTCTTAACTGCGATTACCTTATTAATATCCAAAATGAAAATACGGCATCTCTGATTGATACATCCGATGCAAATAATACATCTGAATTTCATTATGTGTCTGTTCCGGACAACCAGGCAGCAGCCGTAGTGGATCTTCTTGCACCTGTTTATACTGAGGAAATATCTCTTGAGGGAACACTTGTTAAAAATATTTCCCTGTTTAGACTTCTTAATATTATTGCTGTTGATGATATCGATCTTGCTGCAAACTGGAGCAAATCTCAGGTATTCAAATCCATGTCCGCACCGATCGGTGTTTCCAAAAGCGGTGTGGTCAGCCTTGACCTTCATGATAAAGCGCACGGACCCCATGGACTTGTTGCCGGAACAACCGGTTCCGGTAAATCGGAAATACTCCAAACATATGTACTGAGCATGGCGCTCCTTTTTCATCCGTACGAGGTCAGTTTTGTGATCATCGACTTCAAAGGCGGCGGAATGGTAAATCAGTTTAAAGATCTTCCGCATCTTGTTGGTGCTATAACAAATATAGACGGTAAAGAAATAGATCGTTCTCTGAAATCTATAAAAGCGGAGCTTAAAAAAAGGCAAAGGCTTTTTGCTGAGGCGGAAGTCAATCATATTGATAAGTACATAAAAAAATACAAAGCAGGAGAAGTTTCAGAACCGTTGCCGCATTTGATTTTGATCGTGGATGAGTTTGCAGAATTGAAAGCAGAACAGCCGGAGTTTATGAAAGAACTTATTTCTGCGGCGCGTATCGGCCGAAGTCTCGGCGTTCATCTCATACTCGCAACGCAAAAACCGTCCGGTCAGGTGGATGATCAGATCTGGTCCAATTCCAGATTTAAACTCTGCCTTAAAGTACAGGATCAGCAGGACAGTAATGAAGTCCTGAAATCCCCTCTTGCTGCGGAAATCAAAGAACCCGGGCGTGCATATCTTCAAGTCGGCAATAATGAGATTTTTGAACTTTTCCAGTCCGCATACAGCGGCGCTCCGGAAAAGGCGGATAATAGCAATGTTAAAGAGTTTGCCATCTACAGCCTTACGGATTCAGGGCGCAGAATTCCCGTATATCAGCAAAAGAAAAAGAAAAACGGAGAAAAAAGCGCCACTCAGTTGGAAGCTCTTGTTAAGTATGTTCACGATTATACAGAAAAGGCGCATATTAAAAAATTGCCCGATATCTGTCTGCCACCGCTACCTGAAGTAATCAACTACAGCAGTGAAGGTGCAGGCGAATTAACGGTTCCGATCGGTATTTATGATGATCCGGATAATCAGATACAGTCGGTTTACGGCGTAAATGTTTTCTCAGATAATACCATGATCATTGGTTCATCGCAAAGCGGCAAAACCAATCTGCTTCAGCTCCTTATTCGCGGTATTGCGGATCACTATACCCCTCAGGATGTCAATATCTATATTATAGATTTTGCATCCATGGTTCTTAAAAATTTTGAATCGCTTAATTTTGTCGGCGGCGTTGTCTGCTCCAATGAGGATGAAAAATTAAAAAATCTTTTCAAACTTATTACAGAACAGATCGAGATCAGAAAGCAAAAACTTCTTGAAAAAGGCGTCAGCAACTATCTGTCTTATAAAGAAGCCGGCTATACGGATATTCCCCAGATCGTTCTGATCATTGATAACCTTACCGCGTTGAATGAACTTTATCTTCAGGATAATGATGTGCTCCTCACCATTTGCCGTGAGGGTATTGCCGTAGGTGTCAGCGTCGTCGTTGCCAATTCGCAAACATCCGGCATTGGATATAAATATATGTCTAATTTTGCTGCGAAAATTGCACTTTTTTGTAATGACAGCAGTGAATACAGTTCCGTGTTTGATTATTGCAGAATGTCAATCCCTGCTGTGGCAGGCCGCTGTATTATAGAAAAAGATAAGCAGCATTATGAGTGTCAAACATTCCTTGCATTTGAAGGTGAAAAAGAATTTGAGCGTGTAGAACAAATGCGTCAGTTTATAGAATCCTCAAACGCAAAGAATGAGCAATCCAAAGCAAAGATTATCCCCCTTATTCCAGATCTTCTTACAAGAGAATTCGTGGAAAGTCAATATTCTTATTATTTGAACGAAAGATTCTCGTTTATTCTCGGACTGAATTATTCTACGGTTTCTCCTGTCGTTTTCAATTTGTCACAAATAGGCATGTTTGCAGTAACCGGAAGACAAGGGATGGGTAAAAATAGTTTTGTTCATTATATGCTCAACGTAATGAATGATAAGTATTCAAATGAGGTTCAAGCCTATGTTTTTGATAATGTCAGCAGAAGACTTCAGGATACGAAAGATTTGTCCATTGTTAAAACATATTCTATTCTGCCTGATGACGCTAAGAAAGCAATAGCCAGTATTCATGAACAGTTAAAGTCAAGATATGAAGAATTAATGAACGGCAATTCGGAGATTCTCGATACTTCTCCCTTGCTTTTGCTTGTCCTCAATAGCAGAGATGCCATAGAAGCAATCAGCGAAGATGCATCGGTGCTTGAACAATTAAAGGATATTGTGGGAAGATATAAAAATTTGAATGTTTGCGTTGTTGTGGGCGATTTTGAAAATAAAATTATTTCCTATTCATCACCGGAACTTGTCAAATTTATACGCGATAATAAAAAGTTCCTGTATTTTGACGATATTGCAAATATGAAGATCATCGATTTTCCGCTTGCAACTATGCGTGCATTCAAAAAGCCCGTTTCTACCGGTGATTGTTACTTCATCGATGATAACGAGTGTATAAAAATTAAATCTGTAATTAATTAGATTGGTGGTTTTATGTCAGTTATTGAAATCGATTTAAGGCTGGAAAAACTAAATTTAAAATTAGATCATGTTAAACAAAAAGAAGAACATGTAAAAATGGAAATTGAGGAAAATGAGTATAGGTTGCAAAAATTAAAAAACTGTTTTAGCAAATCAATAGAAAAGTTCGATGACTTTGAACATGTGAATAGGTCGTTATGCAATTTATCTCAACTCAAATTTGTAAAAAGTTGGATAGCGAGACGTGAAGAAAACAATTTACATGAACGAAATAAAATTATGCAAGATATGGATGTGTCTTGCGATGAACTTCATAAACAAATAATAACACTTCAGCAAGATTTGGAGAACTATAATAAAGAAAAATTCATGTTATTAAAAGAAATTGACGAATTAAAAAAAGAAAAATCAATGAAAGAAAAAATAATGTTTTAGGAAGTGTGTTGAATGGCAGAAAATTTGTTCGTTTGTGATGTTGACTATGATGTATTGTCTTGTAAAATCCAAGACTATTGGGACATTCAAGATGAAGTGCTAAAAAAAACAATTGATATTTTAAATAGTACTTATGAAGTTTCTGTTCCAAGTGGAGCGTTACATGAAAGTATTGGAATTTTAAATGATGCAGTCAAACTTATTTATAACAATAGTAGTGGTATAGGCAAAAAGGTTAACGATATAGTATTATCATTTTTAAACAGAATTGATGAGATCGATTTGGAATTGTACGGAGGTTGAAGTTTGAACACTGAAATTAAATATGATTATATAAGAATAGATGATGATATCAAAAACATAAAACAACTTAAATCAAAATTACCTATTGCAAAAGGCAAATTAACCTCGTATGAATGGGATTATTTATATACTGGGTATTCTAAAGGAGACACTATAGATGCGCTTATAGATTTGTATACACAAACATGTAATCGAATGATTGCTATTGATCAATTATTAGATAATATACTTATATTGTTAAAACAGGCCAAATCGATGGAAAAAATAGAAAATGAACTGGTAAAAGGATTCACTAATAAATGAGTAACACTACTAAAGACACATTACATATTGCAAAAAGTGCAAATAATGAAGAATTCGATAGAGCAAAACGTTTTTCAGGTTATGCGATATTAGGAATTAACAAAACGGTTAACAAGCAAATTCAAAGGGATTTTACCACTGATAAAGAAGATGAGTTAAAAGCGATTGCGAACAGTGCCAACGCAGATGAAGATGATAAGGATTTAATGGATGCTTTGGGTCGATGGTTTTATAATACTGTTTTTGGCGATATATTAAAAAGTATTATAAATACTGAGAAAAGCATATGTGACTCGTATAATTATTTTAAAGATACAATTGAAAAAATTTTTAAGCAAGCTCGAGAATGTGATTCCAAGTATGCATCCAAAATTAATGGAAATCCAGTTAAAATTGCTGAGACTGCTGTGGATTTACTGAATAAATTAAATGGTTCATTTGATTATTATGACATGAATAAGACAAATGGTTGCACAATTTACGATGCATTAAAAAATAATTTTGAAACGAGTCCCGAAACTATAACTTTAAAAAATGATCTTATTTCAAACAATCAATCTAAATCAATTAGGGACTTTGTTAAAGATGGTAGTAACATTAAGATTTTTAATGAATATTCAGAAAAAATATATATAAAACTAGGCATAGATGATGTAAACACTGACACTTCTAAAATAGGTCAAATTATAAAAGGTCATGAAAAATCAGTTAATAAAATTGTTAATTTAATTATAGATAAACTATTAAAAAAGTCTGATGATACAAGAAAGGATTTATTGACGGTAATATTTGAAGATAAAGAGATTGCAGGATTGATTTCTAAATTGATTGATGCAACAGGTATTACCGCTTATGCAAATGGAGCTTTGAAAATCTATATTTTAAAATCTGTAAAAGAAGTAATTTCAAATAATTATGAAAGCTTATTTCAGCAAATTAAAAGTGGAACATCAAATGATTATTCAACGCTGAAAACTCAGTATGAACAACTTAAAGAATTAGAATTATCTATTATCCGTGCTTATAAGGATATGAATGAATTAGATCCTGAACAGCAGATTCAAGCTAATGAATGGATTGGAGAGATTGAAAACCAAAGTTGTGGTGAAGTGTAAATGTGAACGTAGAGACTATTTAATTAAATTGATGATAAAAATGTGTTGATTTAGAATTAATATTACAAATCGAAAGGAAAACTAATATGGCAACATTAAGTCAAATTAATGCAAAAATTGGCGCATATAAAGGCAAAATAGATGAGTGTGAAATCATGAAGGAAAATGCAGAAGAAGACTACGAAAAATTAAGAGAGTTTAAAATAAAAGTACAGAATTCACAAAGTGCTTTTGAGAGTAGCAACAATAAAAAAATAAAAGCATTAGAAAAAGTCAGGAGCATTTCAAAGTATAATAATATAGCAAAACAGTATTATCTAAGTATGCAAGATTCTCTCACATATACCGGATTGCGCCTCATAGGCAGCGTTTATTCATTTTTGTTAAGAAAAATAAATGATGAATTGCAGCAAATTAGTAGAAAAATAGAAGAATATCAGGATGGTATAGACTCTTACAACAAAAGAATAAAGTATTACGAAAAAGAATATGAAAAAGAGAAAGAAAAGCTCGAAGAGGAGGCATAAATATGGCTAATGATGTTGTTGTATATTATGGAGAATTCAAAACTTTAAGTGCTGAAATATCGAATTATATAACTTTTTTAATTGAAAAATTGAAAAAATATAAATCTGATTTGCACGATATTCAAATGATTGGAATACAAGATGAACTTATTAGAGGGAAAATAGGAAATATTACATTGTTGATTGATAATTATATAGCTGAATTAGAAACGATTTCACAGAAATCTTTGATTCATATTAAAGCCGGAAATAGTGCTGTTAAGACAAAAAATGAATTTAATTGTTCTAATTTTGTTACAAATACATTTTTAGAGATTCAATCAACTGTGCAATCGTTAATATAAGGAGATCAATATGAACAAGGAAATAGAATTAATCATAAAAAAGAACTACATAATAAGCAAACAGGTTGACTTGGTGAATATAGCAAATTATGTGGGTAGAAAAAAAATCACTTATAAGCTTCAAGGGTCAAAGGGTAAAATGACCAGCGAAATCAATCAATTAGTGGATCAACTTAATGATATATCTGATGCTATCAGTCAATTGTTGCTTGATACATCTAAATCCGTTGCTAATATTGTTACTATGTTTGAAAAATCAGATACTGATATGTCTAATGCTATAGATAGGATAGAGTAAAAATGAAAAGAATTAATTGCATAATATTAGTTTGCTTGTTTGTCCTTCTTACAGGCTGCGCAAGTACCTCATCAAATGTCGGTATAGGAGAAAATTATGAAAAAAATACAACTTGGGAGAATAAAGAGATGACAACATTAAATAGTAGGCAAATAGAAATTTGTAAAGAACTTGAATTGCCAACTGAGTATGATGAATTAACCGATTTACAACAGAAATCTATTGTGCGCATAGAAGAATTGCTCACTTATCTTGATAATAAATATAATACTACATTCCATTATTTAGGTTACTCGCAATCAAGTGTATTAGAAGATGAATGGTTGAGAGCGTATTCGGATGAATTAAACGAGTATTATTTTACTACTCTTAATGTGTCAGAAGATGGTTCATATTCGGACGATTATCTTGATGTTGTAAGTAAATCTGTTTTAGAAATATATGCGTCAAATTATTTAAACGAATTGTTTCCAAATGAATTTAAAGTGTTTGCGTTGGAATGTAGATATAATGGAGCAACTGTGCCTTCTGAAATGAGCGACTTTAAAGATAACGCATCTTTAACAGTTGATGTTTTTGTCAAAGGAAAAAACAATTCCAACAATTTAACAAGATATGCTGACAAGTTAGTCGCTTGGTATAGAGAGTATAAAATTATTGGTTATGTGAATTTTATAATGGTTAGCGATGAGTATTTTAATAATGTTACTGTCAATAATTTTAGAAACGCATTAATCAATGATGAAACGGAAATTTCTTTAAATTGTGACATTTATGAAAATGGAGAGTACAAAATATATTAAAGGAGTTGATTTGTTATGGCACTTACTGACAGCGATTTAATGATGATTGAAAATCTGACTTATGCTTTAAGTAAATCAAATCCGGCATATGATTATGAAAAAAAGCCTTTAAGTGCTTGCCGAACAGTAGGAGAATACCTTAATCAATTTGATGATGATTTGTTGAAAAAATTAGACAAATCCACAAAAACTTTTGATGGCGAAAACAGCGGCCAGGAATGGGCAGCAATGATTCGCTACATGAAAAGTAAAAGTGAGATCACAGATTTAAAAATTCAGGAGGCAACGGAAAAGGCGGTATGCTTCCTTAATCCAAATGATAATAATAGTGCAATTGTTGCATTTAGGGGCACAAACGATGGTGAAGAATGGGCAGATAATGTTGAAGGATTTAATCAGACGGATACAAAGTACCAATTAGAAGCCTACGAATATATAGAAAATCTTCCTTATGAGAGAGTTACTGTTGTTGGTCATTCCAAGGGTGGAAATAAAGCCCAATATGTAGCAATCAGAAGTGATAAAGTAGAACGTTGTGTGTCGGTAGACGGCCAAGGTTTTTCTCAGGAATTTATTGATAAATATGGACCACAAATCGAAGAAAATTCAAAGAATATTACTTGTTATTCTTTATCCACGGATTTTGTTCATATTTTGATGTACGAATTACCTGGAGCAAAACATATATACATTAACGGTGGTAACGATGTTGCCAATGTTAAGGAGAATCATAGTCCGAATTCTGTTTTTGAATATTACATTAATGGTGATGGTGAATGGCATATAAAAACTGATGAAAACGGCAATGCATATTTACCCATAACTGGTGAAAATCCTTCGCTTACAATGCTTCATGAGTTTACGGCATTTGTTTTGAATAATGCAAGCGATGAGGAAAAAGAAAAAATCGTAGAATTTTTGGCACCTTTGTTCAAAGGTCTCTTTTCAAATGGGAAAAGCAAATGGTCAAAGGAAGAAATAATTGCACACATTAAAGAACATGAAGAAGAGTTTGTTCTGATTTTAGCCTATTTATTGAAATATATTAAGTTGAATGATTTGCATGCAGATGATATCATTGCACTAATTAAATCAATTGGATTATATGACTTGCTCGACAATGAAGTCTTAGTGATTATAGGTATAGTGGGTTGGGATGTAGTCATTAAGGAAATTACTGATGGCGAAGAAGACGATATTATAAAAAAATTGCTTGAAATAGCTAGTGCAAAAACAGAATTCGATATTACAGGAATCTGGAAAGAAGTAGAGGATAAATATGCGGATTTAGAACATGTTAACAATGATAAAAAAGATGCTGAGATTGTGAAAATTGATTATTCACATAATGCTTATTCAACAATTATGGAGGCGATAGGCACTTTTGGCAATATTGAATTACCTAATGTTTCATCGTGGAACCAATATTCAGGAAGCGGATGGTTTGCTAAAATATTAGTCTCATTAGTTATAAAAATTATTTCGAAATATATAATCAAAATACAAGAGACTAATAATGAGTGGAAAAATAAAGTTAATATAAGGTTTGAAGAAATAAACGAAATAGATATTAAATATGCAGAGAGAATAAAAGCTGTAAATTCACAGGCTGATATTTTGTTAGCTAAAATTAAAAGTGTTTTTTAATATGTTACGCTTATGCGTTTACATAATGATATTATTACGAAAGGAGTGAATACATAATGGCAAGCGGACAGATTAGGATGACTCCTGAAAGCATGAGATCTCGTGCAGCTGAATACTCTGCGGAAGGTCAGAAACTTCAGGAAATCATCAATAAGATGGACACGCTTCTCTCACAGCTTCAGAGCGAGTGGGAAGGTTCTGCAAGTGAATCCTATGCTCAGAGATATACTGAGTTAAAGCCTGGATTTGTAAAGGCAAGAGGCTTGATTGAAGAGATTTCAAACGCTCTTAAAAGCACAGCAAATATCGTTGAAGAAACAGATACGAATATTGCAAATCAGTTTAAAGCGTAACCCAAAAGAATGCAGGCAGTTTCGTTTTGGAACTGCCTGTAATTTATTTAAATGTTCGCATATATTATTTTGGTTTTGATATAGGTGATAAATTATGCCTGATAAAAATGATCTTATTCTTTCATTTAAAGACTCACTGAATATTGCCTATAGTGAAAAATTGCTTGCTGCAACTGAAGGTGCTATACGTTCCAGCCGGGTTTACAAAGAGGGTTTTACATCAAACACCGTAAGTCCGTGTTTTGAAAGTACAAAGGTTGAAGTCGTATCTGGTACGACTTTTGCAACGGCAAAAGGCTTTTGTAAGTTTGGCAGGGTTGCCGTGCTGAATTTTGCAAATCCGGAAAATCCGGGCGGCGGTGTGCAAAACGGCGCAATGGCGCAGGAAGAGTGCCTTTGCCGCAGCAGCAATCTTTATCCCTGCCTTTGTGATAAAAGTGTGTTCAACGAATTCTATCTTTACCACAGAAATCTGCGCAGCTTTTTTTATTCGGACAGGCTGATCTATACCAAAGGCGTAACGGTTTTCAAGGATGATAGCGATGTTCCTCAGCTGATGCCGGAAAACGAGTGGTTTCAGGTAGACGTGATCACCTGTTCCGCGCCGTACATTGCGAGACGTAAATATACGAATCAAGCGGCACTGAAAGAACTGTTCAAAAGCCGAATCAAGAACATTTTCGAGGCGGCTGTAGATAACGGTGCAGAAGTGCTTGTTCTCGGCGCTTTCGGATGCGGCGCATTTAAAAATCCGCCGGAAATCGTTGCAAAAGCATTCCACGAAGTCATTGAAGAAAATGCTTATCATACCAAATTCAAAAGGATCGTTTTTGCAATCAAAAGTACGGTCGGAGATGATCCGTATATGGCGTGCCCCAATATTACGGCTTTTGAAGAGGAATTTTACGGCCTTTCTGCCGAAGGAAATAAAAGGCGGTTTTCTGATCCGTATTCTTTGGAACAGGCATTTGGTGCAATCGCCATGCCGTCCGGCAGAATTTTGAAAGGCGGGAAGGAATTTAATCCGTATCTGGAATGGAAAGCGCATAATCCGTATTTCGGCAAGCAGTTTTCTGTTTTGGGAGATTCGATCAGTACGCTGGACGGGTATAATCCGCTTGGATATAACCTGTTTTATTTCGGCGAAAACTGTTTCCGATCCGGTGTTCGGGAAATGAAAGACACCTGGTGGGGTAAGGTGATTGATTTCTTCGGCGGCGAATTGCTTGTGAATAATTCCTGGTCCGGCAGCAGAGTAACACAGCTGCCGGGCAGCGATTCTCTGTTTCCGTCCGGCTGCTCGGATGAGCGAACCGGAAACTTGCATATCAGCAATGTTGTGCCGGATGTGATTATCGTCTATCTTGGCACAAACGATTGGGCAAACGGCGTTCCCATAGAATTTGAAGGATGTACGCTCCTTGGGCATGAATATAACGATATTTTCGTCTCTGCATACGGCAACATGATCCGCAAGATCCGATCCAATTATCCGAATGCTGAGATCTGGTGCTGCACATTGTGCGCAACATTTATGTCATCTGATCCGTCTTTTCATTTTCCGTATAAATATAATGGAAACTATATAAACAAATATAATCAGATCATAGAAACGGTTGCAAACCAGCAAAATTGTAAACTTATTGATTTATTTAGTTATAGCGTACCGTATGATTCGATTGACGGCTCGCATCCAAATGTGAACGGTATGAACACCCTTGCAACTTTAATGATACGCAGTATCGGAGGCAAAGATGTGGAGCCGTTTCTGGATTGCGAAAATGACCAGCATGATTTCAAATGGATAGAGCGGCTAGAGCGGCATGCGGATTATTCAAAAAAATATGTGTGCCAAAAATGCGGCAGAATCAAATTGGAACAACCGTCTTGCCATGAAGATAAACGGGATTCGGAATCTTGCAGTCAGGATACAATTAAAGAAGGGACGGTTATTGACGGTAAGTATGCGTTGATAAAACATATCGCTAAAGGCGGAGCCTGTGATGTGTATTTAGCGCAGGAAATCAGTTCCGGTATTTATTATGTGGCAAAAATAGTGTTGAAAAGCAACGCCGATCATAAAATCGACATTTCTTTAGAGATCGTGCGTCAGGAAATTCAAATGCTACAAAATCTGCGCCATCCTGCTATACCGCAAATTAGTGGTGTTATTGAAAATGAAAACTATGTATGTGTGATTCAGGAATATATAGAGGGTAAGAATTTGAATGCGTTGGTCGATCAGTTCGGTCCATATCCGGCAGATTATGTGGTTAGTTTGGCAAAACAGATATGTGCTTTTTTAGCCTATATTCATTCTTTTCATCCGCCGTATATTTACAGAGATATGAAACCCGCAAATATTATTTTACAGCCAAATGGCTATATTAAAATCATTGACTTCGGTATTATGCGCACGTACAAGCCCGGCAAAATGAAGGATACCGTTGCGCTTGGCACCAGGGGTTACGCGGCGCCCGAACAGTACGGAACAGCGCAGTCAGACCCCAGAACGGATATTTTCGGGCTTGGTGTAACCATGTATTTTCTGCTTACCGGAGATGACCCCAGAAATCCGAATTTCAATGGCATGAAGCCTATACGTGCATTGAATCCAAGCATCCCCAAAGGCATGGAATACATTATAGAAAAGTGCACCCGCATTGACCCGAATCAACGGTATCAGTCTGCCGGGGAATTGCTAAAAGATCTGGAGAATATACGCAAACTGCCGCCGAAAAAGTTTTTATTTAAAAATTTTAGGTTATCGCTGAAAGCCCCGGAAATACGGGCATTTCGCAGGATATGAGAACTCAATTTACTACCAATTTACTACTTTCGGATTGAGCCGCATATATGCTGAACCATACTGCTAATACCCGCCACCCCAAATACGGCACATCATAAATTGAATACGACACCGTAAACGCGGCGTTCCTCTTTCCCGTCATGGGAGAACAGGACGCCGCTTTTTTATGCCCAAATAGAGAAAGGAGGCGACGCCATGCTATTTACTTCCGGCCCTGACCGGGCGTTTGAACGGCTGATGCAGGAAAAGCCCGGTTTCGATCACTACGACGGCGGCGGGGCGGACGCGCCGGAGGATTGCGGCACCTGCCGATTTTACCGCCCGGATTGGAAATATCAATTCTGCCAGTTTGCAGAGTGTCCCTATCAGCCGGGCAAGCTGACCGACTATGCAGCGGTCAAATTCACAGTGAAAGGAGCGAACAACGCTATGGCAGTTTTCCGTGTGGAAAAGAACAAAGGCTATACGGTGATGTCAAATCACCACCTGCGGAATAAGAACCTGACCTTAAAGGCCAAGGGCCTGCTGTCGCAGATGTTGTCCTTGCCGGAGGATTGGGACTATACCCTAAAAGGACTGTCCTATATCAACCGGGAAAGCATCGACGCGATCAGGACAGCGGTATGGGAGCTTGAAAAAGCTGGATATATCCGGCGTGAGCAGGGCCGTGACGCAAAAGGCAAAATGGCCGATATGGTCTATACCATCTACGAACAGCCGGTATTGGAAAACCCGGTATTGGAAAATCCAACATCGGATAACCCGGTGTTGGAAAATCCGACATCGGATAATCCGGCGTCGGAAAATCCAACGCAATTAAATAAAGAAGTACAAAGAACTGACTTATCAAAAAAAGAAAAAATAATTACAGATGGACAAAGTACCCATTCCATTCCTATCCCATCCCCGACCCCTGCCCCTATGGAGGGCGAGGCAGCGGCTACGCCGCCGGAACGGAAAAGGACAGGAAAGGATGAGGCTGTACGGATTTATCGGGAAATCATTTTGGAGAACATCGAGTATGCCTATCTCATTCAGGACAGGAGCATTGACCGTGAACAGCTTGACGAAATCGTAGACCTGATGCTGGAAACCGTCTGCACCGCCCGAAAGACAATCCGTGTCGCCGGGGACGACTACCCTGCCGAGCTGGTGAAATCCAAGTACATGAAGCTGACCGGCGAACATATCCGCTTTGTCCTTGACTGTCTGCGGGAGAACACAACGAAAGTCCGCAATATCAAACAATACCTGCGGGCTATGCTGTTCAACGCCCCCAGCACCATTTCCAACTACTACACGGCCCTTGTCGCGCACGACATGGCACAGCCCGATTGGGGAAAGCCTAAATCCGGCCTGCCGGACTATTCCTGCGGCGAGGGCGAAAGCCTGTAACGAGAAAAGGAGGACGACCCTATGAAGCAGGGCGCATTGATTTTTGACGAGCGAACAGACCGTTACGACATCCGCTTTGATCTGGCCGACTATTACGGCGGCCTGCATTGCGGGGAGTGTTTCGACGTGATGATCGGCGGCAAATGGAGGCCCACCCGCATTGAAATGGCCGAAAACTGGTATCTTGTCGGCATCCGGGCCGACGACCTTTCCGGCCTGCGGGTGCGGATTTGACCTATATCTACCTGCGGCGTCTGGTGGTTCCGCCTTAGACGCCGCTTTTGACTTTCTGACAAGGAGGGATGCGATTGCAGGAAGAAGTTACTCAAAAGACCATTGCCCTGTCCATGAAAACGGGCAAGCTCACGGCTCAAGTGCTGCAAGCGGCGCTGAAAAAGTACCTGCAACACCGGGCCAAGGGCAAAAACACGCTGCACCACGGCCAGCAGAGCCTAAAGCAGCTTAAAAAGCATGGGGCTGATCTCTCCAACATTGAGATCACCGAGGCCAACATTGGAGCGTTCAAGCCATGCGCCAAGAAATACGGCGTGGATTTTACCTTACGAAAAGATAAGACCACCCAGCCGCCCCACTACGTTGTGATTTTCAAGGCCAAGGATGCAGATAACCTTGATCTGGCGTTTCGGGAGTTTACCGCCAAGACGCTTTCCAAGGAGCAGCGGCCCTCTATCCGCAAGGTTTTGTCCGCTGTGAAGCAAAAGGCGGCGGCCCAGACCAAGCAGCGGGCCAAGGAGAAAATCAAGGAAAGGGGGCTGGAACTGTGAAGCCTGACGTAAAGAAATTGCTGATCCTGAACCTCCCGTATCTGATTTTTGTGTACCTGTTTGCGAAATGCGGGGAGGCGTACCGGCTGGCCGCTGGTGCTGACCTGTCGGGGAAGCTCCTGCATTTTGCGGATGGTTTTGCGGCGGCTTTTGCCAACCCGCTGCCAAGCCTGCACCTGTTTGACCTGTGTATCGGTATCGCCGGTGCCGTGATCGTGCGGCTGGTGGTGTACTGCAAGAGCAAGAACGTGAAGAAATACCGCAAAGGCATGGAGTATGGCAGCGCCCGCTGGGGGACGGCCAAAGACATAGCGCCTTACATCGACCCCAAGTTTGAAAATAATATCCTGCTCACCCAAACGGAACGGCTTACCATGACCGGCAGGCCCAAAGACCCCAAGACAGCGCGGAATAAAAACGTGCTGGTGATCGGTGGCAGCGGTTCAGGGAAAACGAGATTTTTCGTGAAACCCAACCTGATGCAATGCTTTCCGACCACGGACTATCCGACTTCGTTTGTGGTGACAGATCCGAAAGGCACTTTGGTTCTGGAAACCGGCAGGATGTTCCAGCAGGCGGGCTACCGCATTAAAATCCTGAATACCATTAACTTTTCCAAGTCCATGAAGTACAACCCCTTTGTCTACATCCATTCGGAAAAGGACGTGCTAAAGCTGGTAAATACCCTGATTTCCAACACCAAGGGCGAGGGGGAAAAGTCAGCGGAGGATTTTTGGGTGAAGTCGGAACGGTTGTTTTATTCGGCCCTGATCGGCTATATCTGGTACGAGGCCCCAGCGGAGGAAATGAACTTCTCAACGCTGCTGGAAATGATAAACGCCAGTGAAGCCCGCGAGGACGACCCGGAGTTTCAAAGCCCCGTCGATCTCATGTTTGAGCGTTTGGAGCAGAAAGACCCCGACCATTTTGCGGTGCGCCAGTACAAGAAATTCCTGCTGTCCGCAGGCAAGACCCGTTCTTCCATCCTGATTTCATGCGGTGCCAGACTTGCGCCCTTTGACATCCGGGAGGTACGCGAGCTGATGGAGGACGACGAAATGGAGCTGGACACCATCGGGGACGAAAAGACGGTGCTGTATCTCATTATGAGCGATACGGACACGACCTTTAATTTCATTCTGGCTATGCTCCAAAGCCAGCTAATCAACCTGCTTTGTGACCGGGCTGATGATGTGTACGGCGGGCGGCTGCCTGTCCATGTACGCCTGATTTTGGATGAATTTGCCAACATTGGCCAAATACCCAATTTCGATAAACTCATTGCCACCATTCGAAGCCGTGAAATATCGGCCTCTATTATTTTGCAGAGCCAGTCGCAGCTAAAAGCGATTTACAAGGACGCCGCCGAGATCATTTCGGATAACTGCGATAGTGTGCTTTTCCTTAGTGGGCGCGGCAAAAATGCCAAGGAGATTTCCGATGCGCTGGGGAAAGAAACGATTGACAGTTTCAACACCAGCGAGAACCGGGGAAGCCAAACGTCCCACGGATTGAACTATCAAAAATTAGGAAAGGAGTTGATGTCCCAAGACGAAATTGCCGTGATGGACGGCGGCAAGTGTATCTTGCAGCTACGGGGTGTGCGCCCGTTTTTATCGGAGAAATTCGATATTACCAAGCATCCCCGGTACAAATACCTTGCCGACGCCGACAAGAAGAATACCTTTGACGTGGACAGATTTTTGACTATCACGCGCCGGAAACGGCAGCAAGTGGTAACGCAGGATGAAGTATTCGACCTGTATGAAATCGACCTGTCGGACGAGGACGCCGCCGCTGAATAAACAGCGGCTTTTTTCATTCCAACAACAAAATCAAAAAATCATTATGAGCCGGAAACCGGCAGAAAGAGGTAAATTTATGGCATTTTTTAATTCCGCAGTTACTACTTTGCAGACTATCGTGATCGGACTGGGCGGCGCTCTGTGCGTATGGGGCGGCATCAATCTGTTGGAGGGATACGGGCAGGACAATCCGGGGGCAAAATCGCAGGGTGTCAAGCAGCTTGTCGCTGGCGGCGGCGTGGCCCTGATCGGTGTCACTCTGGTTCCCCTGCTGTCCGGGCTGCTGGGCTGATCCTGGCCTTTGTCCCTGTCCAAACCCTTAACTAATCGCCTCCGCGTCCTCCCGGCCAGACCGGGAGGGCGCGGGAAAGGAGGTGCTACCCGTGATTAGTGAAATCATTGAAGAATGGATAAAAGGCATCCTCATGGACGGTATCACGGGCAACCTGTCCGGGCTGTTCGATACGGTAAATGCCAAAGTCGGAGAAATCGCCGCCGACGTGGGACGAACCCCGCAGGCATGGAACAGCGGTATTTTCAATATGCTGCACAGCCTGTCGGAAACCGTGATCGTCCCCATAGCCGGGGCCATACTCGCCCTTGTCATGTGCTATGAGCTTATCCAGATGATAACGGAAAAGAACAATATGCACGACTTTGACAGCTCCATGTTCTTCCGCTGGATATTCAAATCCGCGTTTGCAATCCTGATCGTAACGAACACATGGAACATCGTCATGGGCGTATTCGACGCCACCCAAAGCGTCGTCAATCAAAGCGCCGGTGTGATTATCGGGCAGACATCCATTGATTTTAACACCCTGATACCAGACCTTGAAAGCCAATTGGAGGCTATGAGCGTGGGCGCTCTTTTGGGGCTGTGGTTCCAAACCCTTGTTGTGGGCCTCACCATGAATATCCTTTCCATCTGCATTTTCCTTGTGACCTATGGCCGCATGGTGGAAATCTATGGCGCGTCCAGAAGCGCCGCTTTTCATCCAAAGGCGGTATGTGGGCATTTTGGGAATCCGGCTTTAGCAAGCTGGTAAAGAAAAGTATCAAAGACGTGAAAAGCGTCACTTTAGCGTCAGCCGGTTTACCCCGGAGGGAAACCACAAGGGGGACAATAGCGTACCGGAAACGTCGCAAGTTGGGGAAACCATCTACCCACGACTGAGCGGCAAGACGCAACATTGTGAATAAGGAACAAGGCTAAACTGCTTTAAGGGCAATCCGAGGCGGGATACTCGACCCGACGGCGCAGGATGGTTGTATTCGCCGTATGTCATAGCGGAATGTGACAGGTAGACACAGACCGCACGATACTTATGACAGCCAGCCGCAATAAGCGGAAAAGGACGAAAACCCACTCCGACATCACAATACGCTTTTCCCAAAGTGTCTAACTGGAGATTGCCTAAACCGGAACGCCGGAACTGTCCGGCTATGCGTAATACCGCAAGGGGAGAAATTTCAAGGGGTAAAAACCCAAGAAAGATGACGCTGAATATCCGGCACGGCAACGGAGCCTCCGTAGTAGTCCGAGGGCGGGAAAGCCGTCTACATGGCGAAGGGAGGCAGGATGTCAACCAATTCATAAAAAGGAAAGGTGCGTGAGGCATTATGAGAAGTCCTGAAAATGTGTTGGAAAGCCTAAAATCCAAGGCGTGTAACAAGAGTTACAAGTACGAGCGGTTATACCGCAACCTGTACAATCCACAATTCTATCTGCTGGCATACCAGCGGATACAGGCGAAACCAGGCAACATGACAGCCGGAACAGACGGCAGAACGATTGACGGGATGGGAATGGCAAGGATAAACGCCCTCATTGAAAAAATGCGGGATTTTAGTTATCAGCCTAACCCGGCAAGGAGAACGTATATCCCGAAATCTAATGGGAAAATGCGCCCTCTGGGGATACCGTCATTCGACGATAAACTGATACAGGAGGTGGTGCGGCTCATCTTAGAGAGCATTTATGAGCCAACCTTTAGCGATTATTCTCACGGTTTCCGTATAAATAGAAGCTGTCATACGGCACTCAAATATGTGCAGAAATATTTTACGGGGACAAAGTGGTTCGTTGAGGGGGATATAAAAGGCTGTTTTGATAACGTAGACCATCATGTATTGATTGCTATTTTGCGAAAGCGGATTGCAGACGAGCATTTCATCGGTCTGCTTTGGAAGTTCTTGAAAGCCGGATATATGGAGGACTGGAATTACCACAATACTTACTCCGGAACTCCACAAGGCTCCATCATCAGCCCTATCCTTGCAAACATCTATATGAACGAACTGGACAGCTATATGGCAGAGTATGCAGAGAAATTCAACTGCGGAAACCGCCGTAAAATCAATCCTGCGTTCAAAAAGAAGCTGGATGTCTGCCGGGGGAAAGAACAAAGGCTTAAAAGAAATCTTTCTAAAATGAGCGAGGAAGAAAAAGAGGGCCTAATTGCAGAAATCCGGGAACTGCGGCGTGGCCTGAAATCTATGCCGTATAGCGACCAGATGGACGATAGCTATAAACGGCTTTGCTATATCCGGTACGCCGATGATTTCTTAATCGGAGTTATCGGCAGCAAAGAGGACGCAGAACAGATTAAACAAGATGTAGGCTGCCTTATCCGGGACAAACTCCATCTGGAAATGTCCGAGGAAAAGACATTGATTACTCATGGACACGACTCTGCGAAGTTCTTGGGATATGAGGTCACAATCGCCAAAGGCGAACACAACAAAAAGACCAAAACCGGGGCTACCAGACGGGTAAACAATGGAAAAGTCTTACTTTATGTTCCCCATGACAAGTGGGTAAAACGACTGTTCTCCTACAATGCCCTCAAGATTAAATACGACAAACAAAATGGAAACAAAGAGGTTTGGGAACCTGTCCGGCGCACTCGCCTGTTGCACCTGGACGATTTGGAAATCTTAAACCAATACAACGCAGAAATCCGTGGATTGTATAACTACTACCGGCTTGCAAACAACGTGTCTGTACTCAATAACTTCTACTATGTAATGAGATACAGTATGCTCAAGACCTTTGCTGGAAAATACCGGACACGAATCAGCAGAATTATCCGCAAGTACCGTCAAGGGAAAGATTTTGTTGTGGAATATCCAAAGAAAAACGGCAAGGTCGGAAAGGTATTGTTTTACAACAATGGGTTCCGCCGGGACACTAAAGTAGAAAGCGGAAATCCTGATATAGTAGCGAGAGTTTTTGAGAATTATGGGCGCAATAGCCTTATAAAAAGACTGCAAGCAAACAGGTGTGAGTGGTGCGGCGCAGAAAATGTGCCGCTTGAAATACACCATGTACGAAAACTCAAAGACTTAAGCGGCAAGAAACAATGGGAAATCGCCATGATTGGGCGCAAGCGCAAGACAATGGCACTCTGCATTGACTGTCACGATAAGTTACACGCTGGGAAATTAGACTGACATCTGGAGAGCCGGATACGCCGAGAGGTGTAAGTCCGGTTCGGAGGGGAGTTCTCGGAAACCTGCCATAGTGATATGGCAAGGCGCCGGGTTCTTACCCTACTTGTCACGTCGCTGGGGCCTATCCCCCTTGCCACAATGGGCAACGCGGAATGGCGCGGCATGGGCCAAGGGTATCTGAAATCCCTGCTGGCGCTGGGCTTCCAAGCCTTTTTAATCATGGTTGTGGTGGGTATCTACGCGGTGCTGATACAGAATATCGGTTCCGCTTCCGACATATCCGGCGCAATCTGGGGCTGTATGGGCTATACGGTGCTGCTGTGCTTCTGCCTGTTCAAGACCGGCAGTATATCAAAGGCCGTATTCGGGGCGCATTGATCCCAAAATCCAAGCATACACAGGAGGAACTTGTTTATTTCAACGTACAACATCATTTACGCTGACCCGCCGTGGCGGTATGACTGCAAAAACGTACAGGGCGCAGCGGAAAATCACTATTCCACCATGAGCATTGACGAGCTGTGCGCCCTGCCGGTGGAACGGCTGGCGTCCAAAGACTGCCTGCTGTTTTTGTGGGCCACATTCCCCATGCTGCCGGAAGCTCTGCGGTTAATCAAAGCGTGGGGCTTTTCATTCAAGACCGTGGCTTTTGTATGGCTGAAACAGAACCGTAAAAGCCTTACATGGTTTTACGGGCTGGGCCGCTGGACAAGGGGAAACGCGGAAATCTGCCTGCTGGCAACACACGGCAAGCCGAAGCGTCGTTCTGCCTCTGTCCATCAGTTTATTATCAGCCCGATTGAACAACACAGCAAAAAGCCGGATGTGACCCGTGAAAAAATCGTAGAGCTGGCGGGCGATTTGCCCCGCGTGGAGCTGTTTGCCAGACAGAAAACCCCCGGCTGGGACGTGTGGGGGAACGAGGTGGAATGTGACCTTATCCTGACGTGAAAGGAGGTGCCAAATGGCTTATGTAACCGTCCCCAAGGACTTAACCCATGTGAAAAGCAAGGTTGTGTTTGGGCTTACCAAACGGCAACTGATCTGTTTTTCCGGGGCGCTGGTGATCGGCGTCCCCTTATATTTTCTCACCCGTGACTATCTTACCAACAGCGCGGCGGCCCTGCTCATGGTATTTGCCATGCTGCCGGGCTTTTTGCTTGCCATGTACGAGCGTCACGGCCAGCCCCTTGAAGTGGTGATTATGCAGATCATCCAGTGCTGCTTCATCCAGCCAAAGGAGCGTCCCTATCAGACCGACAACACCTACACCGCCCTTGTGCGGCAATACCAGATGGAACAGGAGGTAAAGGCCATTGTCCAAAAAGGAAATCCCAAGAGAAACCGAAAAAACAAAGCTGACCCGCGCCCAGCGAAAAGAAATTGACGCGGTAATCCGTAAATATAAGGGCGACGGCAGGCCCCACACGGCGCAGCAGAGCATCCCCTACGAGGTCATGTACCCGGACGGCGTGTGCCGGGTATCGCCCGGCGTCTTTTCCAAGTGCATTGAGTTTGCGGACATCAGCTATCAGCTTGCCCAGCCGGACACGCAGACGGCTATCTTTGAAAAACTGTGCGACCTGTATAACTATGTGGACGCCTCCATTCATATCCAGTTTTCTTTCCTCAATCGGAAAGTTGACCCGGTGCAGTACGCCAAGAGCTTTGAGATCGCGCCGCAGGGGGACGACTTCGACGACATCCGGGCCGAGTACACCGGCATTCTGCAAAAGCAGCTTGCAAACGGCAACAACGGCATGGTAAAGACCAAATACCTGACATTCACCATCGAGGCCGAAAGCGTGAAAGCGGCGCGAGCCAGATTGAAGCGCATCGGCTTTGACCTGTTAGGCTATTTCAAGAGCATGGGGGCCGTAGCCCATGTGATGGACGGCTGGGAACGGCTGAACCTGCTGCATGGCGTGTACCACCCGGACGGCGAGATATTCAATTTTGACTGGAAGTGGCTGGCCCCGTCCGGCCTCTCCACCAAGGATTTTATTGCCCCGTCCTCCCTGTGCTTCGGCAATGCAAAGACATTCGGCATGGGCGGCAAATACGGCGCGGTAAGTTTCCTGCAAATCCTGTCCCCGGAGCTGTCGGACGATATGCTGGCCGACTTCCTCAATACGGAAAGCGGTGTTTTAGTCAATCTCCATGTGCAGGCCATTGAACAGACCAAGGCGATCAAGACCATCAAGCGCAAAATTACCGACCTTGACGCTATGAAGATTGCGGAGCAGAAAAAGGCCGTCCGCAGCGGTTACGATATGGACATTCTTCCCAGCGACCTTGCCACCTACGGCGAGGACGCCAAGAAGCTGCTGACAAAGTTGCAGACCCGCAATGAACGGCTGTTCCAGTTGACGTTCCTTGTCCTCAACGTGGCCGACACCAAGCAAAAGCTGAATAACGACGTGTTCCAAGCCGCAGGCGTGGCCCAAAAGCATAACTGTCCCCTTGTCCGGCTGGACTACCAGCAGGAACAGGGCCTTGCAAGCAGCCTGCCGCTGGGCGTCAATCAGATCAAGATACAGCGCAGCCTTACGACTTCCAGCGTGGCCGTGTTCGTCCCCTTTGTGACGCAGGAGCTTTTTCAGGGCGGCGCGGCCATGTATTACGGCATCAACGCCAAGTCCCGCAACATGATTATGCTGGACAGGAAGCAGGCCCGTTGCCCCAATGCCTTGAAGCTCGGCACCCCCGGCAGCGGCAAATCCATGAGCTGTAAATCCGAGATCGTCAGTGTGTTCTTAACGACGCCTGACGATATTTTTATTTCAGACCCGGAGGCCGAATATTACCCCCTTGTCAAACGGCTCCACGGACAGGTAATCCGGCTGTCGCCTACCAGCAAGGACTTTGTGAACCCGCTGGACATCAACCTGAATTATTCGGAGGACGATAACCCGCTGGCCCTGAAATCCGACTTTGTGCTGTCGTTCTGTGAGCTTGTCATGGGCGGCAAGAACGGGCTGGAAGCCATTGAAAAGACCGTGATAGACCGGGCTGTGCGCGTGATCTACCGGCCCTATCTGGCAGACCCCCGCCCGGAGAATATGCCGATCCTGTCCGACCTCCACAAAGCGTTGTTAGATCAGCATGTCCCGGAGGCTGACCGGGTGGCGCAGGCCCTTGACCTGTATGTGTCCGGCTCCCTGAACGTATTTAACCACCGTACCAACGTGGACATCGGCAACCGGCTTGTGTCCTTTGACATTAAGGAGCTGGGCAAGCAGCTCAAAAAGCTGGGGATGCTCATTGTCCAAGACCAGATATGGGGGCGCGTCACGGCCAACCGAAGCCAAGGAAAGGCCACATGGTATTTTGCCGACGAGTTCCATTTGCTTTTGAAAGAGGAACAGACGGCGGCCTATTCTGCGGAGATTTGGAAGCGGTTTAGGAAATGGGGCGGCATTCCAACAGGTGCCACCCAGAACGTCAAAGACCTGCTTTCCTCCCCGGAAATTGAAAATATCCTTGAAAACAGCGACTTCATTACGCTGCTCAATCAGGCGTCCGGGGATAGAAAAATCCTTGCGGAACGCTTGAATTTGTCCACCGAACAGCAGAAGTACATCGACAATTCCGAACCCGGCGAGGGCCTTTTGATCTTTGAAAACGTGGTGCTGCCCTTTACCAACCCCATCCCGCACAACACCCAGCTTTACAAGATTATGACGACCCGCTTAAACGAGGTGGCGGGAGTATGACCCGGCGACGCCACAAAGGAGGTGAACCACCATGAAAGAGCTGAAAGCCAAGGCGAAAGTGACGCAGGCCATGACCCGCGACGGGCTGACGCTGGAAAATCAGGCCACCGGCGAGGTGGAGAACATTTCCAGCCGGGAGGCCGAACAGGATTTGTCCGCGCCGGGGCCGGGCGGCACCGCCGATAAGCTGCTGGAACGGGCCGACGCCATCCATGACGGCCATAAGGCCAAGAAAGCCGCGAAGCAGGCCGGGGCTGTGGCCGCCGAGGGGGACGCTGCCCTGCACCGGCCATCCGCCCGGCTCCAACTGTCGGAGGAAGAACGGGCCGACCCGGATTTACAGCCCTATATCCGAAAATCGGACAAACGGGCCGATAAGCTGGATAAGGCCCGCGCCGCCATCCCCAAGAAGCGCGTCCCGGTCAAGGAAACCGTCTTTGACGAGGCAAGCGGCAAAGCAAAGACCGTCCTGCACTTTGACAAACAGGACAAGGGGCCTCCCTCCCTGAAACCCAATCCGGCAGGCCGTCCTGTTTCCGAGGTTTTTCTATTCGGCCACGGGAAAATCCATGAAGTCGAGCATGAAAACGTGGGTGTGGAGGGCGGCCATAAGGGGGAGGAACTTGCCGAGCGGCAGGCCGGAAAAGCCATCCGCAGCACCATCCGGCACCACAGGCTGAAACCCTACTGGGACGCGGAAAAGGCCGAGCGCAGGCTATTGTCTGCCAACGCGGAGTATTTCTACCAGAAATCTTTGCGGGATAACCCGGAGATCGCACAGGCGGCCAGCAACCCCATTTCCCGGTTCTGGCAGAAACAGCAGATCAAGCGCCAGTACGCCAAGGCCGCCCGGACAGCGGGCCAGACCGCAGGCGCGGCGGCACAGGGCGCGGCCAAGACAGCCGGGGCCTCCACGAAAGCGGCCAAGGCCGCAGCCAAAGAAAGTGAACGGGCGGCCTCCTTTGTGGCCCGCCACTGGAAAGGGGCGCTGGCCGTCCTTGTGTTGGGGCTTTTGATGCTGCTTATCATCGGCGGCTTACAGTCCTGCACCGCCATGTTCGGCAGCGCCGGAAGCGGCATCACGGCGTCCTCTTACTTTTCCGAGGATAGCGATATGTTGGCCGCCGAGGACGCCTACGCGGAGCTGGAAGCCGAGCTGCAAGACTATCTGGACAACTACGAGGCCACCCATGACTATGACGAATACCATTTTGACCTTGACGAGATCAGCCATGACCCCTATGTGCTGATTTCCATTCTGTCGGCGCTCCATGACGGGATATTTACCATCGGGGAGGTACAGGGTGATTTGTCCATGCTCTTTGACAAGCAATATATCCTGACAGAAAACGTCGTGGTAGAAACCCGTTACCGCACCGAAACCGATACATGGACGGACGCGGAGGGCAACACCCATACAGACACCTACCAAGTGCCGTATGACTATTACATCTGCTACGTCACGCTGGAAAACTTCGACCTGTCCCATGTGCCAGTCTATATCATGGACGAGGAAACGCTAAGTTTCTATTCCCTGTATATGTCCACGCTAGGAAACCGGCCTGATCTGTTTTCCGGCAGCCAGTACCCCAACGCCTCCACCCTGACGCCGCCGACCTACTACGACGTACCCCCGGAGGCTTTGGAGGATGCCACCTTTGCCGCCATGCTCAAAGAGGCGGAAAAATATATCGGTTATCCCTATGTGTGGGGCGGCAGCTCTCCCAGCACCAGCTTTGATTGCAGCG